>Ga0209777_10001947_pt1 | contig 28284 bp, 41 predicted proteins | sample FrelakmetHBP12HB_FD_187147 | JGI IMG/M metagenome (GOLD analysis project Ga0209777, IMG submission 187147) | Freshwater lake sediment microbial communities from the University of Notre Dame, USA, for methane emissions studies -HBP12 HB (SPAdes)... | ecosystem: Environmental > Aquatic >...
TTCATAAACGCCATAATACCGTGCCGAGAAAAATCACCGTATTCCGTCAAAAACTTTCGGGCGATGGACATATAATACTTTCTGGTGCTCGATGGTTTACGAGTAATGTCCTCGGCAAATAATTGGAGAGTTTGCTGAACCTCTGGCTCGGTGAGCATTTATTTACTATCCTTGTTAAATGTTTTGTGGCGCAACTCAAGGTCTATTTGTGATGCCGTTATCCATGCGTCGGCTGATTGTTTTATCGCATCTCGTATTTCAGGGGTATCTGGTTCGTCATCGAATAATTGCACACGCCACATAACCCCGTTAATCTCCACCGGTATGAAGCGCATATTCTTTGGAGCGTGCGCCTCATTTTGACCAAAATCTGTCATTCTTTCGCCGAATGTTCTCATGGTTTATCCGCCACGATATAATATTTCCCGTCCCATGTTAAATAACCGAGTCGAACGGCGCACCGAGTGCAATAATATTTATCCTTAATTCTCAGGTAATTCATACCCTCTCGGCCTGTTTCGTGACACTCACAACACTCAGTGTGATATGCGTCCTCAAGTATCTTCGCCATCATTTGGTAAGATATTTCCGCATCGTTGGCGTTAATCATATATCTGATTAACCCCTTGAATGGCGTATAGATGCAATGAACATACCCGTTTTTATGAAGCACCTGATTCCATCTGGTCGAGTTTTCTTCGTCCATTTTACCTATGCAATTAAACGAGTAACCCAGGTCAAAGTGTTCGTCTGTGTAGCAATTCATTATACAATGACAATTATGGTCGAGACACACTCTTGGTCGGTTGTGATTGTAATTCAAGTGCGGTTTTCCTCTCTCCACCAATCATTTGAAAAAGCTCGTTAATTGCATTATTGGATATTAACATGCCGTTGTTGTAGGGTGTCGAGTTAACGGTGACAAATGATATGAGAAACTTTGCGGTAAGTGCCGACAAATTACCGACATTATATCGTTTATACATCAGATGGACTTTATTGTTAATCGTTTGCCTACAAAGTCCTCTATCACAAGCTAATTGTTTGGCACTACCACCGCCAATCAGGGTTTTAATAATCTCGGCGTCCTTGTCACGCATTCCGTACTTGCCCGGTTTGTAACCGTTTGACCTTCGTTTTTCCATGTTTTTCCCCTGAAATAAATCTTTTACCGTGTCTATTATCAAGTGCATCGCATTCTGGAGAGCAATAAGCACTATTACGTCTGTTGGGTTGATATAGATTGCCACAATATTTACAGTTACGCTGAAAGTCCAGCGGGACATTCCTTAATCTATCCCTAACAAACACATGGGATACATGAAATCCCTCACTGGCAAGTTGTTTTACCACCTGACGAAGGCTAAGGCCCTTATTGAATACCAATTCGTTTAAGTACCCAGTGTTAATCTTATCATTTAATGGTCTCCCACGTCCACGCCGTTTACGCTGTACGTTACTGGACGCGGTACTCGGTATCTTTTCATATAGATAGTCCGGGTCTGGGCCGATATATTGATTTATGTCTCTCTTTGTTTCACCTTTACGGTGTACCCAAACAAGAAAGTCATCTCCAATCCATGACTCCTCAACACCATCACTGTTATCGTTGTCCAGCTTTATCTTAAATTCCCTTCTCGCCTCATCTAATAATGCGGGTGATAACTCAATTCCCCGTTCTTCCTGTAACCGCTCGATGTAATCGTGGCATCGATTGCAAAACCAGCGAATATTTCTTGGCTCGTCGGTGCCGCCGAGCGAGCGGGGTTTAACATGATGCGGACTGTTAGCTAATTCGGCGCATACGGGACAGAAACGTTTTTCACTCACGATTCAATCGTAACATAAGTCGTGCGGATTGTAAAGTATTTCATACGGAGTTTTTCTCGAAAGAATTAATTAACGGCCCTATTTGACAATCTGGCGAGTCGTCTGTCTCGCGGGATACGTCTAAAATTCAGTGTCGCTCCGTTTAATTCTATCTGGAATCGAAGCTAAATACGTTGACAGCCTGATATAACATTGATATAATAATGTTAAATTTAACAACGAGTAAATGAAACCATGAAAGTCGAAAAGAAGTTAATCCGGGTGGGTAACAGCACCGCTATTATTATTCCAGATATATGGATAGGTTCACATTTGGAATATGATACCCAGGACGGCAATAACAAGAGTGTCGTGATTGACCTGCGTGACGATGGAACAATATTTATTGTGCCAAAGATAGTAACACAGGAAATCGTGTGCCGACGGTGTGGCGCCGTTACCAAAAAGACGGACAATTTACAGGCTCAAAATAATGATTTACCCATTGATAACGAAACCGTAGATTAGGGGGTGATTGAATTGTCATCAATTGTTGTTGGTTGCCCATATAAGGGTCATTGCACACGAGAGGGCATAGCTTGCGGTAACTGCGCTAATAATAGTAACGTAAAACCAGACCATTATGTGCCAAATGTGCCACTTATACGCACAGACCCAAACCGGCCGCACATGAAATGGTATCGCTTTACCTGCACTACGGCTTAACATTAACATCTTTACCAGTTTTACCGCCAGCGACAAACTCGTGACGGTTTACTGGGCTTGCCTGAGTTACGGACTGCCGTATGGCGATTGCTCAGGCAGGTTGCCCTGAACCGGAAGCACACAAAAACGTGGTAGTTCGGGAGTAGTTTGATACAGGCTCTGTAGGTTCAGGGCAGGCGGGCGGGAAGGTGAGACGGAACTTTAATGGCGGAGTGAGTCATGAATACCGAAAGGGATAGACGGACGTGGTTCACCAGCCTTCCCGTACCGACAAGATTATCGAGCACTTTAACCTGATGGAATGCGGTGGGTTTTCAAGCACTGGAAGCCACCACCCCCGGTGCCCGTTTTATCCCACGCTGTCACGTATTCCGTCAGGTTAAAATGCTCGACAGAGCAAATTTATTGAATGGAGGGTAAGTGATGCCTTATTACGAGGAAGGCGCCAATGGTGTAATTGTGCGCTCACAGGAAGATGCAACGTCCGAAGCGATAAGCGCCATAGAACGTGCCGACGACGAAACAATCGTCCAACGGTTGACCACAGGCTCGGCGCCGGATGTCTACCTGTATGACTATCCGGTAAACACAAAGGATGGTGTAAAGCACATCATCGGCATATCATCGTCCGGTGCGGATATGATTGCCAAGGAACTCGGCAATATCGAGACAATTAATGATGTCAGGCTCGATAAAGACAGCGACCCGGACTACATCTACGCAATGGTGCGTGTTAAAGACCTGGTTCGCAACGTTACACTGATTGGCGTGGGCCGTCAGTGTAAATTTGTGGTCGGGCGTGGTAACGAGCCGATACGTGACAGGATGGATGAACATGCCTTTGTCAAGGCCGTAACAAAGGGACAGCGCAACGGCATATTACACCACGTACCGGAAGAAATCATACTCAAAGCCATAAATGCGTACAAAGCTCAGGGGAAAGAACGCAAGCTGGCACCACCCAGGGTAGATACCGGTGAAACGTCACCCGCAGTGAAGCCGCCATCACAGCAGGCAGCGAAGCCGCCCGCGGCGGCAATGCCTCCGCAGAGACCGGTAACCCCGACACCGGCAGCAACGAAACCGGCGGCACCACCGGTACAGCAGCCGGCTAAACCAGCTACCCCGGCTACCATCGTAACTCCGCCACCGGCACCTCCCGTTGAACAGAAACCGCCTGACACGGCGACAACTGCCGTTGACGCATCGGCCGCAGCCGCAAGGGTAATAGCCGAGCAGCAGGAAAAACTCAAGAATTTGCGGGTAGATGTCAACAATAGGTTCATGCGTGACCTTGGTATGAGCCGTGAACAGCGCCAAAAGACGTGCGTCGAGAACAATTTGCCTGAGTCTCTCACCGAGATGAACGAGGACCAGTTAAAACAGGCGTTTGCCCTTGCAGACAAAATGGTTAACGCTGCCATTGAAAAAATGAACGCCCAGAACGAGGCAAAACAGAAAGTGGCGCAGGCAGTACCGCAAGAAAACCCACTTGAACCGGCAGGAACAACCGCTGAGCAAATAGCGGCGAGTGAACAATCTGGTGGACCACTCACAACGGGTTCCGAGCAGAACCAGCCTGTATATGCGAGGCTTGGTTTTGAGAGCCAGGAAGAACAGGAAAGATTAAGAGGCCGTCTATTTGCTATGTTAACCGAACCAGAGCAACTCGGTCTCGCATTTGACGAGGCGAAAAAGTTTATCACCGACAGACAGTTTGCCAACGCATCGTCAATTCCTAAGACCAATTTATCCGCCATGATAGATGAAGTTGCAGGTATAATCGAGACCAAGAAAACACCCAGCGGTTTTTAACATAGAAATCGAGGGCCTATTTTATGCCAGATTCACCCGACACCAGATACGATGTGGCACTTGTACCAAGTAATGTTGACGCCGAAGAATATGTCGTTGGTTCGATACTGATAGACGGAGAGTGTATTAACCAGATTACGCTGTCCGATAACGACTTTTTCTACGACCAACTACGTATCATATATCGTGCCATGCTGGACATGAAAGATGCTGGTATATCAATAAATCAGCTAACCGTTGCCGAGACACTGGCATCTCGGCAACGGATTCATAATAACCCAGGTGGCACAATACAACCGCCACAAAAGTCAGCACTTGACTATGCTGGTGGTGCCGCATATCTTTCCCACTTAATTTCCGTTACCCCGACATCGCTTGACATTGAACACTACGCCGAGATAGTGAAGCGTTGCTCATTCTATCGGAGCTTAATGGCATACGCATCCCTGGTTGGTGGATTTACTCAATCGCAAGACCCTGATACCGGATTGGTACTCGATAAATGCGAAACCATGTTGCGTGATTTACGTAACACCGTAGGGTTGACAAGTAGAACGCTTGAACTAGGTCAACCACGATTAATTCAGACCAATCCGCCACGATATATATGGAATGTTAATGGTAAGGATTTGAGATTCAATGTTTCGGAAATAACAAACTGGGGTAAGTTCAGGATACGTGTTGTCTCCGAATTAAATCTTGTCCCCATAAAACCAAAAGATTGGGATACCACCGTTAATAACTTACTAACAGCGTCGTTGAAGGTAGAGGCACCAAATGATGCCAGTGATGAACAACAGATGAAAATCGCCATATCAAAATGGTTCGACCGAATGCGTGAGGCATCGGTATATTCCGAATTATCAGTTGGTAAGCATGTGATACGGGATTTTGATGGGCAATCGTATTATTGCTTCAAAAGCACGCCGTTAATAGATTACCTGAAAACTGACCACAAAAAGGGATTGTCAGGCCCAGACCTATGGGTAACGGTTTCAAAATGGGGCGCATTAAAACGCTCGGTAAGAATGAAAACGGCTGATGGTAGTATGCCAGTAACATTATGGTGTGTACCGATTGATTTTATGGAAGAGAAGGTTAAGATAGACGTGCCAAAGGATTTCTAGGGAGGGAAAAATGAGTCCTGATGAAGAAAAAATATTCGACCGGAAATTTGATGAGATGCTTGCGGTGTGTTCACCGGAAGTTAAGGTTATCTACGGGTCAAAGCGGGATGAGATTAAAAAACTGGTTGATACCGTACAACGTGGTAACACAGAGACAGACCACATGCTCCGAGCAAGGCTCGGCCCCCTTTATCCATTTGTTGTGCCACAAGAAATGGTATTTATCCCGTTACGTCCCACTGATAACACCCTACCGGTTGATAAACATGAACAAGCCAAGCCAGTTAAATCCTGTTGGAGTATGCTATTAAATGCCGAGAACCAGAAAAATACAAAATAATTGTATCGACCACAGTGAGTTGTTAAATAGTTGCAACATTACCAAATTACTATGCGAATATCCGGAATGCGATAACTATTCAGAGACACCACGTAATAGAAAACCAAAACGTGACTTTGTTCACGAGGTGGCGGCAGAACTTGAAAAACTTGGTGTTGATTTTGAGTGGGAGAAGAAATTCACAGAACCAAAACACAATGAAGTACCGCCGGACTTTTAAGGAGGGCGTAAAATGACAATCGAAAATAAATATGCGGTTGGTGGCCGGGACAATAGTATTTTTATTGGCAAAGCAGAAAGTACCGCCATTATGACAAGGCGTGATGCCCTGATTCTCGCCGCCTGGTTGGTGGCGATGGCTGAGACAAAAACCGGAGAGTTTCAGAAAATTCTCAAAGAAGTAGAGAATACCTAAGTGATAGAACTGGAAACATTGCCACCGTTTGAACGTGCCAAGTTAGTCCGCAAATGGATTAAACTTGGTAAACCACGTATAAGCATAAATGCGGGAGTGACTGTTTTCGGACTTGGGAAATATCTTCGTGCGCCTGAAAATTCGGAACATCTTGCTATTGTTATCAGGTTTATTAATACGGAATTTGCAAAAAGACCACCTGACGATTTTTAGGACGGAGGATATTATGGCAAAAAACGAACAGGCTGAAAAGGATTTCATGGAGTACCGTGACATGATGATGTCCACACTGGAAGGTGCCGGTGTTGGCTTTGTCGGGTATATGTGGGAACCGGAACTTGACCTGGGTATCGGGTTCAACTCCAAAGATTGTGATGCGGCGGATGCGCTCGTTTGTATCTGCCGAATCGCAAAGGCATTCCATCTTGACCCGGACGCAATACACGAGGCGATGGTAAAATTGTCAAAAGAAGGAGACGAAAATAGAGACGGAAAAAATACTGGCAATACTTATTGATGATGTGGTGGTATACTGGGAACTGGTAAAGATATTAAACAAGGCAAAACCGGCGCAACTTGTCAGGGAGATGTAACATGGCAAGAATATCAAAAGACCAATACTATCTTAATATCGCCAAAGAGGTGGCAACACGAGCAACGTGTCTCCGGTCGAAGAACGGCGCCGTAATTGTTCGTGACGACCAGATTGTATCGACCGGCTATTGCGGCGCACCACGTGGGACAAAAGACTGTCTCGAACGTGGTGAGTGTCTCAGGGACACGCTCAAGATACCGCATGGTGAGCGTTATGAGCTTTGTCGAAGTGTCCACGCTGAACAAAATGCACTCATCAATGCCGGTAGGTCTAGTGTCAGTTTCTTGGGTGGCACGATATACATTCACACCGAGGACAGGAATGGCGTCATCCAGGATGCCTTCCCTTGCTTTTTCTGTAAACGAATGATTATAAACGCCGGGTTAAAACGGGTCGTATGTGGTTTGCGTGATGGAAAAGACCCTTCATATATTACGTATGATGTAGCCGAGTGGGTAAAGGAATGGCAAACAAAAGACATCGTGGACGATACCGTTAAATACCAATTCCACGACAGTGCCATCGAGAAGGTGTGAAAATGCCCGAACACTTTAGTTATTCCCAATTAAGTTGCTGGTTGACGTGCCAGAAAAAATACGAGTTCAGGTACATACAGCACATACCGGCACCTGGTAACTTGAACCTTCTTAGGGGTTCGGCGTATCACAATGCCGTAGCTTACGGGTACTCGCATCTTGGCGACGATAGAAAATTACCACCGATACAGGAACTATTAAACATCTATTCGGATACATGGGATGAAGGGATGGTAGGTAAAATCACCGATGAAGAAGGTAATGACACGAGAGTACCGAAGATGGTTATTGGTGATAAAAACCCCGGTCAAATGAAGGACGACGGGATTAGACTGTTGACCAAGTATTACACCGAGCACATGCCGTTAGTTCTACCGTCCGAGGTAGAGGTCAGAAAAACACTAGACCTCGACGGGATACACCTATTATCATACGTAGATGTTATCGACTGGCATGGCACCGTAATTGACCACAAAACATCATCTCGGGAGAAAAGCGAGCAGGCGCTAATAAACGACCTTCAATCATGCTTTTATGGTATTACCATTAATCATGGTCCAATCGACTTTGAGTTCCACGAGGCTATTTGCACAAAGGCCGGAAACATTAATATAAACGTTGCGCCTATACACCGTACGGAAGATGACTACGAATGGTGTAAGTCTATTATTCGCACGGCGTGGAAACAAATACACTCGGGTATTTTTGTTCCAAACCCGACATCGAACCTTTGCTCATCAGAATATTGTGGTTATTGGTCAGTATGTCGTGTACCAAGGAGCTTTTAAGATGCGATTATCGCAAATCGAGGCCAGGGATTTACCGGAGGCTTGGTTTTTGTGTCTGCGAGATGTCATGGAACATGGGTACAAGTATACCATTGACCAAGGCAGTTACGCCGGACAAAAACGTTGCGAACTTGATTTTGTAACGGTAAGGATTAAATTCCCGGGAACAATGCCGCTCGTGCCAGTCGTCCAATCCGGTATAGCCCCACCATCAACAATGGATTACGTGCAAGGATATTTACCGTATCTTATGACCGCAAAGAAGGCCGAGCGGGAGCAATACACCTACGGACAATATCTTGAACCACAAATTCAGCATGTCATTGATACCTACATGCAATCAGGGTATAACAATAATCAACTGTGTATGCGTGTTGGTGACATGAAATCAATGGAATTGCATGACCCGCCATGCCTAATGTCGATAGACACTCGCATTAGATATGGCGCACTTCATTTCACTGTCGCCTTCCGCTCATGGGATTTATGGGCGGGATTTCCATCAAACCTGGCGGCGATTGAGCTTCTAAAAGAGTACATGGCTTTATGTATCGGTGTTAATAACGGTGAGATTATCGCCACCAGTAAGGGATTGCATCTATACGACTATGCCTGGCCATTAGCTGAAACTGTACTTGGAGTTAAATAATCCTAATGAGTATATTTAACCATTGTCCCTTAGTCTTGATATTCTCCTATAGAGTGTATTTATATTATATTATGTCCACTATACGCTGGCTCGCAAGGCGCAAAAAAACTACACGAAGGTTACGTGGTAACTCAATGGATAATGGAATGAACCAATCGATGATTATCACCAGAGACGCTGTAGTAACATTCTTACGACAGATACTACAGTTTTCACACACTCGATTTGAACGTAGTGTAGTAGTGTAGTGGTTGAAAATGAAAACTAACATCATTATATCACAGGGGCGGTTTTTATTAAACACAATTACTACATCCCTATATGCCGCCGCGCAATTTGTAGTAAGCCCACTCGTAATTCACACTCGACTTACTACACTTATAAGGTGTAGTATACTACGAGTAAATCGAGTGTGGCACTACGGTAATTACACTCGCTACAGACACTTTACTACGATGGACGCAGGGAGAATGGCACGATGAGCAAGAAGATAGCGGTTCCCGTTGACCAGTATGTTTATGACCTTATTAAAAAATCAGTGGTGGACGGAAAGGCCGTAAGTTTGTCAGATGCGGTTTACCGAGGCGCTTGTCTACTGAATGGGATTAAATATCAACCGTTGTCCGATGTTTACGCAGATGAAACCGTTAAGCAGCAGGCTCAATTTATCAAATCAATGGGTGATGCTACACGGAAAACAGATATTGATGGAGAGAAATAATGAAATTTGGTAAAGGTTACCCACTTGATGACGCAATGGTTGGGATAAACCCCGATGAATTGCGTAGATTATATTCAAATATCTAAAATATTAAATACGGTTGGTTTTTAGAAGGAGGTGATATAAAAATGAGTGGCGCACATATTGTGAAAATATATGGGCCACCCGGTTGAGTACCGGGAAAACAACGTACCTGATTAATAAGGTGAATGACGAGCTTGTGGCCGGTATTAAGCCATACGAGATTGCCTATACGAGTTTTACCCGCTCCGCCGCATACGAAGCCAGAGACCGTGCCATAGCGAAGTTCACCGACTACTCTCGGGATGATTTTCCGTACTTTTCGACCGTTCACAGTATTTGTTACCGTCTAATCGGCCTGAAAAAGGAACAGGTTTTTTCCGGGCAGCAGGTAAGAAATTTCTGTAAATATTACGGCTATGAGTTAAGTCAACCGAATAGCATACCCGATGAATCGAGCGAAACAGATGTTCCCGAAATGGTTCTACAAACCGATGCGGACTACTACGAGCACTTTATAGGCTGGCAACGAAATACCATGCTTGGTTTCGAGACGGCGTATAACAAGTTCGTCCAACAGCCCGGAATACCTGATACATTCAGTATGGAAGGCTCAAAACTATATACCGCCCGCAGGAATGATTACAAGGAAGAAAACGGCCTATTTGATTTTACCGACATGATTGATGTGTGTGCCAGAGAGCATCTAGCACCAGATGGCATTCATGTGATGATTAACGATGAACACCAGGACGTATCGCCGTTGTTAGCGAAACTCCTTGATGTGTGGCAAGAAAATGTCCAGCGAGTTTATCGTGCCGGTGACCCATATCAGGCGGTATACACGTTCATGGGAGCAGACCCGTCCATATTTATTGATTCCCCATCCGATGAAACGGTAGTCCTGAAGCAATCTTACCGGTGTCCGAAAGCGGTACATGACCTGTCCAGAACAATCGTGCAACGATTTAATGTCAGGTACAAGAACGATGATTTTATTCCGAACGATACCAAAGGATATGTGTTTCGTAACATCGCTGATGGTATAGACTGGAAGGACTTGACCGGAAAGACGTTCTATCTACATCGAACGCACTGGCTATTATCTCAGGCATATAACATTCTTATTCGTGATGGTGTACCATTCTCCACGATGCGTGGAAAGCAATCACCGATGCAATCGAGCACGGCAAAGGTTATATCGATGATATACCGCCTATCAAGATTTGAGACACTCACAATATCGGAAATAGGTAAACTCATGGAAAATATGCCCACAAAAACATCGAGGCATATTTTCCTTAGAGTCGGTGCCAAAACCGAGTGTAAGCAGTTAATTAGGAAGGACTCAAAACACCCGGTCACGGTACGTGACTTACCATCGCTCGGATTCACGACCGATTTTATGACGTTTCTCGGTGGTAACTTACTTGAGCCGTTAAAAATGGATGCCGACGAGAAATCGTATTTTCGTACGGTGATAGAAAGGCATGGCATTAAGGCGCTTGAAAAAGAACCCGACGTTGTGTTATCCACGATTCATGGTGTTAAGGGAAAGGAGTGCGACAATGTAATCCTCAATTTACAGCTAACCAGACGGACGTATCAGGCGTATCTTGACGACCATAACCAAGAGGAACGCCTTTTTTATGTTGGTATTACTCGAAGTAAAAAAACAGTGACTCTTTTGGAACCAAAAGATTCTGTTGCATTCGACCTATAGTGCTTGACACATATAATACGCAGTGTTATATTTAACGTGAGTATATTATATAATGTATATTACAGGAGTAACGAGATGACCGCATCGTTAAATATACCAGCGAGTGTATTACAGAATTTGTATGTCGATGGTGAAATGTCGGCGGTTGAAGTTGCGGAATACTTGGGCGTAAACTCACTGACAGTTTATAAATATCTGAGGAAATATAACATGGTTAGGACGGCGGTAGACGGAACAAAGATGGCATTCAGGAAAGGTAAAATGAAGCCATACGGCGGGGCCGGTGAGTTAAAGGGGCCGGATAGCCCGAACTGGAAGGGCGGCAGGCATTACATTGATGGATATGTGTATGTCTATGCACCAGGTAATCCGCACGCTTCGTCTGGGGGGCATTATATGACTCGAAAAGGACTACGTGAAGGATTGTACGCCCCGGAGCATATACTGGTATGGGAAAAGGAACACGGGTGTCCTGTTCCTTCTGGTTATGATATTCATCATCTGAATGGTATAAAGGATGATAACAGGCCGGATAATTTGGTGGCTATACCGCATAGTGTCAATTCAGTTCCTTACTCAACAACCCTTAATCAATTATTGCAGGACAGAATTAGAGCTTTAGAAATACGTTTAGGCATTTGACCTATGAATATTGAGCAATTTCTCCGCATGAACAATTGTCCAAACTTTCGTGACCCACCAGTAAGAGATGAGGATGTGGATTTTATATTACGTTGTGGGTGGACGTTATGCGACTATCAGGATATATGCCTTGAGCAAAATTGCCCATTACTCCCGGAAAATCAGACACTACCTAGATTGAAGGACGGTAAACAAAATGAAATTCGATAAAATAGTTAGGGATAAAGTACCGGAAATTATCGAGGCACATCACCGACTTTATAATGCCATAGTGGTTGACAATGACACCGCCATAATATATTTATCCAAGAAGATTGCTGAAGAACAACAGGAACTTGATACCGCAATTAAGAACAAGGACACCAAAAATACCATAGAGGAATTTGCCGACATACTTGAGTGCATAGATGCGCTGGCGGAAAAGTTATCCATACCAATGACGGATGTTTTCGCAGCCGCAGCCAAAAAGTCGGTGCGTGTCGGTAGGTTTGATAAAAATATAATCCTGCAATGGGTTGAGGGAGACAAATTTTCCGATGATGAAGAAGCGGCACATCATTAGCCAGGGCACCGTAAGCTGGTTTATTGGTTGTCATTCAATCGGGCACTCGATACTCGTCTATATTTCGTGGGTAAAGCTGTATCATCAGGTTCCCGGGTTTAGGGAAACAGTGTGCATATTTATCCATGACATCGGGCACATCGGAAAAAACTATTTGGACGATGAGCAACAAAAACGAGACCACTGGATACTTGGCGCAAGAATCGCCGGTAAGTTATTTGGACAACAATACTACGCCCTCGTTGCCGGACACGATAGATACAGCGGTTACCCTGAGAGTGCGCTATACAAACCGGATAAATATTCGTGGTACATTGCACCGTTTTGGTGGATTTATCTAAATAATATCATTGAACCAGGTATTAAGGCCGGGATGAAAAACATGGAAGCGTGCCGTGAATTTAAGGCGAAAGTAAAACAAAGTATCGAGTCCGGTGAATTTAGACCGTCACACGATATGTATTTGGAAAGAATTAACGGAAAGAAGGATAATAAATGAAGAACCGCTCTGAGGTACAGGAGCGCATCTGGCGAGAGACATTACTACTTGAACGTCTGTCCAGTGCAATAGACCGATTGCCTGATAGCCAGATACGTCGTGATATGCTGGTAAAACATGAACGTGTATTAATGGAACTTAACTCGCTAGAACAAGGCATTGACAACACCGACCTGACAATCTGTTATTATGGTTTTATCGACAAATGCCCGGGGTGCGGGTGCGTTGAGTGCCCTGCATGGATAGAAAAACGGGACGCCGGTAGAAAGGAGGAAAAAGAGAATGCCGGGGCTTAATCAGGTAACAATCATTGGCCACTTGGGTAAAGACCCAGAGATGGCTTTTACTCCGAGCGGCGCCGCTGTGACCAAGTTCTCGGTCGCCGTTGGCCGTAAATGGAACACAGCGGACGGTGAGCAGAAGGAGGAAACTGAGTGGTTCAACGTTGTCTGCTGGAATAAATTAGCCGAGACAACAAACCAGTATCTTGCGAAAGGCCGTCTCGTGTATGTTTCTGGTAGACAGCACACAAACACATGGGAGAGCCAGGACGGGGTTAAGCATTATCGCACCGAACTTGTTGCCTCGCAGGTATTATTTCTAAGTGCGAAAACTGAGCAAAGTGGCGATGCGCTACCAAACGAGGCGGATGATATACCATTTAATGATAATAAACCGCCGGATGGGTTTTAATCATGTCAAGTAAGAATTACGCCAAGGGTGCGGCATTTGAGTACCGAGTCAAGGAGCATTTTGAGAAGCTCGGCTACGATGTTACCCGGAGTTCTGGTAGCCACTCAGTGAAAGACCTGGTTGCGTTCAAGGGAACGGCCGACGGTAAGATAGACGTAGTTCTTATCCAGTGCAAAACAAACGGTAGATTGCCACCGGATGAGCGTCAGGCACTGAAAGACATTGTTGCCAAGCACAACTTCATGGTTAGGGCTGTTCACGCTTATAAAGGTGATGGAGGTCACGCCGAATTTGAGAAGATATAACTTAAAAAGAGGTGATAAAGTGGAAAACAGTAACCAGAAAATAACAAACCCAAGCGTGTTAAAAAGAATACTCCAGATGCCGGTCGCTGGCCTGAAATACGGAATGAGGGTTATAATGCCCGCAGAAGAACCATTGACCACAAAAGAAAAAGATGCACCCGAAACGGTGCACGCTCACTGGGGTACTTACAGTCTGCACGAACCGACACCAAATGCAAATCACTTTATCCAGCACAGGTCACAGAAAAAGCACCGGATACTGGCGAGAAGGGAAAATAAGGAGTAATCGGGTGAAGTCAGCTGTATTTTATTACCCGAATGGCATCGGTCTTTATGTTACCGTGTCAAGTGTATGTGATAACTGTGGTGCAATATTCTTGGGTAATACTAAATATTGCCCAAATTGTTCCATCACACTAGGATTTCATCAGAGTGATGAATGGATTACAAAAAGGTTGTTGACGCATTTTAATAGCACTCGCCTATTTTGTGAGATTTGTGGTGAACCATTTTGGAGAAGTATTAGTGAAATTGAGCGTGGTGATGATAGATTTTGCTCCAAGGATTGTTATTACGAATGGCAGCGTGGAACACCAAAATCAAATAGACTAAAAGCGTTGTGGCGTGATGGTAGACGGAAAGGTAGTAATAACGCTAATTGGACAGGCGGTAGTTCCCATTCAGAACGAGAAACGATGTGGGTTACTGGTGAGTATCAGGAATGGAGACAAGCGGTATTTACCAGGGATAATTATATGTGCCAAAAATGTGGAATTATGAGCGAGCCTGGTGTCAGTGTTTATTTGTGCGCTCATCATAAAAAATCGTGGGCACTTTTTCCTGAATTAAGATTTGATGTTAATAACGGAATAACATTGTGTCAATCGTGTCATAATTTAGAACCGAAAGGGCGTGAGATTTATGCAACAAATACCAAAGCCATATTATAGCGAACCTGCCGGAAGTTTCTGGATGCTTGATTGTGTTCAAGGTATGAAACTAATGGCGGAAAATTCATGCCAACTACTTTGCACCAGTCCCCCATACAATGTGGGCAAAGAATACGAGGAAAAACAATCGCTCGGAGATTACCTGAAGCTGCTGGCAGACTTCATGGACGCCGGTTTTCGTGTCGTTCAAAAGGGGGGATACGCTGTGGTAAATTACTCCGACTACTACATCTTTGAGGGAATGAACACACGAATATTACCGATGACCTACCTGTACCACATGATTGCCGAGCGATGTGGATGGCAAAACCTGTGTACCAGATTCTGGCAAAAGAACTTTGCGAGTTTGACCGACCCGTACACGATTGCCAGTACGTTACCGAAACTTGAAATCGAGTACCTGTCAGTTTTCAGGAAACCGGGTGGTGGAAAAGAGAAAGTCCGTGAGCAGACGCTTCACCCACATGCCGTATGGAGCACGAGCGGTGAGTACCAGTCTACCCCGACACTCAAACACCATAAGGCTGCGTATCCCGAGTCTCTTGTCACGATGATATTAACGGTGTATACTGATGATGGCGATAAGGTCATTGACCCATTCTTTGGCTCTGGTACGACCGGCGTGGTGGCAAAGCGCATGGGACGGAAATACATTGGTTTTGAACTTATGGAAGAATATTGCGAACTTGCCAAGATAAGGCTATCTCAGCAAGAGTTCGGTCTGAAAGTCCCGTTTGCAACAAGGCAACTCGGCATACTAGACGTGATACCAGATAAAAAACCGGTTAAAGTTCCAGATGATTTTTAGTTGAGAGGTGATATATGGCGAGCAAATCAAAACCGAATATGAAACAAGCCCTAAACAACTGGCTTGATAAGACAAATAAAGATACCAAGCAATGGGTTCCAGTCTGTGAACTTATCTCAAGTGATGACGCCATTCGTTCTCTATGCCTTAAGCTCGCCGAGGACTATGAGACCAAGAAAATACCCGAACTTGAGTTCATGGCTTCACTGTCAACCGTGTCAGGTAAATCACTGGATGAATTGGAAAAAATATTACTTGACGTTACAGGCGCGGATGAACTTGATTTCAGTAAAGGTAACGAGATTAATATACCAATAAAACACGTCGAGCAATCACGGTTACACGGCACCACATTAATCGGGTATCGCATCAATCCCCCGGAGGAAACAATAGCTTGGAAAAACCTGGAATATGAATATCATGAAATGCCATACCTTGACCCTACCGATAAATTGGCAGAATTTCTTCACATGGATACACATAAATGGGAATCATTGTTAGCCGAGTTTCGTCGTCGCTACAATGATAATAATGGTATATGGATAACTCGTAGTGTAAAAGATGCCATATCACGATACGGTAAATATTATGGTAAAACAGCGCCCATATATTCGGTTGAATACAACCCAAATGATATTGTAATAGATTATGGAGATGCTGGTATATTTGTTATGAATCCAGGGCCTATGAAATTCTTATCACAGGTATCACAAGTGCCTGATAGACAAAAACAACCAGCCATTCAGCACGATGACCACGCCCATTACGATGTCGATAAGGACATTATCTATTTACCTGATGATGATGGGAATAACTGGATACGCCTTCTGCATGAAACCGGTCACCGTGAACTTGGCCATAAAGACCCGGAAGGGTTACCGAGCAAGATTACGTGGCCAATGTGTATCCATGAAATTGAAGCGTGGGAGTATGCTATTAAACAGCGGCCCGATATTCCAAAGCAATTTATCGCCGACGCCGTTGGTACGTACTTTGAACACGTTAGCGAATTATTCGGAACGGATAAGTACCATGAAATATTGCAAATTGCCAGTGATAAACTCGGAATAGGGCCGAAGTCGCAAATGTCCGCATCTGAAAAAGATATTACGGACAGGTGGTTTAAGGCATGGGATGCAATTAAAACCGAGTTCCCGTATCCCATGTATGGCCGTGACTTCTGGGAGAAGAAATTAAAAGAGCGTGGTTTTGTTAAACCGAAAGAGTTTGTTGAACTTGATAAAGAATCCGCCAAAGAGGATAGACAGCGGGAACAAGAAGAATCACAAATGTCCGCCAATAGAATACTGTCCGTTTGCCAGGTAACACTCGATGCGGACTGTATGAACGCAATTACCAGGGGAACATGCCCAGGCGGGTGTAATACGTGCCTGATTAATGTCCGATTTATACTTGATGATGCTAACTGGTTACCAAAAGGGCATGACCCATCTAATCTTGTTCTCACCATGAATGAGATACCTGGCGAGGTTGTTAGTAGATTATATTCCCCATTGGCATCAAGGCACTCGATGACAAGCTGGATAATGGGCAAAACGGAGAGATAAATGACCAAAAGAAAACCGGTCGTACTGGCAACTATCAAGCCAACAAAGGCGGTGGCGGATGTTATAGCCGGGTGGGTAGAGTTCTGTAAAAAGAACAATCTGACATTTTCACCGTTCACGGACATAAGATTTAAGGCTAATGTCGTGGTAGAGATACACGGTCATTGTCCTTGTGCCAGAGATACTCGCTTTAGGTGTCCCTGTGACCAATGTTTGAAAGAGGTTGAGAAGTTCGGTACGTGTTTCTGTGCCGTATTTTGCTCCAAGAAGTATGTGCAAACGCCGACCAGTTTCCCGCATGAATCATTTACCGAGAGCCAGACAATTTAATTAAATTATAATCTTAGCCCACAAATAATCCCCTCTGGTGGGTGAAACCAGGGGGGATTTTGAATGGAGGTTCGGGCAATGCGGAAAACCGGCTGATTACATGGAGACTTTCTTGCCCCGGCGACAATCGTAATAGGCGCTGGCACGGGCGAACCCGTCACCGGCCACGTTACGGGCGGCTGCCGCGCACTGTTGGGTCTGGGCGAGCGCGGTATTCCACCGCTCAACGGCGTTGTCCTTACGTTTGTGGGACGAAATCCATGACTGTGTGGCTGCAATGGACATTTTAGAATCCCTCCTCTTTTAACCCGCTATGCGGGAAATTACTTTAATATTATCTGCCAACTGCAGGTATCATCATTCCCTTGCGTCAGTTGTAGTAAATATCCAGACGAGCAAAACCACCACCGGGTGTACCGTAAGCAACATCGGCACATTTCTTGGTATCAGCAAGGGCCGCATCCCATCTTTCAACGGCGTTATCCTTGCGCTTATGGGATGAAATCCAGTTTCTGGTAGCTGATATTGACATCGTTGGTTACGCCTCTACTTAACAAATAACCCGATATGTGTTGGTAACCTTGCGATAGTTTTACCGGTGCGACAGTTGTAATAGGCATTTGCTCTGGCGAATCCGTCACCGGAAACCCTTGCGGCGGCTGCGGCGCAAACCCTGGTGTCCTCAAGTGCACCGTCCCAACGGGCTACCGCATCGTCTTTGCGTTTGTGAGCGGCTATCCATGCCCTTGTTGCTGCTATTGACACGTCACACCTCTTAAATATGGCTATATCTTACACCGTATCTGATAACTTGTCAAGGAGTAGTAGACTAGGGTAGAATAGCACAGTGTACCGGTATCTGTGTTATACTTACAGGCGGAATGAATTAGATAGCGGAGGTTGACATAAACATGAGAAAGTCGATTTCACTCTCAGAAAGCACAGTCAAGCAACTAAAAGCGGTGAAAAACGGATTTAATGGTTTATCCCACACGGAATATTCGTGGGATAGTTTTATGACGCAAATCATCTTACTCGGTGAGTGCCTATTGAGTGACCATGATGTTGGCGAAGTTGGCACAAAGCCGGTAAAACTTGAACGAATCGGTGCATGGTTTGGTCGTGCATTGTGCCCGTATTGTGCACAACAAAACTCCCCACTCAAAATCAAAGACGGTCTTGTGTGGGGAGTTACGTGTTCAAAATGCGGTAAAAGATTTATTGTGGTGATTTAAGAGTACGTTTGCTTATATTCGACAACCCAGGGAATATGACCTTGCGCTTTATCATGGTATAGTAGCGCATCGGTTCCGACATCGTAAAGTGATGTTGTGTAACCTACGGCCATAGCGTAATCAGAGTAGTACGAGTAACCGTAGCCCGGTCTGGTGCCAATGAAATCGGTGTAAGTTATAGTCGGCTTGTCGATTTTACCCACGTTATATTAGTTGACTGTTTGTTCCAGTACGCTTGCCTGTATGTCTTGTAAAATGCGTCGGTGATTGCGCTCCTCGTCGGCGATGATACGGAAGATATAGACAATATCAGGATAAAATTTACCCAATCGCTCTGCCGCATTTTCGTAGGCTGATATTGCATCAACCTCATCATTAAATAGCTTTTGGATTTCGTCGGATAAAACCTGTTTTGACACTTGGGTTTCAAAGTAATGTCCAAACGCAAACGGGAACTTCCTTGCGCTATCTCCCATTATTGACTCGTCACCGTAGACCGCCAGTGGGTTATCGTTCAGGTGGCTAACGTCTGGTTGAATACCCATCTCTTGGTTGAAAACATCTCTCATTCCCATGTGTTTAATCCTCCCTGGATATAATCTTCGACGACCTTCCGGATGGCTGAGGTTCTGGTGTAGCGTATTCCCATTCCCAGGGCCGTTCTTCGTACATTTCCTCCCAGATTAAATGACAGGACAGTAGCGCCAGTTCTTCGGGATTAAATCCACCCTCCGGCGCTTTCTCACCGGGACGCCATTGTGCCTGCCCGGCCAGAAGTCGTGTTTGCCGATATAATTCGTCATTAAATTCAGCCGCACGCCTCGTTAAAAGTGCGGCCTCGTGTGCCAACCTGACCGCTTCATTGTGAACCATCGCTCGGTCTGGCTGAAGTGAAATGGCGAGTGTACGAAGTTTAAGGGCATTCGCATCCGCCGCCTGCAACTTATGATAAATGTCGTCCAGCTCATTACTGGCAAGTACGGCTTTTATCCCGACTGGCTCAAGGTCTTGACCCGCGAACCTAATTTCCTCCTGGCTGGTAAATTTTCTCGTATTAAATTCTTCCTGGCCCATTCGCCATAATCTATCAAGTCGTTCTGCCTCTGGCGCAAGACTTTCATATTTGTCTCTCAGGGCTTCGGACTCACCCTCGGCCGCGTCTGCCGCCAGTTCAGCTTGTCGCTGTTTTTCCGGGTCGTGATGAATAGGCTGCAATGATAGATATTCCGGGGAACTAAATTCTCTCAGGATGGCTCTTAGTTTCTTACCTCTGGTTTTGTACGCTGCCTTGGCGAGCTTGCGAAATTCGGCAGTATCTTTAACCAGAACATCAAATTGCTGTTTTAGATTGGTAAATTTGGGATTATTCTGACTAAAACACTGAATCTTTGTTGTGCCGGGAATTATTTTCCCACCACTTTGTTTTATCGGTTGTGTTGTTCTGCCAATACACATGACATTATCGTAGTGCATTAACATATCCTGAAGGTCACCCGGACTCGGTGTTGTTCCTCCCTGAATATGGGCATGGAATGTACCTATTGTGTCTTTTGACCTCGGGATTCCAACCGACACTGCGTTCCCCTCAACAATATTTGTTAATTGTTTATCATCGTTGAGTGCTCCACCAAACTCTCCACCGTCCAGTATGGCTTTCTCGGATAAAACAATCATCTGTGACGTGGTATGTTCCGGTATTGCATCACAGGCAGGAGATTTCGGCCCGAGATTCCAGGGTGGTGCAATTAACGGCTCGATAATTTCTTTCTCTGGCGGTCTCGATGTTTCTCTACCCGGTGCGACGAGTGATGGTAGTTCCATTCCTGCCGTGGACGGGTGCATAGACTTGGTAATCTCATCGGTTAATTGCGTCTTAAAGTATGTCCTTGCCCTGTTACGTCTTTCAATATCAGGGTTATTTAGCATATTTTCTTCCGGTGCGTGTATGGGAAGCATATTGGTGCTGATAAAATCAACCAGTTGGCTGTGAACAAGATGCGAGAAGTAATTAATAAAGTTATCCACCGCCGGTTCGCCAATGTGGTGATAAGCGTCTATTAGCGCCACCCATTCGTCACGGTAATAGCCAGGTGTTCCGGGCATGTATTCAGTTGGCGGAGGATTTGGAACTACCCATGAATGCGGCTTCGCAACACCTATTACCGGCTCTGTCCCGAGTGACTGGATGATATATTTCCGGAGTTCATTCTTGAGGTATAATTCCGGGTTTGGTAGTGGTTCACGCTTACCGGTTGTCGGTGATTCAACGAGTAACGAAATGGCGAGATTGTTCGCCTTGGTGAACTCGATGAAATCGTCATACGGGCGTGATTGAATTGCCACCACGAATTTATCTATCGCCGCATCACCTTCTAGTGCATAATCTTTAACCAACTTATTAAACATGTCAATGTACTGGTGATACTCTGGTTTTACGGCGGACATCTGTGATTTTGCAACTCTGTCCTGAATAAATCCGCACGTAGGGCATTTAATCAATGGTGCACGACCTGTTGAGCTAATGAAATAACCGTATTCACACTTTGGATTATGACATCTATGGAAGTCGTTAATCTCATCATGTGACCGAAGTTGTCCTAATTCAATATCGTCTGGTTTGTTGGACATTTGAGACGTGTCAATACCGTCAATAACGGCGGTGCCGCTATCGAACATCATCGAGACACTGACTTTACCAGACCATTTATCTAAGGCAGAACGCATGGACATATTTCACCTCAATATTCCCAATGCTATTAGTGTGTCCAGTTTATCATGTTTACGTTTCATGGTGACACCTATTTTGTCTCTATACAAACATACATCACCGAATCGTCTTATTACCACTTCGTATGCCTGTTTTGTACTCATGGGGTATAGCATAGAGTAAATTCCTAAGCTGCTAAGTAAATTACAAACTTGACCTAATCCGATTAAGTTCACCGACGTAAATGATATTATGGGTTTGCCTCTGTTATTTGTGGTAACTGAGCCGTCTCCGTCTAAATATCCGTTTAGAAATCCACGAGCAATATCACTGTTACGAAACGCATCGTTTGGTACTTCCCACACACGTGAACCTATACTGATGTGTGCAGTAAGTCTACTAACAAATGGCTCGCAGGTTACGGCTACAATATAATTGTTTCCGTCCGGTGTGATTTTATACCGTACGCCTGTTATTTGATTTATCGAATTACTGAATAACCTGGCAAAATCATAATCGGTAACAGCTAACCGCGCATACTGTTTATCTAGTCTATGGTACAAACTACCATCTGATATGATGGCACCCCAGGAATAACCCCAGTCGTATGGTTTATCTTCTGGGTACAGTATTTTGGCTCTATTTTTCCATTGGAACATACCGTTTACATTCCCGAGGCAATACATTCCGAACCTGGGTGTTTTTGAGCATTAGCAAAGGCCTCTTGGAACAACATATCGTTCCACATTTTTGCGGCCTCAATATCATCGACGGTGCCGCCGCCAGTTGTAATATGGCAATCCCACGCCGCCCTGCGAAACTTTCGGGTGGCATCGAGTAGTTTTACCGCTTCATCATGGGTTTCGGGAAACTTGAGCATTGGGTTAATATCATCTTCCATACCAGAGTGCTCGTTTAGTGCCGCCATGACTTTCTCGGCAGTACCTGGGCCAACACCGTCATCCCCGATAGCACGTTCGTAGGCCTCTTTTAGAAGCACGGCGGCACCACCGAGGTGCTTGGTGCAACACTCCCATCTATACGCAATTTCATCCTCAATCGGGGTTCCGGCGGCCTTTTCAACGACGGGCGCGGCCATTTTCTCAACCGGTTTTTCTTTGACCACCGTAAATGCAACAGCCGGTCTTGGCTCGACCGGCTTTGTTTCGATAGTATTGTTATCCTGAGTAGTGTTTACCCTTGACGGAAGAAACATTCTCAGAAAATCAGATGCGAGTTTTCCGCCCTGCTCAAACAGGAATGCCTTTGTACTTGGTTCCATGATATTTCTCCATACACGTACATACTATGCACCACTTTATCTCATTTTCTCTCGTATGTCAATACCGTGCCGCACCGAATATCACCTAATACCTTGACTTATACGTTCATCACAGCTATTATTAGCATAGCGTATATTATACAAAAGCGGGGAAATAGCGTATGCCAGTTCCGACCAATTCTGAGACATCCAAGATAAAGATAATAAGAGAGCTTTTGCAAGGCAAAACCCCAGCAGCGTTAGCCAGAGACAGGTTCGCAAATGGCACGAATATTTACTCCATTTATAACCAGCTCGTTAAGGACGGGTTTTTACCGTTAAAGCCGGATATTACAGATACCGAGAGGCAGGCGATTATCGACACTGTAATTAATCCGCAACTTAATCAAGATACCAGCGATGACGATGTTTTTACCGTTGATAGTGACGGTACTGTGAAACCTCCCACAATGAGAGGCGGCTCGGGTATGCCGATTAATGTCACTGTAACAGATTCCGCTCATTCGGGTAACGCAAAGGGAACCGAACAGGTAGCATTTGCCGGCGAACCAACGTTTCCACTTGAAGTTGCCGAGCGAATACGGGGAATACTCGGCATATCAGCCAGGCCCAAGGTATTAATGATGCCCATGCCGGAAATGCTTTATCCCGCAATGGTAATTTCTGTTGCCGAACTTCACTTTCCTGCCATGAAACCGGAGGATTTTATTGACACTGTTTTGTACCAATGGCTTGAGGGATGTGGATACATACCAAGAGCGTACATTAAAAAATCAGACCTTGAAAAACTAATCGAGAAACCAAGCAAGCAGGACGAGGAAAGAAAATTTGATAAATGGGCAAGAGACAAAGGTTTGGTAACACTTGATGATATAATCGGTGTCTTTGCCGATAAAATGGGATTACCAAGGGATACGGTTGCGGAGGTATTTCTCGATGGTCACGGTAACGGGGATAATCACGGTAACGGAGATGGTGATAATAATGGGGACGGTGACGGTCATCACGGCGATAATCATAACGAATTACCCGATGCCGTAAAATCACCATCACAGGTTATTGCTGTGGCGGTTGATGTGCCACACGATGATACTAATGGCGTAACACAACAACATCAGGTCGTTCAAGCTCAATCTGTAACCCAGGAACCAACTATATCTGCACCGACTATTCCCATCGAAGAAAGGCCGGCTGTTGTTAATTCTGTGCCAACAGCGCCACCGGTAGAAAGTCACAAGTTAGCGGACGATGACAGAATACTATTGATGGCGCGGGAAGTAAAAAACGCCATTACTGCTGCGCCAATACCTGATAACAACAATACCAACAGGGACAAATTAATCATGGAAAAAATTATGTCAAAAACCGGTTTGTCAGAAAGGCACATTGTTGTTATTGAAAAATTGGCGAGCGGCGCATCATCCGAGGACATTATGATGAAACTAGGGCTGAATACGTCAAGGTCAATTCGTGGTCTTTGCCTTGTTGTGTGCCAGCTTCTCAAGGCACACGATATGACTTCGGCGACAAGCAAATTTATGCAAATTAAGGCACAAATAACAAAAGAAGTGAATGGAGGGTAGTAAATTGACAGTCCAAGAGGTTCCCAATCCGTTATTGAGTAAGGTTACCATTGGTGCCGAGGCAAATCTAAAACGGGCAAGAAGCAGGGTTGAGGAAATACTTGCCCAAAAAGAGGACATCGCCGCACAGCGATTGAGCGCCGCCGAACTTGAAAAGATGGCGATAGAATCCGAAAATGAGGCGGCGAAATTGCGTGGCGAACCACCGGTTCACAGGCAAGCACCGGATACAGTTGCCAAGGACGAGAAAGAAGCGCAGGTTGAACAGCGTCGTCAGTTAATGGAGACCGGGAAGGCATTACTTGATGCAGGGATTGACCCGAAGCAGGTTGGTCAGATATTGCTTGGTCTTAACCCATCTGCGTCAGGCGGGCAGCAGATTCTTGCTTCGGGTAGCGGTGTAACTATGCAAGACGTGTTCGATTACGGTGACCGTCTAATGACCGCCACTAAACGAAGTGAGGCTGACGATGCCGTAACCCGTCTTGAGAAAACGGTTAATGACCTGTCACGGCAACTCGCGGAGGAACGTGTTCTCAGAACACTGGGTGCCAATAAGGGTCAGGCACCGGTGCAGATTAATCCCGCAACTTATGCGAGGGAACAACTTGAGGCACTTAAATCATTTGCCGACACGATTATTGATTTAGGTCTCGCTCAGAAGCCTGGAACCGGTAACACTAATGCCCAGGATAAAAGTATCGAAGAACTCAAGGAAACCCATCGTCACGAAGAAAAAATGCAGCAACTCAGGATAGACGAGGATAAAAGCAAGGGTCAAATAGAAGTTTTATCCAGCATCCCTGAGCGCCTAGGTCGTGGTTGGGCAAATCAAATGCGTGACAATGGCGGAATTGAATCCAATAAGAACGATGGCTTTGAGCACATTAAGTGCGAGCGATGTGGTGCTGATGTAATTATAACTCCAACAACCGGTCAGCGTGTTACGTGTGCCAAGTGCGGTCTGGTATACGAACGAGATGACGTAAAGAAACCGGACGGAGTAAAAGCGGAGGGTATTACCAATGGCACAAATAAACCTTAGCGATGCCCTCGAAAAGTTTGGCACGGTTCTGTCGTTCGGTTTTGGTGACAGTGTTGTTGTTGGTGCATTATTTGCCTTTATCGAAGATACGTCACCAATGGAATTATATAAGGCGATAATTGCAAATACTGACCTTACGGCCGGGGTAAGTAATGAAGATTGGCAAACAATGCGCCAGTTTGCCAGCAAAATTAACCTTAACGATGTTGACACCAATCGTGTTGTAAAAGAGCTAAAGCAAAATAGGCTAGACCTATTAAATATTATCGTTAATACGCCCGGTGGAATGGTATGGCTAGATAGCCAGATAAATAAGGCCCGGTCAAAAATAACTGGTAGACCGTGATACGGTATTGACTTCGGAATGAATACTGGATACAATTATACCGATGAATTACGATGATGTGGAACGTATAATCAACAGTCGCGGACTTGAATCAGACCCGGCGGTGCGTGATGTTGGCATAGCTATTTCCAATATTCCGCCGGATGAAAATGGCACCGCACCGTTAGGGTTATACTTTCCGGACGACGCACTTGTTGTTGTTCCACCATCATTACCGGCACAGCCCGGTGAAATCGGCGAGAGTGTTTTGCTGCATGAGCTTGGCCATCGTCATGGTCATTTTTACCGCAACGATATTTCCGAAATGTACGCCGAGTTGTATCGTCATAAGTACCAGCAATTTACCGTACCCGACGAAGGGGGTACAGATATGCCGGTAAAACTTTCAACGATAAAACCGTGCTTTGCGTGTAAGGCAAGCAACTCGCTATGCCCATTCTGTGAATACGGTGGATACAGTGTCGGTGTCGGGTATCGTAATGGTATTTACGTTCCTGACACCGCTATTATTACTGGCTCGATTGACCATGTACGCATAGTCTGGAGAGACCAGACTGTTACAAAAGTTCCGCAGGGCGAGAAGTTTGATATTGATATGTTCTTCTCCGCCAACAATCCGGGCGGTGGTCAGTGGTGCGTAGCAGGAACAGTCATATCAAATGATGGTGCCTTGGCCAACTATGAAATCGCAAAAAATAACGGATTTAGCACCTCAATGGGAGGCGCTGGCCAATGGATTACACTTAACAAATTCGGTCAACTTACCATGCCAGACCATGACATAGCGTTAAGTGTCACCCTATGGGGTTATCCGCAATATAACGACAGCCCTCCCAACAGGAGTGCATGGTAATATGGGAAACTACGTTGACATATTGGTAACAAAATTAACGAATAGCGTGCCATCAGGCGAGCATTTTGTTATCGAGGGAATTGTACCAAATCGTGCGGGTTACGCAATTAAGGTACAACTCGGTATCAGTGCCACCGGTGGTGCCAATGTAGTGTTTACCGAGTTTCCCGTAATTATTAATGCCGACATGTCAGGTAATTTTACGGCCGAAGGGATAATGCCATCCGGGGTATCAAGTGTAACGGTAGCCATGTCTGTGGCATACGCCGATGTACTTGGTAGCTTTATCGTTGATGACAATATTCAGGTGGTGATAACCGCCGGGGTAACAAAGGTTTATCTATTAATGGGGGTACAACAGCTTGAAAAAGGCAGTGTATCTCCGGGTTCGGGTCAATATTCACCTGGTTATGTTTCCATCATGGCAACACCCGACACTAATTGGGAATTTAGTTACTGGCTTATTACAGAGGATGGTGTTAACCGTACATCTTCCAGCCCAAGTGATAGTGTCCACCTTATTGCCGGTAGCGTGGACAATCAAGCGGTAGCGCACTTCGTACTCGTAACAACTCCACCACCACCTCCGCCGCCTACGGACGGATGGACATCACTAGACGTGGCAAATGTTTCCGGCGGTAGCGGTATAGACTGGAATGCGTTTACCGTCATTCAACACGCTGACTTCCCTGAAACCGATACATACAGTGGCGATGCCCAGGAATGTGATTTTTACTTCGTGGCACCGTCGGTAATTAGTTCGATTGCTTGGGCAAAAGACAGAATAATCAGCGCATTTACCGATAAACTTTCGGCAAGTGGCTCCGTCCCATTATCCATTGATATTTACCAGGGTTCAGGGACACTGTTATCAAATTACATCGTGAAGGCGATAGCTTACAAAAAACAATCAGTGGGTTATTATAATGCTGCCATGTTTGACCCGGTTACATGGACAACAATTATATTGGCCGCGCTCGTTGTCCTCGGTATCATCGCCGCCACATTTTTTGTCATTAAGGTCACCGACCTTGTTTGGGGGCCGGAAGGCAAAGAGAATCCAATTGCAACCTCAATCTGGCCAATCGCAATCGGGGCGGGTGCTATTTTGGGTATTATTATGATAGCTGGTTCACGTAAAAATAGCCCGCAATATAGTGCGGTAGGGAGGTGACATGGATAGTTGAGTGTAAAAAATCCGTTCACCTTGGTAGTTATAAAATAATTTTCTATCCATAAGGAGGATACACAAATGGCGAATTGGAAAAAGGTTGCAACAGATGTCGGAATCGGCGCTGTCGCCGGTGGCCTTGACGCATTTGTTCAGGAAAAGACCGTTGACCAGGTGGCGAAATTCAAGGCAGTAGCCGCCAATGCGGGCAAGAAAATGCCCCAGCTCCAGAGATATTCCACGTATTATAACTATGGCGTTCCCATCCTGGCCACCGTCGCTGTTGCGATGGGTTATCCGAGGAGTACCGATATGCAGACCAGGCTTATGACCATCGCCGGTCAGCTTGCTGGTCGTCGTGCCGGTGAGCAGATTATCGATGAGCAAAAGGTCGCCGCAAAGCAGTCCTACGCATGGCACCCGGCCGAGTACGGCGGGGG
>Ga0209777_10001948_pt1 | contig 28281 bp, 26 predicted proteins | sample FrelakmetHBP12HB_FD_187147 | JGI IMG/M metagenome (GOLD analysis project Ga0209777, IMG submission 187147) | Freshwater lake sediment microbial communities from the University of Notre Dame, USA, for methane emissions studies -HBP12 HB (SPAdes)... | ecosystem: Environmental > Aquatic >...
ATGTTTTTAAACTCATGTTATTAACAGACAACAATGCTATAAGTAATAAGTGGACATTAGTATAAACTTCTCAATTCATCAACCTTGATAAAAAGGAGAGAAAGTTTATGGCAAAGATGAATAAGCTAATCCAGAAACATAACCATGACCCATATTTATTGAAAGAGAAATGTCCTGATCCGTGTGTGTGTGAAAGATGCAGCGTGGTATTTCATAATGGCAATTTTAAGTGGTTTGAAAAACCGCCGGCAAACGCGGCAAAATTTTTATGCCCCGCGTGCAAGAGGATGGAAAATAACTATGAAGGCGGGGTTATATTATTAGAGGGTGAATTCTTGTCAAAGCATAAGAAGGAAATTCTTAGCATTGTAAAAAATACTGAAAATAATGAGCGTAACTCCAGGCCATTAGAGAGAATAATTGATATTGCAGATGACAACAACAAGATAACTATTAAGACCACCTACGAGCACATTGCACGCCGCATTGGAGAAGCGGTACACGCCGCGTGCAAAGGAGAACTTAACATCCGGTACCCTGAGGGAGAAAAATATGTCAGGGTGCACTGGCACCGGGACGAGTAAGCTATAATTTTAAAATTTCCGTTGCATTTTTCCAGAAGATTCTTTCCTTGTCGGCATCAGAGAGAAAAGACGCATTCCTGACTGCGCTGATAAGTGCTTCAAGATTAAAAATACCATCAGAGCCGAATACCACGCGGCTGGCGCCAAGAGAGGCTGTCAGCCGCTTCAGCGTCGGCACCACCACCTCGCAGCCCATGACCTCCTCCAGCTGATTCAGCGTCGAAATATCGGCAACCAGAGTTTGCGTGTAGAGGCTCACGATTATCGTATCCTCCACCCAGGGATAGCCGGAGTGGGCTATGATGATGGTCAGTTCCGGGAAGTCCACTGCGATGTCATCCAGATAGAGCGGATGGCAGTATTTCATCCGGTTGCCCTCAGAAGGCGGCTTAATGCCCATGTGGACCATAACGGGAATCTGCAGGCTTGAACATTTTGCATATACGGGATAGAGCCGCTGGTCATTCGGATAAAATCCCGAAGCCGGGTTGAGCTTGATCCCCTTCATGCCATAGTCATTCACGGCCCGCTCTATGCGCTCCAGGTTTTCCCGTTCGGAGCGGTCCGGGTGAGCTGCGCTGAAACCGATAAATCTATCCGGATGCGCCCGGACAAACTGCGCTGTTTCCGCATCAGGAAGATTTGAGTTCTGACGGTCGCCCAGGAACCCGTAATCCTTCCCCAGAATAACGGTCTTATCGACGCCCAGCTCATCCATAACCTTCAGGTATTCTTCAGCCGGGAGATAGAACGGGCTGTGCTTTACGGTAAGGTGGTTGTGAATATCGATGATCATAAAGCCTCCTTTATTAATAAGGTCAATAATGAAAATATTCTAATACATATTTATGAGATATATTAAACGCCTCCCTCCCCTTGTGCAGAGAGTCCGGCGTCACCGGGGGAAGATCCGGCTTCAGCTCTATTACCATTACCCCCTGCTGCTCTGCAAGCTTCTTCTGCGCCTGGTAGTGTTCATGGCGGGCAATACTTATAGCGAGGCCGTATGCCCGCTGCGGAGAGAACTTTTTCTGCAAAAAAGAATTGCTGTTTTCAGTGAGGTCGTGTGATGCAATATAATGGACAATGATGGCGTCAACAGCCACCTGCATCCTCAGCGCGTCTAGAGGGGCTTTATCTATTAACCCCCCGTCCAGAAAATAGTCATCCCCTATCTTTTTCATTTTAAACGTCCAGGGAATGGTACCGGAAGCCTGCACCGCGTCACTGATACTTCCCGCAGTGAATACTTCCCGCTGTTTTTTAGTAATGTTTGCTCCGACAATCACACAGGGTGTTGTCAATTCATGGAACTGCCGTACCGGCAGGTTGCGCTCCAATAAATTCCTGAACCGTTCTCCCTCCAGATAACCAAGCGAGCCCCGGAAAAGCTTCAAAGCGTTCATTGCTGTTTTATACCACGGTTCCGGGTCCCAGAAGTCCTGTTTCCTGAGATTAAACAGAATAGCGCTGATACGCTCTGCGTTCAGCCCGGCTGCAGCAAATGCTGCTGCAATCGCACCGGAACTGGTGCCCGCGTACCCGACCGGCTTGATCCCCAGCTCTTCAAGTGCCTTGAGACAGCCGGCATGGGCAAAAAACCCAAAAAAGCCGGAAGATAATACAACGCCTATTCGTTTGTTTTTCAATTCTTCTACGGTCAACTTCACCTCTTTACCCATTCACCGATTCACCCATTCACCGATTCACTTTCTAACAATAAACAAAAGCACCCGGCGAGTCAAGCCCGGTGTGGCTATAGCAGGTTGTTGATAAAGTAGTTTTCTCTCATGCTGGTCAAAAACATCCTGATGCAAGGCGCGCGAAATCGTGAGGAATGAGGCGTACTTTATAGTACGTCGCAATGATGAAGGATGAGCGCAACGAAGCAGCTGGGTGTTTTTCAACAGCCTGATTGTAAACTTGGGCCGTGTGTGCTAATATGCCATCCACCAACCGCGAGGCAATAATCTGCTGTTTTTCCAAAATACATATGGCGCAATCATATATTGTTTTGTGTATCGGAGATTCCCATACTGCCGGCTTCCCCTATTATGATCCCATGATGGGCGGCAATCCCGAGTCATCATACCAGTTCTGGCTTAAGCAGGAATTGCTGCGCATACACCCTGATGCTGATTATCAGCTCATCAATGAAGGCATGTGCGGTGATACCGCGCGCGGTATTGTCATAAGGCTTCAGCATGCCCTGAAAACGTCATCATTCAATCTCGTCATACTTGCCGGCGGCACCAACGATCTCGGCATGATCGAGGAAGCGCAGATTTTTAATAACCTCCAGGCGGGGTATGCGGCGTGCAGACAAAAGGGCCTTTCGGTTATTGCGCCGGGCATCCCGCCCATCCGCATTGACGGCTATGAAACAAAGGTTGAAGCGTTCAACAATAAAATAAAAACCTATGCTGAGCACCACCCGGATGTTCTTTTTGCTGACTGGTTTACAGCGCTGCAGGATGAACACGGTTACCTGCGAAATATCTATGACTCAGGCGATGGGGTGCATTTATCTGTTGCCGGATATAAATGTATCGGCCTGCTCTTGGCCCCCCTGGTAAAGAGTTCTTTCACTCAAACAGCTATTAACAATGAAAAGTGTTTATAATGAAGGACAATAATAAATCGACAATATGCCCGGTAGCCGCGATCGGCCCGTGCATGTTCTTCACGCCATTCACATTCACGTCTTCAAGCAATTATTAGAGGTTCTCGAAAGTATTAGAAACGGGGAAATAATGAGAGAGCAGATGCCGTGGCTAATACAATGTTACCACCGCGAGGCAGGTTGCACCGTGAGCTTTTATATCCTGAATGAATGAAACATAAAGCTAACTGGATGTAGAGAGAAACAAACTCATTCGCAGTTCATCGCGAGAGGGCATGTGACTTTTCCATTGCCGCTTTCATGTGCGCAAGGTACATGGCAACTATTTTTTCATTGAATCCCAGGCCCTTCTCCGCGCCGTCAATTTCAAGCCCTGCAAGCTGCGACCTCCAGGATGACTCTTCATCATTCGTCCCTTCGCCCAGAACATCGTTCATTATATGTTCCCCGGCGACAAACATGAGCGGGATGAATTTCACCGTTTTCACGGAACTGCGCGCAAGCTGCGCGCGCGCCGCCTCCCACGATGGTTCTCCTTCAACCACGCTGACATGGACATGTTCCTGGTACCGGGCTTTCACAATGCTTTCAAGCCTTGCATATACCGCCCCGGCAAGATGATAGGTGCCGTGCCCTACCAGCACGGTGGCCCGTCCGTCCCCACAAAATATCCGGTCGGCAAGGGCATCGATCACGTTAAGGCAGTCTTCATCAGAACACAAAAGCGGCCTGCTGATGGCGGTCCTGATGCGGGTTGCGCCGGCTGCGGCTGCTATTTTATGAAATTCAACGCCGGGGATAACATGCAGCGATTGAATGACGGCACGCTCGCACCCCTGCTGCTCCAGGTCATATAAAACCTCTTCAAGACTTTTCCAGCCCGCCAGGCGCTGGTTCATCTTCTCCCTGAGCAGGCGCGAGGTATAGGCCCATAACAAAGTCCGGCCCGGGAACGCGCTGCGAAAGCGTTCTTCAAAAAACCGGTAGGTATCCTGAGCGCGCGTTGACGTGCCGAAAGCCGCCGCAACAACCGGGATAGTATTCATCAGCAGGTAAACTCCCTTCAGTTTTTTTGCAGTATTGTTTCCAAGTCACTGAAGATGCAAAGCACATTATCTGAAACTCAGGAACTCAGAAAATAAAAACAACAGATTCATGATTTCGTGAGTTCCAGATTTCATCTTCTTTCCACTTTAGATAAGAGAGTATCTCTCCGTGAACTCTGTGGTTTCAGATATCTGTTGTGGTTAGAAAAACCGTTCCGCTAAGCGCCGGGCTTCCGCGCTTACGATGGCTTCAGCTTTCTGCGCCTCCTGCTTCTTGACGGCTGCATTGTGATCGACCAGCGGCTGGATCGTCTCCAGGTTATGCAGGTGCACCAGCGGATGCTGCTGCAGCGCGGGGTCAACATCCCGCGGCACCGCGAGATCTATAATATACAGCGGCCGGGTGCGCGCATTGAGGGCGTCCAGCACCTTTTCTTTTTTGATAATAAAATGCGGGGCTGATGTTGCGGTGATGATAATATCCACCTCCCGCATCAGCTCCTCGAGATGGTCCAGATGAAACGCCTCGCCGCCAAGGCTCCGGGCCAGCGCCGCTGCTTTTTCATACGTCCGGTTGCCGACAAAAACGGTGTGCAGGGCATGCTCAAGCAGGTACTGCGCTATCTGCGTGGTTATCTTATTCACCCCGATAAGCATCACCTTGGTGCCCGTGAGCCCGCACTCCCGCTCCAGATATTTTATTGCCAGCGATGCGATGGATACATTGCCCTTGGAAATGGCGGTTTCACGCCGCACCTTTCTCCCCACCCGGAAGGTCTGCTCGAAAATCCGGTGAAGATTCTTTCCCAGACAGTTGGTCTCCTGTGACATCCGGTATGCCTCTTTCACCTGGAACAGCACTTCATTTTCGCCCAGCACCTGCGAGTCGAGCCCCGCGGCGACCCTGAACAGATGCTGCAGCGCCGCGCCGTTCTCCTTGCAATAAACCTGCTCACCCATCCCGTTGCCGAAGATATGGGATTCAGGGAACAGCATGTTCCGGGGAGCGGGGCCGGGCTTTTCGCTGCAGATAAAATAATATTCCGTCCGGTTGCAGGTGAAAAGCAGCACGCAGCCATCAATAAAGGAAATCGTGCTCATGCGCTGCAGCTCGGCCCTGATCTGCTCATGGGTAAAAGAGCATTGCTCGCGCACGCATAGGGGTGCGGTGCGATGATTAATGCCGAATAACGTTAATGATGATTTCATCTGCTCTGGTTATGCGGGACGCCTATGTCCACAGACACCCGCTGAAAACTATCCCTGATATTTATTATCCTTACAGGCTGCGTCCAATCAATTATAAAAGATTCCCTGCCTGTTTTGCAAAATAGGTAATAATCAAATCTGCCCCGGCACGCTTTATGGCAAGCAGCGTTTCAAGAACAATTTTTTCTTCATCAATGTATCCCTGAGCTGCTGCTGCCCTTATCATGGCATATTCCCCGCTCACCTGGTACGCCGCCAGCGGCAGGTTGAATTGCTTGCGGGCTCTGCATAAAATATCCAGATAGGGAAGCGCCGGCTTCACCATGAGGATATCGGCACCCTCGGCTGCGCACCGCGAAAGTGAGCGCAGGGCCTCGCGGCCATTGGCAGCGTTGAGCTGATGAGACTTCCGGTCTCCGGATGCGGGCGCAGATTGCGCTGCCTCCCGGAAGGGGGCATAGAGCGCCGAGGAAAATTTCGCGGCATAGGACATGACGGGAAGATTTTCAAAGCCGGAACTGTCAAGTGTTTGCCTGATTGCAGCCACGGTGCCATCCATCATGTCGGACGGGGCCACCATGTCGGCGCCCGCCTGCGCGTGGGAGAGCGCCATTGCAGCAAGGCGCTCCAGGGTGGGGTCATTTAATATAATTCCATTTTCAACGATCCCGCAGTGGCCGTGGGCGGTATATTCGCAGAGGCACACGTCGGTAATAACGACCATCTGCGGCAGGGCATCCTTCAGTGCCCGGACTGCCTGCTGAATGATGCCGTCCGGGCTTGTTGCTTCAGGGCCCCGGTCATCCTTTATGCGGGGAATGCCGAACAAGAGCACCGCCTTTATCCCAGCGTCCTGCAGCTCGCGCGCTTCCCGGATGAGGTTGTCAATGGACAGCTGAAAAACACCCGGCATGCTTGCAACAGGGTTTTTAATGCCCGTGCCATGGATAACAAACAAGGGTGCTATGAGAGACTCCCTGCGCAGCACGGTCTCCTGCAGCATCTCTCTCATCTCCGGTTTCATTTTCAAACGTCTGAGCCGTTCCATAAAATTAAACAGTTCTGGAGTTAGGGAGTTAATAATACTCCTCTTCACCTCTTTACCCTTTTACCTTTTCAACTCTTTAACTCCTTGTAATATTTTATTATCGCTTCAGCCAGTGAGGTAAAATCATATTTCTCCGGAACTATCCGTGCGCTGAATCCATGCTTGCGCAAAGCCCCCTCAGTGATGGGCCCGATGCAGGCGATTGCCATGTCCTTCAACTCCTGCAGGACCGCGGGGGTGCTGTACTCAAAAAAGTTATGCACTGTTGACGAGCTGGTAAAAACAATGCAGTCGCAATTCTGCACCGTCGCAAACTGCTCGGTCTGGTGCAGAGCCGAAGGCACCACTGTTTTATAGACCGGCACTGCCAGCACGTCATTCTGCAAAGCCCGCAAGCCCTGCTCCAGCACATCGCGCGCTTCCTGGGCCCTGGGGATGAGAATCCGGGCTCCGGTTATGTTCCCTTGCGTGAATGCGCGCACCACTCCCTCAGCGCTGAATTCATCAGGGATGAGGTCTGCCTTCAAATACTGGTTCATGAGGGTGCGTGCTGTTCCGCTGCCGATAGCCGCAAACAAAAGATGCGCGAGGCTTCTGACATCTTTTCCCAAGCCCCGGACCCGATCCATAAAATATCTGATCCCGTTTGAGCTGGTAAAAATGATCCACTGGTAGTTACTGAGCTGTGAAATCGCCCGGTCCACCTCTTCATAACTGTCGGGAGGCTGAAACGATATGGTCGGGAACAGCACTATCTCAGCGCCATTTTCTTCAAGAAGCTCTGATAAGGCGTCTTCCTCCTGATATTCACGGGTAATGATAATGCGCCTGCCAAACAGCGGCAGGGTCTCAAACCAGCGCAATTCCTGCCGCAGTTTCACAACCTCGCCAACCACGACAATCCCCGGCGGCTTCAGCGCATGCTGCTCGACAATCCGGCAGATGCTGTCAAGCGTGCCCGCGACTACTTTCTGGCTGCCGAGCGTTCCCTGCTGTATCACCGCGGCCGGTGTTTCCGGGTTTCTGCCGTTAAAGATGAGCTGCTCAACAATGGTTGACAGGTTGCGCATGCCCATCAGGAACACGAGCGTTTCAGCTCCATTGGCAATGTCCTGCCACGCGATTACCGGCCGGTCCTTGCCGGGGTTCTCGTGCCCGGTAATGAAGGCGACCGATGATGCATAGCGGCGGTCGGTCACCGGAATGCCGGCATAGGCCGGCACCGCAATAGCGGACGGAACGCCCGGCACAACCTGAAAGGGTATCCCGGCCCGGGACAGTATTAGCGCCTCTTCCCCGCCCCTGCCGAACAAAAACGGATCTCCGCCCTTAAGGCGCACAATCCGTTTCCCCTGCCGGGCCTTTTCCAGCAGCAGGTTATTTATTTCTTCCTGGGTCAGGGACGGTGCTCCCCCGCGCTTGCCCACACAGATCTGCTCCGCGTCACGGCTGCAGCAGTCAAGGACATTGGCATTAACCAGGCTGTCGTAGAGGACAACTTCTGCCTGCGCCAGAATGCGCCTGCCCTTAACCGTCATAAGGCCCCGGTCACCGGGACCGGCACCAACGAAATATACTATTCCTTTTTGCTCAGGCATTGATAGGTCCTAAAGGGGTTGAAGGTTTAAAGTGAAAGGTGCAAGGTGAAATGCACTGTATAACATCTTTCCACGTTCCACATTTCACATTTCACTTTTCACTTTTCACGTTTTACGTTTTATTTTTTTAAAATCTTTTCTGCCAGCCTGCGGCCAATGCCTGAGGCATCCTCTATACTTCCCGATTCGTTCCCTTCCGCAGCAGCACCGCTCTCTTCCTGAATAATGCGCCCGGCCAGATGCAGGACGTCTCCTCGCACCTCTCCATAGACGCCGATCGGCAGGCTGCAGCCGCCGCCAGCTGCTTCAAGAAATGCCCGCTCCGCAGCAACAGCGGCATGGGTCTCGCGGTCATCGAGAAACGCGATGCACTCCAACAGGCCTTTATCCGCCGCCCGGATTTCAATGCCGAGGGCCCCCTGCCCTGCTGCCGGCAGCATGGTTTCAACCGGGATGACCTGCGCAGCCAAGTGCTCCATCCCGGCCCGTTTAAGCCCGGCCAGCGCCAGCACCAGCCCGTCGAACCGGCCTTCCCGCCATTTCCTGATGCGGGTATCAACATTGCCCCGTATTGGCCTGATCGCAAGGTCCGGCCGGCACAGAAGGAGCTGACAGCGCCTTCTGCTGCTTCCGGTGCCGATGACAGCACCCCGGGGAAGCTCTGCGAGAGGGAATCCCGCAATGAGCGCGTCACGGGCATCTTCTCTTTTCAATACCGCCCCGATCATGAGTTCCGGAAGGATTTCCGTCGGCACATCTTTCATCGAATGCACGGCGCAGTCAATGGTCTTATTAAGCAGCGCCTCCTCCAGCTCTTTAAGGAATATGCCCTTGCCTTCTATCGACTCGATGGGAACATCGATGAACCGGTCGCCGGTGGTGGTTATGGGTACCAGCTCAATGCTCCAGTCCGGCCAGGCGCTGCCCAGCGCTTCCTGAACCTGGCGTGCCTGGATCATGGCCAGCGTGCTTTTCCTGGTGCCGATTCTAAGATGCTTCCTCAATGCCATGCTGCTTTAAAAAAGAGTGTAAAACAGTTCGCGCCTGTGCAAGCTTATTATCCCGCAGCAGCGGGATCAGGTCTAAAGCCGCCGCCTCGCTCAGGATATGCTGTTGAGCCGGCTCCGTAACAGCGGCGCTGGCATAAATTATTTTGCGCGCTTCTTCCAGAAGCGTCACGTACAGGGCGTATTCCGGTCCAAACTGAGCTTCAAGCTCTTCCCGTATCTTACGGGCAAGAGCCGGTATTTTCCCGCTGGTTGATACCGCGATCGTTAAATCCCCCCGCTGCACAATAGCGGGCACAAAAAAATCCGATTCCTCGGGGCTGTCCACAACATTGACCAGTGCCCCTGCCCGGCGTGCCCAGCCGGCAATTTCCCGGTTTTTATCATGATCATCAGTGGCGGCAATAACCAGATAGTTTCCCTGCACATCATCTTCGCTGACATTTCGCCGGTGAATAATTATGGCACGGTCTTCTGCCAGCTTTTGTATTCCTGCTCCTGCTTCACGCGCCACTACCGTTATACGGGCCCCTGATGTAATCAGCGTTGTTACTTTACGCTCGGCAACATCGCCGCCGCCGACAACAAGACAGGGCTTATCGCAAATCTTCAGGCTTATGTTATACGGATGCGTCATCAGTCTGATTTCTGTGTTCTCCGCTCTGACTTCTTCATTTTTTTAAATACCGTGCCTGCTGCCGCAATCGTCTTATTAATATCTTCCCGTGTATGCGTTAGGGAAATAAATGCTGTCTCAAACTGTGAAGGCGGCAGATAAATTCCCTCTTTGAGCATGCCGGTAAAAAATTCTTTAAACTGCTCAACATTGCAGCTTCGCACGTCTTCATAACAGGCAGGCGGCGTGTTGCTGAAAAAGACGGTAAACATCGAGCCGCACTCCTCGACCCGCACGGTGATGCCCTGCTCTTCAGCCTGATCCCGGATGCCGGCGCAGAGCAATTTCCCCATGCTGTCCAGCCGCGCGTAGGTGCCTTTCTTTTTCAACTCCTTGAGCGTCGCAAGGCCGGCAGCCATTGCCACCGGATTGCCGGAGAGCGTGCCGGCCTGATACATCCCGCCGAGCGGTGCCACCTGCTGCATGATCTCTCTGCGGCCGCCGTATGCGCCGACGGGAAGCCCGCCGCCGATTATTTTTCCCAGGCAGGTGATATCAGGGGTGATGCTGAAAAGCGTCTGCGCGCCTCCCCAGGCGACCCTGAACCCGGTAATCACCTCATCAAATATAAGCAGGCTTCCGTGCTTCCTGGTTATTTTCCGCAGCCCGCCAAGAAAACCCTGGTGGGGATAAATCACCCCCATGTTGCCTGCTATAGGCTCTACCAGCACCGCGGCAATGTCACTGCCACGCTGCGCGAACAGCGCTTCGCACGCCGGTATATCATTATACGGCAGAACCAGCGTCTCTCCCAGATATGCTTCAGGAATTCCTTCACTGGTGGGAATGTTCAGCGTCGCCGCACCCGAGCCGGCCGCAACCAGCAGGCCATCCGCATGACCATGATAGCAGCCTGAGAACTTTACAATTTTATCACGGCCGGTGCAGGCGCGCGCCAGGCGGATTGCGCTCATGCACGCCTCGGTGCCGGAATTTACCATGCGCACCATCTCGATGGACGGGAAAGCGTCCGTTATAAGCCTGGCCATCTCAAGCTCAAGCTCTGTCGGCGCACCAAAGCTGGTGCCGCTCGCAGCAGTCTTCTGAATGGCCCTGACCACGGCGGGATGCGCGTGCCCCAGGATCAGCGGCCCCCAGGAGCAGACATAGTCCAGGTAGCGCGTGCCGTCAACATCTTCAATTCGCGCACCAGTGCCGCGACGGATAAAAAGGGGATTGCCGCCTACGGCCCGGAATGCCCGGACCGGGCTGTTCACTCCGCCGGGAATAATTTTTTGCGCTTTGATGAACAGTGTCTTTGAACGGGAAATCATATCAACCTGCTCCACTTTGCATTGAATTTAAAAATAAAAGCTGATAGCTGTCAGCTGACAGCCCGTAATGTATCAACACCTATCTTTTCCAGCAGATAGGCCACATTTACGTGCTGCTCAACAACTGCAGCAAGCTTGTCATAGTTTTCCTCCTTGAAGACCCGGTATGAAAAATCATCGTCTGACGACATCGCAGCAGAGGGGATTATCCATTTGAGAAACAGCTTCCGCAAAAGGTCATTTTCAAATAATCCGTGCACATAGGTGCCCCACACCAGGCCATCCGGCCGTGCGCTATCCCCGGCCTCTTCCGCATTCTCGCCGCTGCGCAGCATCATGATATCAGCACCCGCTGCCGCACAGGTCCTGCCCATGTGAATCTCGTAGCCTTCCACCATTGTTTTTTCTCCAGCTCCGGGCAGCTGAAACAGAGCGCGCACTCGTGAGGTAATTTTGCGCTGCTCCATGATCGACCATACGGGGAGCAGCCCCAGTCCGTTTATCTCACCACCCTGGTCCTCAACGCCGTGCGGGTCTGCGATGCGCTCTCCCAGCATCTGGTAGCCGCCGCAGATGCCGACAATCTTCCCCCCCGCGTCGTGATAATCACGGAGCGCCTGTTCAAAACCGGTTTCGCGAAGAAACCCGAGGTCATAAAAGACATTCTTGCTGCCGGGAAGTATTACCGCGTCATAATCCTTCAGGCGGTGCGGAGCGGTGACATAATCGAGCGTAAACCGCACATCCGCCTCCAGCGCGTCAAAGTCGGTATAATTTGATATGTGCGGCAGCCGGATGACGCCGACTGCAGCGCCGGCTGCACGGTTATGCATCAGGTTGTAGCGCTTTCTGTCCAGCGACACTGAATCCTCTCCGGGTATGTAGAGATCCCGCACCATGGGAACAACGCCAAGAACCGGCCGCGAAGTTTTCTGCTCAATAAATGCGAGCCCGTCACCAAGCAGTGCCGGATCGCCGCGGAACTTGTTGATGATAATGCCGGTCAGCCGCTTGCGCTCTTCACTCGTCAGCAGTTCCACGGTGCCGATAATCGAGGCAAAAACGCCGCCGCGGTCAATGTCGGCAACCAGCACTACTCCGGCATCAGCATACTGCGCCATGGCCATGTTCACGATGTCATTTTCCTTCAGGTTCATCTCCACGGGACTGCCCGCGCCCTCAAGCACTATACAGTCATAGGCGGCGGCAAGCCGGTCATAGCTTTCAGTAACCTTTGGCCAGAGCAGCTTCTTCATGGCATAGTAGCGTGATGCCTCCATGGTGCCCTGAACAATGCCCTGGACAATAACCTGGCTCCCCATCTCAGAGGAGGGCTTGAGCAGGATGGGATTCATATCCACATCAGGCTCAAGCCCGGCAGCTTCCGCCTGGACCACCTGGGCTCTGCCCATCTCTTTGCCGTCCCGCGTCACATAGGAATTAAGCGCCATGTTCTGCGCCTTGAACGGCGCAACGCGCACGCCGCGCTGCTTTAAAATCCGGCAGAACGCGGTTGCCATAATGCTTTTACCGCTCTCAGAGGATGTGCCGACGAACATTAACGATCTGGACATAAAAATGAGCCTGATAGCTGACAGCTGACAGCCGTCAGCTTTTAATATTCTATTCCTTGCTGCGCTTTAACACCCTTTTTGAAGTGATGCTTTACCTCGCGCATTTCAGTGACCATGTCAGCCGCCTCCTGAATACGCTCGGGTGCATTGCGCCCGGTTAATATAATGTGGAGCCCCGCGGACCGCTCCCGGAGAAAGGCCAGAACCTCTTCCTCATCCAGCAGCCCGTAGTGGAGCACGTAATTTATTTCATCAAAAATAACCATCCCGTACTTTCCTGACAGCGCCGCTTCCCGGCACTTTTCCCAGGCAATGCGGGCGAGCTTCCGGTCCTCGTCAAGAGATTCCTTCTCCCAGGTGAAGCCTGTGCCCATCTGATGTATCTCTATTTCAGGAATTTTCTTCAAAGACTCAAGCTCGCCGTATTTCCAGCTCCCTTTAAGAAACTGGATGATGCAGACGTTCATCCCGGTGCCTGCCGCCCGCAAAGCCGCCCCCAGGGCAGCAGTTGTTTTTCCCTTGCCATTACCGGTATTGACGATTACCAGGCCCTGTTTCATACCGCATACCCCCGCCGTGTTATCATCCACGTGCCCTGCGTCACGGTGGCGCTGTTGCCGATAATCACCAGGCAGAGCATGTCTATGTCAAAATCAGGAACGCGCGCGAGCGTGGTTCTGATAATCTTTTCTTCCGGCCTCGAGACGCTCCGCACAATAGCAGCTGGTGTATCCACCCCCCGGTGGCGGAGAAATATCTTTATCGCCCGCTCTATCTGCTCGGTTCTTGCAGCGCTTTTCGGGTTGTAGAGGCACGTCACAAAATCTCCTGCTGCCGCTGCCGTGAGCCGTTTTTCAATCGTCTCCCACGGGGTCAGAAGGTCGCTTAGCGAGACTATGGCACAATCATTCATGAGCGGTGCCCCGAGCGCTGCAGCCGCGGCGATGAACGCGGGCACCCCGGACACTATTTCTATCGGGATTTCTGCAGCGCTGCTGCTTCTTCCCGAAAGCTCAATCAAAAGGCCGGCCATGCCGTAGACCCCGGAATCACCGCTTGAAATGAGAGCCACGATTTTCCCGCTGCGCGCTTCATCAAGGGCCTGTAAGCAGCGCTCCTGCTCCCGGGTCATGCCGCTGGCAATCACCTGCTTTCCGCTGATAAGCGGCTCGATTAGCCTGATATAGGTGGTATAGCCGACCACGGTATCACAGCGCTCCACCACCGCGCGCGCCCTGAGCGTCATATCATCAAGGCTGCCCGGCCCGATGCCCACGATAAACAGCATGCCTTTTTTATTATCCATGCGCAAGCACTCTCTCGGCAATAAGCCGCGCCAACGGCATGCGGGCAATGGCCAGCGTCAGCTCGCCCAGCTTCTCTTTTTTCATGAGCAGTTCTCCTCCCCATGCGGTAAGCAGCGCTGCCGGCTCCGCAACTCCCTGCACGCCGAGGGCGCGGCGCGCATGCAAGGATTCAACAGAAGGAACTGCCACGCTGTTTAATTCTGCCGCGGAATAAAACTGCAGCGGAATAGCATGGGTCCGGGCAAAGCGCAGCAGGCCTGCCTCGTCCTTTTTTGCCGAGATCGTACCAACAGCATAGAGCGCGGCAACCGGGAGCTTCATCCTGTTGAATATTTTTTCAACAGCCGCCTGTATAGCACGGCTCGACACTCCCCGGTTGCAGCCAATGCCTGCTGCCAGATCCCGCGGGTGGATGAAAAGAAAATGCCCGCTCTTTTTCGCCGGCACCTTTCCCGCATGAGAAAATATGATGCCGGCCCTGCATCCCGAGGCAAGAAGCTCTGCGGGGGAGTCATAAAAATTGAGCTGAACATGCCCTTCCATGCCCGGCAGCACGCGCAGCTCTGCCGGGTAGAACCCGACGGGATGCCCGGCAATCATCTCCGCCTGCACTTTTTTAAGCGTGCTCTTTGAAAAATCTCCGGCGCCAAGCTGCTGAATCAGGACATCCAGCGCCGGCAGCCCCTGGGTATCGCTTGCCGTGGTGATAACGCAGTGCCCGCCCAGCATTGCTGACAGGTCACGGGCCAGCTGATTGGCCCCGCCCCAGTGGCCTGATAACAGGCTGATAATGTTCTTTCCCCGGTCATCCATAACCACCACCGCCGGATCATCCCACTTGGAGGTCACGCAGGGTGCAATCATGCGCACGGCAATGCCTGCCGCCATGATGCAAATGATCTGCTCACAGGAAGGGAAAAGCTCGCGTATTGTTCCCTGTAAACTCTTATAATACGTAATGCGTCTACCCCGGCGCTCATTGCTCAATGCAGCAGGCAGGAAAAGGCGCGCATTTTTTATGGTGCTGACGATGCTCCTGCCAATCCCCGCGCCGTCTTTTGTTACGGCAATAATCGCAGTGCCTGCTCTCTTTTTCCTTTGCAGCTGCCGAAAGCCATGGCTGAATTCTTTAGCATACAGCTGTGAGCGCTCTCCCGGTTTTTCACCGATCGCGTCTCCCACCAGAATCAGTGCCTGGCGCTGAATATTTCGCTCCCTTACCTGAGCAGCGATGGTTGCCAGCGTTCCGCGCACCACGGTTTCATCAGGCCAGCTTGCCCGGTAGACAACCGCTGCCGGGGTATCCGCCGGATAACCGCCGCTACGCAGTTCCTGTATTGTATCATCAAGCATGCCGGTGCTCAGATAAATCGCCATGGATGCCCGGTGCGCTGCCAGAGACGCAAGCGCTTCCTTCTCCGGGACCGGAGTCCGTCCCGCCCGGCGGGTGATAATGAGCGTCTGCGAAAATCCCGGCAGCGTAAATTCTTTTTTCAGGGCTGCTGCCGCGGCAAACGCCGCGGTGACGCCGGGGATCACGTCATAGGCCACGTTTTTTTGCTGCAGCATCTCCATCTGTTCTGCTATCGCGCCGTATAGTGACGGTTCGCCGCTGTGCAGGCGCGCAACCAGTTGCCCCTGCCGCGCTGCGCGGACCATTGCGGCCGTTACTTCCTGCAAGGTCATGGAGGCACTGTCAAGCATGCGGGCGCTTTTCTTCGCGCAGGTAAGCACCGCCCGGTTCACCAGGGAGCCGGCATAAATAATGAGGTCCGCCCGGCTAAGAACCGCACGCCCCTTTATGGTCAAAAGCTCCGGGTCTCCCGGGCCCGCACCGATAAAGCAGACCCTGCCGCCCGCAGATGTTTTTTTAGAGATGCGCTTACGCTTGTGTTCCATGCACTATGAAGACCGGATTTTCAGCCCGGAAAATTTCCGGCTGTTTGCTGTTATCAAGATATTCAAGCCGCACCGCGGTGACGGTGCAGTGCCACCCCCACTTCTTGAGCGCGCCGGTAGCGCAGTTCACTGTTTCGATCGTCACTGCGTTAGCTACCACGCTCCCCTGCGGCAGGACCCTCTTCTTTACCTGCTGTAGAATTGCTGCAAGCCTGCCGCCGGAGCCGCCGATGAAAACGCTGTGCGGCCGGGGAAGCGCTTGCAGTGCTTCAGGTGCGCTTCCCGGCACGGCTTTTACATTACGCGCCCTGAATTTTATTATATTCTTTTCCAGCTGTGAAAAGTGCCTGGCATCCTGCTCCACCGCATACACCTGCAAAGACGGGTAGAGGCGAGCTGCCTCAATCGATAGTGAGCCGCTGCCCGCTCCGATATCCCACAGCACCCGGTCATTGCCGCAGGCAAGCCGCGCCAGTGCCAGCAGCCGCACATCTTTCCTGGTGATCATGCCGTGGTCGTGATCAAACTTCTCATCCGCTATCCCCAGGCTTATCTCGTGCTGCCCTGCATCAGGCAGCTTTTCAGCATTGATAATCATCATTGCCAGCGGCGCGGATTGGCGGCGCTGCAATGTTTTCAATGCTCCCCCGGTGATACGTTCATCACGCCGGCCGAGGTTCTCAAAAACTCCGGCCTGCCATGCTGCAGCACGCGGTTCCTGCGCAATAAGATAGCGCGCCACAACGTCCGGACTATTTTTATCATCACAGTAAACGACCACCGGGCCTTCCGCAGAAAAGAGTTTTTGCAGCCCGGAGATGTCTCTGCCGTGCAGGCTTATGAAGGCGGCATGGTCCCAGCGCTCTGCCCTGCGGGCGAATGCTCCCTGGAAAGCGGTTATATTCGGCAGCACCGAAACCCGCTCTTTACCAAACACACTAATGACCGGCGGGGCTATACCAAAGAAGTTCGGGTCGCCGCTTGCAAGGACCACGATATTCTGTCCCCTGCTCTTTTTTTTGAGCTGTCGCAGGGTGGCTTCCACATTCCGGTCAAGAACTATTTTTTTCGCCGTGTGCCCGGGGAAATAGCCCAGCAGCCTTTTGCCGCCGACCAGCACCTCTGCAGCGGCAATAACCTTGATTGCCCGGCGGGAAAGATCTTCCGGTGACAGGCCGATGCCTACAACACTAATGGTTTTTTTCATGGAACAGCACTCCGCCGTTATAGGAAAGCAGCAGCACTTCCGCGACAAGAGTTGGTCCGCCGATTTCCCGTATTCTCTTTTTTACCATGCCTGCCAGCTGCGCGCCTACTCCCATGTGAAATTGAGCGGGGATAAGCTCAAGTGCGTGACGCGCGGTATGCGCCCTGCCTATGCCGTGCGCATCATGTTCGTTCATCCCCGCCCGGCGCGCCAGATCGGCGAGCAGGGAAAGGTCAATGTCGGCTTTGCGGTAATGGGTACACTCCGCTCCCGCAGCCATCTTCAAAAGCTTCCCGGGGAACCCGGCAATAGTGATCCGCGCCATTCCATGCCGTGCTGCTTCCTGCACGGCAAAGGAAAAATAATCCGCCATGAGAACAAAGGCCGCTTCCGGAAGCGTATTGTAGACGCGCTGCGCCTCCTTCTCGCTTGAACGGCCGGTGCACAGCACTGCGCTCTGCAGCCCCATGGCACGCAGCACATCAAAAGCGCAGCCGATTGAGTCCCGGTATGCCTGGTGTGAATAGGGAATAACCAGCCCCGTGGTCCCGAGTATGGAAATGCCCCCCACTATGCCAAGCCGCGGGTTCAGGGTTTTTTTGGCCAGCTCTGCGCCGCCTGCTACGCTGATGGTCACGTGAGCCCCCTGCCATACGGGCAGCACCTCCCTGACGCTTGCGCAAATCATGCGTTCCGGCACCGGGTTGATGGCCGGCTTTCCGGGCGTTACCGCAAGCCCCGGCCGCGTCACCATGCCGACCCCGGCACCGGCCGCGATGATAATTTCATCCGTCGCGCGCAGGGTAATGGTGGCGCAGATACAGGCTCCATTGGTGATGTCAGGGTCATCCCCGGCATCTTTTATCACTGCGCAGAATGCCCCGCCTCCGTCGCGGCCGCTTTCATGAACCGGGATGCGTGCCGTTTCATTGCCGGGAAGGCTCACCTCGACTGCCGTGGCAGGCGTTCCCGCAAGCACCAGGGCCGCCCCTTTGGCCGCAGCAGCGGCACAGGTGCCGGTGGTATACCCGGTTCTAAGATTGCTCCGAAGACGTGCCATCGTTTCCCGCGTGCGGCTTTTTTAAAATAACCAGCGACAGGTATTCAGGGCCGCGCGTCAGCCCGTCCAGATTGTGCGTGATGCATTCCCCTGCCAGCCCGCACTTCTGCATATAGGTGCAGCAGTCACCCAGGCCCTGGTTCATCACCGTCTTCAGCAGCCGCTCCCGCTGCCGGTAGGTCTTTAAGAATACCACGGTGTCAGAGGTAGCAACAATGCGCTCCAGCCGCTCCTGCGAATCGTTTGCCGATACCACCGACAGTATCTCATCTCCTTCTACCAGCGGCATTCCGGCACGGGCTGCTGCATAGGAAAAAGAGGTCACGCCGGGGACCGTCTCAATCTCAATGTCAGGGGCAAAGCGTTTAAAATAGCGCATGACAACGCTGAAGGTGCTGTAAATCCCCGGGTCTCCCAGAGTGATGAAAGCGCACGCGTGCCCCGCACGCAAAACCGATTCCATGGCCCGGAAATTTTCAAGCCACTGCCGCTCGAGCACCTGTTTATCTTTTATCATCGGGAACAGCAGCCGCGAGACCGGCGTTGCTGCCGGGATAAACCGCTGTGCAATATCAAAGGCAACGCTTGCCCCGCCTTCTTTTGCCAGGGGAGTAAAAATATGCCCGCTGCGCTGCAATATTTCCACGGCCTTCACCGTGAGCAGTTCCGGATCTCCGGGCCCCACGCCGATTCCATACAGTTTCCCCGCCATATCACCTGCCTCCCGCAAGCTGCATGAGCGCGTTTATGGTTGCAGCAGCAGCCGGGGTGCCGCCTTTTCTCCCCAGCATGGTTATGCTCACCAGGCCCGACTCAAGCAGGGCCTGTTTTGATTCTGCGGCGCCCACGAAGCCCACCGGCATCCCGATTATAAGAGCCGGGCTCATGGCCCCCTCCCGGCAGAGCCCGACTGCTTTAAACAACGCGGTCGGAGCATTGCCGATAGCTACAATTGCGCCCTGCAGCGACGCTGCGGCAGCCTGCATGGCTGCCGCGGACCGGGTTATGCCCGCGGCCTTGCTGACGCGTTTCACCTCGTCATCTGCCACCAGGCACACGGCACTGCAGCCGTACTGCTCCTGCAGTTTCCCCCCGATGGCGGCCTTCAGCATCTGCGTGTCAGTGTACACGGGATTTCCCTGCTTCATTGCTGCAATGCCTGCTGCGATGGCCTGCGGATGAAAGCGGATGGTCTTCATCACCTCAAAGTCCGCGGTAGCGTGAATGATCCGCCGCACGATGGTCCATTCATCTTCAGAAAATAAATGGCTGCCGGCCTCCCGGTCTATAATGCGCATTGATTCTGCTTCAATGTCCTGGGGTGAAAGATGATTCATATAATAAAAGCCTCTCTAAAAAGCTATCAGCTGATAGCGGTCAGCCTTCAGCATATTTTTTTACCGGAGAAAATAATAGCTGCATACCAGAAGAAGCGTCACAACAGAAGTCGCCCACATGAGCCGAATGCTTTTCGCGATATCCGCCAATGCCAGTTCTTTTTCCTTGCTGCCCAGCAAGGGTTTTTCATGCATAACGCCCTTATAGCGGCAGGCTCCGCCGAGCTGTACGCCCAGCGCTGCCGCGAAACCGGACTCAGGAAACCCTGCATTGGGGCTGGGGCTCTTGCTGCCGTCGCGCAGCATAATCCGCACAATTTTCACAGCTCTTCCCGGCGTAACGGCCAGCGCGGCAAGCGGTATGAGCAGCAGGCAGAGCCGCGCCGGTATATAATTGGCAACGTCATCCAGGCGCGCGGAGAACCACCCGAACTCCCGGTAGCGATCATCCTTGTACCCCACCATGGAGTCAAGGGTGCTTATTGCCTTGAAAGCCATGGCCAGCGGCGCGCCGCCCAGGAAAGCATAGAACAGCGGTGAGACAATGCCGTCAACGGTATTCTCGCTCACGGTCTCAACCGTGGCGCGGACAATCTCCTGCTGCGACAGCTTATTGGTGTCTCGTCCGACGATGCGCGCCAGGCGCTTCCGCGCGCCCGCTGTATCACCGGTTTCAAGGCGCTGCAACACTGCCCGCGCCTCCTGGCCGAGGCAGCGGGTTGAAAGGGTGGTGTAGACAAGGAATATGGACACCAGGGTTCCGAGCCTGATATCAACCAGTACCGCTGCCAGGATGAGCGCGAACGTGCCGGCAAAGGCGATAAGCGGCACCATGATACCCACCACGATTCCCGCGATGCGGGCGCTGGCGATGCTCTTTCTGGCCGGATGCTCAAGAGCGGTGATGAGCCGGCCGATGGCCCGTATTGGATGGGGAAGAAATTCCGGGTCACCGAGCAGCGCGTCAAGGCCCCAGGCAGCAGCGATAATCAGTTCATTCATACCCTATTTAAGAACACTCCGTTAAATAAAATTGTAAAGTGAGTGTAATTAACCTATAATACCCTAATCCGAATATCGAAATCAGAAATTCGAAACAAATTCAAATGACCAAAAAGGAAAATTTAAAACAGTTCTGGAAAATATGCTGTTTTGATGTTTGGAACATTTTTTTTTAATTTGTTTAGTACTTCGATTTTCGTATTTCGATTTTTTCTTGCGCAAAAAACACGAATGTAACAACTACGATATTAAATATTACAGACAACCCTTGCACAGGATAATACGGTGATGGATTTTATTGCCGCGTTTAAATTTGCCATCCAGTTTCTCACCAGGATTCCCCTGAAGGCGATTGCCGGGCCGGACACGGTCGATCTTAAGAAAGCCCTCATCTGCTTTCCGCTGACCGGCTATCTCATCGGCTGCCTGCTGTTCATCGTATGGTATCTGGTGCAGCCGTTCTTCCCGTTCAACACCCTGGTGCTTGCCATTCTCATAGTTACCGTGGAAACAGTGATAACCGGCGCGTTTCATCTCGACGGTCTGGCTGACACCTTTGACGCCCTCTTCAGCCCGGGCACCACCGTGGAGCGCAAGCTTGAGATCATGAAAGACAGCCGCATCGGCGTCATGGGGGCCACGGCTTTAATCATTGCCCTGCTTTTTAAAACCGCCCTGCTCGATGAGTTGCTGAGCCGCCATCACCCGGCAGCGCTCATCATCTATCCCGCTCTCGGCAGATGGGCGCAGGTATTGTTCTTTTACGCCAGCCCCTATCTACGCGCTGACGGCATCGGCAGCATATTTGCCCGGAGCATAGATCGAACAACCCTCGTCCGGGCAACGCTGGTGCTTATTCCCTGCCTCTTCTTCCCGTCCTTTTATCTGGTCTTTCTCATGCTTCTGGCAATTCTTCTGCTCTATCGCCGCTACATCCATCGCGCACTGGGCGGCATAACCGGTGATGTGCTGGGCTCTGCCGCAATTATCGCGGAACTGGCAGCTCTGCTGGGCATCCTGCTTTGCTGCCGCTGACAGGCTGTTGAAAAACAACTTTTCCAACAACCTGCTAATGCCCCGCGCTACTTCTTCGGGCTCTTCGCCAGGTCTTCGGCAAAATATGAATTACAGTTATCCATGGAACAGAACGAGCCGCACATGGTGCAGGAGCGCTCCGAGCTTGGCTTACGGCTTGCGCGCACGGCAGCAGCCGTGTCGCCGTAGAGGGCCAGGGAAAACTGCTTCTCCCAGTCAAGATCTCTGCGCGCCCGTGAAATATCCCGGTCCCGCTCCCTCCTGCCGTATTTAATCATGTCCCCGATATAGACAGCAATTTTTGCCGTGCGCACGCCCTCGCGCACGTCATCTTCATTGGGCAAAGCCAGGTGCTCTGCCGGCGTTATGTAGCAGATCAGGTCAGCGCCGTAGCGCGTTGAGTTTGCCGCGCCGATGGCTGCCGTAATATGGTCATAGCCCGGCGCGACATCAGTGGTGATTGGCCCCAGCACATAATAGGGCGCCTCCCCGCTCATGCGCTTCTGCAGCAGGATGTTGGCTTCAATCTCATCCAGCGGCACATGGCCCGGCCCTTCAACCATGGTCTGGCAGCCCATCTCCCGGCCAAGCTCTGCCAGCTCGCAGTTGATGATAAGCTCCTGTATCATGGCCCGGTCTGATGAATCATGGATAGCGCCGGCGCGCATGCCGTTGCCCAGGCTCAATACCGTGTCATATTTTTTCAATATCCCCACCACCCGGTCGAACTTTTCATAGAGCGGGTTTTCCCGGTTGTTCTTAATCATCCAGGCAACCATGGAGGCGCCACCCTTGGAAACCAGCCCGCCGTAGCGGTAGCCCTGCTTGCGCAGCCGTTCAATGGTCATCTGGTTAATGCCGCAGTGTACCGCCATGAAAGCAATGCCATCCGCACACTGCTGCTCGATAAGATCAAACAGCAGCTCCTCATCGAGCTTCGTAACATCATTATACCGTTTCCGTGCCTCACAGAAAGCCTGGTACAGCGGCACATTTCCCACCGGGATGCCCACGCTTTTAATGACCCGCTTCCTGATGGCATCGATATCGCCGCCCACGCTGAGATCCATGAGCGTGTCAGCGCCTTCCTGCTGCGCCGCCACCGCCTTGCGCACTTCCTGCTCCTCATCGTTTATGTCGGATGAGGTGCCGATGCTGGCGTTGACCTTGGTGCGAAGCCCCTTGCCCACGCCGACCGGCGCAGTGCCGTTCTGATGGTTTTTAATGATTACAATTTTCCCCTGGCTGACAAGCTCCCGCATCATCTCAGGTGCCATGTTTTCCTTACCGGCCACCTCTTTCATAATGTCAGTTATTGTGCCTTTGCGCACATATTCAAGCTGCGTTATCATGCCGTGAAATCTCCTCCTAAATTAGGGTTCAAGGATTCCAGGGTTCAAGGGTTCAAGCGATTCCACTCGACCCCTTGTTTGCCCATTCACCCATTCACCGCCTCACCCATTCACCCATTCACCCATTCACCGACTCACCCTCATCACTCGTCCTTTAGTCCCTTGACCCTCTCCTTGGACCCTCGAACCCTTTTTCTATATTTGCTGCCCATCCGTAACCTGGGCTTCCTCAAACGTGAGCATTTCTGTCAGCACTTTTACGCCTGCTTCAACTATAAACATCCCCAGCGCGGCGCCCGTGCCCTCGCCCAGGCGCAGGTCAAGATCCAGAAGCGGCTTCAGCTTCAATCTCTCAAGCATTACCCGGTGCCCCTTTTCCACTGAAAGATGCGCGGCAAAGAGATACTGGCTGATGACCGGGTTCAGCTCGCAGGCAATCAGGGCCCCTGCCGTTGAAATGAACCCGTCGATAACAGCGGGTATCCGGTGTGCTGCCGCGCCGATGACCAGTCCTGCAATGCCCGCTATCTCAAGCCCGCCTACTTTTGCCAGCACGTCAAGCGGGTCGCGGGGGTCCGGCTGGTTCAATGCCAGTGCCCGCTTTATGGCAGATATTTTGGCCGCGAGACCTTCATCGCTGATGCCGGTGCCCCTGCTCGTCACGCTTTCCACGGGAAGCCCGGAGAATGCCGCGATGATAGCGCTGCTCGGGGTGGTGTTGCCGATGCCCATATCGCCGGTGCCGATAATAGCAACGCCCTCGCTCACTGCCTGCCGCACCAGATCTATCCCGACCTCGATGGCCTGCATTGTCTCATCCCTGGTCATCGCGGGCTCTCTGGTCATATTCCGTGTGCCGCGCGCGACTTTACGCATGACAAGACCTTCCAGCGGGGGGAACTCAAAATCAACACCAATGTCAACAACCTGCACCTCAGCCCCGGCATGCCGCCCCAGAACATTGATGCCCGCTCCGCCGCGAAGAAAATTGAATACCATCTGCGGAGTCACTTCTTTGGGAAAAGCGCTCACCCCTTCAGCAACAACACCATGGTCTGCAGCAAGGGTAAATATTCTTTTCCGGGAAATGACCGGCTTCAGCTGCCGGGTGATGCCGGCAATTTGTCTGCCGATGTCAAGCAGCCTCCCGAGGCTGCCGCGCGGTATGGCAAGGTGATCAAGCCGCTCCTGGGCTTTCTGCAGAGACGCCGCATCAAGCGGCTCTATCATGGCAAGCGCTGTTTGCAGATCCATTATATATGTTCCTCCATAAGAAGTGAACAGGCTAAAAGGACAAAAGGTTAAAAGGCTAACAGGCTGATAGTCCCATGCCTCTTCACCTCTTCACCTATTTACCTATTTTTTAATTCCCCACATAATCGATGTCCCTGCATTCACGTCTTTTGTCCTGATGCGGGAAATCCCAACAGCTTTCATCCAGCGCATAAGATCATCGCGAGCGTGGCATCTTCCCCGCGGCGTCCCGACGAGCATGGTCATGTCAAAAAGAGAGACCAGTACCTGGTCGCCGCAGCCGGCAATATAATCATGAATCAACAGGGTGCCGCTGCTCTGTAATGCCCGAGCTGCTTTTTTAATAATAGATCGCGCATCCCCTGGTGCATATATATGCAGAATATTTGAGAGCAGCACCAGGTCATAGTCATTGCCCGGAAACGGATCAGACAGGCATTCACCTGCGGCAACGCTCACGCGGCTGCCCAGCCCGCACTGCCTGATATATTTTTTTGTAAGCGGCACCACGGTCTCAAGATCAAACACCGTTGCCTGCAAAGCCGGGTTCTTTTGCGCAAAGGCAACAGCGTAGGTTCCCATGCCGCCGCCGATATCGAGCAGATGGCGATATCGGTGCAGCGGAAACAATTTGCCTATGGCAGCGCTCTTAACCGCGCCTGATGCATGCATCGCCCCCAGAAACCGCTTGAGCTGCCGCGAATAGTCAGCCAGGGCTTCTTTCCGGGGAGCATGCATGGTGCCTTTCTTTAAGCTGTAAGAAAGGTTTGCCCACGAAGACTTGAGCGTTTCAAGATGGATGAGCATAGCACTGCAGTTTGCTCCTGAAGCTGCGCCAAGATAGTTCCGTGAGAGCGGGGTTTTTATGCAGGCCCCGTTTCGTTCCTCTATCAGCCCCAGATTTCTTAAAGCGAACATGAATCTGCCCAAAGCATCCGGTGACAGGTTTAAATTTTTAGCCAGGCTTTTATTGGTAACCGGTCCGGCAGCAAGCGCAGAAAAAACCCCCAGCCTGACTGCCGCAAAAAGAATTTCAGCGACCTGGAACCCGGTCCCTAAAGCGTAGAGCCGCTCAAAGCCCGCTATGCCCAAATCCTTCACAGCTGGCACACCCGCTCAGATACGATCAGCCCATCGACCGTTGCAAGCGCCTGCTCTTCCCAGCGCGCGCGCTCCTCATGTGTCAGCAACAGCTCCTTCAGCTCAAGCTTGCGCAACGCCTCTTCAAAGAAATAGACCAGGTAAGCATTCAGCCGAAGCGCTGCCGCGGAGCTTTCCCTGCCCCAGAAAATCGAGGAGCTGCTGATATCCATTTTTTGCAATACAGCCCGGCATACGCTATCCATCAGGTCTGCCAGGAACTGGACCGGCTCCTGGAGAAACCGGTAGCTGCCTTCATACCCCAGGGGGTCGATTTTTTGCAGGCGGTTTTCTGCCTGCAGCAGTTTGAAACGCTCAGTCCCCTGCAGGGCAATTTCCCGGTGATAGAGGACATTGGCCGTGCGGGAGAGAGAGTCCAGCAGGCCATTGTCTTTCAAAAATTGAAAATTTAGCCGCACATCTTCAAACGCAGTATCAGGCTCAAACATGATAAACCCGGGGTTAATCTCTACCCCATGGGCCTGCAGCATTTTGACTGCCGCCGCCTGCATATCCGAGCGCACCCCCTTTTTCATGCGAGCAAGGGACGCTTTTGATGCGCTCTCAATGCCGAGAAACACCTGCCTGAGCCCTGCCTGAACCATGGCGCTCACAAGCTCTTCATCAAGGTCATTGCTGCGGCACTCGATGCCAAACGTTAGATCGCTCCAGTCTTTGATGCGCTCAACTATTGCCTGCGAGCGCTTGCGGCCTTCGCTGCCGCAGCCGAAAAAATTCGCATCGACAAAATAGATCGAGGGCTCCGGCAGGCGCGAATAGAGCGCTTCAATCTCCTGCGCCACATTATCCGGGGAGCGGCCGCGCCATTGACATCCGCGCCCGTAAAAATAATTTATATAGCAGAAGCTGCACTGCGCGTAGCAGCCGCGGCTTGCGAGAATATTTCCGCCGACTGTTTGCAGAAAAAGATTGCTGCGCACGGGGAACGGCAGCCGGTCAAGCGGCTCGATGAGCGCCCTCTCTCCCGAGGTGGTGACCTTCCCGTTTTCCCGGTATGCAAGCCCCGCTATTTTTGAAAAAGCAATGCGGCCATCCTGCTGCAGGCTTGCTGCTATGTCAGCAAAAGTTTCCTCGGGTTCACCGAGAATGATGCAGTCAATGAACGGGTATTGGGAAAGAATTTCAGAGTAGGAAAAGGTGGGAAAGAAACCATACAGGATCACGGACACGTCCGGACGTCGGGCCTTGCATTTTTTTAAGAATGAAAACAGCTCTTCTGTCTTCTCCCAGAGATATACTGCGTTGACGCCCAGAACGCTAAACTCCAAGCGGTCAAGCTCTGTTGCGCAGTCCGCAAATGACCGGGACCCGTGATATGCTTCATGCAGGCTTACGGAGACGCCCCGCTCCGTGAGCAGCGATGCAATATAGCCGCTCATAAGCCCCGATGACAATGGCGTGTTGGCCACATCATTGAAATGGTTTGCCGAGGGAGGCCGGGGATGTTCCAGCAGGAGAATTTTGCAATCCATAGCAAATAAGATCGAATTTGGAACTCAGGAACTCACAAAGGTAAAAACAAAATTTTCCTGATTTCTTGAGTTCCAGATAAAGGTTTTTTCTAATGTGGCCACAGATAAGCACAAAAAAGCACTGAAAGACTTTAAACAGTTCCGTGTGTTTCCGTGTAATTCTGTGGCTTAATCTTCACCGCGATACCGGATACCATGAGATAAACTTCGTCTGCCGCCGAGGCAACCTCGCTGTTCAGCCTGCCCAGAAGTCTCTGGTACAGCCGTGAGAGCGGGTCAGCAGGGATTATCCCCATGCCGGTTTCATTGGAAATAACAAACACCTGAGAGGCGGTGCGGCTGAAACACGCGCTCAGCCCGGCGATCTGTTGCGCTGCCGCCTCCTCATCCATCCGAAAGATAGTGAGCAGGTTTGACAGCCAAATGGTCAGGCAGTCGATCAGGATGATATCAAACCTGCCGGTTATATCATCCACTAACGGCGCCAGGCCTTTTGGTTCTTCAAAGGTTACCCATGCATCACCCCGTGCCTGCCGGTGTTTTGCGATGCGGTTTTTCATCTCATCATCAAGCGCCTGTGCGGTCGCAACAAACGCCCTGGTGCCGCTTAAGCGCTCAGCCTGCTGCTGAGCCCAGGCACTTTTACCGCTCTTGATGCCGCCGGTGACGAGTGTGAGAGTTTTTTCAGACATAATAAATAAACCACGGAGATCACAGAGAACTTAAACCACAGAGATCACGGAGAATCTAATTTCCTTGAGAGAATGCTTTTCTCCGTGTGCTCCCTCATTCCAGAATAAATGTTATGTAAGAAGCTGTACTGTAAATTAAAAGATAACAGGGACAACGCTAAAGGTGATTTGTATTTACAGCAATGTAATCTCAGTGGCCTGGTTCAAAAAAAACAAAAACCCTCAGGTTATAACTACAGCCTGAGGGTTGCACCCAGTTTACTTCACCCTATATGTTAAAGTTCCGCGACTGCTATCATAAAGGCAGGTCTTCTGACTTTCGGATCACCCTACTCTCCAAACCTTCCCATCCCGATTCATCTCAGGACAGTGGCATTACGTGGATTTCGTCCCCGATCACAGCGGCGGGACCATGATGGATTTTCACCATCTTCCCTTTTAAACCTTAAAGGTACCTTTATGTTAAAATTAATACTCCATTAGTTTTACGGTGTCAATAGCTATTGAAAGACAGAAAAAAGGCGAAAGGCGTTAGGCAACTGGCACAAAGAGAAATGCAGAATGCAGATTTGAAGAAGGCAATAGGCGAGAGAGTTCAGAGGCGAGGATTTTCTTTGCTCTCCTCACCTATTAAATGCAGCAGTTATTAGTGGCTGATTGAATGCATACGAAGAGCTGATAAGGAAGATAAAGGAATCTCCTTTCCCGTGCTAATATGTGGGATGCAAAAAACAAACACATACAGCACAAAGAAAGGAGATCGCAATGGAACAAGTATATTATGTAGGGCTGGACATTCACAAGAAAATAATCGCTTTTTGTATCAAGCAGGCAGACGGGACCATAGTGGCAGAGGGTAAAATT
>Ga0209777_10001949_pt1 | contig 28269 bp, 19 predicted proteins | sample FrelakmetHBP12HB_FD_187147 | JGI IMG/M metagenome (GOLD analysis project Ga0209777, IMG submission 187147) | Freshwater lake sediment microbial communities from the University of Notre Dame, USA, for methane emissions studies -HBP12 HB (SPAdes)... | ecosystem: Environmental > Aquatic >...
GCGGGATTCCTCTGATCGGCGGATCTCGTCCTGCAATCCCAGAATGATGTTTGCTGAGCCGGCAATCGTTAGCGCTCGCATGTTTCCATGAAAGCACAGCGCGCAATTATGCGCAATTACTTATGACGCTATGTTTAATCAAGAATTGCAGGATCGTCCCACGACGCCAGTTCTGCTCAGGCTGTTTTTTTTGGTTTTCTTTTCAGATCGCCACACCCGCCGATAGCGCCCGTACAGGCAAGCGGCCAGGTCCGAAATGGATTGACCCGCCCCCCCGTCGCAACTGGAAGGCCGGGGGGGCTGCATCACAGTGCAATGCCCCTCGAATCGCGACGGCTCGTTCCGCCTGGTCGGCGTGGATTTCAGGACCGGCAGCCGTGTCACCTTAGACTGCGTTTCTGCTCGAACACAATAGAAGGCAGCCCACCATTGTGCGGATGTGGCGGAATTGGCAGACGCGCAAACTAGATCAGTAGTCTACAGCGTGGCCGTAAGCTGCTGATTAATAGTAGTTTGCAAACCGGTGGGGCAGTATTGGGGCAACACCCTCCGCTGTGCCACCGCACCTTCAAGCAGAAGAAGCCCCTAAACACACTAGACTTTTTTGCCCCACTAGCGTAGGCTGGTCTGCAGGAGGTTTTTGTGAGAGGCAGCATCTACAAGAAGAAACGGAAACTGCCGGACGGCTCTGTTGAGGAGCTGCCCAACTGGTACGTCCAATACTGTTTCAACGGCAAGGTCTTCAAAGAAAGCAGCCACAGCGAAAAGCTCAAGGACGCTGAAGATCTGCTGAACCGTCGTATCTCTGAAATGCAAACCGGCAAGTTAGCCGGGAGCCGGGCTGATCGGACGAAGGTTGCCGAACTGCTACAGGCTCTGCTCGCCAACTACCGCATCAATCGCGCCGCATGGCTCACCAATGCGGCTGAGCCGACCGTCACCAAGCGGCTGATGCCGTTCTTTGGTGACTTCCGCGCCAACGACCTGTCAAGCGCGGTCGTGGACCGCTACAAAGAAGAGCGGATCGAGGCCGGAGCGGCGAACGCCACCATCAACCGGGAGTTGGCCATGCTGAGAAGGGCGTACAACCTTGGCTTACGATCCACTCCTCCGAAGGTGACCCGGATGCCGTATTTCGAGCCACTCAAGGAAGACAACGTGCGCAAGGGATTCTTTGAGCATGAGGAATTTCTGAAGGTGCGCCAGCATCTTCCTGCCGATATCCAACCGGTCGTCACATTCGCCTATTACACCGGTTGCCGCAAAGGGGAGATCCTTTCTCTCCGGTGGGATCAGGTTGATGTCGAACGCGGCATCGTGCGTTTGGAGGCCGGTGAGACGAAGAACGATCAGGCGAGGCTCATACCCTTGGTGCCTGAGCTGCGCGAGATCCTCGCAGCCCGCAAAACGCACCGTGACCAATCCTGCCCAGACTGCACACTGGTGTTCTTTCGCGACGGTGGAAAGCCGATCAAGGATTTTCGAGCATCGTGGGAGAAGGGCTGCGAAGAAGCAGGAGTGCCGCGAAAGCTCGTTCACGACATGCGGCGAACGGGAGTGCGCAACCTCGTTCGTGCTGGGGTGCCCGAAGCGGTTGCTATGCGCATCTCCGGCCACAAAACACGCTCGGTGTTTGAGCGGTACAACATCGTCAACGAAGCGGACCTGATGGAAGCAGCAAAGAAACTGGCGCTGTACACTTGCCCCATTGCCCCAAAATTGCCCCACCAAGAAGAGCAAGCCGAGAGGAGCTAGCCTTGAATCCAGCTAACGTATTGATTTGTATGGTGCGGATGAGAGGACTTGAACCTCCACTCCCTTGCGAGAACTAGAACCTGAATCTAGCGCGTCTGCCAATTCCGCCACATCCGCACAATGGTGGGCTGCCTTCTATTGTGTTCGAGCAGAAACGCAGTGTCAAATCGTCTCGCGCGCGTCGGTACGGAACCGGCGGGCGGCGACGAGCGCGCGAGGCGGGGCGATCTGAGCGCACTCGATGCACACTCCCGATCGCGCCATGCGGACCACCCGGTGACTCCGCAAACCGGGAGGCGACGGAGGGCCGAGGTCGTTGATCCGCAGTGCCTTTCCCGGCGGCTGTCCGATTTGAGCGCCCCTGCGACCCGCAGATTCCTGCGTGATACGATCGAAGGTTGCGGATTTCTGCTTTCTTTTGCGAGGTAATTATGCCGAAACTCTCCATTCGCGACCTGGATCTCCGCGCCAAGCGGGTTTTCATTCGAGTTGATTTCAACGTCCCCCTCGCCCCCGGCGGGCAGGAAATCACCAGCGACAAGCGCATCCGCGCATCCCTGCCGACCATCAAGTACGCGCTCGAGCAGGGCGCGCAGCTTGTCCTCGCCAGCCATCTGGGGAGGCCCAAGGGTAAACCGAACCCCGAGATGAGCCTGCGGCCGGTCGCCATCCGTTTGCAGGAACTGATCGGACGGCCGGTGGCGTTTGCGCCGGACTGCATCGGGCCCGACGTCGAAAAGCTGAAGGGCGGCACCGACCAGGTGATTCTCCTCGAGAACCTGCGGTATCACCCCGAGGAGGAGAAGAACGATCCCACGTTCGCGAAGGAGCTGGCGCTCGGCATCGATTACTACGTGAACGACGCGTTCGGCACCGCGCACCGCGCGCACGCCTCCACGGTCGGCATCATCCAGTTCGTTCCTGAGGCGGCCGCGGGCCTGCTGATGGAGAAGGAACTGGAATACCTGACGAAGGTCACGCAGAACCCGCCGCTTCCGTGCGCCGGCATCCTGGGCGGCGCGAAAGTCTCCGACAAGATCGAGGTCATCGAGAACCTGCTGAAGATCGTGGACAAGCTGCTCATCGGCGGCGCCATGGCGTACACGTTCATGCGGGCGCAGGGCAAAGGCACGGGCAAGTCCCTGGTCGAGGCCGACAAGATCGAACTTGCGAAAGAGATTCTGGCCAAGGCCGGCGATAAGCTGATGCTCCCGGTGGACCACGTCGTGGCGGCCGAGCTCGCCGCCGGCGCGCCGTACGAAATTGTCGAAGCTATTCCGGACAACATGATGGCTGTGGACATCGGGCCGAAGACGATCACTCTTTATGCCGGGGAGATCGCCAAGGCGAAGAGCGTGATCTGGAACGGGCCGATGGGCGTGTTCGAAAAACCTCCGTTCGACGCGGGGACTGTGGCGCTGGCGAAGGCCGTCGCGGCCTCGGGTGCGCTGTCAGTGGTCGGCGGCGGAGATTCGGAGAAGGCGATCAAGGCTGCCGGAGTGGCCGACAAGATCTCGCACATCTCCACCGGCGGCGGCGCTTCGCTCGAGTTCCTGTCCGGCATCGAGTTGCCGGGCGTGGCCGCGTTGACAGATAAGTAGAACCGTTTGCAGCGCCGCCGCGCCGTTCTCTGCTAGCGGCCCCGGCGGCCGGAAAGGTCTTATGAAGCTCGCGGTTTTCATTGCATCTCTCGCAATCGCTGCCCAGGCGCAGGTGCTCACCTTCACCCGGGACCAGCTCATCAAGTACACGGCGAAGAATCCGTACAGCCGTTTTGAGGACGGCCGCCCGAAGGTGCCGGACGAGATCCTGGAGAAGGTGAAGGGACTCTCGGCCGAAGAAGTGTGGGCCGTCGTGGATCAGGCAAAGAAGTACCGCAACCAATACGAGGACGGCTGGCAGATCCTGCATCCGGAGAAGAAACTCGTCGGGCGCGCAGTGACGGCGCAGTTCATGCCGGCGCGGCCTGACATTGCCGAGATTGCGGAGGCGGACGCGAAGGCCCGCGGCGCCGGCGAATCGATGAACCAGCGCGTCATCGACATGCTGCGGCCCGGTGACGTTCTCGTGGCGGACCTGTTCGGCAAGATCGATGGTGGCACCATCGTCGGCGACAACCTGGCGTTCTACATCTCTCAAGTGGCGAAGAGCGGGCTCGTGGTGGATGGCGCGATCCGCGACCTCGAAGGCATTTTCCCGCTCGATATGGCCGCCTATTTCCGGGGCACGCACCCGACACCGATCGGGAACGTCATGCTGACCGGCATCAACGTTCCCATCCGCATCGGGAAGGCGACCGTCATGCCGGGCGATGTGGTGTTCGGGGACCGCGAGGGCGTATACTTCATTCCGCCCCACCTCGTCAAAGAGGTGCTGGACAAGGCCGACGAAACCCATATCCACGACGAGTGGACCAAGATGAAGCTCGGCACGGGAAAGTACAAGTCGAGCGAGATCTACGGCAGCCCGAAGGATGAGAAACTGAAGAAGGAGTACGAAGAGTACCTGAAGCAGCGGCTCGGGAAGCAGTAGACGAGACACCCGGGCGCGTTAACCGTATTGCAGGTCTCTTTATTGAAATATGCCGGGAGTATTCGAACCGTTTGCAGTGACGCTCCACCGGCGCCACACGACCGGTGAATCAATTGAGCAGCTTGCGGCGGAATTCGGAATTGCGCCCGAGCGCGTGAGCCAGCGCGTTCGGGTTGCGGCCCTTTATGCAGGGCGCCGTAAGACCCAAAAAGGCCTGGCGGCGCTTGCCACCGAGTTGGCGGACGCCGAGTCCAAGCGCTGAAGGGCCGTGGGACAGGCCTCCTGGCCTGTCTTCTGCAGCTTTTAACGCACATCGGAACGACAGGCCAGGAGGCCTGTCCCACGGCGTTGCACGTTACGCGCCCCTTCCGCGCATTCCGCCCACGACTTTCGAAACGATCATCGTGAGCGCGCCCACGCCGAGCGTCTTCACCAGGTTCGGGTGCTGCGCATTGGGCGTGATCCATTTCGCTCTAATATCATTGCACTCATCTTATATGAGTGTGCTATGCTAAAGTTATTCACAAGGTCGAGTGAGCTTATGGATATCAACCGGTTCACGGAAAAGGCCCAGGATGCGGTTCGCGCCGCACAGTCCATCGCGGTCCGCAACGGCAACCAGCAGATCGACGTCGAGCACCTCCTCGCCGCGCTGCTCGAGCAGGACGAGGGGCTTGGGCCCGCCATCCTCAAGAAGGCGGCCGTGAACGTGGATGGGCTGCGCCGCCGCGTGGACCAGGAAATCGAACGTCTGCCGAAGGTCTCGGGGCCGGCTGGCGCGCCCGATCAGATCTACGTTACCGGGCGGCTGAACCGCGTTCTCGCACAGGCCGAAGAGGAAGCCCGCCGGCTGAAGGACGAGTACGTCTCCATCGAGCATCTGCTGCTGGCCATCACCGACGACGGCGGCACGGCCGGCCGTCTTCTGAAGGAGTTTGGCGTCGCCCGTGAGCGCCTCATGCGCGCCCTCCAGGAGGTGCGCGGCAACCAGCGGGTCACGTCGCAGAACCCCGAGACCACGTACCAGGCGCTCGAGCGCTACGGCCGCGACCTGACGCAGCTCGCCTCGCAGGGCAAGCTCGACCCGGTGATCGGCCGCGACGACGAGATCCGCCGCGTGATCCAGGTGCTCTCGCGCCGCACGAAGAACAATCCCGTGCTCATCGGCGAGCCCGGCGTCGGCAAAACCGCGATCGTCGAAGGTCTCGCGCAGCGCATTGTCCGTGGCGACGTGCCTGAGGGGCTCAAGGATAAGCGCGTGGTCTCGCTCGATATGGGCGCGCTGATCGCGGGCGCGAAGTTCCGCGGCGAGTTCGAGGAGCGCCTCAAAGCGGTTCTCAAAGAGGTCCAGTCGTCCGAGGGACAGATCATTCTTTTCATCGATGAGCTGCACACGGTGGTCGGCGCGGGCAAGGCCGAGGGCGCCATGGACGCCGGCAACCTGCTCAAGCCCATGCTGGCGCGCGGCGAGCTGCACTGCATCGGCGCCACGACGCTCGACGAGTACCGCAAGCACATCGAGAAGGACGCCGCCTTCGAACGGCGTTTCCAGCCCATCCTCGTCGAGCAGCCCTCGGTCGAAGACACCATATCCATCCTGCGCGGGCTGCGCGAGCGGTACGAGGTGCACCACGGCGTGCGGATCAAGGATGGCGCGCTCGTCTCGGCCGCCGTTCTCTCCAACCGCTACATCAGCGACCGCTTCCTGCCGGACAAGGCCATCGACCTGATGGACGAGGCGGCGGCGCGCCTGCGCACGGAAATCGACTCCATGCCCACCGAGCTCGACGAGCGGCTGCGGCGCATCATGCAGCTCGAGATCGAGCGCGAAGCTCTCAAGAAGGAGAAGGACCCCGCCTCGCGCGAGCGGCTCGCCAAGATCGAGAAGGAACTCGCGAATTTGCGTGCTGAAGCGGACGCCCTCAAGGCGCGCTGGCAGACTGAGAAGGAAGCCGTCAGCCGCCTGCGCAGCCTGCGTGAGCAGATCGAAAAGACCCGTGTCGAAATCGAGCAGGCCGAGCGCCAGTACGACCTGAACAAGGCCGCCGAGCTCAGGTACGGCAAGTTGACGCAGCTCGAGCGCCGGCTCAAGGAGGAAGAGGCGAGGCTCGCGAGCCAGGACGGCGCCTCGCGCCTCCTCAAAGAGGAAGTGGACGAGGAGGACATCGCCGAAGTCGTCAGCCGCTGGACCGGCGTCCCGGTCTCCAAGCTCATGGAAGGCGAGATCGGCAAGCTGCTGCACCTCGAGGCGGAACTGCACCAGCGCGTCATCGGCCAGGACGAGGCGGTCACGGCGGTGGCCGAGGCGGTCCTGCGCGCGCGCTCCGGCCTCAAGGACCCGAACCGCCCCATCGGCAGCTTCATTTTCCTCGGCCCCACCGGTGTCGGCAAGACCGAGCTCGCGCGCGCTCTCGCCGAATTCCTTTTCGATGACGAGCGCGCCATGATCCGCATCGACATGTCCGAGTATCAGGAGAAGCACACCGTGGCGCGGCTCATCGGCGCGCCTCCCGGATACGTCGGCTACGAAGAGGGTGGGCAACTCACCGAGGCGGCGCGCCGCCGCCCCTACTGCGTGATCCTGTTCGACGAAATCGAAAAGGCGCACCACGACGTATTCAACGTGATGCTCCAGATTCTCGATGACGGCCGGCTCACCGACGGCCAGGGGCGGACGGTGGATTTCAAGAACACCATTGTCATCATGACCTCGAATGCCGGCAGCCACCGCATCCTCGAATATCGCGGCGCCTTCGAGGGCCATGGGTACGACAGCATGAAATCGACGGTGCTCGAGGAGCTGCGCCGGCACTTCCGGCCGGAGTTCCTCAACCGCGTGGACGAGATCATCGTTTTCCACGCGCTCACCGAGGAGCACCTGAAGCAGATCGTGGACATCCAGCTCGCGCGCCTGCGCGCCCGCCTCGCCGAGCGTCATGTTCGGATCGAGCTGTCCGACGCCGCGCGCACGCACCTCGTTCGCAGCGGCTACGATCCCAACTACGGCGCCCGCCCGTTGAAGCGCGCCATCCAGAAAGAGATCGAGACCCCGCTCGCCCGGCTGGTGCTCGAAGGCAAGGTCCGCGACGGCCAGACCGTGGATGTGGACTTCGACTCCTCGAGCGGTGCGCTGCGGTTCGTGCCGCGCGCCTCGGCGGCCGGGCAGCCCGTGACGGCGTGAACCGGGTTTCTGATGCGCAAAAACGCGCTAAATAAGCCTGAATAGCATGCAAAAGGGGTCAATTAGGCGCATTTTGCACGCTATTTTGCGGCCGCCGGGGCGGTTTTCCCTCGCCGGACCGCCCCGCTTTCAGCTCCGCGCTCTTGCGTGCGGGTCCGCATCACCCGCGCGGGACTATCATGGAGGTGGCAAGATCCGGCCGGATACCGGATCGCGAATTTCTACTCCCGGGGCACAGTGCTATGGCTATCTCAAAACAGGAACTGGAATCGCTGATCGAAAGGAACACGGAGGCGAACCGTGGCGTGCTGAGCGTCTATCTCGACGTGGACCAGTCGCGCGCGGCGAACCTGAACCGGCACTACATCGCGACTCTGAAAGACATGCTGCGAGCCTGCGAACAGAGGCTTGAAAACGGCCGGCGGGCGGAATTCCGCTCCGGGGCCGAACGCGTGCTCGGCCACGTGTCCGACTATAGCGCCCGGGCACGCAGCCTCGTCATCTTCTCGGACGGCCCGGACTTCTTCTGGCAACGCGAGTTGTACGTCCCGCTCGGGTCCACGGTGCGGTGGGACGAGAGACCTTATGTGCGGCCACTGGTCGAGGCCATGGACGAATACGAGCGCTACTGTGTGATTCTTGTCGATCGCGAGAAGGCGCGACTGTTTACCGCCTGCCTCGGCGAAATTCAGGAGCACCTCGACATCCTGTCGCCGGATAGGCGCAAGAACTTCAAAGGGACATCGAAGGACACGACGCTGTCGCAGCCGAATCTCCAGCGCAGGGAGGAAGAGCACGTCTTGTGGCATCTGAAGGAAGTAGCGGGCGCGCTCGAGGACCTGGCGGCGCGGCAGAAGTTCGACCGGTTGATCCTCGCCGGCCCGCACGAACTCGCCAACGAACTGCACGGCATCCTTCCCAAGCGGCTGCAGGCGCTCGTCGTGCGGGATATCCCGATGTCCTTCGAGTCAAGCGAACAGGATGTACTGCGAGCCACGATGCGCATAGAGGAAGAGGTTGAGCGCAGTGCCGAGAAGGAGCTGGTGGAGCGGCTCATCACCGCCGGATGGAAAAACAACCAGGCGGTGCTCGGACTCGGGGCCACGCTCGATGCGCTGCGGCTCGGGAGGATCATGAAGCTCGTGTACGCGCAGGGGCTCACGGCCGAAGGCAGCCGGTGCACGAAGTGCAATTCGCTGTTCGCGGGCGCCGCTTCGCCCTGCGCCTATTGCGGCGAAGCGGTCCGGCCCGTTACAGACGTGGTGGCGCGCCTGGGCGACATGGTGTTCGACTCCGGAGGCCAGGCTGAAGAGGTGCGCGGGCCCGCTGCGGAACGGCTTGGCACGGCGGGAAAGGTCGGGGCTTTCCTGCGGTTCTGAAGCAAGGCGAGCTACGGGCCGGCAGATGGCCGACTGTCTATGGCCGGCCCGTCACTTTTTTCGCTCTTGAAACAGGCACCCCGGGTTGTCCTTCAATACCAGCCCCTCGTGCCCACCGAGATCCAACAGCAGTTGTTTTATCGCGCCATCGCGCAGCACGTTATTGCTGATCACGCAATGCTGCAATTCCCGGAACACAATCCCGTACGACGGTGAATACACACCCTCGCCGCCATCGTCTCTCCCGACCTGGAAATTGTTCGCGCAGCAGGTGATCCCGCGCCCGCCTTCCCAGCGAATCTGGCTGGACTCGTAGTTCGCCGGATCGGCCGACTTGCCGCTCCGTTTGAAGAAATTCCCGCTGATCGTCATCTGTTCGCACGGCCCATGCGGAGCCTTGAGCAGTTCGAGCGCCGAGGTCCCGGCCCGGTCGAAGAAGTTACCGGTGATGTTGTAACCGTCTCCACCTGTGATGACGACACCCTCGCGATTCCACTCGATGCGATTCGCGGTCAGCGTACAGGATGCATTCTCCTCCCGGGCTCCGAAACCGGCTCCGCGATTCCCGGAAAGCCAGTTGTCCATCAGAAACCCGTCCCAGCCTCTCAGCCGGATCCCGTCTCCGCCGTTATAGGCCACCATCGAATGGCGGATGGAGAAACACCACGCGCGGGAGAGGTGCACGCCATCGCCGCTGAAATTCGCGATCTTCGCCCGCTCGATGCGGAACGTGTCCTCCTGTTTGCCGTAATCCTTCTTATTGAGCAGGACTCCATGTATGTTCTTGCCGAGCCTGCCGCCCTCCAAGGACAGCCCTTCGATGGTCGTTCCAAACGCCGCTGTGATATTCAGGAGGCACGCCGCGTTGGGATCGGCCAGGCGGATGACCGAACCCCCCGGAGCGCGGTAGTCCCAGGCCGGAATCCCGATGAGGCCGACGTAGGGCCTCAGTTGCAGCTCGCCCGAAAGGTAAGTCCCCGGAGGCACGAACACCGCACCGCCTTTCGCCGCCCCGTCGATGGCGGACTGGATGGCTTTCGTGTCGTCGGTCTTCCCGTCTCCTTTTGCGCCCAGCTTGCGCACGTCGAGCAGCGAGTCTCCGGCCGCTGGAGCAGCCAAGCCCATCGCCGGCCACATACCACCCAACGCCGCCGCCTGAGCCACCCGCCGCCTGCTGAAAAACCGGTTCTCCGTCGCGTCTGACATTCGCTCTCCTCCGTGCTGGGGATTTTCGGTCCGCCGCGTGTCGAGACTTTTGGGAGCGGCAGGCCAAGCGTCGCATAATATCACTCACGGAACCGCGCGAGCGTGGGTGGGTGGGACAGGTGTCGTTCCAAGAGGAACTCCTGACACTGCTGAGGAAGCACGGCATAGACTACGATGCGCGCGATCTCTGGGGTTGAGGCCAGCCTTTCGCCCCGTTCCGGGGCTTCGTTATCCCTAACACGCGTATTCCACACGGCTCATGCCGTGGGCTATGATGTTTCGCCCTTCGGGCTTGAGAAATGTAGAAACGCCAGCGACAGGCCAGGAGGCCCACGACATGCCAGGAGGCCCTGTCCCACTCGCGCGACGCTCTGCTCCGATGGGAGCATTGCCCGCTTTCCAGACCTAATAGCGGCAGTTTTTTCGTTTATCAGATGAAGCGCAAGTCGTTACACTTGGCGCGGAGGCGCGACTTGAGAATCGGTAGTCAGGGCCGGTTGATCACCTTCGTGCTCGGAGTGCTGTTAAGTGCCGGTGTGGGCGGGGCATTCCAGGACCTGCAAAAGCCGGAGCCGCCGCCGACCTTCGAAGACCTGCTAAGAAAGATCGCCGTTGCACCCGGCAACGCCTGCGAAGACATCGGGGAAAGGGATTTCAGCGAGGTCGAAATGCGCCTCTTCTGGGAGGCTGAGAAGGCGGTTGCTCAGAAGCTCAATGAAGCGCCTATTGCCGGCTCGCGCGACAACGGGCATCCCCGCGCTGACTCGAGCGGCGCCGATCCGCGAGCGAGTGCCATTGACGCGCTTCAGAATCTGGAGCGTTTAAGCGCGGAAATCAACAAGAGCTGGCGGGACGAGAATCGCTTTCACTTCCAAGTCCTCGAGGTTCCGCCCGCACTGCTGGTCAAAATGACTTTTCGCAATCGGGCGACATTCTCGTTCTTTGCGATTCCCGAGCGCGACTTTGACAGCAGGCCCGCCGGTCGATGGCGGGCGATCGGCGCCGTCGATAGCTTTCGAGCTGAACCTGCCCAAACGTACGAACAGCTCGAGTTATTCCCTCTTGAGCGCGGTCCGGCGAAACGTGCGCGCTTCCTGGCGGTGTCCAGCTACGCCGGTTGCGGAAGCGGTGTGGGTATTTCCTACCATGCCTATGAATGGGACCCTCAGGATTATGGAGATCTCAGCGAGTTCATCAAGATCGAAGGCTCTGTGAGCCAAGAAGAACCGACCGACAGCCGACTTCCAGAAAGATGGCGGCCGGATGCGTTCAACCCAATTGGAGAGCTTCGTACTACGGGCCCGCTGATCACGCTTCCCTATTGCTGGCACTCTGCTATCGACACCTGGAATAACCCGAGCCTTTGCGCGGTTGACTCCTACGATTTGTCGGGCGATCGCGTCCGGTTCGCCAGCACTGCCTACAACCGGCCGGATCTTGTGCCGATCGCGAAGGCCATCCAGTATGCCCAGGCACGGGACTACCCGGCCGTGCGCGCCTACTGTGCGTCGCCTGACGTCGCGCGGCAGATCGTCGGCAACGTTCAGCCTTACGTGTTCGGTGAAGCAATCGAGGTCAAACGAATCGGTGCATTGAAGGAACGCGTTGAACTCGGCTACCGGCAAAGCTGTCTGTTCGAGGTGGAGAAGCGCGGGACTCGCTGGCTGGTGGTTTCGTTCCAAATGGACTAGAAGCGCCGCTCATCAGATCAGGCCTAAGCGGGCGTGTCCGGCCTGTATCCTGCCAGTTGCGACCTACAGCCCGGCGACTCCACCACTCGCCTGTGATATTTGTACATGCATGCTTGTACCCCGCCGGACCTTCGTCCTTTCCTCGCTCGCGCCGCTCGCCGCCGCTTTCCCCGCCGAGCCGCCGCGGCTCGAGCGAAAGCAGTGTTTTTTCGGGATCCACTTCGATCTGCATCCGCAGAAAGACGACACCGCGCTAGGCCGTGACGTCAGCGAAGAGATGATCGAGGACTTCCTCGCGAGGGTGAAGCCGGACTTCGTCCAGTACGACTGCAAGGGCCACGCGGGGTATCTCGGGTACAAGTCCAACGTGGGCACATCTTCGCCCGGCATCGTCAAAGACTCGCTCGAAATCTGGCGGCGCGTGACGGCGCGGCGCGGGGTGGCGCTCTTCATTCACTTCTCGGGCGTGTGGGACACCGTTGCCGTCGAGGAGCATCCCGCGTGGGCCCGCGTGGGTCCCGACGGCAAGCCCGATCCCGACAAGACAAGCACGTTCGGACCCTACGTTGACGAGCTGATGATTCCCGAATTGAAGGAGGCATCGTCGCGCTACAACCTGGACGGCGTCTGGGTGGATGGCGAGTGCTGGGCCGTGGCGCCGGATTACTCCGAAGCCGCGGCCGCGGCGTTCCGCGAGGCAACGGGGATCGCGGCCCTGCCCAAATCGAAGAACGATCCGGGCTGGCTCGAGTTTCTCGAACTGAACCGCGCGCAGTTCCGGCGCTACGTCCGCCATTACCTCGACGTGCTGCATCAGGCGCGCCCCGGATTTCAGATTGCCAGCAACTGGCTGTACTCGACTCTGGTGCCGGAGCGGCCGGAACTCCCGGTGGATTACATCTCGGGCGACTACCTCGGCAGCGGCCCGATCTCGACGGCGCGGCTGGAAGCCCGCTACATGGCGCAGACCCGCCGCCCCTGGGACCTCATGGCCTGGGGATTCACAACTACACCCGGCGACGCGGGCATCATCTTCAAGTCTTCCGCCCAACTCACGCAGGAGTCTGCCGTCGTGCTCGCGCAAGGCGGTGGATTCCAGATCTACTACCAGCCTACGCGCGCCGGTATGATCGACAAGCGCAACATCGGCGTGATGGCGCGGGTTGCCGCGTTCTGCCGCGCGAGACAGAAGTTCAGCCACAAGTCGGAGACGGTGCCGCAGATCGGCGTGCTGCTTTCGACGCGAAGCCTCTACCGCACCAGCGACCGGCTTTTCGGGAGCTGGGGCAGCGCCATCGACCCCGGCCGGGGAATGCTCGATGCGCTCGTTGAGAACCAGTTCCCGGTGGATGTCATCCCGGAGTGGAAACTCGACGAAGCCGCAGCGGCTTATCCGCTCATCGTCGTGCCGGACTGGCCGGACACGGGCGGGGCCGTGAAGAAGACTCTCACCGCGTACGTCGAGGGTGGAGGCCGCCTGCTGGTGATCGGCGCCGCAAACGCCGCGCTGTTCGCGGACCTGATCGGCGCACGGCTCACCGGCTCGCCCTCGCGGGTGCAGACATACATTCCGGGCGACGAGGTATTCGCGCACGCAGGCGGGCTGTGGCAGGCGCTGGAGCCGATGCCGGGCACGGAGATCGCCGCGCAGCGGTTCCCGACCTACGACTCCGCGCGGGACGGCCAGCCAGGGGCAATCGTCGTGAGGCGCGGCAAGGGCACCGTCGCCGCGATTCCCGGACCGGCCGGCGCGATCTTCGCCGCGTCGCATGATGGCGCGCTGCGGCAGGTGATCCGCGGCGTCGTCAAGCGGATCTTCGAGCCCGTGCTGAGCGTGGAGGCTCCCCACACTGTGGAAGCAGTGCTGCGGCGGAAGGATGGCGCTGTGCTCGTGCACCTGCTCAACAGCACCGCGATGCAGGTGGCCGGAGATTACGCGACAACGGACTTCATCCCCGCAGTCGAGAACATTCGCGTTGCGCTGCGTCTGCCGGCGAGGCCGCGCCGTGTGACGATCGAGCCCGCGGGCAAGCCGCTCGCGGGCGAGTGGAAGAACGGGGCTTGGACCGGTGAGGTGCCCCACCTCGAGGTGCACTCGATCGTGAGGTTCGAGAGCTGAGGGGACAAGGTGGACCGCAAGGCGCAGAATCCCCGCCAAAAATCCAGAAAGTCCAGAGAGCCGACCTGGGGGTCGGCTCGCAGGCGAGGGCGCCTGCCCCACAAAGCAAAGAAGCTAACAGCAATCGGCGACCAGCGGCTGCGTCGGGAGTGCGTAGGGATTTGCCCTGCGCCTACTGGCCGGGCGAAGGTGGTGGCTGGTTCGTCGCCGCGGCGGTTCCGTTTGCCCAGTACCCGGAGCGCGTTCGCACGGAGAGCTTCCGCGGGTCCGCGGCCGTCACGTCGATCTTGCGGAATGTCCCGTCCAGATCCTGGTTGGAAGGGCTGTAGGCCAGCGTGTACTGGTTGCGGATGTCGTGCGCGATCGCGCGCGCGGTCTGGTCCGCCTCGGCGACATCATTCAGGTAATAGGCCTGCCCGCCCGTGGCCTCTGTCAGCGCGTCGAGCTCGCGTTTGGCGCGCCGGCTTTCGTCATCGTTCACCTCACTCAGAATGCCGATGGCGTAGAGGAGAACGCCGCTCTGCTGCGCGGCCTTGACGAGGTAGTCGCGGCTCACCTGGCTCGCGTTGTCCTCGCCGTCGGTGACGACGACCAGCACCTTTTTGTCTTCCGCGGCCCTGTCCTCCAGGTGCGCGATGGCGAGGCGGATGGCTTCGCGCATGGCGGTGATGCCGTGCGTGTTGAAGGTCTTGAGACCCTGCTCGAGCCGCGCGTGGTCGTGAGTGAAGTCCATGTCGAGGTATGTGTTCTCGTTGAAGTGGATGACGAACACCTCGTCGTCCGGATGCGAGGCTTTCGCGAAGGCGAGCGCCGCGGCAGCCACCTTCTGCCGCTTATCCGCCATGCTCCCGCTATCGTCGATGACCAGGCCGATCGATACCGGTGCATCCTCGCGGCGAAAGACCTTCAATTCCTGGGCAACACCGTTTTCGTAGATCTGGAAGGCGGTTTTGGGCAGGTCGGTCACCAGGCGTCCAGTCTTGTCGAGAACCGTGGCATGAAGAACAACAAGGCGAGAATTGCTGTGAAACACCGCTCCCTCCTGCGCAGGGAGGGAGGCGGGCAGCCCGGCGAGCAGAGACACTGCTGCAGCCAGACAATACCGTTTGGTTGTGCGGATCATAGCCCAGAATTGAAAGCGGGGGTGGCAACCCGCCACACCATTGTGACGCATTGCCGCCTCTTTTCGTTCTTAAATTGTGTTCATTCGATTGCTGCCGGCGGGTGCTGACGGGCTGTCGCGGTTGCGGGCTGGTGTATGCGCGCGACGTGAATGGCCGGGCTTCTATTCGTGGTAGACTCCGCCGTCATGAAACGACTATCGCTCATCCTGAGCTGCCTGGCCCTGCTGATTTCAACGTTCGCCTTGCATGTAGCGATACGCACGAGAAACGATATGCAGGCTTTTGCGCACAGTCTGCCAACGGGCGGAAAGCCCAGATAGGTTCGTCGCGATGAGGCAGGCTGGCGGCGGACAGGGCGGCTCAGTCCTGTTCGCCGGCCGGGCGACAGGCTAAAATACAAGTGGCGCGCGTTGTTGGGAGGGGCTTTCCGCGGCACATGCCGGCAGTCTCGGACCCGCTCTCGAGCGCACCAGAGAGGCTTCAGGAAGCACATGGAGAAACCGCGGCATTCATCGTTCTTCCTCTTCTCCGGTCCGCGCGCCGACGAAGGCGTCTGGCGGCCTTGCGTTGACATCTATAAAACGCGCTCCGGCTGGCTTCTCAAGTTCGATCTCGCCGGTGTCCGCATGGAGGACGTCACCGTGCAAGTTACGGGATGCCACATCACGGTCTCCGGAGTGCGGCGCGACTTCCTGGCCGAAGAGGACGCCAGCTACTACTCGATGGAGATCTCCTACAGCAAGTTCGAGCGAACCGTGGACCTGCCCTGCGACCTCGCCAACCCAAGCGTGAGCGTGGAGGGCCGGGATGGCCTGGTGATCATTCGCGTAACGGAGGGGTGACGTGGCCGCCGAAGACGTCCAGATTCTGCCCATATTACCTTTAAAGAACAGCGTTCTCTTCCCGCACCTCCTGATGCCGCTCTCCATAGGGCGTGCGGCATCACTGGCCGGCGCCGAAGCCGCGCTCTCGACCGAGGAGAAGGAAATCGTCGTCATCGCGCAGCGCGAGCCATCAAAAGACACGCCGGCGGGAGAAGACCTGTACACGACCGGCACGAAGGCCGTAATCAAGCGAATGGCGCGTTCCAGCGACACGCAGATGGACCTGATCGTGCTCGGTGTGGAGCGGGTGGTGCTGCTTCGCCTCGAGCAGGCCGCACCGTACCTCCAGGGCCGGGTGCGTCCGCTCCCGATCCCGGAGGAGAACACCCCCGAGGTACAGGCGCTTCACCGCGCTCTTTCCGAACTCGCCGCGCGCGTGATGCAGCTCGCGCAGCCGAACACGCCGCCCGAGATGATGGCGATGCTGGCGCAGTCCGATGATCCGCTGCGCCTGGTGTACCTGCTCGCGTCGATGATCACGCTCGAGCTGCCGAAGGAACAGGCGCTGCTCGAGGCGCAGAGCCGCAGCGAAGCTCTCCGGCTTATGCACGGATACCTCAGCAATGAAGTGCAGGTGCTCGAGCTGCGAAACAAGATCGCCAGCCGGGCGCAGACGGAGATGACCCGGCAGCAACGGGAATACCTGCTGCGCCAGCAGCTTCGCGCCATCCAGCAGGAGTTGGGGGAGAAGGATCCGCAGCAGGCCGAAGTCGAGCTTTTGCGGGAGCGCCTGCAGAAACTCGAGCTGCCCGAGGAGGTGCGCAGCGAAGCGGAACGCGAGTTGTCGCGCCTGGAACGCCTGCCCCCCGGAGCGCCGGATTACCAGGTGATCCGGACGTATATGGACTTCGTGGTGGAGCTGCCCTGGAATACGTTCACGGAGGACAGCCTCGACATCCCCCGGGCGCGCCAGATCCTCGACGAGGACCACTTCGATCTGAAGGACGTGAAGGAACGGATTCTCGAACAGCTCGGCGTCCTGAAGCTGAACCCGAACGCCAAGGCGCCGATCCTGTGCTTCTTCGGGCCGCCGGGAGTCGGCAAGACGTCGCTCGGCCAGTCGATTGCACGGGCGCTCGGGCGCAAGTTCGAGCGCATGAGCCTCGGCGGCATGCACGACGAAGCGGAGCTGCGCGGGCACCGTCGCACGTATATCGGCGCCATGCCCGGACGCATCGTACAGGCGATTCGCAGGGCGGGATCGCGGAATCCCGTGCTGATGCTCGACGAAGTTGACAAGCTCGGGCGTGACTTCCGGGGCGATCCCGCGGCGGCGCTGCTCGAGATTCTGGATCCGGAGCAGAACAAGGCGTTTCGCGACAACTACCTCGACTTGCCGTTCGACCTCTCGCGCGTTTTCTTCATCGCAACGGCCAACACGCTCGATACGGTTCCGCGGCCGCTGCTCGACCGCATGGAGATCCTCCGCCTTGCCGGCTACAGCGAGGAGGAGAAGATCGAGATTGCGAAACGCTACCTGGTGCCCAGGCAGTTGAAACAGTCCGGCCTCGATGCGAAAGAAGTCGCGTTCGAAGACGAGACGCTCCGCCGCATCATCGCGCGCTACACGCGCGAGGCGGGGCTGCGGCAACTGGAGCGCACTATCGGCCGTGTGGCGCGCAAGATCGCGCTCCGGCGAGCCGAGGGCGACCAGAGCGCGATCACGGTCCGGCCCGACGATCTCTCCGATATGCTGGGCGCGGAGATCTTTGCGGAGGACCAGCTCCGCAAGCAGCAACCGCCCGGCGTGGCCACCGGCCTGGCCTGGACCGAGAGCGGCGGCGAGGTTCTGTATGTGGAGGCTACGCTGCTGCCCGGCTCGAGGGGCTTAACGATCACCGGCCAGGTCGGGGAGGTGATGCAAGAATCGGCGCGCGCCGCGCAGAGTTTTGTGTGGGCTCATGCCGCCGAGCTCGGCATCGATCCGGCCGCCATTAAGGATTCCGGCATTCACGTGCACGTACCCGCCGGAGCCGTTCCGAAGGACGGACCGTCGGCCGGCGTCACCATGGCGACGGCCATGGCTTCGGTCTACACACAGACCCCGGTGCGCAACGACACCGCCATGACCGGCGAGATCACTCTGACGGGCATCGTTCTGCCCATCGGCGGAGTGAAGGAGAAGATGCTCGCGGCCCGGCGCGCGGGCATTCGCCGGATCATCCTTCCGCGCGGGAACGAGAAAGATCTGCGGGATCTGCCCGAAGAGGTCCGGCGCGAGATGGAGTTCATTTCTGTCGAGCGCATCGAAGAAGTGCTCGCCGCGGCCCTCCAGACCACGGAACCCGTGGAGACATTGAATGCCTGAGCGGCGCTTCGTCCCTCACATCCTGCGCCGGCGGTGCGCTCGATGAGCACGGGGAAGCGTGCAGAACGAGCGGGCGCGGCGCGAACGGAGCGGAGCCTGATTCTCGCGTGAGCGCGACGTTCAATGCCGCGCGGCTTCCTCGAACTTCGCCTGCATCTCTTTAGCGATGCGGATCGACAGGCCCTCGGGGTAGGTCTTGTACGGGTTGTACAGATCCATGTGGTCGCGCCCGGGGACGATCTCGCACGCCGCATTGCTGCCCTTCTCCTTCAGGAACGCGCAGAGCATGTTGACGGCTTCCTCGAGATGGAACGTATCCTCCGCGCCGCAGATGATGTGGAGCTTTCCTTTGAGCTTCGGGCCGAGGCGCTCCCAGTCACGGTCGAGGCTGAGGCGGATGTCGTACTTCTGCCACGCCTGAGTGACCTGCGGATCGAGTACGCCGGTGACGCGGTTGAAAAGCTTCATGGGGCGTCCGCCCGGCCCGTGCGGGCTGAAGACCCACTCGAAAGACGAGAACGCGCCGCCGTATTCGCCCAGGACCTCCTCTTGATGCGCGAAGTCCTCGAGAGAGACGAGATCCTTGCCTTTCGCGCGCATGAGATTGCGCAGGTTTCCGCCGGCCTTGCGATAGGCATTGTCTTTCGAGCCCGGCGTGGCGTTGAAGCCCGTGAAGCTGCGGAAATCGACCGGGTCCGGCGCAGTGGACCACGTGCCGCCATAGAAATCGGGATACGTGATCTGCGCCCAGAGGGATGCCCAGCCGCCGGAGGAGTGGCCGGTGGTGAAGCGCGCGGAAGGTTTGGCAATGAGGCGGAACTCGTGCTCGAGATACGGAACGAATTCCTGCGTGAGCGCGCGGCCCCACGGGCCGTTGTTCACCGAATCGGCAAACTCGTGGTCGCCGCCGGGGCACGAGCCGTCGAGGAAAATCATGACCGAAGGCATAATCTTGCCTGCCGCCATCTGTCTCAGCAGAGGGATGCCCTGCCACCAGGCGTCGCGATAGCTGCCTTGGAAGCCGTGGTGAAAGTAGACGGCGGGGTACTGGCGTTGCACTTCCTTGTCGTAGCCCGGCGGGAGAACGACCGCGGCGCGCATCGTGACCGGCCGGCCCCAAAACGCCGTGAGCGACGGGCTCTCGTACTCTACGACCTTGATGTCGTCGCGCCTCGGGTCCGGGTGCGCTTCGCCGTGCTTCGTGAGCGCAAGCTCTACGGGCTCGGTGCTCGCGGGATTGATGTTGGCCGCCTCGACCACCGGGCCGTAGAGATCGCCGGCATCGCGCCCCGTGTAGCTGTAGTCGTGATCACGGTCGAGCAGCGCCATGAACTGCCAGCGGCCGGGCTTCGCCTGCGAGAACGGCTTCGGGTAGGCCGCCACGCCGGGGTCGAACTCGACGGTTTGGCCGGGGGCGATGCTTTCGAACTCGAGGGCGGCGACCCATGTGGAGCCGGGCTCAAAGCCCGCGTCGATCACCTCGCTGCTCCCGGGCTCGTTCGTCATAAAGACGAGCATGCGGCCGGCGACGGGTTCGGAAGCGGCTTCCGGAGCCAGCTTGATGCGAAACCGCAGCGGCCCGGGGTTGGTGGACTGTGCAGGGCTGAATGCCAGCAGCGTGACGAACAGGAACGCGGCTCTCTGGAGCATGGATTCAGTGTAGCGGGCGCGGAGAGCTCACCGGCTATGGAGAGGTTGCTGAGGCTACGTAAGGTGCTGCGCCAGGAACGTCACTTCTGCTCATCGACCGCAAATCCGATGCGGCGCTTGGGCGCAACGGTTGGGGCTTCCAGCAATTTCCTGATCGCCTTGAAAATGACCTGGATTTCTTGACCGTGGTCTTTGTACTTCCGCTCCAGCGCCTCCATTCTGTCCGCCAGGTCCTTGTGAGTGGCCATGATTTCGCGGAGCTTGACAAAGGCGCGCATGATCGCAATATTGACCTGCACCGCGCGCTCGCTGTTCAGCACCGAAGAGAGCATGGCTACTCCCTCCTGTGTGAACGCGTAAGGCAGGCTGCCGCCAAAGCTGCGACGGGAAGGTATCACATTTTGTGATACCAAGTTGTCAGCCTCGCGAGCCCTCAACTGAAACATGAAGTCAGCCGGAAAGCGACTCTGGTTGCGTTTGACTTGCTGGCGTAGGGCAATGGCGCGAACCTGATACAACTCGGCCAGGTCGCGGTCCAGCAGGACTTTGTGACCGCGGATGAGGTGGATTCTCCGCTGTACCAGTTCCACGGACACCGCCTGACTGCCACGCGAGGGACATTCGTTTTTCGGCATTGCAGGAGGATGGCCAGAGTTTCTCAGAGAGGAAGCATACCAGAAAGTCTGCCGGCACTTCAGAAAAGCCAAGGAACTCAGTCCGGGCCGCAGGGTCCACGCTAATCTGGTAGCTTGCCTGAGACGAAAACCGCGGAAAGCACGGGGCGGCCGGCGTTCCTGGTGGCCTCGGGCATCCTGCTGAGCCGGCTGCTGGGGCTGGTCCGCCTGCGCGTCTTCGCTCACTACTTCGGGCTGGCTTCGGACGCCGCGGACGCGTTCAACGCGGCCTTCCGCATACCGAACTTCCTGCAGAATCTGTTCGGCGAGGGAGTGCTTTCGGCTTCTTTCATTCCCGTCTACGCGAGCCTGCTGGCCCGGCGGGAGAAAGAGGAAGCGGGGCGGGTGGCCGGCGCGGTGTTCGCGATCCTGGCGCTGGTGACGTCGGTGCTCGTGCTGCTCGGCGTGCTGGCGACGCCGTACCTGATCGATGCGATCGCGCCGGGGTTCGCGGGCGCGAAGCGGGAACTCACCATCCACATCGTCCGCGTGCTGTTCCCCGGTGCGGGCCTGCTCGTGCTCTCGGCCTGGTGCCTGGGAATTCTGAACAGCCACCGCAAGTTCTTCCTCTCCTACACGGCGCCGGTGATGTGGAATGTCGCGATGATCACGACGCTCGCCGGCTTCGGCAGCCGCATGAACCAGGACCGGCTGGCGCTGGCGGTCGCCTGGGGATCGGTGGCGGGCAGCGCGCTGCAGTTTCTCATCCAGCTCCCGTCGGTGCGGAGCCTGGCCCGGCCGCTGCGGCTCCGGCCCGATACCAGCCTGCCGAACGTGCGCACGGTGCTGCGGAACTTCGTGCCGGTGTTCATCAGCCGTGGCGTGGTGCAGATCAGCGCCTATGTGGATTCGCTGCTGGCCAGTCTCCTGCCGACGGGCGCCGTCACCGGCCTGACCAACGCGCAGTTGCTGTACACGCTGCCGGTCAGCCTTTTCGGCATGTCGGTCTCGGCGGCCGAGCTGCCGGCCATGTCGAGCGCACTCGGCGGGGAGCGCGATATCGCCGAACACCTCAGACGCCGGATGAATGCGGGGCTGCGGCGGATCGCGTTCTTCATCGTCCCGACCTCGGCGGCGTTCCTCGCGCTCGGAGACGTGGTTTCGGCGGCGCTGCTCCAGACCGGGAGGTTCCGGCACACGGATGCGGTCTACGTGTGGGGAATTCTCGCGGGCTCGACGGTGGGGCTGCTTGCTTCGACGCTCGGCCGGCTCTACTCGTCGGCGTATTACGCGTTGCGGGACACGCGCACTCCGCTCAAATTCGCGGTGCTGCGGGTCGTGGTGACCACGGCGCTCGGATACGCGATGGCGATTCCGCTGCCGCCGGCGATCGGCCTGGATCCCCGCTGGGGCGTTGCGGGTTTGACGGCCTCGGCGGGTATGGCGGGCTGGCTGGAGTTTTCGTTGTTGCGGCGCACACTGAACCGGCGCATCGGGACCACCGGACTGCCGGCCGTGTTCGTCGCCAAGCTGTGGGCGGCGGCTGTTGCGGCTGCAGCCACGGGATGGGCCGTCAAGCTTGCGATCGGGCACGTTCACCCGGTGCTCGCGGCGGCGCTGATCCTGGGGCCGTACGGCGCGGTGTACTTCGGCATCACGGCCGCGTTCGGGTTCGAGGAAGCGCGCGGGGTGCTCTCGCGCCTGCGGCGGAAGTAGCTGTCGGCGGTCAGCGATCAGCGGTCAGCAATCAGCTCAATCCTGAGCGCGGCGTAGAGCCGAAAGCTGAGCGCCGAAAGCTGAAAGCTGAATGCTGAATGCTGAATGCTGAGAGCTGAATGCTGAAAGCTGCTTCTCGGATACACTTGGACTGGGAGGACGGCGCACGATGGCCACTCGCTCCGGGGTGCAGGTCGCGGCGGAAACAGTGAGTCGTTACGGCGGGCTCGAACCGGAAGACCTGATTCGGGCATACCGGATCATGCACACGGCGCGGCGCCTCGATGATCGTGAAATCCTCCTGAAGCGCCAGAGCAAGATTTTCTTTCAGATCAGCGGGGCGGGGCACGAGGCCATAACGGCGGCGGCCGGGATGGCGCTTCGGAGCGGCTTCGACTGGTTCTACCCCTATTACCGCGACCGGGCGCTGTGCCTGGCGCTGGGCGTGACCGCCGAACAGATGCTGCTCGCCGCCGTGGGAGCGGCCGCGGACGTGGCCTCCGGCGGGCGGCAGATGCCGTCGCACTGGAGCGCGCCGCAGTTACACATCGTGAGTTCCTCGTCTGCCACCGGAACGCAGTACCTGCAAGCCGTAGGCTGCGCCGAGGGGAACCGCTACCTGGCGCCGGACGCCGGCGCCGTGGTGCTGGTCACCTCAGGCGAGGGCGCCACCAGCGAAGGCGAGTTCTGGGAGGCGTTGAACGCGGCCTGCCTGGGCCGCCTGGCAGTGATTTTTCTGATCGAGGATAACGGATACGCCATCTCCGTTCCCATCGAGCAGCAGACGGCGGGCGGCAACATCGCCCGGCTCGTCTCGGGGTTCCCGTCGCTGTTCATTCAGGAGACGGACGGGTGCGATTTCGTCGCCTCCTACCAGGCGATGCGGCAGGCGGCCGAGTACTGCCGGGCGGGGCACGGGCCCGCGCTGGTGCACGCCTCGACGATCCGTCCTTACTCGCACTCGCTTTCCGACGAGGAGCGGCTCTACAAGACCGAGGCCGAGCGCGCCGCCGAAGCCGCGCGCGACCCGATCGTGAAGTTCCCGGAGTTCCTGCTTGCCGAGGGCGTGATGGACCGCTACAGGCTGCAGGTGCTCGTGCACGAGGTGGACCTCGAAATCCAGCAGGCGACCGAGGCGGCGCTGGCCGCGGCCCCGCCGGCGCGCGGCTCGGCGCTCGTCAACCTGTACTCGCCGAAATGCGACCCGTGCTCCGAAGAGTTCGCGGCGGAACCGCAGTCCTCCGGCGAGCCGCGCACGATGGTGGACGAGATCAACCTGACGCTCGCCGAGGAGATGCGCCGCAACCCGAACATGGTGGTGTTCGGCGAGGACGTGGCCGATTGCAGCCGCGAAGAGAACCTGACCGACTGCAAGGGCAAGGGCGGCGTCTTCAAGGCGACGCACGGGCTGCAGGTGAAGTTCGGCTCGCGGCGGTCCTTCAACACGCCGCTCGCCGAGGCGGGCATCATCGGCCGGGCGATCGGGATGGCGACGCGCGGGATGAAGCCGGTGCCCGAGATCCAGTTCTTCGACTACATCTGGCCGGCGATGATGCAGCTCCGCAACGAGTTGGCGACCATGCGGTGGCGGTCCAACGGCGGCTTCTCCTGCCCGGCGGTGGTGCGCGTGGCGATCGGCGGGTACCTGAGCGGCGGCGCGATTTACCACAGCCAGAACGGCGAGGCGGAGTTCACGCACTGCCCGGGTCTGCGGGTGGTGTTCCCGTCGAATGCGCTCGACGCGTGCGGCTTGCTGCGCACGGCGCTGCGCGCGGACGACCCGGTGCTCTTCCTCGAGCACAAGCGGCTCTACCGCGAGCCCTACAACCGTTCGCCGCACCCGGGACCGGACTTCACCATCCCGTTCGGGAAGGCGAACCTGGTGAAGGCCGGCCACGACCTGACGATCGTCACCTATGGCGCGCTGGTGCAGAAATCACTACAGGCGGCGGCGCAGATCGAACGGCGCAACCCGAGCGTGAGCGTCGAGATTCTCGACCTGCGCACGCTCGCGCCCTACGACTGGGCAGCGATCCGCCGGAGCGTGGAGAAAACCAGCCGCCTGCTGATCGCCCACGAGGACACGCTCTCCTGGGGCTTCGGCGCGGAGATCGCCGCGCGCGCGGCCGGCGAGCTGTTCGACCACCTGGACGCACCGGTGGCGCGGGTAGCGGCGCTCGACACCTGGGTGGGCTACCATCCGCAACTCGAAGCGGAGATCCTGCCGCAGGTGGACGACATTGTCAGCCAGGCGGAGAAGACGCTGGGGTGGTGAGGGGCATAGAGCAGAGACAGTCAGGCGATGTACGATGCTGGGATTGGAAGTGCCACGTCGGCGCATGAGGACCACGCGCAAGATCACCGTCGAGGTGCCGCTGGAGCTGCCCGAGAGGGCACAACAGGCCAGTGGCGCCGGCATCACACAGACCGTCCGTACCGGCCTCCAACTGGTCGCGGCATCGCAGATTTACGCGCGGCTTCGCCAACTCCGAGGTTCGGTTCGCTTCACACGCACGCCGGCTGAGCTGAAGGCCGACCGATGATCGCGACTGCGGTTCCGGCACCGGCGCGAACCACACGACGCGGACGCCGGAAGAGCCGCTGAAGGCGATGGCGCAAACGCTGAGCGCCATCGGCAAGTAGGACAGCGCGCCGCGGCATTTGCTGACAGAGTGCCGGGCCTGGGCGGGTTGCGGCCCTCAACCGCTGCACCGTCCGCTGCGACGGGCGCGTGGCTACGGGTTCAGCTCGAGCCCCATCTTGAGCATGAAGCCATCTTTCACGTCGATGGTCTGCTCGGAGCGGCGGCCGTCTTTCATCACGGCGATGGTGTACCTTCCGGCCTGCAGGACGAAACTGGCGGGCGTGGTTTCGGGCCGCTGCTCGCCGTTAATGAAGATCTGCGCTCCGGACGGCGTGCTCTCGACGCGCACGGTGCCCGTGGGCCGCGTCAACGATACCGGGAACTCGGTGGGCTTCGTGACCTCAACGATGCGCAGTTCGCGCCGGTACCCTTCCACGGTGACTGAGAGGACGTGCCTGCCCGGCTTCACCTGGAAGGCGCACGGAGAAGTGCAGGTCTGGGCGGAGTCGTTATCGAGCTGCGCTGTCGCGCCCGGGGGGCTCGTGGTGACCTGGAGTGGAAGGACAGCCTCTGCCGCGGGCTGGGCCGGCGTGCGAACAGGCGGCGTCACATGCGGCCGCAGTTCAGCGTGCTCCTGCTTCGGCTCGGCGCGCGCGGGCTCCGGCTGCTGGGAAACCGCCGGAGGGGCGGCCTGCTGGTCAACCGGTGATTTGCCGTCGTTCGCAGATGGCGCCGGCGGCGTGTGCGGTCGCGCCGGCGCGCTGCGCGCCATCGGTGCGGGTCTGCCCGCGGAAGACTGCGGCTGAGTCTCGGTGGCGGCGGCAGGAGCGGGCTCCTGGCCTCGTCCGCTCGAGAATACGTACTTCTGCGCGAGGACGAAACCCACCGCGGCCAACGCGAGGGCAGCGGCGCCGATGGCGACCGCCTTTCCGAAGCCGCCGGCCTTCTTCGGGGCCGCTCCGGGCTCCCCTGGCGCTCGGAACGCGGCGGGAGCCGGCGTCGAGGTCTGCGACTCCTGAGACGTCGCCACGACAGCAGTGGGCAGGTTCTGGCTGGCCCCGCGCGACAGGGCACGCCATCCCTTCTTTGTCTTCAGTGCGGCGTCGAGGGCGGTGATGAACTCCGTGCAGGTGGGATATCGCTTCGCCGCATCTTTCGAGAGGGCGCGGGTGAGCACAATGGAAACCGCGAAGCCCAGCGTGGGGTTCAAGTGCTGCACGGGCGGCGGATCCTCCGCAACAATTTTGTAGAGGATCGTGGTGAGCTGCTCGCCGGAGAACGGGCGCTCGCCCGTAAGCATTTCGTAGGTGACCACGGCCAGCGCGAACTGGTCGGCCCGGCCGTCCACGGGCTTGCCCTGAATCTGCTCCGGCGACATGTAGTTCGGCGTGCCGAGCACGGTGCCGGCCTGCGTGAGCTGATGAGAGGCCGCAACTTTCGCGATGCCGAAATCCGCGATCTTGACTGTGCCGTCCTCGTCGATCATGATGTTGGCCGGCTTGATGTCGCGGTGGACGATGCCCTTGCGGTGGGCGTAGTCGAGTCCGGCGGCGGCTTGCTGGAGGACGTTGAGCACGGTCTGCTGGTCGGGCGGTTCGTCGCGGAGCAGGAGCTTCTCCAGGCTCGGCCCGTTGACGAACTCCATGGCGATGTAGGTGACATCGTCCTGCTCGCCGACGTCGTAGACCACAACGATCCCCGGATGGGAGAGGATGCCTGCCGACTGCGCCTCGCGGAACAGGCGCTCGCGGAGCCTGGCCCGCTCGTTAGAATCGCTCATGTCGGCCAGCTTGATGGTCTTGATGGCCACCGCACGGCCGATGGCGGGATCCTGCGCCCGGTAAACGATACCCATAGCCCCGCGACCCAGCTCCCCGAGGATCTGGTACCGGCCTATCGAATCCATAGTGTATGTGCTCATCTTAGCGCAACGGCGTCCGGAAGCTTCTCATTGGATGGGGGAATCAGGCATTTGTGTGCAGATTTCCGGCGGCTCCCGTCGCGCGCCTCGTATCCACGGGCATCTCCTCGGTCTCACGACGAAACCGTGTGAGAGAAGCGGACTGGCTCTTCCAGTTCAACACCCTCCGATAGAATGGAGTTACCGATGGCGATCCAAACCTTATTCGGCTCCGTGCCGACCGAACCGACCCTGCTCGACCGCCTCCGAAGCGGCATCGAGAAGACTCGCTCGGGCCTGGTCTCGCAACTGGAGGGCGCGCTCGCGGGCCGGAAGGAGATCGACGCCGATCTTCTCGAGGAGCTCGAGTACACGCTGATCAGCGCCGACATCGGGATTCGTACGACGTCCGAGATTCTCGAGCTCATCCGCCAGCGGGTGGGCCGGAACCAGGTGAACGACGCGCAGCAGTTGAAGCTGCTCATCCGCGAGCACCTGGTGGAAGTGCTCGAGGCGACCGAGCGCCCGCTGGCGCGCGTGGCCGACCCTCCGGCCGTGGTGCTGGTGGCCGGCGTGAACGGCGTGGGGAAGACGACCACCATCGGGAAGCTGGCGCAACTCTACAAGTCGGAGGGCCGCAGCGTGCTGCTGTGCGCGGCGGACACGTTTCGCGCGGCGGCCATCGAGCAGTTGCTGATCTGGGGCGAGCGGACCGCGACGGAGGTGATTCGGCAGAGCCCGGGCTCCGATCCAAGCGCGGTGCTGTTTGACGCCATCCAGGCGGGCCGCGCGCGCAAGGTGGATTACGTCATCGCCGATACGGCGGGCCGGCTGCACACGAAATCCAACCTGATGGCCGAGCTGGAGAAGATGCGGCGCACGGCCACCCGCCTGATCCCCGGCGCGCCGCACGAGGTTCTGCTGGTGATGGATGCCACGACGGGGCAGAACGGCCTGGAGCAGGCCCGGCGGTTCACGGAGACCTCGGGAGTCACCGGGATCGTGCTGACGAAGCTGGACGGCACCGCGAAGGGTGGCGTGGTGATCCCGATTGCCCGGGAGCTGAACCTGCCGATCCGGTACGTCGGGGTCGGCGAGAAAGTTGACGACATCCTCCCGTTCGAAGCGGACAAGTTCGTGGCATCCTTGTTTGAAGGATGAGCCAAGACTACATGAGCCAGGCGCTCGACCTGGCGCGGCAGGGCCTGGGTCTGACGAGCCCGAACCCGACCGTCGGCGCTGTGCTGGTCAGGGACGGCGAGGTGGTGGGGCGCGGCTTCCACACCTGGGCGGGCAGGAAGCACGCCGAGATTCTGGCACTCGAGGAGGCGGGAGACGCGGCGCGCGGAGCAACGCTCTACCTGACTCTCGAGCCGTGCTGTCATGAAGGCCGCACCGGGCCCTGTACGGACGCGCTGATCGCCGCGGGCGTGAGCCGGGTGGTGGCGGCGATGGAAGATCCCAATCCGCAGGTCTCGGGAGAAGGCCTGCGGCGGTTGCGCGCGGCCGGCATCGACGTAGAGCTTGCGCCCGAGTACCGCGCGGAAGCCGCGCAGTTGAACGAGCCCTTCGCGCACTTCATGCGGACGGGGCGGCCGCTCGTCACGCTGAAGGCGGCCGAAGGGC
>Ga0209777_10001950_pt1 | contig 28268 bp, 24 predicted proteins | sample FrelakmetHBP12HB_FD_187147 | JGI IMG/M metagenome (GOLD analysis project Ga0209777, IMG submission 187147) | Freshwater lake sediment microbial communities from the University of Notre Dame, USA, for methane emissions studies -HBP12 HB (SPAdes)... | ecosystem: Environmental > Aquatic >...
CGACAAGCCATACCCTCCTTCCTCATCGACTTTAGCTATATCCTCAGTGTTATACCACCCTTCAAGTCCTAATGCCCCCCAAACCTCCTTTGTCCTCTCAATATCCCGATAGTAACCGCCCGAGCCAGTAGGCCCCCTCCAATAAAGAAGACCTTCTTTTCCCTGTGGAACTTTCTCTCCCGTTTTCGGATCTACAATTTTGAATTCATCCCATGAGGGGGCAACTTTTCCGACAGAACCCCAGCGAATTTCTGGTGGATCATTGGGTTCAGAGCAGAAAAGCATAAAGCTGTCCATGGCTCCATAATAATTGACGAGAGGTCGTTTAAATCGCTCCTCACAATCTCTGGCCGAGCCTGCTGGAAAGGGGGCTCCAGCGAAGGAGAAAAAGCGAAGGGAGCCTGCCTCTTGCTCACCAAACTCAGGGTGGTTAGCCATATCGATGATTTGCGAGGGAAGGCCGGCGTAATAAGTCGCCCTCTCTCGCTCAATTATCTTAAGAGCCTCACCGGGATCAAAACTCTCCATAAGAATCAGCGTTCCTCCAACCTGAGGAATTCCTAATATAACAGGATTGGACGGCCCGGTCCAAAGAAGAGCAGTTGTAAAGCCAATATCATTAGAGGTGATGTTCCACCGCTCGGTAATAGCTCTCCCGTGAATACGAAGAGAATTTGCTGAAAGTTCAATAAGCTTAGGCAATCCTGTTGTCCCCGTAGTCGTCGCAATATGAGAAACTTCATAGGCGTCAACCTGGGTTCGACGAAGGTAGTCAGCAGCGTACTTTTCATCAAGCGGTATTTGCATCATTTTAGCAATGGAGGCAGCATCGTCAGGTGTTTCCTCTTCAGGATCGATGAGGAAAAGGTGTTTAAACGCAGGATATCTTTCTGAATCGCGCAGATCTTTAAAGAGCTTGTAATTCCTACGATTATGATACTCCAGTAAAGAGACTACAGCCACGGGTTCTAATCTTTCAATAAACCTTCTATTCTCCGATTCCCAAGAATTGATCGCTGAACAGCAATAGATAAGCCCTGCCTTTTCCAGAGCTATCCTGACTGCTACATTCTCGATGCAATTAGGTAGCTGACACAGAACCCTCTCATCCCTCTTTAGACCGAGTTCTAAGAAACCAAGAGCAAGTCGGTCAGTCATTTTTTTAAATGTTGCCCAGGTCACCGACCTCCTCTCTCCTTTCCAGTATCCTACCATTGCCTCCTTGTCCGGATAAAGGAAAGCGTTTTGGTCATAAATATCAGCCAACGTCGTCGAATTCCACCAACCCCTTTTCGTGTACTCTTCAACCATCTCTTGAGTGTAGCGTGTTGGTTTCATTTTTCGCTAAAAGCGCCTTTCTATTCTTATTCTCCGAGCCAGAGTAATTTTCTAAGCTTAAAAATAATGGGCCTAAAGGGCTAACGAAATGGCTAAATTTCGATGGCTACACGAAATCCGTCATCTACGGCATTTAATATCTTTCGTGGTTCAACACAGTCCCCAACAGAATAAAGAGCAGGTACAGTTTCTCCAAATCTGCGAGCAAGCGTACCATTGGATTTTATTAACCCTGTCAGCACCACTGTATCTGCTTCAAGAAATTCCGAGGAACCTGCGAGGTCGAATTTTACTCCTTTGTCTGTTATCTCTTTTATTTTTGCATTACGTTCTATTCTCACACCAAATTCCTTTAACCTTTTCAACACAACCCATTTTGTGGTTAGCCCAATGTCAGTGCCCAGATGTTCTGATTCCTCTAAAATAACCACTTTCTTTCCTTTCTCACCCAAAAGCTCCCCAAGCTGACAGCCAGCAAACCCGCCGCCAATGATTACCACCTTTGAACCAAATGGAAAGTCGAATTTTAAAAGCCGATCTATCATTGATGGACTATTGAATAGTCGTAAAAACAGAGGGGACAATCCCCATAGAAACCTTCTTTTTTGCTTCATAGGAGAACGGTAATTCATCAACTCTTGTATATCTTTACCGCTAAGAATAATATCTTTTTCATGGCCCGGCACTTTTAGCGTAAGAGGAGTTCCTCCTATAGCTAAAATAATTATTTCTGGTTTCATTTTCTTGACTAAATCGGGGCTTATTTCTGTTTTTAACTTGATCTCGATCGGGAGCTTTTTGTTCTGATTCTCCATATATTTGACTAATTTCTCGATTCTCCTATTAACAATGGATGCAAGTATCATGGATCCACCCAGCCTTACACCCTTCTCACAAAGTGTCACCTTGTGACCCCTCAGTGCCGCCACTCGGGATGCCTCCATTCCTGCAGGACCTCCACCAATGACGAGAATCCTCTTCGGTTTCTCAACCGGTTTAATGACATAAACCCCCTCTTTGCCAGCCCTTGCATTAACCGTGCAGGAAACGTCTCCGCCTGCTGCAGGTCCTGTGTCGAGGCAGTTACAGCAGGCAATACACGGCCGAATATCTTCTAGCTTTCCTTCCTTGGCTTTATTTGGGAGATCAGGGTCGGCGATCAAAGATCGAGCCATATAAACCATTTTAACCCTTCCCTCAACTAACGCTTGCTCAGCAAGTAGAGGATCGTAAATGGTAGTGCCAGCAGCTACCGGAACACTGACTGATTTCTGCACTTGCTCAGCCAGATAAATCCAAGCGCCAGGGGATACATATTTCTGCATGAAGGGAGTAGGAGAATTATGCCATCCTGGCAGAATATCAAATTCGTGAACGCCAGCTTTCTCCAGCATACGAGCGACCGAACTCGTATCTTCGATGGAATAGCCCCCGTTCAGAAAATCGGAGCCGGAGAGCCTAAACAGAATAGTATAATCTTCTCCCGCTTTTTTCTTTATATTGTCAACAATCTTGAGCAATATTCGCGCCCTGTTCTCCAGGCTGCCTCCATACTCGTCTGTCCTTTTGTTTGTCACTGGGGATAAAAATTGGCTAAAGAGGTAGCCGGTTGAGGCTATAATTTCATAGGCATCAAATCCTGCCTCTCGCGCCCTTCGGGCTGCTTCCCCACAATCTTCCGCCACTAAATGAATCTCTTCTATACTTAGCATTCGAGGCATACCAATAACTTTTGGGAGTCCAAATTTCATTGACACCCCGGGTTTTCCCGTGGCGGTAATTCCTGAGGGACTGACAAACTCAACCGGTCCACCTCGGAAAGACCATGTGTAGCCAGACCCCACCTGAGTGTAGACTTTTGCTCCTTGGGCATGGCAAACTTCTACCATCTGACGAAGGCCCGGAATGAACCGATCATCAGATAGCCCGTAAAGACGTTCTCCCGTCAGGCCTTCCCCCTTCACCTGTCGCTCAGCAATGCAGGAGAGACCTATCAGTCCCACCCCTCCCTTCGCTCGCTCATGGTAGAAGGCTTTAGTCTGGTCGGTCACTTCCCCATTCCGGTCATACCCTACTGCCAGAGCGGGAAACTTTATCCTGTTTCTTAACTCCATTTGGCCAACCCTGATCGGTTCGAAAAGTTTTTTTATTTTTTCCATGGCGTCTCCTCCCTTGTGTCTCAAAATTAAAAAATCCGATAACAACCTGTCGCCAGCTTCATCAATTTATTGCTTCTTTTTCGCAATCTTACTCCTCTCCTCAGACCTCATCTCCCGTCTTAGTAGCTTGCCCACCTTGGACTTAGGCAACATATCCCTAAACTCAATATATTGTGGAACTTTATAAAGGGCAACCCTCTCTCGACACCACTTGATTAAATCATTTGCACCGATTCCCCTCACATCATCTTTCAGGACTACAAATGCTTTGATACGTTCACCTACTTTAGGATCGGGCACCCCAACCACACAGGCTCCTATGACCGCAGGATTGTCCTGAAGCACTATCTCTATCTCAGAAGCCGAAACTCGGTATCCTTTGTGTTTAATGACATCTGAACTTCGATCTACAAAATAGAGCTCTCCATTTTTCATTTGAAGGACATCCTTGGTTCGATAATATACTTCACCTTCCAGTTCCACGAATGATTCGGCAGTATCCTCCGGCTTGTTGAGATAAGTTTTCAGTAACCATGGGGCAGTAACGAGTAGCTCGCCCGGGGTTCCAGGTTCTACAGGTTCAACTGTATCTGGATCCACAAGTTTATATTTTTTAGAAGCGGCACTAACTGGGAATCCAACGCTCTTCAATTCAGGCTGCTTGTTGATATCGGTAGTGGCTAAGGTGTTAGTCTCAGTTGAACCGTAGATCTGGTGCACAGGTATGTTAAACTTTTTCTGCCATCGTTGAAAAACTTCGATCGGGAGGACATCACCACCTGACCAGCAATACCTCAGGGAGCTTAGATCATATTGATCTAAGCGATCACTTTCCAGGATCATTCGATAGAGGGTAGGTACGCCAAAGAATAAGTTGGCGTTATATCTCTGTATGCATTCTAAGATAGCATCCACCTGCGGCAGTGGAATAAGTATCGATGTGTTCCCTTCAATCAAGCCAAAAGCAAGAAGTATATCCATACCAAATACATGAAACAGAGGCAATTGGAGAATGAGTCTAGAGTTCCCTTCTTCGATCACACTTCCCTTAAGTACTTCCATCCATTCAAACAAGCCGCCGTAATAGAGACCCAGATGAGTCCCCGGCACCCCCTTAGGAAAGCCGGTCGTTCCTCCCGTGTAAAGTATATAAGCAAGATGCTCGCTTGGGTCTTTAATCTGTACCTTCGGAGGTTTTGGGGGATGCTTTATCAGGTCCACAAAATTCCATACCCCTTCACTCTTTTCAATTTTCCCGTGAGGGACTTTATCAAAAAGGAAGCCAACCAATCGTTTCCACCCAGGGAGCATGTCTGCAATATTAGTATAAATACATCTTTTTAAGTTGCCTTTAAGCATGACTTCTTTTACGTAGCCGAAGTTCGTGTCCTGACAAATGATGGTCTCTGCCCCGCAATCGTTACTCATATAGGCCACTTCAACAGGAGTATAGATGGGAGAGATTGGGACCGCCGCTGCTCCCATTCTTATCACCGCCAAATATGCAATGATCCATTGAGGGGTGTTAGGGAGATAAATCATTACCTTGTCGTTTTCCTTGATCCCGAGGGAAGCCAGACCCGTAGCAAAGCGATCCACTAACTCCTTTAATTCAGCAAAGCTTATCTTCCGACCCAAGTAAAGCAGCGCTGTTTTAGTCGCATACTTCTTAAAGGCCTCATCGAGCACATTAATGAATGTCTTATCCCTCTCCAATGTCTCCCTCCTATATTCCAAAGTAAGAAGCTTTTACATCGGGGTTTTCCATAAGTTCCTCACCTGTTCCTTCTATAACGACCGTACCATTTTCGATAATGTAACCATAGTCAATGATGGGAAAGAGGGGCCGGGCGTATTGTTCGGCCACTAAAACTGTAATTCGTCTCCTATTATTGATATCCTTAATCGCCTCAATCAGTACATTCTGAATGCCAAGGCTGAGTCCTAAAAAGGGTTCGTCCAATAATAACAGCCTCGGTTGTACCATCAAAGCCCGACCAATGGCGAGCATCTGCTGCTCTCCTCCGCTCAAGAAGCCTCCTTGTCTGCTCTTCAGTCTCTTTAAAGGAGGGAAGATTTCAAACACGTAATCAAAGGTTTCCTTTGTCTGAGCTTTGTTAGCCAGGTAGGCCCCTATTTTTAGGTTCTCCAAGGCACTGCTCTCAGCGAAAATGTGGCGCCTCTCCGGACAGAGCACAATCCCCATCCGTGCTCTATCACTCGGCTTAAAATCGATAATCTCCTTCCCACCATACCTGATGCTGCCCAAAATGGTTATCCTTTCCCCTCCCCTCATGGCCTCCTTCTTCTTAAGATCGAGTATTGATCCGGCAAGGGTATACATTAATGTGGACTTCCCTGCGCTGTTCATCCCAAAAAGGCCCGCAATCTGACCCTCATTCACCTTTAAGCTAAAATTGTTCACCGCTAAGGCATTTTCATAAAATACCATTAATTTCTCTACTTCCAAAATAGGTGTCTTCATAGCACCACTTCCTTACCCTTTCCGAAGTAAGCCTCCCTTACTGTCTTATCCTCCAGCGCTTCCTCCGGCTTTCCCTCAAATATCTTTTCCCCAAAATTCAATACTATAACTCTATTAGCCACTCTAAAAAGCTCTCTCAGCCGATGTTCGATCATGATGAAGGTACTTCCCTCCATGTTCAACCTTTCCACCAGAGGAACCATGGTAGCAATTTCAGCCGCACTCAAGCCGGAGAAAATCTCGTCACAAAGCATTATGTCCGCTCTTAGGGCAATGCATCTCGCCAGCTCAAGCCGTTTGAGATATCCCAAAGGTAAGGCACCTGCTGGCTTATAAGGAACATAGGCATCTCGTTCAAACCCTACATCCTCTAATATATCTATAGCCACAGCATCCCTATCTCCAAGCTTACCAGCACCGGCAAACCGTCTCGCTCGGGGCGAAAACAGGGATACCACGATGTTTCTGTAAGCAGGTAGGGTGTAAAACGGCCGCATTATTTGGAAAGTCCTTCCAATCCCCATATCGGCAATCTTATGTGGGGGATATCCCGTAATATCTCTTCCCTTAAAAAAGACCCTACCTGAATCTTGCTTTATAAACCCAGTGATACAGTTGAGCAGGGTCGTCTTCCCTGATCCATTAGGCCCAATGATTCCCAGAACTTCGCCTTTGTTAAGCTCAAAGCTCAAATCCATTACTGCCATAATTCCACCAAACGATTTGCTAATGTTCTTCACTTGAATTACCGGCGGTATCGTTTCCACATTCATATTATACCTCTACCCAATGTTGGAACTGATGGTATTTACGTTGAGCATAGTTCAACAGACCTTCGGTCCGGAAAAAAATAAAAAAAACTAAAATGATGGCATATATTGCAATCCTGAGTCCACCTAAGGAGCGTAAGAGTTCGCTCAGAGGTGTTAACATAAAGGCCCCCAGCATCGGACCAGCCAGGGTACCAAGTCCACCCACTATGCTTGCGGAGATGGGCAATATAGAAAAATCTAAAGCGAACAGGGATAGACCCGCCCACTGGTAGAGGTGAGCCAGATAGCTGCCAACGAAACTACCTATTCCTGAAGCAATAAAAGTTGCTAGTATTTTATAATGGGTTATGTTCATCCCAGAAGCCTTAATTGCCTGGTCATTATCCTTCACACCCCGCAGGACTAACCCGATATCCTCGCCAACCAGCCTCCTCAGCCCAAATAAACAAACGAGGCCTACCCCTATTATTAGATACAGCTCAACCCAAATGTTCGGGAACCCGCTGAGACCACTTATCCCGTTAGTACTACCCAGAATACCGAGAGCTTCAATAACCCTAGCCGCCATCATCGGATAAATCAGGGTCATGATGGCAAAGTAAATGCCTCGCAGCGGGAAGCAAGGAAGCAGAAGCAACGTGCAAAAAATTGCCCCGCCTACGGTAGCGATAGGAATGGTGAGCAGCAACGGCAATCCAAGCCAAGCATTTAAGATGGCACTTAAGTATCCGCCCACTCCCACAAATAAAGCGGTGCCCAAGCAGATAAGTCCGACGAACTCGGCTAAGAAATCGAAACAAAGAGCAAGTAGAGCAAAAAGGCCCATGAGACAGACAACCCTTTGCCAATATACGTTTGGCATAATTAAGGGAAGAATAAGAAGCCCAATTATTAGTGCTGCCCTCGGTGCCACTAAATAACCTATTTCTCTCCACGAAAGAAGGGCATAAAATCCCTCTGTCCGTACTCTTATCCCTCGATCTAGTCTCTCTCGACGCTTAGTCATTGCCATACTTACACCCTCTCCTCGAGTTCTTTTTGCCTTCCGAAAAGCCCTGAGGGCTTCAATATCAAAATAATAATGATTGCGAGCAGCGCTACCACTATCTGCCACTGACTCCCAATGAAATTCACTGTAATAATCTGCGCGAAGCCGATGACGAATGAGCCAACTAAAGCCCCTACCCAGTTACCAAGCCCGCCAAGAATACAAATAGCTAAGGCATAAATTAGAACCTCATATCCCGCTTCTACAGCTATGGTACCTAAGGGAACTAAGACCACCCCAGCTAGCCCGGCTACAGATGAACCTAATACCATAACTACGAGAGCTGCTCGATCTGAATCTATCCCCAACAACATTGCCGTACGCTCATCCTGGGCAATCCCTCTGAGGCTTAGTCCCAGTTTGGAATAGTGGGTGAACAACCATAACCCGACAAACACTACAAGCGCGATTCCGACAATAGCAATACGATGTAAATCGACTGGCACGCCGGCTATTTCAACCATGCCCGCTATATATGGTGGGAGGTGGTAGGCCAGCATTTTGAGCCCTGCGAAGCGGACCAATTCCAATATACCCAGACCAATAGCAAATGATCCGATAATCTCAGAGAGAGCCATACCTCGAACCCTTATAAGGAGAAAGCGATACATTAGCGCTCCGATTAGCCCGACGATACCTACTCCTAATATTATTGCTAATAGGTAGGGTAAACCCAAATTAGTTAGGAGCAACCAAGTAAAATAGGCTGCAATAACATACATAGCCCCATGTGCAAAGTTAGGTATCCCGCTTATGCTGTAAACCAAAGCGAACCCACTAGCCATTAAGGCGAAGATAACACTGTTTATAATACCGTAAATTAAGACCTTCAAAAAACACCTCCCGTCCAGAGATCTTCAGCCGGTGGAGACATTGGAGTCTCCCCCGAGTTTTCACTATGCTAAACTATTTCATCCAAGGTGGTAATTGGACTCGACCTACTGCAATCTTTGGCGGAAATACGAGTACCCTCTTCCCTTTCTGCCACTGGAAGATAGAACCTACCGCACCTTCTTTTGGGTCAAGGCTAGAGATGATCTGATGACTCTTTGGGTCAAATCTTATTCTCCCCTGAGGAGTATCCTTCAGATCGGTCTCCTCAAGAGCCTTTATTACTTTATCCGGATCAAGCGAGTTGGCACGCTCAATAGCATCTTTTAATACGTAAACGGCTGTATATGGTACTTGAACCCCATAAGACTCAGGTTCTTTCCCCCATCTCTTTTTATACCCATCCCACCATTTCACCACCCAGGGGTTGAAGTTAGCATAGCAGATTCCAGCATTAACCTGGTTATTTATCCAATACTCACATTTACCCTCAGTTTCTTTCCAGGTCTCAAAAGATGCAACGTGACTAAGAAAGCCGATAGGCAATGCTGGTATCTTTAAATCAAACCATTGTTTTACCAGAACAAGAACCTCTGGTGCGTCAAACCATGTCATCATGACTTGAGCGCCACCTTCCTTTGCTTTGAGTAAGGGGGTAGAAAAATCTGAGGAGCCGGTTGGGAATCTATCTTTTCCTACAACAGTCCAACCTCTCTTTTCGAGTATGCTCGCTACAATATCGCCGCCAGCTCGAGCATGTGCGACATCTTGCACAAAAACAGATACCTTTTTAAAACCATAATTGGTTTCAAATTGTGCAAAAAGTTCGGTAAACTCTTTTATCATCCACCCCACTTCACCAGTTTGCCTGAAAATGTACTTGTATTTATCATAGTTATCAGCCACCCTCTTATGGAATTCCGGTGACAAAGTGCCAGTGCTTTGTATAGTTACCGTCTTGTATTTGGAAAAGAGATCCATAGCAGCTAATGATGCCTCCGAGCGGGTTGGACCAGAAACAAAGAAACGCACTCCTTTGTCCAATATAAGTTTCTCAGCAACAATCAAGGACTCGCTTACCGGAGTACCTGGCTCGGTTGATCTACAATCACCTATCTCTATTTTGAACGGATACTTTCCCCCAGCAACATTAACCCCGCCGGCTGCATTAATCTCTTCAACAGCTAACGTTGCTGCTCTTGCTCCTGCCAGGCCATACACAAACTTAAGTGGGCTAAGAAAGCCAATTACGATGGGTTTCACAGCGGGCTCGGGTAGTGCCGCTGCCACGGTATGGATTGTGAGGAACAATGAAATTAAGGCAACCAATACTGCACTACCGACAAAAATCTGTTTTCTTATTATCATGTTACCCCCTCCTTTCAAAAGAAGTTACAGTATAAATACTATCCAAAAGTTTCGATTACTATAAACACCTCCTTTACTATAAACACCTCCTTTCCCCAGGAAAACTCAAAAAAACACTATGCTAGCACTACATCCATAAATTATTTTATTTTCATCCAAGGCGGCAATTGGATTTTACCCACTGCTATCTTTGGTGGAAAGATAAGTACCCTCTTCCCTCCCTGCCACTGGAAGATAGATCCTACCGCACCTTCTTCTGGGTTGAAGCTGTTTATCGTCTGATGATCTTGGCGGTCAAACCTTATCCTTCCTTGAGGAGTACCCCTCAGGTCGGTCTCCTCAAGGGCCTTTACCACTTTATCTGTTTCCAGCGAACCTGCGCGCTCGATGGCATCCTTTAGCACGTAAACGATTGTATATGGGACTGGAGTACTCATCATCTCAGGCTCCCTCCCCCATCTCTTCTTGTAAGCATTCCACCATCTCTCCACCCATGGATTGAAGTTAGCATAGCAGACTCCAGCAAAGACATCGGTACATATCCAATACTCACATTTACCGTCAGTCTGCTTCCATGTTTCAAAAGGTTCAACGTAATTAGGAAACCCAAGGGGCAGTACTGGTATTTTTAAATCGTACCATTGCTTTACCATTACAAGAACGTCCATTGCATCAAACCACGCGAACAAGACCTGAGCACCACCCTCCTTTGCTTTGAGTAGGGAAGGAGAAAAATCTGAGGAGCCAGTAGGAAATTTGTCTTTTCCCAAAACGGCCCAACCTCTCCCTTTAAGTGTACTTTCCATAACATCGCCGGCGGCTCGGGCATGTGCAACATCCTGTACTGCAATATAAGCCTTCTTAAATCCGTAGCTAGTTTCAAGTCCCGCAAAAAGTTCGGTAAACTCTTTCACCAACCACCTCACATCACCACTTTGCCTGAAAATGTACTTATACTTATCTTGATTATTGGCTATTCTCTTACTGAGTTCAGGTGTTAAAGTGCCACCGCCGAATATGGCTATTGCCTTGTGTTTGGAGAAGAGGTCCATAGCGGCTAATGCTGCCTCAGAGCGGAAAGGGCCGCCGACAAAGAATTTCGCACCTTTGTCCAAAATGAGCTTTTCCACCACGATCAACGTCTCGGTTACCGGGGTGCCGGGCTCGTTCTCTCGCCCATCTGCTGCCTCAAGCTTGAACGGATACCTTACCCCCGCCACATTAACCCCCCCAGCAGCATTGATCTCTTCGATGGCTAACGTTGCTGCTCTCACCGCCCCTTCGCCATATAAAAACTTGAGAGGAACAACCATGCCGATTATGATGGGCTTCACAGTGGGCTTGGGTTGCGCCACTCCGGTGGATGTTGTAACAATAAGCACCATGATCGAGGTCATCATTGCGATAAAAGCTATAAATTTGAAAGTTCCTCTTATTTTCATATGCCTGCCTCCCTTCTTAAAATTTGATTTGAATGTTCACTGCCCGCCTTTAAATAATTATTCGTGACACTTCTTATCATTTTGTTCTTCAAGAATCATCCCCCCTCTTTGACCTCAAGGCATATTAAGAAAATTTTTATATTCCTCCATTAAATTCGAAATATCGTTTTAGAGATCATTCGATTTGTTATAGAATCCCGCATAATTCAAATCGATCTTCCTGCATCAAATGCTTTAAGGTTAAGGTCAAGCATTTTTTTTTGAAAACGCTTAACCAAAACATCTTTCCATATTTTTTCTGGAAGCCCAACCCGCTTGGAAAGTACACCTAACAATAAAGTATTGACCAATAGATCACTGCCCAGTTTTAATGACATTTTGTATGCGTCTAAAAATATCACATTGCGTCTTCCATTCTCCAACCTCTTCTTAATATCATCTGGGTATTCAATCTTTAAAAAATGAGCAATAGGGGGAACGATTTTTTGCTCATTGGCAATTATAGTGCCGTCTGATTTTAGATATTCCACACTTCTTGAAGCCTCTACAGCCTCAAAAGCCAGAATGTAGTCGGCTTCACCTTTCCCAATTAGGGGAGAAGTAATATTTCGGCCATAACGCGTGTGACTTGCGATGACACCACCTCGTTGTGCCATGCCATGAACCTCAGTTTTCTTTACTTCGAATCCCGCCTCCATGGCAACTTCACTGATAATTTCTGTTGCCAAGACGACACCCTGGCCTCCAACTCCAACCACTAAAACATTTGTCGCCTTTTCTTTCATTCTGGAAATCTCTTTTGATCAATCTCCCAGCAATTGGATTGCTTCAGTTGGGCAGAACTGAGAGCACACAGAGCATCCCATGCATGTGGATATGTTAATAGTTTTAATTCTTCCTTTCCTCTTTAGTAGTTTATCGGTCACTTCAATTGAGGGGCAGCCAATTTTCATGCAAACCTCACATCCTATGCATTTATCTTCAATAACCGTATAAGGCATCCCCTTAATCTTCTTAGGCATCAGTACACAGGGGCGGTTCGTTATAACGACAGCAGGTCCTTTAAAAACAACGGCTTCTTTTACAACCACCAAACTCTCTTCGATATTATAAGGGTCTACATGTTTTATGAATTTTATCCCGAAACCTTCAATAAGTTTTTTCAAATCTACCTTTTCGGTTGGTGTGCCATTCGCCCTAGAGCCGCTCGCTGGAGTTGGTTGTCCCCCTGTCATTGCTACTGTTCTGTTATCTAATATCAATACAGTGATATTGGCTTGAGAATAGACGGCATCCAACAAAGGTGCCATTCCCGAATGCAAGAAAGTTGAGTCCCCAATCACAGCTACAATTGGTTTATCACTACCATTAACTTTGGCCATCCCGATCGCATTTCCGATGCTTGCTCCCATGCAAATCGCTGTATGCATAGCACTTATGGGCGGAGAAAAACCAAGACCATAACAGCCAATATCCCCCAATACATTGGCATCGATTTTTTTGAGCACCAGAAAAATTCCTCTATGAGGGCATCCGGAACACATAATCGGAGGACGAGGGGGAGCCTCAAATGTTTGAATTATCACAAGCATTGATTCTTCCGTGGCGATTTCTGCCTTTTTCAAACCCTCTCGAACAACATTAGGATTCAATTCCCCTTGAACTCTAAAATAATCCATTCCGATGAAATCCCTTATCCCGATAATTTTCATTTCCTCTTCAATAAGGGGACGAGTCTCTTCAATCACAACTAAATGTTTTACTTTGGAAGCAAATTCCTTCACCATTCTTTCGGGAAGCGGGAAAGGAATACCCAATTTCAAAAAACTTGCTTCAGGAATGACTCGTTTGGCATAATAATAAGCGATTCCTGAAGTAATAACCCCAACCTCATTACTATTCATTTCTATTTTGTTAAGTGGAGAGGTTTCCACATACTCCTTTATGGCTAACAGCCTCTTAACGACTTCGGTTTCCCTCAAAATAGCTTGACTCGGCACCACGACATATTTATTTGGATCTCTCTCAAATCCTTTAACAGGATGCTTTTCACGGGGATACAATTCTACTATTGTTTTTGAATGAGAAACGCGTGTGGTGCTCCTGATAATGACAGGGGTATCAAATTGCTCGCTTAAAGTCAGGGCTTCGCCCACAAATTCTTTTGCCTCCATGCTATCGCTTGGATCTAAGCATGGAATTCTGGCGAACTTTGCAACCATCCGAGTATCGTCTTCTGTTTGAGAGCTATGTTGTCCTGGATCATCACAGGCTATTAGTACAAATCCTCCCGGTGTTCCAGTGTGTGACCAATTGATTAATGGATCTAATGCAATATTAACACCGGGTTGTTTCATGGACACCATGGTCCTTGCTCCAGCCATTGCTGCACCGATACAAATTTCGAAAGCAGTCTTTTCGTTCGTTGCCCAATCCGCAATAATTTCATTATACTGAACTAAATTTTCTAAAATTTCAGAGGCTGGAGTTCCGGGGTAAGAAGAAGCAAGGACCACACCAGCTTCATAAGCACCTCTTGCAAACGCCTCATTGCCTGAGAAAAATGCCCGACCTTCAGATTTCTTTTTACTTATCAATATTGGGTTTTGATCTTTATATGCCATTGATTATCTCTAATAATTGGAAAGAGTTATTTCGCCTCACTCCACTTTCCAAACCTCTCCCTTAAAATCCGGTGGAGGATCTTTCCTGTTGGAGTCATAGGCATCTCTTCGTCCTTAATGAAATCCACTGTTTTGGGAATCTTATATCCTGCAATCTTCCCTCTGCAGTGCTCAATGAGTTCCTTCTCTGTTGCAGTCTTGCCTTGATGGAGGGTTACAATTGCCTTTACCGCCTCACCCCATTTCTCATGGGGAACTCCAATGACAGCCACATATTTAATAGCAGGATGGGAACCCAATATATTCTCCACTTCTGAAGGAAAGACGTTCTCCCCTCCTGTAATGATCATATTGGCTTTTCGATCAACCAAGACGAAATACCCATCCTCATCCTGATAAGCCATATCGCCTGCGGAGAACCATTCTCCCTGGAAAACAGATTTTGTCCTTTCCGGGTCTTTCCAATATTCTTTAAATATATGGGAAGATCTTGTATAGAGTTCTCCCACCTGCCCCCTTGGGACCTCCTTACCATTTTCATCTAAAATCTTAATTCGATCTAAACCAAACCACTCTCTCCCAATCGAACCCAATTTCTTAAGTTGATCCTCAGGCCGCAAGTATGTCACCCCACCTGCCTCTGTGGAACCATAACCCTCCCAGAGTTCTGCATTCTTAAAATAATCCATGATGGCTAATTTGGTATCTTTCCGTGCAGGCGCAGAGGAGATCAAGAGTTGTCGCATCGAACTGACGTCAATATTTTTCTTAATCTCATCAGGGAGAGACAACATCATAATGTAATGGGTGGGAACAAGAGAGGTGAAAGTAATCTTTTCCTTCTCAATTGTCTTCAATAAATCTACTGGATCAAAACTGATCATACTGTAGACAAAAACTCTTGCGCTTACATAAGTATAAGTAAACGAAAAGAAAATTGAATTGATATGGCACATAGGCATAACCAGCATCACGCAGTCATCTGGTCTCAAACCCATATTGATGGCGTTTAAAACATATTGTGAGATATTACTCTCATGAGTTCTTACGACCCCTTTAGGTTTGCCAGTCGTACCAGAAGTGTACATAAGGTTCCACACATCTTCTGCATCAACAACGACATCCGGTTCTTCGGGTGAAGCCTCGGCAATAAGTTTCTCATAGGATTGATAACCCTCTGGTGTTGGATCGTCTCCCCAGTAGACATAATTCTCTGGTGGGATGGTAGAAAGTTTATTGCGAAAGGAATTAACCATTGGAACAAAGTCTTTTGAAACGAAAAAGGCTTTACATTCAGCATGATTGACAATATATTCCATTTCAGGAGGTACAAGTCGGAACATGATTGGAACCGTAACTTGCCCGCCCTTTGCAGATGCTGCATAAATCTCCATCCATTCGACACAGTTATAGGCCAATATGGCAAAACGATCTCCTTTTCTAACCCACAATTTGGTCAATGCATTGGCTAACCGGCAGCTCCTCTCATTCCACTCCTTAAATGTCATTTTACGGGACTTATCTCCGGCCCCTGGTTTGTCAGGGTAATGCATCGCCATCGTTTTAAGAACTGTCCCCGCATGCATCCATTTGCTGATTGTCACAAAAACCTCCTATTCGTATTCCCTAATCAACCCGAAGGGCAGAGTTCCACGAGCTTTGCCCGTGGAACTCCATTAATAATGAAACCTCTTTGATCAACGGCATGATTTTCTGGAAATAAAAAAGCTCGGTTATACTAAAAAATACTTTCATTTATTTTCCTTTCAAAACTTGAACCTTTTCTTTGCCAGGAATGAAGAAATTGCTCACCGGTGTATAGGTGGCGTTCTCATGAATCTGAACAATCCTTCCCTTGAATGAACCTTCATGGTTATCTTTCGTATACGTCACATAGGGGACAATTCCCCCAAAGTCCTCATTTTGGAATGTCTCCATGGCCTTATTAATATTCTCTGGTGTGATTTTTCCATACAACCCAGAAGCACGATGAATCGCCCTTTCTGCAATCATGGCAATAACCACCCCTTGCCAATACGAGGTATCGAAGCTATTAACAGTCTTATACCTTGTCCACAAATCCTCTATCATCTTGATTCCCCATGTCTTATCCCCCGGAAGACACCCGCAGAACTGCATGAAGAGTCGATCGCGAACTAGACCTTTTCCAAGGTTAAAAAAATCTGGATCGGTCGTCGTGAAAGTTCCAAAAACAGGCACGTTATAATTTATCTTATCAGCAGTTTTTAAAGCGCTCACAACACTTGCCGGGAGGACCTGAAGAAATAAATATTCTGCACCCTTCTGTTTCAAACGAAGCATCTCAGTAGTCAGGTCAATCGTCGCTGGAGGAAATTCTTCAATGCTTACTATATTGATGTTATTCTTGGCAGCATATTCTTTGCTCGGATCATGAATGGCCTTACCAAAAGTGTTATTATAGGTAAGGAGACCCACCTTGGGAGCTTGATTTCCCTTGTGAATGGTTCGAATAAACTCCAAGACCGCATAAGAGTCCAATACATAACTTCCACTGCATATATAAATATAGTCAATTGGAGGTTTGAGAATTCCCTGAAAAGGAGAATAATTTATTGAAGGTATCTTGTATTCTTGGATAATGGGTTTTGTCTGGATAGCTGTTCCAGCGTCCCAAGTGAAAATCATGTCCATTTTTTCTTCACAAAACTTTTTGACAAGCTTGACCCCCTCGGGTATTTTATATGCATGATCAACGACCCTCAATTCAATCTTTTTACCAGTAATTCCTCCTTTTACTTCGTTGACATATCGAATGTAGTCTTGAGTACCTTTGGCATGGTATTGGCCCCACGCTGAGGCAGGACCAGTCAGATTGATGACCGCTCCTATTTTTATGGGTTGAGCCCATCCTAATGTCACCATACCCATCCAAACTAATCCTAAGACAATGCCTAAATAATACGTTTTACGCATGGCTCCCTCTCCTTTTAATGGATTTTAAATGATTCGTAAATTTCCCATCCATCAATAGACAGACCCCTTAAAAAAATCTTGTAATGCTTGATCAAAACCAAACCAAAATGTATCTTCTTTCTTGATCAGACAAATCAATATTTGAAATATTCTTTTATGTGATCAAGACAAGCCCCAGGAAGGTCGCGTGAGGGATGTCTTCAGGGTGACAACTCGATCCAATTGGATAGACATCCCATCCCACTCTGGCTGCCATCCTCAAGGCGTCGAATCCAGCACCTTCCATCGAAGGCCGAGCAAAGTGAGGGCGGCGGCATTTTTCCCCTTCCAAGACCAGGCAGTTGTCGAATTTTGCGCACAACACGACCTTGCAATTGCCCGCTCCAAATCCTGTAGCTAAATAATACCCATCATAAAAAGCTGCGGACTCCACGTTTGATACGGCTTTTAAGATGGTGATTACAGCACGGCCTGTTGGTATTAACTTCTCCTGACCAGTGCCCCCCGATACAAGTGCCTTAGCCAATCCCTCTCCTGCTGCTATATCCGGCGGCACATCACTCTTAATAAAGATGGCATGACTATAGCATTTCACCAACTTTTGGGTCTCTTCTGCCGAGATGGTATGAGGTGGACAATGGGCACAAGTACCATAACCAAAACACTTTGGGATACAGCACTTATAATGGACTCTAGGGTCGACATAGATGTCATCTTGACCAATGGTGACTGCACTGGTGATCCCTTCGATTGTTAAAGCCACGTCCTGATAACGCTTTAGGTCGCTGTCGATTTGCTCTTGAGGAATGTGTTCTCTCACTTTACGAGGAAGTGGTCTTTGCATATTAGGATCTCCTTATATTAGAAATTAATATAAAGAACTATAGATAGGTTTGGCCATATATGAGATAGTGAAAATCGAATCCCCCTTTCCTTGTCACTCGTGTGGCCCCAAAGAACATACCTTACAACTCTCGTTTCTTTGTATGTCATCAATCCGGAACTTTAAGTCATTACCATTAAATCTTAACAATTTCCCAGCTAACGATGGACCAAGGCCGATTATTATTTTGATGGCCTCCAAAGCCTGTATGTTGGCTATTAATCCGGGAATCATCCCCAGGACTCCAAGTCCCTCTCCCCCTGGAGATCCTTCAGGATAAAAACAGGCTAAGCAAGGGGTTTCCCCAGGAAGGATGGTTGTTATCAAGCCCCTAAAACGTGAGACGCCACTATGGATGTAAGGTATCTTGTGCTTCACACAAGCGGAGTTTACTAAGAGTCTCGTGTTGAAATTATCTAAGCCGTCCAACACGACCTGGACACCACTGATAATCTCAAAAACATTCTCCTCTGTTATCCTGGCGAAGATGGGGATGATTTCTACCCCCGGGTTTAATTTGGACAACTTTCTCTGAGCTACAAGGACCTTTTTCTCCCCAATGTCCTCCTCCCCATAAAGAACCTGCCGATTCAAATTGGACAATTCAACAACGTCAAAATCAACGATTGTAATCCGCCCAATCCCAGCAGCAGTCAGGTAGGTTACAGATGCACAGCCCAGTCCACCAATACCGGTAACGAGGGCATGGGAGCTTCTCAATCTCTTTTGCCCTTCTTCTCCGAATTCTGGGATTTTCAACTGCCGATTGTATCGAATCCGTTCGCTTGGGTTCAACACCTTTCTCTCCAGTATTCCTCAACCGTCCCAGCGCCAGTTCATTTTCACTAATACCTCATCACCTTTTCTTAACTTCGTGTCAAGGCCCTGGGGTAACCCTACATAATTCTGTCCGTTCATGAAAATGTCGTAGTCAAAGTCGACGTCATTCATCTTGGGATTGATGGGCTCGAAGTCGACATTCGCTTTCTTATATCGGTCTGAGAGCCCGACGAGCAGTGCCCTTAAGGTTTTACCTTTGACCTCAATCTCAATAACCCCTTTATTCTTAGCCTCTGGCCAAGGTGCAAACATCCAGGGCATTACAATAAAGGGCAACCCTTCTCTTGTTACTTCCTCGGCAGGACTCACTTTTAATCTCAATTCAGTAAGACTAGGAATGATAGCTACCCTCATTGGCGTTTCTTACTCTATTTTTTTTCCTTCTCTTTCTTTTCTCTCAGTGCCCAAAAAACCTTCTCAGGCGTTGCTGGAAGGTCTTTGATCCAAACCCCTGTGGCATCGCGGATAGCATTAATAACCGCAGGAGGCGCAGTACAGGTGCTCCCCTCGCTGGCCTCTTTGGCGCCAAAGGGACCATAGGGGTCGTTGGTGATCACGTGGATCACCTCTGTCATGGGCGCTTCATAAGCACGAGGAAGCTTGTAGTCTACGAGATTTGGGTTTAGGGTTAACCCTTTATCCATCTTAAATTCACAATATAAAGCTGCTCCAACCCCAGGATGATAGGCCCCGCCCTGAACCTGCGTGTCAACTGCTGGAGGATTGAGTGGGAAGCCACAGTCGTGAGCGATTACGCTATTATCAGTGCATTTTACTACCCCTGTCTCAAGATCCACTTCTACTTCTTGTGCCTGTGCGGTGAAGCTATAATTGGTCCCAAAGTCGCCCTCGCCCTTGGTGAATTCGGTCAAACCTTTTACACTCACTCCTCTGCTGGACTGGCCACGCCCAATAATGACCATGCCCGGGGTAGTGTAACAAGCCATCCTGACTAACCTGGCCCAAGGGATGCTCATGTTAGGATTTGCCTTAGCAAAAGCTTTCTTATCCTTAATCTCTATTTCTTCTGGCTTTATACCAAATTCTTGAGCAGCAAATTCAAGCAGCTGCCGCTTGGCATCCTCAGCCGCGTTTTTAGTAGCTTCCCCAGCAAGCACGGTGACTCTGCTGCCATATGTACCTGGGTCGACAGGCGTGAATTCTGTATCTACTTTCTTTACATCTATGTCTTTTAATTCAATGCCGAGTACTTCAGCGGCGATAGCACACAATACGGTTTCTGACCCTTGTCCCACATCCGTAGCTCCGGAGAGAAGGTTGACACTGCCGTCTTCGCATATCCTTACGATCGCCGCACAGGCATTGTGTCCGCTGAGTTTCGCGCCGCTGAGAAATGTTCCGGCCGCAAAGCCTATTCCATAGGCCTTACTCCCCATTATTGTTTTCCCCTTCGTCCTCCCTTTCCACTTTATGGCTTCAGCAGCCTTCTCAATGCATTCTTCTATGCCACAAGTCGCTATATGCACCTTGTTGATTGTTTCGTAAATCTGGCCTGGTTTAGGGTTTTTAATGGCATTTCTGAGCCTGATCTCAACGGGATCTATCCCCAGCTCTTCAGCTATTATATCCAACTGAACATCGCCAGCAAACCGAGTGTGGTACATACCATGCCCTCTCATTGCTGCTGAACTCGGGTTATTGGTGAAATAACAATATATATCAGTTTTAAAGTTAGGCAAATTGTATGGCAAGGTCATACCCGATCCAGCTAAGAAATGGGTGAGCGGGCTCATGCGAGTGTATGCACCCCCATCAGAAATCAATTTGATTTGAATCGCCTTCAATTTGCCATCCTTGGTAACCCCTGTCTTAATATTTATCCACATGGGATGGCGTCGTAGGCAAGTGGTGAGTTCATCAAATTGGGTATACACAATCTTCACAGCCTTACCAGCCTTCTTAGCCAGCATCGGTGCGGCAAAATCACCGTTTATCATATCATTCTTCGTTCCCCCGAAATCAGAGCCAATGAAGGGCTGGATAATCCTCACGTTGCTGAGAGGTAAATTAAAACAGTTGGATAGAATTCTATAAGGAAAGTAAGGGCTCCCTTTTGCTGCGTGAACAGTTAAATGGGTAGCATCAGGCCAGTAGGCAATAATGGCCGGTGGTTCTATATATCCTTTAGCCATCCGAGGGGTTTGGAAATTGTCCTCCCGAACAAGATAGGATCCAGCGAAAGCTTTCTCTACATCGCCAAAGTCCCAATGATATTCAAGACAAATATTCCCGGGGCGGTCTTCATGAACTAATGGAGCTCCTTCCTTCATTGCCTCAAAAGGATCGAAAACACCCGGGAGGGGTTCATACTCCACCTCAATGAGCTCGCAAGCCTCCTCCGCTATATCCTCATCAATAGCTGCTACGGCGGCTACCCCTTCGTATAAATAGCGCACCTTTGTTGTCGCCAAAGGCTCCTCATCCCGGGTCTCACGGCTCCAACCCCATTTGAAACCCCCAAAGTCCTTGCCCGTGGTAACCCCCTTGACTCCAGGCAACCTCTCTGCCTTGCTCGTATCAATATGAAGTATCCTGGCGTGCGGATAGGGACTCCTCTTTATTGCTCCCCATAGCATATCAGCCACTTCAATGTCAGCAGCATATTTCGCTTCGCCGGTGACCTTGGCCTTCGCATCCACCCGAGGCATCGGTTTCCCGATAATGGAATACTCCACTTCCTTTAAAACGACTGCTGCCGTAGCTTCCTCAGCTGCTTTAGCTTTCTTCTGTTTCTTTCCTGCCATTTTCTTCTATTCACCCCCTCGCATCTTTTCTGCTGCGATTTCTACGGCCTCGATCTGTTTAACGTAACCACTATCAGCACACAGAATTCCCTGCATGGCCAATCTTACCTCCTCCCGAGTTGGATTGGGGTTCTCATCCAGCAATGCCTTGGCCATCATCACCCTCCCCGGGATACAGAATCCACACTCAATCGCACCATGTTTGATAAATGCCTCTTGGATAGGATGAAGTTTATCCTCCTCAGCCAACCCTTCAATAGTGGTCACCTCATGGCCGTTAGCTTGTAGAGCCAAGACTGAACAAGATCGGACGGCTTTTCCGTCAAGAATGACTGTACAAACACCGCAGGTGCTTTCCAAACACCCTCGCTTGGTTCCCGTTAACTTCAAATCTTTCCTTAAAACATCACTGAGTAAAGCTTTCGGTCTCACCCTCAGTTCGAAAAACTTCCCGTTAACCTTTATTTTTAATTCCTTCGGTTCGCCCTTCATACCATTACCTCCCTCAAAGAGTTATCCTGTTTTTGCCCTCTCCAAAGCCGTTGCTGACGCCCGCCTCACAAAGACCTTCAACATCTCCCTCCTGTATTCTTCCGAAGCATGAATATCAGACGGAGGATCAGCTTCTGCCGAAGCCACTTCACTTGCTTCGACAAGCGATTGGTAGTTGATCACCTTTCCAATCAATCTCTTTTCCGCCTCTTTCACCCTCAGAGGAACAGACGCAGCATTGCTGAGCACAACCCTCGCATCTTCGCAAATACCATCCCCAGGCTTCAAAGTGATGGACACCGCCGCTCCTACAATGCCTGCGTCTCCTTGCATCACCATAAGTTTCTCTTGAGCAATGCCAGTATGAGGTCTCTTTGCCGGTACCTGAATCTCAATGAGCATCTCATCAGGCTCAAGGTCTACCTCAAGCATATCCTTAGAAAATTCTCCCATTGCAATAATTCTCTCCCCAGACAGACTCTTCAATTTTAATTTTGCTTCTAATGCGATAAGAACCGGAGCAGGATCCCCTGCAGGATCCCCATGACAAAGGTTCCCCCCTATCGTACCCCAGTTTCGAGTCTGGATCGTAGCCAGATTCCCCTCCATCTCGCTGAGCACTCTGAAGTGCTTCTGGATGATCGAAGATTTCTCAATGGCCCGATGGGTCGTTAATGCACCGATCCTTAAACCCTCCTTCTCATCATAGGTTATATAATCCAGAGCGGTTATCCCCTTAATGTCAACCACATTTTCCAGAGCAAGCAACCCTTGCCTCATTACTACCAGTATGGACTGCCCCCCAGCGATGATTTTGGCCTCTCCTTTGTATTGAAAAAGGAGGGAAAGTGCCTCTTCAACCGTTTTGGGTGCAAAGTATTCAAAGTCCTTCATCATCTGCCTTATCCTCCTATCTTACCTTAAAGACAATCAACTAAATCACACAATTTTTTTGAGTCTTTCTTGGAGAGACTTGGTAAACTCCTCTTCCACCTTTTTCGCTTTGGCTCTCATGATCCTATCTCCAAACATAGCTAACTTCCCCACGATAGTCGCATCTGTTTTATAGGAAACTTCCACTTCACCTCCTGAAGTCTCCCGCAGATCCACAACACTTTTTTGGACGAAATGGCCAGCCTTGCCAATGTCCTCCCCTTCGCCGTCCACCTCTATGTGTGTGGGAGGTTCTGCTCTGGTCAAGACACTTTTGAACCTGAACTTCACAGAAATGGGACCAACCTTTTGCTTGATCACACAATCATAGGTCTTTTCATCGATACGTTCTATCTTCTCTGCACCAGGTATACAGGAAAGCAACGTCTCTGGATCCAACAAGGTGTCCCATAGTTTTTGAATGGGCGCTTTTACGGTAAACTTGCCTTTCATTAGCATTTTGAGTTCATCATCCCTTAATTATTTTTAATTAGTTTTTGCTTATCTCTATCAGATCCTCTTCAATGCCATCACCCGCTATCATCGACCAGAGAGGTCAAGGTTTCTCATCTACAGGACGGAGTAAACCATTCAGAAAGGTTTGAACTAAGGTTTCAGCGAGTTCTTCAGCATTAACTTGACGGCCGTAGTCAAACCAGTAGACTGTCCAAAATGCCATGCCAAACCCAAGGAAGGTTTGAAAAGATTCCCTAAATTTAACTGCTTTCCCAGATTGTTGGAGTTCCTTAATTGAATTGCAGACAACGTCATAGGCTCTTCTCCAGATAGAAATGATTTCGCTATGATGACTCCTGTTAAGATTGATGATATCTGGGATCAATACCCTGGGAGCCTTATCGGTAGTATTCAAGAGGGTTAACTTCCTTAAAACGTAGGCTATTCGTTCTTTTGAGTCAGGCACTTGTTCGGCCTCCTCAATGATGGGGATGAAGTGCTTCCCCAAATAGTCCAGGTATAACTTATAGAAGAGGTCTTCCTTACTGGAGAAATAATGATAGAGGTTAGCTTTGCTCATGCCTAAGGCTTTAGCGATCATGGAAATGGACGTACCGTTGTATCCATTTTGTATAAAAAGGTCTAAAGCCTTGCAGTAAACATCAGACCGCCGATCCAAGCTTTTTCTCATTTCACTTCTTGCTTAAACTTATTTTTTACTTTGTCTATAAAATATTTTTCTGAAAATGACCCGTGTCACTAATGATTCGTATTGTGCAAATCTAACCGGTCGGTCAGTAGCTTATGCGACAAAAAAAAATTTGTCAAGACTTTTTTTAGGATTATGCAGAATGTCGAAATTATCCATTCCAATAAGGCCATATCTATAAGATTTAATTGTTGATTTCCGTATAGTGGGAAGATATTTTTTTAGCATCTGGTATTTTTTATTGACATCAGCAAATAAATAACGATAAACTTAAATGGTAAACTTAAACAACCGGTTGGTAATCAATTTTTATCCAAGTAGAAAAAGAAAGAAGGAGGACCTGAGGATTTATGCTACATCATAACCCGTGGGGTAGTAACATAACCCTTTACTGCTCTGGTCAGCTGATGTAAATCAAGAAACAGCTCTCTTCCTTCACTCTTAACACATTGTTGAAATAATGGAGATTATAAAAGTGTGCCTGGAAAGATATCGCCAACAAATATCCCTTTCATAGTCATTTCTTTAATTAGCTAATAGAGGTTGTGAGGAGCAACAATGAAAGAAGTGAACCGATATCTGAAACCAACACCAATTATAAACTGCGATAACGATATAATACAAAAAAAGGCTCAGCAAGTGATCAGAGGGCAAGAGGACGTCGTTGAAAAAGCAAGGACTCTATTTCGCTTTGTACGAGATGAGATTAAATATAATCCATTTTTACCGAGATACCTGCCTGAACATTTTCGTGCTAGTAATACATTGGCGAGAAAGGAGGGATTCTGTATTCAAAAAGCTGTCCTCCTCGTTGCCTTAAGCCGAGCGGTTGGAATTCCAGCGCGGCTTGGATTTGCTGTGATTAGAAATTATCTCTTACCAGAGAAAGTAGCAGAAATGCTGAATACAAATGTGCTTCCTGACCATGGCTATGCAGAATTATACATTCATGGTAGATGGGTTAAGGTTACCCCTGCGCTTGATATAGAAACTTGTAAGAAGAATCGGATCCTCCCTGTGGAATTTGATGGTCAGAATGATGCCAAGTTTCATTCCCATACTCAGGAGGGTAAATTGCATATCGAATACCTATTGGACCGTGGACATTATGAGGATGTCCCGTTAAATGAAATTCAGGAGTGGCTCACTTCTGTATTGAAACCGGAAGCGAAACGCAAAATTCTGGGGTGTTAGCTGAGTAAAGAGCAACCCATGAATTACCCACGGATCGGGCAGCCAGCTAAAGCTTTTCACAGGCTGGGCTACTTCTGGGGTACCTTTAACCCCTCCTGCCTCCAGATCCTCTCCACCCGCTTATGGTTCACTCGCCATCCCTCACCCCTGAGTAGGGCGTAATCCTCCGATACCTGTACCTGCCATATATGGTGGCCAACTCTATAATGCGGGCCACTAGCCTTTTCTCTTCCTCGGTGAACTGAAGACAATAACGTTGGGTGCATCGGGACTGTCTAACAACCCTACATGCCTGTCGTTCGGAGACTTGAAGCTCCTCACAAACATGACTTACTGCTTCTCGCCTCCGCGACGGGCTCAGAAGTTCCCCGGGACCACCTCCTTGAGAATGGCGTTATCCAGAGTAAGATCGGCCACCAACCTCTTGAACCGCCCATTCTACTTCTCCAGTTCCTTGAGCCTCTGAGTCTGGTCCACCCGTATCCTCCATGCTCTCTCTCCACTGATAGTAAGTCTGCTCGGTGATACCAAGGTTTCGGCTCGCTTCGCCCACTGTGCTCCCTGACCCAGGAGAACCTCTGCCTCCCTCAACTTCCCAATGATCTGTTCCGGCGTGAACCCTTTCTTCTTCATGCCTACCTCCCCTTTCTGAATTTCAATCCAAATTCTAACTCATCATCTGGACCGATTTTCGGGGGCGCAGGTCACATGCCTCGAAGTAGTTTGTAAAATGATTGTTAATATGATAACGTAATGCTCACGGCAACATAGACGGTGATTTTAGCTATAGTTTCGTTAGGGAAGGCGTTCCGGTGAAGAAATTTCAGAAACATAGGAGTAAAAGGAGTCGTTCAAGGCAGTCCTTAAAAAAAGATATAGAAAGGCTTCTCTCTTCTGCTAAATATCTTGTAAGAAGGGACTGTGAAGAGAGGATTGGTCCTGGTGAAGCTGGGGACACTTGGGTTACGAACAGTATTGATAATGCCTTAATCTATGGTGATCAAATATCGGTTGTGCCAAAGCCTCAGAGGATCTTCAAGTCGAAAATAGACGATGCTTTCGCTAAATACGTAGACCCAAAATTTGGCAGAGAATATCATTTTGACGATGCAACTCCTAAAGAATGGGCAAAGCTGAGAAAAGGTTTGTTAAAAGACAGGTATGATGCCTTGGGGATAACCCCTCCTTTCGGCGAGAATATTCGACATTTCTGGATATTGGAACAACCGAGATTGCTAAGCATCAAAGAAGCTCTTGCGGACTTGGCAGAGGAGGATAGTTAAATTTGCCTGGTCAAAGTAATTCGCCATAAGAACCCAACGATCTTCAGATTTGAAGTCTTAGATTCAGTATCAACCTATTTTTATCTCACGAACGACCTTTTGCCGCACGAGAGAGAACAAAAAGGGAATGGATGCATATTTTTATCGCCGTATGTTTCAAGAGAATCCCAAAGACTGCATAGGCGGATATTTTTATAGAATAAAGATGGAACGGATATTAAGAAGGATCATCTTGCCTTCCACCTCAAAGGTCAAAAGAGAATTGGAGGGCGGTATCAATGAGGTCACATAGCTCAAACTACCTGCTGTCCTGACCATTCAGACAGGGATCAACGAGCCGAAATATGTCTCCCTTGCTGCCCTCTTAGAGGCAGAAGATCTCTGCCATTCTTCCAACGGGTGGAGAGAAGACTTTGAAAGGAAATCCTGAAGAGGTCGTGATGCAATTGACCGAAATTCTGAAAAAGGAAAAGGTGGCTGAAAGGATGGCAGAAATCTTTGTATTAGTTGAGCATCGACAGGGAAAAATTCGTGACATCACCTATGAGATGTTACAGGCGGGAGAGACGCTTGCCTCCCAGCAGGGAGCTTCATCGACTGTGGTACTATTGGGTCATCATGTCAAAAATTTTGCTGAGGAGTTGGCCACCAAGGCATCGAAGATCTTGGTCATCGAGGACGTGCAACTCGAAAATTTCAATTCCATCCTTTATCAAAAAGTCCTCTCCTCTCTCATCGCAAAATATCAACCCTTTCTCACATTGATAGGACACACGGCCTTTGGAATGGACCTGGCGCCAAGCCTTTCTGTGGAAATGGGGTTTCCATTGGTCACGGATTGCATCGGTCTCTCCTTTGAGGGGAACCGTTTGAAAGCTGTTCGATCCATCTATGGAGGAAAAGTAAATGCCAATGTATCTCTGAAGGAATCCAAAGGATATATTGCTACCATTCGGCCGGGCGTTTTCAGCCCTGGTACACCGGGTGAAAAAAAGGGTGGAATTGTTATGGAATCTTCCCTTCTTCAGGGGACGATCGATTTAAAAAAATTTATTGAGTATATTGAAGCCCCTATCACAGGAGAAGACATCACTCAAGCAGAGATCATCGTCTCTGTGGGGCAAGGAATTGGAGGACCTGAACATATCCCGATGATAGAAGAAGTGGCAAAAAACTTAGGCGGGGTGATCGCCTGTTCACGTCCGGTGGTAGATCGAAATTGGTTACCCAAAGATCGACAGGTTGGAATTTCTGGAAAGACCGTGAAACCGAAGGTCTACATCGCCATTGGAATCAGCGGTGCCTTCCAGCATATTACGGCTATGCAGGGTTCTGAAACGATCATCGGTATTAATAAGGATCCCCGAGCTCCCATCTTTGGAGTGGCCGACTACGGGATTGTGGATGATTTTCAAAATGTAATTCCAATTTTAAAAGAGAAAACAAAAGGAAAAGGATAAGTTTGGAGTTGGGAGTTAAGAGTTCGGAGTTAAAAAACTAAATTCTCCGAACTCCGAACTAATCACTCCGAACTAGCAGCTTTACTCCACTTTTTCAAACCTCTTTCGTTCTTCGGCTCTCAATTCACGCCTTAAGAGTTTACCGACTTTCGATTTCGGAAGCATATCCCGGAATTCTATATACTGTGGGACTTTATAAGGAGCCAGCCTCTCGCGGCACCATTTGAGGA
>Ga0209777_10001951_pt1 | contig 28265 bp, 23 predicted proteins | sample FrelakmetHBP12HB_FD_187147 | JGI IMG/M metagenome (GOLD analysis project Ga0209777, IMG submission 187147) | Freshwater lake sediment microbial communities from the University of Notre Dame, USA, for methane emissions studies -HBP12 HB (SPAdes)... | ecosystem: Environmental > Aquatic >...
CGATCTCTCCGCCGGCCGGAGGGGGCTGGGGTGCATCCACTGCAAAGACAGTAGCGGGCACAAGGATCACCGTGCATACAACCAGTGCCCAAACCCCGTTCTTATCAACCTTGTACACGCTTACGTCCTCCTTGCGCTGGGATGGCGAGGCAGGCTTTCACCTGTCACCTCCAGTTTAGCGCGCTTCCACAGAAAGACAAGACACTAACCACCTTGACCGTTAGTGCTCCCCCGCGTATCTTGGATTACGACGAAACTGAGGAGCATGGTGCTGCAATGGTTTCGGTTTTTCACGGCAGGTCTCCGCAGAACGCTGGGCTTCACGCGCCCACCCCGTGGCGCAAGCGCGAAACGGTATTCTGTTGTTGCGCGTAGTCTCTGGCAACCTGTCAGCATGCAACGAGATAAGGCGGCAAAGTGATGCAACAAGCGTTGAGTTATATACTTTATGCTCTAGCCGGGATGGCGGCGCTGGTGCTGTGCCTGCTCCTATGCGTCAGTGTCCTGCGCCTGCTAACAGCGCCCCAGATCGCCAGGGAGGTCCTGGCCGACCTGAAGGCCATCCGGGAACGGGATCCCGCAGCCGAGAGTCTGGCCGCGCGCCTGTTTTACCCTGGCCTGTGGGCGCTGGCGCTTCACCGCCTGGTGGCACATCCGCTTTACCTGTGGCGCCTGCGGACTCTGGCACGGCTGTTCAATTTCATGGGACGCTTCCTGACCGGCGCGGACATTCACCCCGGCGCGCAGTTCGGACTAGGGATTTTCATTGACCACGCCCACGGCGTGGTGGTGGGCGAGACTGCCATTGTCGGCAACAATGTCACCATGTTGCACCAGGTGACCCTGGGCGGCACGGGCAAGGAGACAGGCAAACGCCATCCCACCATCCAGGACGGCGTGTTGCTGAGCGCGGGCTGCAAGATCCTGGGCAATATCGTGGTCGGCAGGAACTCCAAGATTGGCGCCGGTTCGGTGGTGGTCCATACCGTGCCGCCCGAGTCCACCGTGGTAGGCGTGCCGGGCAGGGTGGTCGCCAGCGGCGGGCATACCGTGCCCGCTCAGCAATTGGATCAGACCAGCCTGCCCGACCCACTGGTTGAAAGGCTCCTGGAGTTGCAGGAGGAACTGCGGCGTTTCAAGGAAAAGATGAGAACGGAGCAGGGCTCGAAGCTGCCCCAGCCCGGCCAGCCCGCTGACATCCTCAGGGATATCGTCTCCGACACGCGCGACGAGGTCGCGGTTGCCAAAGCCGCGCTGCCGCTGGACCGCTTGCGCGAGAGGGCCAGCCTGCGTGCCAAGCCGCGCAGTTTTGCCGGCGCCTTGAAAGGCCCCGGCCTGGCGTTGATCGCGGAAATCAAGAAAGCCAGCCCTACCGGCGGAGTGCTGCGGGCCGATTTCGATCCCGTCGCGATCGCCAGGATTTACGAGCAGTCCCACGCCTCGGCTTTGTCCGTGCTCACCAACGCCAGGTACTTCCAGGGCTCGCTGGACTACCTCGCCGCTGTCCGCAATGCAGTCCGGCTGCCTCTGCTGCGCAAGGATTTCATCGTGGACGAGTACCAGATTATCGAAGCGGAACGGTACGGCGCCGACGCCGTGCTGCTGATCGCTGCCTGCCTGGAGTACTCGCAGTTGCGCGATTTCCGCGAGATTGCCGAGGGCGAGGGCCTGGATGCCCTGGTGGAAATCCACGACGAGGCGGAATTGGAGCTGGCGCTCAAGAGCAGCGCGCGGATCATCGGCATCAACAACCGCAACCTGAAGACCCTGGAGACCGATCTCGAGACCACCTTCCGCCTGGCCGCCAGGTTGCCGCGCCGGAACCGTGATGGCGTGCTGCTGGTGAGCGAGTCCGGTATCCACAGCCCGCAGGACATCGAGCGGCTCACCAGCGCCGGCATAGACGCCGTCCTTATCGGGGAAGCCTTCATGCGCGCCCCCGACATAAGCGAGAAGTTCCGCGAGCTCATGGGCGGACATGACTACGTGATCTGATTCTCGGTTTTCGATTTGCGATTTTGGATTGCGGTTTGAGGTTTGACTACACAGAAAGGAGGCGCAGACAATGGCGGGCGACAAATCGAAAATCGATAATCGAAAATCGAAAATCCTCTACCTCGATCCTTTCTCCGGCATCGCCGGTGACATGCTGTTGGGCGCGTTGTTGGATCTTGGTCTCGATTCCGCCCGCCTGCAGCAGGAACTGGACAAACTGAAGCTGGCCGGTTGCCAGGTTGGCGCCCAGCGGGTTGCGCGCGGAGCGATAAGCGCCATCAAGGTTGACCTTGAAGGCGAACACGAGCATGGGCAACAGCACGCCCATGCGCATGAGCGCGGCCAAGAGCATGCACACCGCTCCTGGGCGGACATAAGGGCTCTGATCGAAAGTTCGGACCTCGGCAACTCCGTCAAGTCCCGCAGTATCAGGGTCTTCACCAAACTGGCTGAGGCTGAAGGCAGGATTCACAACCGGCCGCCGGAGCAGGTCCTATTCCATGAGGTTGGGGCGCTGGACAGCATTGTGGACATCGTGGGGGCCTGCGCAGGGCTGGAACTGCTCGGCATTGACCAAATCCGCTGCGGACCGCTGGCGCTCGGCTCCGGCACCGTAAAGTGCGCTCACGGCCTGCTCCCGGTGCCTGCGCCGGCCACGGCGGAACTCCTGCGCGGCCTGCCCGTCCGCGCTACGCGGGTCGAAGAAGAACTGACTACGCCGACCGGAGCGGCGCTCGTCGCGGCGCTGAGCAGCAGCTTTGGTCCCATGCCGGACATGACCATTGAGAAGATTGGCTACGGCGCTGGCTCGCGCGAGCGGCAAGCCGTGCCGAATGTCCTGCGCGTGTTCCTCGGGACGCTTTCAGAACCGGGCGCGGACACGGACAGCTCGGAGACCACGGACACGATCCTCGAAATCCGCAGCAATCTCGACGACGTGTCTCCGGAGGTCCTTGGGCACCTCGCGGAGAAGTTCTTGGCCATGGGCATGGGCGTGTTGGACGTTTTTTTCACGCCCATCACGATGAAGAAAGCACGTCCCGCCACAATGCTGACTGTGCTGGCCGAGCCGCACCAACTGGAGGCCGTGGCAGCCGCGCTATTCAGGGAATGCGGCACTTTTGGGCTGCGTTACCAGACCCAGCGCCGCCTGAAACTGGCGCGCCGCACCGTCACCGTCAGCACGGAATTCGGCGAAGTGCGCGTGAAAATCGGCGCATGGCAAGGGCAGGTGGTGGGCGTACACCCGGAGTTTGAAGACTGCCGCGCCCGCGCCGAAGAAAAAGGCGTGCCTTTGCGCGCGGTGATGGATGCCGCCCGCGCCGCAGCGAGAAGTGAGAAGTGAGGAGTGAGGCTCCGCCGTCCCGGCTCTTTTCTCACTCCTCTGTCCTCTTTCCTCCTTGCCTGGATCATCCTGGACGATGAAGATGGCGCTCTCGCCCCAGTGTTGGCGACTGGTTGTTTTTTGAACAAAGTGTTGTAAAATGACCACCAGATAGCGCGAAGTTGTGCACCTGCATCTTACGCGCACACCGTGGCAAATCCTTGCCCAATGGCAAGGGATTTGTTGTCTCCAAGTACCCAGGTTGCTCTATGTGGAGCAGGAACACACATGGTTGAGACCGGCAGGAGGGAAAATCCGGGGCGCGACGAGCCAGAAGCCTCAACCCTGGAAACAGGACGCGCCGTGGATTTCGCATCCCTGGCGCGCATCAGCGAAGCGCTCGGCGCGGACAAGTCGCCCAAGGAGATCCTTGAACTGGTCCTCAAGGCCGCTTTCAGCATCACGCGGGCAACTTCAGCCAGCTTGATGCTGATTGAGCCGGAGAGCAACACGCTAAAGGTTGAAGTGACCGAGGGCTTCAAGGATAAACGCATCTACGGCACCCGTCTTGCCGTGGGCCAAGGCGTTACCGGCTGGGTGGCGGAGACAGGCGTGCCCCTGCGCCTGGGCAATGCGAGCAAGGATGAGCGCTACGTGCGCGTGCAGCGCAACCTGCGCAGCGAACTGGCCGTGCCCATGAAGATCGCGGGCCGTGTCATCGGGGTGATCTCGGTGGACTCGGCGCGCCTCAACCATTTCACCGCCGAGGATGAAGCGCTGCTGCTGGCCCTCGCCGCGCAGTCGGCGCGGGTGATCCAGGCGACGCGGCTGTACGAGGAGAACGCCCGCGCCCACAGGCGCATTCTGGCCGCCGAGGAAGCGTTGCGGGACGCGGAGAAGTTTTCGTTGCTGGGCGAACTGGCAGCGGGCCTGGCCCACGAGATTCGCAACCCGCTGACCAGTATCAAGATGCTCTTCGGCGCGCTCGTCAAATCCCAGCGCTTCCAGCCGGAACCGGCACAGGACGTGGAGGTGATCACACGCCAGATCGCGCGTCTGGAGGCGATTGTCGAGGGTTTTCTGAGCACCGCGCGCAACCAGGCTGCGCCGGCGCAGTTCAAGCCCATGGACTTGAACGCCACGGTGGACGAGGCGCTGTTGCTGCTGGCCTCCGCTTGCCACGAAGGCACGCGCTTGATGGCCGACCTCAGCCCCGGGGAATTGACGGTTCACGGCGACGCCACGCAGCTTTCGCAGGTGGTCTACAACCTGGCGCTGAACGCCGTGCAGGCCGTCGGGAAACATGGCCGTGTCGGAGTGAGTACCGCCGCGCTGCCGCCGCAGGCAGGCTCGCCCGCGGAAGCCGTCCTGGAAGTGGCCGACGACGGGCCAGGACTGGAGCCCAGCGTGGCCGAGAAGCTGTACCAGCCCTTCGTCACCACGAAGAAGACCGGAGTGGGCCTGGGCCTTTCAATCGTCAGACGCATCGTGAGCGCGCACGGGGGACGCATAGAGGTGGAATCGCCGCGCCCGGGTATGAACCATGGCGCTCTTTTCAGGGTCTTATTGCCGCAGGAGAATCAGGCATCATGCAGAGAATACTGATCATTGATGACGACGATGGCGTCTGCTATTCGCTCGCGCGGCTGCTCTCGAATGACGAGCGCCGCGTCACCGCGGTGCAGACCCCGGAGGCGGGCTTTGAGGCGCTGCGCGGCGAGGATCCCGACCTGCTGTTGCTGGACGTGAAGATCCCGGGGGCCGACGGCCTGGAAGTGTTGCGCAAGATACGCGCGGAGCGCCCCAGGCAGTTGGTGATCATGATGACCGCCCACGGCACGACGGAAACCGCCATCGAGGCCATGAAGCGCGGGGCCTACGATTACCTGATGAAACCCTTCGACGTCGAGGTGCTCAACAGCGTCGTCGCCAAGGCGCTGGACACCGCGCGCCTGAACAAGCACGTGGTCACAGGCTTGGAGCGGACCAGAGACAAGACGCCCCGCCCGGCCTATACGGACCACATCGTGGGCAGTTCTTCGGCCATGCAGGAGGTCTATAAGAAGATCGGCCAGGTCGCGCCGCGCGAAGTGCCTGTGCTGATCCGCGGCGAATCGGGAACCGGCAAGGAGCTTATAGCCCGCGCGCTGTGGCAGCATTCGCGCCGCTCCGACAAGCCCTTCCTGGCGGTCAACTGTGCCGCCATCCCGGAAACGCTGCTGGAGGGCGAGCTTTTCGGGCATGAGCGCGGCTCGTTCACCGGCGCGGAACGCCGCCGGCTGGGCAAGTTTGAGCAGGCCGACGGCGGCACGCTGTTCCTGGACGAGGTCGGCGATATGAGCATGGCCACGCAAGCCAAGATACTGCGCGTGCTGCAAAACAACACCTTTGAGCGGGTCGGCGGGGTGGAGACCATCAAGGTTGACGTGCGCATGCTCGCCGCCACGCACCAGAACCTCGAGAACCTCATCAAGGAAGGGAAATTCCGCGAGGACCTCTACTACCGCTTGCGTGTAATGGAGATCGTGCTGCCTCCCTTGCGCGAGCGCAAGCCGGACATCCCGGATATCGTCGCCTATCTGCTGGCGCGCCACCGCGAGGCGCTGGCCAGCGAAGCGGAGAGCCTCTCGGACAAAGCCCTGGACGCGCTCCTGGCCTTCGACTGGCCCGGCAACGTGAGGCAGCTTGAGAACGTCATCCGCCGCGCCATGGTTCTGTGCAACGGCAGCATCATCGCCCTCGACCACCTCGAATTCGGCCCTGAATCGGCCGCAACCCCCTCCCGCGGCGGGGAGGGGGCAGGGGGAGGGCCCGTCGGCGCTCCCGCTGGACCTGGCGCGCCCTTGTCCGCAGCCAGCGGCGACATGGACACCTTCGTGGAACGCTTGCTCAGCAGCGGCAAGCCGAACCTGATAGAGGAGCTGGAGCGCCTGCTTATCGGGCGCGCGTTGGAAAGACTGAACGGCAACCAGCTCAAGACCGCCAAACTGCTGGGCATCACGCGCAACACACTGCGCAGCCGCATCTCCAAGTTCGGCCTGCGGCCAAAGGTGAAGGTGATGTGACGGGGCATTGGGCCTTAGGCTTGGGGCCGGCAGCAGCGCAGAGACAAGTGAGGTGCCCCCTGAACTCCCAAGTGGTGGACTGTCACCGTATCTCCGTCACCGTATCTCCCGATGGTCTCGCTGGAATCGGAGCAAAGAACGATCAGACAATTGCGAAAGACGTCGGCGGAACTGGTCGAAAACCGCAGTTTGTCGAGTTCGTCCCATTGTGCATCGGTCAGTTTGATGCCCCAGCCCATGATTCCCTCCCGGCAGCCAAGCTGCCTTTAGAGGAATCGGCAAATGGATGGGGGTCGGATGATTCACTTTGCGTTTCTACTTAGCAATGCGGAGCTAAGGAGCTGGAAGCAAAGGTCAGTTCCGGCAACGGCAGAATGTTCTTGTGGCACGAGCACTCTCTGGCGCCGGTGCCCTTATGTTGCTTAACGCCAACGCGCAATGCCCAAGGAGATCGCCCAAGGTACTTTGGTAATTTGTAAGCGTCTGCACCCAACGATTCAGACATGCGGCGCCAAGGGGGGTCACACGGTAGACCTTGGCGTTAGGTGCTCCGGATTCTGCGGCTATCTGAACAAGCAAGCCCCGGTGCTCCAACTCCCGAAGCGTCCGGTACATACCTGAAGCATCCGGCTTGCGATCCCGGAACATCGTCATTGCATCAAGCCTCTTTCCGACCCTGTAGCCATTGAGGCTTTCAGTTGCCAAGATCGCCAAAATCGCTGGTTGGAGCAACCTGTCGAGCTTGGTTCCCGCGCAGGAACAAGTCTCTGATATTACGCCAACCGGCTCCTTCTTTGACTTTGAATTCATGCTCTAGCTCCTGACTATTGGTAATGTAAACGCCCGTGGTCTATGCGCCAAGCGTCTTTGCAAAGCGATTTTTCTGAAAATCTGCTCTTCGGGTGTTGAAAATGGTGTATCTCTAGTAGAGTTAGTCTACTAGCGGTTGTCCAGCGGTTGTTTCGGGGAGTGTGTTTTCCTGGCAAGCACGAGGCGGGACTTCACTAACTGCCCTGCCAGAACCGGCAAAGGACGACGCGCGCGTTTCAAGAGGAGGGGGCTGTGGGCCAAACAAAGGCGTTTGTGGCGATTGTGCTGGCGGTGTTGAGCGTGTTACCAACGAGTGTGGCGAGGGCCGCGGATGCCAAGCTTGACGTTGACTCCCTGCGGCGTGAAATCGAGGAATTGCGCAGGACTCAAGGGCGTGAAATCGAGGATTTGCGACGCAAAGTTGCCGAGAAGAATACTGGCACCGCGATCGGGGGCAGCGACGTTGAGAAGGCGCTGGGTGCCAAATATGGTCCAAGCGCACCGGTGACGAGCAAGAGCGGCAAACTGCAAATCGGCGGGCTGTTGCAGGTTTGGTATTACTCGATCCGCAACGACCGCAAAGGGCTGTTCAACGATCCGGCGATCAACGGCATTCCGGACACGAATCAGGCGCAGGACAACGACGGTTTTCGGATTCGACGCTCCGAACTGATGTTCACCATGGCCATTCACGAAAACGTGGACGCCACCATCCTGATCAATCCGTCCTGCGAAATGGCGAGTTTCCCGGCGTTCCCCTCCAATCAAGGACTGTTCAAACGGATCAATAATGTGGCGCCGGAGTTCGACGGCGCCGCGCTGTCGCAGGGCGGTGTGGCAACCGGCGGCGTTAAAGCGGTTCAGTCGGGCGCTGGCTCCGTTCCGGGCTTGCTGGAGGAAGCCTATATCAACTACCACGGCGTGGTTCCGCATCACGATTTTTCGGTCGGCCAGTTCAAACCGGCTACGGGTGAAGAAGGCATCCGCTCCAGCGCGCAGTTGGATTTCGCCGAGCGGTCCATGTGTGCGCAAACCGCCGATTACTTCGATCTTGGCGCCTCGGTGCATGGCTCCTGGTGGGGGGGGCGTTTTCAATACTGGCTAGGCGCCTTCGACAGCGCAGGCAACTATTACGGCTCCGCAGGCTCGCAAAGCAACCGGGCGGACGACAACGACAGCAAAGACTTCAATTATCGCCTCCTGCTGCGGCCAGTCTGGAAGAACGAGAACTGGGGCAGCCTTGAATTGGGCTGGTCCTCGATCATGGGAACGCACGGCAAGTCTGGACGGGCCGATCCGATCAACGATCCGGTCAACGGCCTGAACCGCACTGAAACGTGGGCTATGCATCACGCGGCGTGGGCTTGTTATCAGCCTGGCTCGTTAATGAAAGGCGTTTGGTTTCGCGGCGAATACCACTGGCTGAAAGACCGCAACGCTCCGGGCCAGGTGCTGAATATCCTGGGTGCGGGTGGCTCGGCCAGCGGTTACGAACAAACCAACGGCAAGCCGTTCTCCTCGGATGGCTGGTACGTCGCGGCAGGTTACAAACTGGGCGACAGTGTTTTCCGCGACAGCGCTCCAGCCTGGGTGAAGGCGTTTGAATTTGCCCTGCGATACGAGGAGTTCGGGAATGTGCAGGTGGCCGATCCGGTTGATCCGTCGCACACCGATGTTTTCCGCACGAAAGTCTGGACAGGCGGGATCAATTACTACATCAAAGGCAACAACGCGAAAATCCAATTGAACTACAACGCGGTAAACGATCCGGCGGGCACGAACGCGGCCGGCACCCGGTCGTTTCACGAAGTCAAAAACAACAACGTCGTTGTGAACTTCCAAGTGGCGTTCTAGGCGATTTAACTCTCTTAGGAGGACGGACATGAGCAGCGAACGGCAAAGTGCGTGTTGTGGAACCAAGGCGGACTCGAAACCGGTGATGTCGGTCGTTTACGACCGCAACGTCCACACCGTGGCCGCGCATATTCCGTTGAAGCAGACCATACCGCTGGAAGGCTGCAGCGCCTTTGGCGGCAAGGGCGTGGATCTCAATCCCATTGACCTGATGGCCATGGGGTTGGCCAGTTGCCTGATGATTGTCATGGGAAAGACAGCGGAAGCGGAAAAGCTGGACATAGTGGGCGCCAAGGCGGACGTGAGTTACGACTTGGCCAACTACCGAATAGCAGGCTTCAAGGTAGACATCCATCTGCCGAAAAAGCTCGGGGCCCAAGAGCAAACCAAGCTTGAGAACGCCAGCAAGAAGTGTCCGGTGTTCCTGTCCATCAGTCCTGAAGTGAAGGTGGCCGTGAATTTCATCTGGCCCAAGTAACGGCAGCCAATGTGTGCGCAGGGCTGCTGCGGCAGACTGCGGTGTGTGACTTTGTCCAACATGAGACCAAACAGGAGGGCGTGAAGGCATGCGTGCGTTACTTTGGATGTGCGGGCTGGCTTTAATAGCAGCGGGCGGGTTAAGCGCTGGAGAATACCGGAATGAGCTGAGGCCACCGGAGAAGGCGTTGGTTCTTAAACTGGACCGCGAGACATGGCAGGCTTTGGCAGCCGCCTGCGCCACACCCGCGTTCTACAACGGCAGTAGTTCCGTGCCGCTGATTTTCGATGACGGGACGGAGAATCGCGATGTGGTCATCCCACATGACAGCACCGCGGTGAAGGACTTCGGCAAAGACGCCCAGGCAGCGACAGCCGCAATCGCAACGAAGTACTGGAAGAAAGCCGAACGCGTGTTTGTGGTTTCAGGCTACGAACAGGTCCTGTGGGTTGTCCCGAGTGCAGCGGCAGCGACAGCACCCATTCTTGTCAGCCCAACTGATGAGACTCTGAAGTCCTTGGGAGCGAAGAGAGCTGTCGTCGTGGGCGATGCCAAACCGGCTGTGGCTGAGGTCGTAACGTTGGCGGACAAGCAGGCGGTGTGGAAATTCCACCTTGCCTTGTTGGCAGAGCAGCAGAAGAAATGCGATTACGTGGTCATCACCAATCCGCATGACAGCGACGAGAAGCTGAATCCGAACGTGCAGTGGCCCTATCTATCGCTCGCCGCGGCGCCGCTGGCGGCTTTCCGGCAGGCTATTGTACAGACCGGCGATTACACCGGCGACCGCGCTCTCCTGCACGCGCTCGGCGTCAGCCTGGGTGACGCCGGCGACAAGGCGAAATACGACGCGATCAAGCCAAGCTTTATGAAAGTTAAAGACGACTGCTACGCCGCCGCGAAATTCCTTCGTGACAACGGCGGCGCGCCCCTGTTCCTGGGCATGGTGGGCGGATCTGTCGAGTTGCCTTACTATTATATTGATCTCCACGCGAAGTACACTTATTGGAGTCTTGCGATAGATTACGTCCCCGCGGATACGCCCTACGCCACGCTGCGGACTGATACCGATTTCTCACGGTTCGTGAAACCGGACTTGGCTGTCGGCCGCATCATGGCAGACAGCGTTCAAGATGCGACGGTGTTGCTGGCTCGGACGTTCTTCCGCAAGGAATATCTGCCCGGCGGCAAATACGCCGCTCTGGCGCCGGAAGGCTGGGAAAAGAAGGCCGTAGTCTACGACGGTCATCGTCTGAATCAGCCGGATGAGGGCGGGCCAGACGCATCGCCAAACGAGCCTTTCCACCCGGCAGCAGAAGTCCAGGCCGTATTCAATAAGAGCGGGCTGAAAGCGGATTACGTCTTTCCACGGGACGAAACCAAGAAGGACGACGCGCGTCTGAAAGCTCCAGAACTGTTTGCGTCAACCAGCGCGTATGGCGCTGTCCAGTATGTGGCTCATGGCGACCCGCCCTACCTGCGGATCGAAGCGGGCAAAACCGGGAAGGACCTGAAGAACTATCTCGCTACCGGGCCGGAGTTCCGCAAACGCCTGAATTTCCAGGCGCCGACCGTAGTGTACACCATCGGGTGCAACGTCGGAACGGTCAATGCGCCCTTCAAGAACAACGACGAGTTTATACCCACTTCGGCAATTCACGCCGGCGCGGTAGCCTATATGGCGCCGAACAAATGCCAGGCGATATGCTTCTGGCGTTTTGCGCCGAAAGGACCGGGGGCCAGCCAGTGCATCTACTTCTGGGAAAACGCCCTGGCCAAAAAGCTTCCCATCGGCGTGGCGCTGATAGAGGCGAAGTGGGGCGGGTACAACGACTGGAAGGACAAACAAAGCGCGGCTGAACGGAAAGGCGACTCGGACAACTGCATCGAAATTGACGCGCCTTCGATGGTGCTCTTTGGCGATCCGGCACTGCGTGTGGCTGAGTAATCGGTGATAGAATTGATCGGCCAGTGGAGATTTCGTGGTGCGCCTTCTTGGGTGGGTACTGGTCCCTTTTATCGTTGTACTGATCGTGTTGGGACAACACGGCAGCGCATATTCCTTAGAAGCTTTGGAATCGCCAGCGCTGCAAGGCGATTCCAAGCCCAGTCCGGATTTGGCGCAGTGGAACTGCTTCCGTGGCCCCAACGCCGGAGTGTCGCCCTGTTCTAAGGCTCCTATTTCATGGGATGGCCCAAGCGGCAAAGGCGTGATCTGGAAAGCAGCCTTGAGGATGGCCGGCGTCAGCTCACCTATCTTGTGGTCGGATCGCGTCTTCATCACCGAAGGCAACGACAAAGAACGTGCAGTGTTGGCCTTTGATGCAGCGAATGGCTGGCGACTGTGGCGGCAGATGGTGCCCGATGGCGGCAAAGGCAAACCGCTGCCCTCAGTTAACGATTCCGGGCTGGCCCTGCCGACGCCTGCGTGCGACCAGAATGGTGTCTACGCGCTTTTCGGGACCGGCGACCTGGCGGCGTTTTCGCACGAGGGCAAGCCCCTTTGGCAGGTCTTCCTGCAACGTCCGGTCATCGGCTACGGATTCTCATCCTCGCCATGCGTTAGCAAAGGCATGGTGCTCGTCCAGTTCGACGTTTACGAAAACGGCCGTATCCTGGCAATTGAGACCGCTACCGGCAATGTCAAGTGGGAGCGCGAACGTCTGAGGGGCGCGGCCTGGTCTTCACCCATCCTGATACCAGGCTCGGATGGCAGACCTCTGTTTCTCGTTAACGGCAAGGGATCGCTCACGGCTTTTGACTTGGCCGGCGAAGTCGCTTGGGACCTGGATGGCGTCACGGGCGAGGTTACGCCTTCGCCAGCCTATTGGAATGGCCATATCTATGCCGTAAACGTGGGCTCGTCACTGCTCTGCTACAACGTGGCGCAGCATCAGGACAGCCAATGGCAGTACAAGGGCAACCTGAGCGACACTTCAAGTCCCGTGGTCTCGAACGGACTGCTTCTTATGGCTGCCGCGAATGGACGGCTTGTGTGTGTGGACGCGCTCACAGGGAAGGAACTGTGGGCAGAGAAGAACCAGGGGTGTTACGCTTCGTTGGTGGTTAGTGGTGATCGCGTCTACGCGTTGGGGCGAGACGGCACGATGCGGATCGTGGCGGCAGAGCGGTCGTATAGGCTCATCGCAACGTGTCCGTTGGGAGAGCGTTCAGACGCAACCCCTGCCATCAGCGATGGCCGGATCTACATTCGAGGCAGGGACAATCTGTGGTGTCTTTGCGACAAGTAGGCGTGGCCGAAGGGGGGATGATGAAACGGCAGTGTTACGGGCACATGTTCCCTTCTCTGGACAGCCGCGACAAGGAATTCCATCAGGGCAAAGTCTTCGGGTTGAAGATCGAATCAAAGGGCGTGGGAAGCACTGGATTCGAGGTACTGGTGGACGAGGAGCAGTGGGAGCGCTGTATCGAGTGTTCTGACTACAGGACTTGCTACGATCTCTCCATGGCGCGTTTCCAGGTGGCGCGATTGGCGACGTAAACGGCTAGGCAGTACCTTGACGGTGCTTAATCCTTCCTATATGACACCACGCGCCCGCGGCATACACGGTTTAAGCGCGAGAGAGCTTCAGGAGAATGCCGTTGCCATCCTTAAATGACGCCCCTACTGTGTTCCATAACGAGCAGTGTGACGAGCATGGAGTTTCCTTCACGGTCACAGATCATCTCGATGTCCGGGGTATGAATTGCAGCAAGGCGGCTTCCTTTGCACTCGCGGCGAGTCTCAAGCTGCCAGTGGGCGGAGTGCTAGAGGCCGTTGGCAACAAGATGTGTGCCAAAATGGAAGTTCCTGGCGCCATTTGCAGCAAGAGCTTCCTGTCTGTCTTTCACATGATTGAACAGAGTGAAGCGGAGGATTCGCTGTGGTGGATCTACATCCGCCGCTCTTAGGATGCGTCCGTTTCAAGAAAGGATCACCATGGAAAATTCAAAATGCTGTGGAAATAGTCTCTTCTCGCCCGCCGTGGCCGAGCTCGTCGCCATCGGCGCGGCCATCGCCGCGAACTGTGAGCCGTGCTTGAAGTACCATTACGCCAAGGCAAAAACACTGGGCGTCAGCAAAGATGACATGGCCAAGGCCGTGGCGACGGCGAAGGGCGTTAAAGAAGCCCCGGCCGAGTCTGTGTTAAAACTGGCGAGCAAGATTCTCGGCATAGACTGTGCAACCGTGAAGACGCACCTGCCAACTCCTGGGACGTGCTGTGGCGTGCAGAAAAAGAGCAAGGCAACAAGCTGCTGCAGAACGTAGTCAAGTTGCCATGATCCGAGTGCAGCTTCGCGCAATCTGTGCAGGAGGCGTTTTGCGCTTGACCGCTTTGGATCACGAATTAGAAAGGCGTTATCCGACGCCGGAGCGCCGAAGACTTCTTCAATAGGCGGTCCTCATGCGAACGCAAACAAGAATTCTCGCACCAGCGCTGCTGTTTTGTTGCGCCATGGCTTCCGCAATGACGCTGGATGACCTCTCGCCAGGCAGAACGGTGGATGGCCCGACGCTGACACTCAAGGATATGAAGGGGAAGGTCGTCTTTGTCAACTACTGGGGAACCAGGTGAGGGCCCTGCTGCGCTGAGCTCCCGCAGTTGGCGGGCCTGTACAAGAAATACGAAGAGCAAGGCTTTCATATCATCGGGTTGGAGTGCCAAAACAGTTCCAACGCGGACATTGAGAAGCTGGTCAAAGAGAAAGGCGTGACGTTCCAGATTACCACTGGCGGGAACCTGAAGGGGGCCAATGTAAGCGGCATCCCGCATGGTTTCCTCTTCGGGCCGGACGGCAAACTGGCTGTGGACGACCCGCGCGGCAAGCAGCTTGAGGACAAGGTCAAGGAGTTACTGAAGGATGTTGCGGGCATGATGGCCGGTCCCGGTCCATACAAGAAACTCGCTGCGCTCGCGGCCCAAGTGAAAGCCGGCCAAGGCGTGGGGGCGGTGCTGAAAGCTCTCGCCCAGAAGAAAGACAGCAAGGACGCGGAAGAAGCCGCCGAAGCGAAGACGATGTACGAAGCCATCAAGAGCTACGGGCAGGATCAACTCGACACGGCTCTCTCCAAGAAAGACGCTCACCCAGTCACGTCCCTGGCACGCCTGGACAAGCTGGCCCTTCAGTTCGCTGGCGATGAGTTGGGCGTCAAGGCCAAGCAAGAAGGCGATACATTACGGAAGGATCCGAAGGTTAAGAAGGAACAGGAAGCCGACACGTTCATGAAGCAGCTTGATAGCATGGTCAATCAGCTCAAGCCTGTCAGAGGATCAAAGGATCCGAAGGACGAGGCCTTCCGCAAAGTCAATGCGTCTGCGATCCAGAGCATCGTCGCCGGATGCCAAGGCATTGTTCAGCGCTACCCTGGTACTGAGGCGTCACAGAAGGCTGAGGAACTGATGGGGCAGTACCGCTAGGAAGGGGAGATACGGTGACGGAGATACGGTGACAGACCACTACTTGGTACCCGAACACCGGTGGCCTGGATGAGACATTTCCGCCGGTGCTTGCCCTGGGTTAAGCACTCAGCGCGCCCCTTCGGGGCTTGGTTCTTCGGGGGCACTATTTCCCAGGGCGGCGCTCGCTATCGCTCGCTTGCCCTGGGCTATTCACGCGGCGGCCCATCCGGGCCTTAAACTCCGTTCGCGCGGCGGCCCATCCGGGCCTTGAACTCCGCAACCGCGCTAGGCACCCTTCGGTGGCAAATAATCGGGTTATTCATTGACAGCCGCGCGAAAAGCCGCTATTGTGTAGAACGCTACTGAGAATGAGTCTCAATAGCAGGAAGGGCGCTGCTTCCGGCCGCGGTCCAGCTCTGAGTGTCAAAGGCGAAATGCAAAATCTAGCTCAGCTCAAGCCCGGTCAGTGCGCCACGGTCACAGTCGTTACAGGTGCAGGCTCAGCCCTCTACCAGCGCCTGCTGGAGATGGGCCTGTATGAAGGCGCTGAAGTGCGCGTGGTCCGCTTTGCTCCGCTGGGCGACCCCATGGAGATAGTGCTGCACGGCTACAACCTCTCCCTGCGCAAGGCTGAGGCGGCCAGCGTGCAGGTGGAGGTCCGCGGATGAGGGCCGCCGTTTCATTGGAAGGGCCGCCAGTCCCCGTCCCGCACAAGGTCTCCCGGGCTGCGCTCTACACCGTGGCCGTCATAGGCAACCCGAACACCGGCAAGTCCACACTCTTCAATGCGCTCACGGGCCTCCGCCAGCGCGTGGGCAACTATCCCGGCGTCACCGTCGAGCGCAAGACGGGCCGCGCGCAATTGGACAAGGAGACCTGGGTTGAGCTGGTTGATCTGCCCGGCACCTATAGCCTGGCCGCGCGCAGCCCGGACGAGATGATCGTGGCGGATGTGCTGCTGGGCCAGCAACAGGGCGCGAGAGCGCTGGATGCAATCCTGGCGATAGCCGACGCCAGCAACCCGGAGCGCAACTTCTACCTGCTCTCGCAGCTCTGTGAACTAGGTCTGCCCGTGGTGGTCGCACTTAACATGACGGACGTAGCGGAGCACAGGGGCATACTTATTGATACGCACAAACTCTCCGGCGCGCTGGGGACTCCTGTCGTTGCTATCTGCGCGCACAAGGGAACCGGTTTAGAGGCCCTGCGCGAGGCGCTTTTGCAGATTCTCCTGAAGAAGCGCCCTCCGGCCGCGCCCCGGCCTGAATTTCCCGCCCCAATGCAGAGACAGGTGGCCGCACTGCACGATGAACTGCTCTTACACGCCCAGCGTCTGGGGCGGGAGGTGAGCCAACCCGAAGCTTTTCGCGTGCTAGTTGACACGGGTGGGTATGCCGAACGGCGTCTCCAGAACGCGCTCGGCAACGGCTTCCAGCAGAGCCTGGAGGCACACCGGGGGCTCGCCAGCCGCATTCCTTTGCCGGCCGAGGAAGTCCGTGCCCGTTATGCCTGGGCCAAGCGGGTGCTTGCCGGCGCGCTCACGCGGCCGGCGCAGCCGCTGTCCAGCCCCTCAGACGGCCTTGACAAAGTGTTGACGCATCGCTTCTTTGGCACCCTCATCTTTGCCGCATCCATGCTGCTGATTTTCCAGTCCATCTTCTGCTGGGCCCGGCCCGTGATGGACTTGATCAGCGGGGTGTTCGACGCGCTGGCTGCCGGTGTGGGCCGGCATCTGTCCGAGGGCGCGCTGAGAAGCCTGCTGTGTCATGGTGTGCTCGGCGGCATTGGCGGCGTGCTGGTGTTTCTGCCCCAAATCTGCATCCTGTTTTTCTTCGTTGCCGTGCTGGAAGACTGCGGTTACATGGCGCGCGCGGCTTTCCTCATGGACCGCTTGCTCGCCTGCGTAGGCCTTTCCGGCAAGTCCTTTATCCCCATGCTTTCGGGCTTTGCCTGCAGCGTGCCCGCGGTAATGGCCACGCGCACCATCGAGAACCGGCGCGACCGGCTCACCACCATGCTCATCACGCCCCTGATGAGTTGTTCGGCCCGCCTGCCCGTCTACACCATCATGATCGGGGCCTTCATCCCGGCCAGCACCTACGCCGGCGGCTGGCTGTCGTTGCGCGGCCTGACGCTCTTTGCGCTGTACAGCCTCGGCATCCTGGTCGCCGTGCCCGTGGCCTGGCTGCTGAAAAGCACGCTGCTCCGAGGCGAAACGCCGCCGTTCCTCTTCGAGCTGCCGTCCTACCAGATTCCAGACTGGAAAGGCGTGGCCTTGCGCGTCTTCGAGCGTGGCAAAGCCTTCGTCCTGCGCGCGGGCACTATCATCCTGGCGGTCAGCATCGTAGTCTGGGCGCTCTCGTACTTCCCGCATCCCACCGGGATCGCCGCCCGGCACGCTGCCGCGCGCGCGAATCTGGAGCGAAGCGGCGCGCTGCTGGACGAGGAACGGGCTGCTCAACTCACGGCCCTGGAAAAGGCCGAGACGGGTGAGTATCTGCGGCAGAGCTACTTCGGGCGCATAGGCCACGCTGTGGAGCCGCTCTTCAAGCCCCTGGGCTGGGACTGGCGCATTTCCATGTCAGCCCTCGCCTCCTTCCCTGCACGCGAGGTCATCGTGGCCACACTTGGGACCGTCTTCAACGTTAACGAAGCGCCAAGTGGCCAGGCCGAAAAGCAGTATGCTTCTCTGCGCAACGTGACCTGGACTGGAAGCAGCCGGCCCCTTTTCACAGTGCCGGTGGCGCTCTCGATAATGGTCTTTTTCGCTCTCTGCAGCCAATGCGCGGCGACGCTGGCCGCGATCAGGCGTGAAACCAATTCGTGGCGCTGGCCGCTCTTTTCATTCAGCTACATGACCGCGCTGGCCTATCTGGGCGCGCTGGCCACGTACCAAGTGGGGATGTGGCTAGGTTAGCCCGGATTTCTCACCGCAGAGGACACAGCGCGGCCGTGTGGCCGCAACCAAAGGAAAGGAATTGAAAGTTGAAAAATGAGAATTGAGAATTGGCAAATTGCCAGGCAGCGCGCCTCTCACAATCTGAGATTTTCAATTTTTAATGTTCATTTTTCAATTCTGTTCCTGCCGCGACATAGGATGCGCGATTAACGCAGGCACGACTGCGAAATCTTTGTGAGAAACAAGGAATTGGACTGTTAGCAGTGCAGAGGAACACAGAGGTGATTCATACGAAAGGACTTACTTCTCTTTCCGTTTGTTTTTTCTCTGCGCACTCCGCGTCCTCTGCGGTGAATGAGTGGTGAGAAATGCAGGCTAACTGGCAAAGCATCGCTGTACTGGTAATCGTCGGCCTGGCCGGCTTAGTGCTGGTCAGGGCGCTGTGGCGCGCGCTCAAGGCCTTCCAGCAATCCGGTAAAGGCGGTGCCTGTCCTCCTGGGTGTTCCTGCCGGGAGAAGAAGCGCGGATAATCGCAAAACGCGCTTTACAGCCGCCCTCACTGCGTAGATGAATATGATAGTGGGGCTTGGGCCCCTTTGACGATTTAGGCGCCACAGGATAGAGGAGGATAGTTGGATGGCTCGCGTTGTTACTTCGCCTTGCGTTGGTGTACGCGATACGGCCTGCATGAAGGTCTGCCCCGTGAATTGCTTCTATGATGTTGGGCTCTCGGAATTGGGTCTTAGCCCGAAGGCCGAGAAGCCCGACGTAACCAAGATGCTTATCATCAATCCGGACGAGTGCATTGATTGCGGGCAGTGTGAGCCGGAGTGCCCGGTGACCGCCGTCTTCGCCCTGGAAGATGTGCCGGAGCCGGACAAGAAGTTCATTGAGATCAACAAGAATTGGTTCGTAGGCAAGGACCAGTCCACGATCGAAGCGCACAAGATCATGCCCTAATGAGATGGTTTCAAGTTTCAGGTTTCAGGTTTCAGGTTGAGTCTGTGCGACCCGGTAACTTGAAACCTGATACCAGAAACATGAAACGTCTTATCCCGTATACGCGGTCCCCTGTCTCTTTTGTCGCAACACGGCGCGGCCAGGAACGTCTTAGTAAGTGGGCGCCCCGGAAGCCCGCCAAAGCGGCACGGGCGAGACGCCCGTGGTACGAGCCAATAGCATGGGTGGCACTAGCACACTTTCCCTGGCCCCCGGGCAGAACTCGCTCGCCGAGAGCCTGGGCCCCTGGCGCAAGGACGCGGTCGCGCAGCGCCTGCGGAGCATTGGCTTCCGCCAACGTCTCTTCAACCTCCTCGCGCTCCTGCTTGTGGCCTTGTGCGCGTTTCTCTGCTACCTGTGCAGCGAGATGCTCCTGGACCGGCGCTGGGAGTTCACGGTATTCACGCGCGAAATGCTGTTGTCCGCCTTCTTGTGCGCCTGCGGCAGCGTGGCCACGGTCCTGGCTGCGCGGATGCTCCTGCTGCATTCTAACCTGCTCTTCCATGCACGCGCGGCGGAACGCGCCATGGGCCTGCGCGACGAGGTAATCCTGACTTACGTAAGTCTGCGCCGCGCACGCGTGGTTTCCGCAACCGAAGCGCAAGCCGCCGCGCTGCTGCGGGAACAGGCGTTGCAGCGGCTGAGCTTCCTGGAGACAGACCAGGTTGTGGACACGCGGCCGTTGCTTCGTGCGCTGTGGGGGTTGGGCGCCGGCCTGGTTGTGCTCTTCGGCCTGTCCTTGGCGTGGGACGGCACCTTCATGGACAGCTTTTATCGCTGCCTGCTGCCCGCGCGCGGCATTGCGCCTCCGCGCCTGGCTCGGATCGTGAATGTCAGTCCGGGCAGCGGCGTGGCCGTGTCCGGTGAACCAGTCAAGTTCAGCGCCGAAGTGCGCGCCGCGCGGCTGCCTACTGAGGCGCGCCTGGTTTACCGCGTCCAGGACGAAAGCAGTGAAACCGAGGAGCGCTTGCTGCAAACGGCGCCCCTCCCCCCAACCCCCTCCCGCGCCGGGGAGGGGGCAGGGGGAGGGCCGGCGCTGCATGGCAGCGGCGCCAGCGGGCTTTACGCCAAGGAGCTGCCGGGCTTTCTGCGTCCTGTGGCATACTGGGTGCGTTGCGGCGACGCCCAGGCTGGCCCGTTCCAGCTAGACATCGTGGAACGGCCCCTTGTGACGGCGGTGAGCGTGCGCGTGCTGCCACCCGTGTACGCGCCGTTTGCGCCTGTGCGCGAGGTAGCGGGCGGCAATGTCCAGGCCATCACTGGCAGCCGTCTGGAGATCTCCGCTTCCGTCACCAGGCTGCCCCGGCCGCCGCGTCTGGTGGGCGACACTGAAAGCGCCTGGCTGCAGGCAGGGACAGTGCGCCTGCCCATGGCGCTCAACGACAAAACTCTGACAGCCACAGTCACTCTGCAACGCGATTTCGACTACCGCATCGGCTACGTGGACGCGAACGGGCTCAGCAGCAGGGAGAGCATTCAGTACCAGGTTAAGGCGCTCCCAGACCAAGCCCCGGCCGCTTTCCTGCGCCGCGAGGATGGCGCCGCGGAGACCCCCGCCGGCGCTCGCGGCACGGTTATGTTGCGCGGCGAAGCTACTGACGACCTGGGAGTGGGCAGGCTCACTCTGCTCTGCGGGGCCGTTGGCGCTCTGCGCCGCCATAGCCTGGATTGCTCTCCAGCCCTGCCGGCGCCCAGCCTCAGCCGGACCGTCGCGCTGGACCTGCGCCCGCTGGAGCTTAAGGAAGGCGATACGCTGGAATGCGTACTCGTGGCCGAGGATGTGAAAAAGCCCGCGGGTCAGCGAGCTGAAAGCGCGCCACTGCGCATTCCGATCGTGCGCGGAGGGGAGGAGCAGGAGAGTCTTGAGATAGGCCGTAAGAGGGAGCCAGCCGAGGAGAAGGCGGCAGCGCAATCCAGCAATGAGCCTCCCTCGCCCGGCAAAGAACCGGCGCCTGGCACCGTGGAGAAGCTCAATGAGCAGGCGGACGGGTTGCTGCGCGAGATGGCGCGCCTGGCCGAGCAGGGCCATGATGAGCAAACTAAGCGCGAGATTGCCCAACTCGCCACAGAGCAAGAGCAGGTCGCGGACAAGGTCGTGGGGCTTATCGAGAAGGAGCAGCAGGAAGCCGGCAAGAATGCCGCGGATCAGGCCGCGGGAAAGCAGAGCGGCAAAGAGCCGGCGGAGACGCGGCCTGACTCCGCGAAGAACACAGGCGCCAATGGCGAGCCGCGCGAAAATCAGGGGAAGGATTCCGCCGGCAAGGATTCTCCCGGCAAAGAAGCAACGGGCAAGGGCCCCGCGGGCAAAGATGCCGCGGGCAAGGAGAAGGCAGCGGGGGCGGACCAAGCGGCGGAACGGGAGCACGGGACAGGGCGTGAGGCTGGACAGGCCCCCAAGGGGGACAATGGCGGGGCTGAAGGCCGAAACGCCCAAGACGCCGCGGGCAAAGGAAATGGTGGACAGGGCCAGAACGGAAAAGGGAACGGCCAAGAGCCAGGTCCCCAGCAGCCCGGCGACGGCCCTGGCGCGCCGGGAGCCGGCAACGGCCCGCAGAACAACTCAGGCGCCAGTAAGAGCAGCGGCACAGGTGCGCAAAGCCCGGCTGCCAGCGAGGCGCGAGCCGCCCGCAAGGAATTGGCTGCAGCTCTGGAAAAACTGCGCGCGGGCGAGGACGAAGAGGAAACTTTGCACCAGGCCAAGGCCGCTCTCGACCATCTGTTCCGCGCCGGCAGAGCCTTCAGTGCCAAGGACCTGCAGAAACTGGCTGAACAGAACAAGGACGCAACGGTGGAGCCGGGCAAGAGAATTGTCACGGACACGTCCGGCCAACCGCCTGGGCCGGCGGGACGGTCGCGGGCCGAGCTGGCGTCAGGCAAAGGCGCCAGCAACGTGGTCAGGAACGTTCCCGGAGAACTGAAGGAAGAGGCGCTCGGCCAGCCCACCGAAAAAGGCCAGGTCAGAATTGCCCCAGAGTATCGCAAGGCGCTTGAAGACTATTACAAGGCAATAGCAAGGTAAAAAATCCAAAAATCAAAAACCAAATCCCAAAAAACACCAAAAGGTAAAACCGCAAGGCTGGCGCGGCATTCGGAACTTTGCTTTTTGAAGTTTGTCCATTTTTTTGGAATTTGGCTTTTGGAATTTGGTTTTTGGATTTTGGGTTTATAGCACCCACCGCCTGATGGCCTCCGCCACGGCGTCGTGGTCGTTGTCAGCCTGGGTGAAGAACCTCGCCACGGCCCGGCAGAGCGGCCCGGCGTTGGCCACGGCCACAGGCCAGCCCGAAACTTCCAGCATGGGGATGTCGTTCTCGCCATCGCCCATCGCCATCACCTGGCCCAGCGGAATGTCCAGGGCGGCGGCAAGCTTGGCAAGGCCAACGCCCTTGTCTATGCCCGGCTGCAGAAATTCGAGATATTCAGGGTCGGTGCGCATCATGTTCACGCGCGCCCCGAACCTTGGTTCGAGTTCCTCCTGAATGGCGCCGCGGATCTTGGGATCAACCAAAAAAATCACCTTGGGCGGCGCAAGATGCAGATACTCATCCAGGTTCTCAACAAACGTGTAGGGTGAATTGGTGCGTGAGCGGTAAATCTCAATCCACGGCCGCAGGTGCGGGCCGTCTTCGCTGTAGATGGAATCGCCGTGGTAGAAGTTAACCTGGTAGCGGCGCGCCTTGCCGAAAGCCACGAGTTCGCGTGCGACCTCGGCATTCAGGGGCTGGTAGAAGATCAGTTTGCGCCCATTCCGCGGCGTCCCCGTGCCCTGTGCGCGCCCATGCACTACGGCGCCGTTGCAACTGATCAGGCACGCATCCACGCCCAACCCGGCGCCGACCCGCTCAATCGAGGCGGCCATGCGGCCGGAGGCCAGGACGAGCTCAACGCCCTTGGCCTGAGCGGCCTGGAGGGCCTTGATGGTTTCCGGGCCGACGGATTTGTCCGTGCGCAGCAATGTGCCGTCGAGATCGAGCGCTATCATGCGGACCGGGGCAACGGCGGAGACAGCAGCGGCGGCTGGCTGCCTGGCAGGGGCTGGAGCGGTGCAGTTCTTCATACGCTGCTTTCTAACAGGAAGCGGCGGAAAAGCAAACGGGGCAGACCGGCGCGCACATTCACGATTATTCACGCCCTGCCCGCGGTGCCCGCGGGGACTGACACCCATTTCCGGCTGTTTGGAAATGGGCTGTCTGTCCCCGCTGGACGAGTCGCCTGCGAATATGCATTCCAAATGCATAATTGCACGCGTTTCTTCCCCTGCCAAAACCGCGCCGCTCGCATATTCTGTAAGGCTGTGCCTCGTTGTCTGCGGGAAATGGGATTCTGAAAATGCCTCGAAAAGTTGCCGTGCTGGGCCTGGACTGCGCCGACCCGGCCCTCGTCTTCGAAATGTTCCGTCCACAATTGCCGCTGCTCAACGGGCTGCTGAGTTCCGGGCTGTGGGGCCGCTTGCGCAGTTGCGATCCGCCCATCACCTGCCCGGCGTGGATGGTGATGCTGACGGGCGCCTCGCCCGGCGAGCTGGGCGTCTACGGTTTCCGTAATCGCACGGATTACAGCTACTCCGGCCTGGGCATCGCCACGTCCACATGGATCAAGCACGAGAAGGTCTGGGATGTGCTCTCGCGCCATGAACGCAACTGCATCACCCTGGGCGTGCCCATGACCTTTCCCCCCCGACCGTTACGCGGCTGCCAGATAAGCTGCTTCCTCACGCCCGGCCCGGAGAGCAACTTCACCTACCCGCCGGAACTGAAGGCGGAGCTGACCGCGGCGTGCGGGCCGTACATCCCTGACGTGCAGGGTTTCCGCACCAACGACAAACTCGGGCTGTTCAAGCGCGTCATCGAGATGACCGACAACCACACCGCCTTGGCGAAGTGGCTGCTCCAGAACAAGCCGTGGGATTTCTTCATGCTGGTGGAGATGGGCGTGGACCGCATGCATCATGGGTTCTGGAGGTATTTCGACAAGCAGCACCCGCGCTACGAATACCATCCGCAGCTTCAGAGCTGTTTGCCGGATTACTACCGCCACGTGGACGCCTCGCTGGGGCGGATTCTCGAAGACATCCCCGAGGACGCCTGGGTGGTGGTGGTCAGTGATCACGGCATCAAGCGCATGGCCGGCGGGATTGCGTTCAATGAGTGGCTTATCAAGGAAGGCTATCTGGTCCTGAAGTCGCGGCCGGAAAAGCCCACGCCCATCGGCAAGTGCGAGATTGATTGGAGCAAAACCAGGGCCTGGGGCGACGGCGGGTACTACGGGCGGCTGTTCTTGAACATCCGGGGGCGCGAGCCGCAAGGGACGCTTGCCCAGGAGCAGGTCGAGTCCTTCAAGCAGGAACTCACGGCCAAACTGACGGCGCTCGGAGACGACCAAGGCCGGCCCATGGGCACGCGCGTGCTGCGGCCCGAGCAGCTCTACAGCCAGGTGAACGGCATCGCGCCGGACCTGATAGTTTATTTCGGCAATCTGGATTGGCGTTCGGTTGGCAGCGTGGGCGGGCCGGACCCGCGGATTCACACCTTTGAGAACGACAGCGGCCCCGATGACGCCAATCACGCTCAAGACGGTATTTTCATCCTTTCCAGCAAAGCGCGGCTGAAGCAGGGCCTGCGCGGACCCGGCGAGCAGCAAGGCCTGAATATCCGCAACGTCGCGCGCACCCTGCTGAAGCTGCAAGGCATCGTCCCGCCTGTGAGCATGGGGGGCGAGGCGTTCGATCTGCGGGGGCTGGCGTAAAGTCCAGCCAGGAAGAGCACGGAGAAGACATCTAATATCAACGACCCAGGCTCTCGCGAGCCCGTTTCATCATTTCGTTGGCCGGCAGGCACTTTACTTTCCCCTCCTCGATCTCGCGCCATCGCCGCTCGGTTTCGTCCATCCAGGCATTTTCGATCTCAGAGCTGGCGAAGTGCTCTACGCTCTCCCACACACGTTGGGCCAGGACCACGCGCTCCTCGACCGGAAGGGCCAGCGCTTGCTTGGTCACATCAGTCAGCGTGCTCATTTCTTAACTCTCCGTGCCTCACGAACCACGGATTATGATGATAGGACGCCGCGGCGAGGGGCGCAAGGAGAGAGATAAGTGCGCCAGGTAGCGCGGGGCAAGCCCAGCCCGGGGGCGTTGACATCGCGCAAAGACGCGGCACACCACCAAGAGCACGAGAAGAAATAATTGCTCACGGTGTGCGGTTACGCAGAGAGGCCCCGCGGCGGCGCACCAGCCATTCGCAAAGAACGCCGGCGGGGATGATGATGGCCAGAGCCACGAGAACATCACCCGATAAGCCGAACCAATGCCATTCCACTTCATCGCCAGCCGGCACCTGCCCCCTCCACCTCATGAACTTCTCAACCCAATCTGGTTTGGTGCGAAACCCATAGGCAGGAAATGGCCAGCCCGTGGCGAAGCTGTCTACACAAATGAGAAAGGGGCCCCTCACGGCGTGATAATGGATAGGAGGGTGATACCGGCGCATGTTGATACCCAGCATCCCGCCCGCGACGAGCATCACCACCACGGCGGTCCACAGGCCACACTGGAGTCGAAAACGGCCCACGCAGCCTCCCAGGTCTTTCAAAACTCACCAACCATCATTCATCATTCATCGTTCATCGTTCATCATTCATCGTTCATCGTTCATCATTCATCGTTTCCTGCAATCGCGAGGCTTACTTCCTTTTTGCCCAGGTCAATCCGCAGGATGCGCACGGTCAGCTTGTCGCCCAGGCGGAAGGTCTGCTTAGTGCGCCGGCCGCGCAAGGAGTGCTGGTTTTCGAGATAGTCGTAGAAATCGTCGGTCATGTCAGCAACGTGCAGAAGGCCTTCCACGTGGCAGTCCTGCAACTCAACGAACATGCCGAAATCGCGCACGCCGGTGATCAGCCCCGGATGGACGGTCTTGGGGTTGCGACGCAGGAACTGAAGCTGCCGGAACTTTATGACCTCCTCTTCCGCGTCGTCCGCGGCGCGTTCGCGCACGGAACAATGCGTGGCCAGCGGCTTGAGGAAGGCCAGCCGGGCGAAGTATTCCTCGCCCTTCTCTCCCCCTCCCCGTTTCTTGCCGCGCACAGGCAACACGGCCTGGCCGGGTTCAAAGCGCTGGTCCAGGGCGCGGTGGACAATCAGGTCCGGGTAGCGCCGGATGGGGCTGGTGAAGTGCAAGTAGCGCGTGAAGTTCAGCGCGAAATGCGGATAGCATTCGGCGGAATAGCGCGCCTGCTTCAAACTCGTCAGCAGCGCCAGATGAATCGTGTGCGCGTACTCCTTGTTGCGCACGCGTTCCAGCACTGACTTGATCTTCAACCTGTCGAGCGGCGGCCGCACCGAGATGCCGAACTCGCGCACGAACTCAGCGAACCGCTTGAGCGCCTCCGGATCCGGGTCTTCATGGATGCGGAACAGGCCGGCTATCTCGTGGTCCACCAGGTACTCGGCCACAGCGCGGTTGGCCGCCAGCATCATGTCTTCGATCAGTTCGTGCGCCCAGTGGTGCTTTTCCTGGACCCAGCCCGCGACCTCCATTTTTTCGTCGAGCAGCAGCTTGGCTTCAGGGATTTCCAGATCAATTGAGCCGGTGGCGAGGCGCTTCTGCCGCAACGCCGCGGCGAACTGGCGCATCGCGCAGAGAACGTCATAAATCTGGCGCGAGCGCACCAATTCGGGCTGTTCCTCTTCGAGTGCCTGCTTGACCTGGTCATAGGTCAGGAACGCCCCTGAACGGATGTAGCTGCGTTCGATGCGCACCTCCAGAGGCGTCAGATTCGGCCCGAAAGTGATGCGCGCGGTCTTGGTCAGGCGCACCTGGCCTTCCTTCAGCGAACAGAGGTTGTTCGAGAGATTAGGGGGGAGCATGGGGAAGACCTGGCCGGGCAGGTACACGCTGGTGCCGCGCCGGCGCGCCTCCAGGTCAATCGCGCTATTTTCGGGGACATAGTAAGAAACGTCGGCGATGTGCACCAGCAGCGTCGCCCGGCCGTCAGGCTCCTGGCGCAGGGCTACCGCGTCGTCGTGGTCCCGGGCGTCTTCCGGATCAATGGTGAAGGTGACAGGCTCATAGTAGCAGGTCCGCCGCCGCAGTTCTTCCTCTGGAATCTCCTCCGGGATCTGCTCGGCCTCCCGCAGGACCTCCTCGGGAAATTCCTGGCGGACGTTGTAGTTCTCCAGTATCGCGGCGATGTCGGCATCCGCTTCGCCGGCCCGGCCGAAGACGTGAACTACGCGCGCGGTGGGGCTGGCGCCGGAGCGGTAAGTGCCGGCTGCCTCGACCAGTTCCGCTGAAACCTTGTCGTGGTTGCGCGCCTTGCCGCCGTGGCCGGCGAGAACTTCCAGTTCTTTACTCAGGCCTGGCGTATCCGGGAAAATAATGCCGGCAAGGCTGTGCGGCAGCTCACGATCCTGCACGCGCGAATAAAATGTCCCGACGATGCGCGAATGAGCGCGCTCCAGCACCGCCACCACGTGGCCCGCCGGACGCGACATGGCCGCGCCGCCCCAACCTTCGCGTCCGCGCCGGCCCGGCCTGACCACGCGGCGTTTCATCTGCACAGCCACAAGGTCGCCGGAGAGCGCGCCGCCGAGGTCTTCGGGAGCGACGAAGATGTCGTTGCCCGGCGGATCGCTGAGCAGGAAGCCCATGCCGCCACGCTTGACGTCAATGCGGCCGACGCGCGAGCCTTTGGGGGGCTGGGGGCCAGGGGCTCCTCCCGATTCTTGCTGCTCGACCTGCGCGCCGCCTTCCGCCGGCTCATCTTCCAACTCACCAGGGGACAACTGCTTGCTCCTGGGGACGAGCTTATTTCCACTGAATGGGTTCCTGTTCATTGACGTCGAGCCGGGCCGACGAAGGAGTGCATCCTTGCGGTTGGCATCGCCAGAGGTGAGCAGGCTGAACCTGCCGTGACGTCCAGAGATCGTGCCGCGGACGGCCAGATCCTTTAGCAGTTCACGGAAGTCGCGGTAGTCCTCATCAGGAATCCGCAGTGCCCGCGCCAGGCCGCGCTTGCGCATGGGTGTGTAGTTCTCGTCGCTCAGGAGAGCGAGGAGTTGGGCGGTGAGGCTTTCAGTGTTCATGGGAGCGCCATCCTAACAGAAAAGCGAGGAAAGAAAAGGTGGGGGTAGTTGCCAGTTCGATTACGTGCGCGTATATCAGAAAGAGACAGCCGCGCAGCCGTGACCGGGAAAGCCATGCAGACCGCATGGCAGCCGGCGGTGAGGGCAAGCTGTGATGGGGCGCCACGAAAGACTGAGGCCAGCCGCTTTAGAAAGGTAGAAACCAACCGAACCTCTAGGGCGTCAAACGTTCACGGGGTTGCCATTCGGAGGGCCGTATGCCACCCAGCAGACTACTCGCCTGTTTCTTATTGCTATGCCCGATGTACCTCGCCGGTCCCGCTCCGGCGGGTGATGATGTGACGACATGGCGCGCCTCGG
>Ga0209777_10001952_pt1 | contig 28231 bp, 17 predicted proteins | sample FrelakmetHBP12HB_FD_187147 | JGI IMG/M metagenome (GOLD analysis project Ga0209777, IMG submission 187147) | Freshwater lake sediment microbial communities from the University of Notre Dame, USA, for methane emissions studies -HBP12 HB (SPAdes)... | ecosystem: Environmental > Aquatic >...
TTGCTAAAACTGGTGGCTTGGCGGATGTAATCGGAACTTTGTCCAGAGAGCTGAAGAATCTCGGATGCGATATCCGTTTGATGCTGCCGTTTCATCGGATCATCAAGGATAAATACCGCGAACGTGTAAGGCATATCGTCAGCTTCGGCGTAGATATAGGCCGGCATTCACAGTACGTGGGTATTGAACTCTACGACTGGGATGGTCTCCCGGTATACTTTGTCGATAATGAACATTATTTTGGTCATGCCATCTACTGTGGCGGAAATTTCGAGGGCGAACAATATGCCTATTTCTCTCGCGCGGTTATCGATGCTCTGCCGGTGATCGGCTTTGAGCCGGAAATTATCCATGTCAACGACTGGCATACAGCGATTATCCCTATGCTGTTAAAGAGCCAGTACGATTTACATCCGCAGGGGAGGTCAAAGACAGTTCTTACCATTCATAACCTCGGTTATCAGGGGCGCTTCAATTTTGGTTATGCGTCGCACCTGCTGGGTATCGATGATAGATATTTCCATCAGGACTTTATCGAGTTTCATGGCGATGCCAATTTTCTGAAATCCGGCATCGTTTTTGCGGATAAGCTGGTAACTGTCAGCCCGACATATGCGCAGGAGATAAGGATGCCATATTACGGAGAGGGACTGGATGGTATTCTCTTGACGCGTGCTGATGACCTGATTGGCATCCTCAACGGCATTGACACCAAAGCCTTTAATCCGGCAGCCGATCCCCTGATCCATAATCCGTATAATGCGTCGTCGCTATCAGAAAAGCAAAAAAACAAAGAAGCTCTGCTTGCCCAACTAGGTTTGGAGATTGGACCTCAGACACCACTAATCGGGATGGTGACGCGGCTGACGAAGCAAAAAGGGATAGATCTGGTGCTGCGTGTTTTTGACGAGATCATCCATGCTGGAGCGGGTTTTGTACTGATCGGTACGGGGGAAAGGGATTATGAGCATTTCTTCCGCGGCGTTGCCCACCGTACGGGTAACCGGGCGAAAGGCGTGACCATGTTCGACGACCGGCTGGCACACCGGATATATGCGGGATGCGATTTTTTCCTGATGCCATCCATGTTTGAACCATGCGGTCTTGCGCAGATGATCGCTCTGCGCTACGGGACGCTGCCCATTGTCCGCGCAACCGGCGGGCTCAAGGACACCGTCTGGCCCTATAACGAACAAACGGACGAAGGCAACGGTTTTTCTTTTGACAACTTTAACGCTCACGACATGCTTAATACCGTGCGCTACGCACTGAGTGTTTACCAGCAAAAGACTCGCTTGGAATCGCTCCAGAAACGTGCAATGAAGCAGGACTGGAGTTTCCAAAAGAGTGCTCTGGCTTATGCGAAGCTGTATGTGTTGACTGCCGCACAATAACTCCCGTGATTTTTTATTGACAGGCGTTCAATCGTCACATAAAAAAGTTAAAAATTGCAACGGAGGCTGCTGATATTCACAATTCGGCAAGCAGAAATATAATGGTGGAAAACAGGATTCAAAAAATCAAAGCAACAATAGAGGGTAAATTAAAACGGCATTACGGGCGCACGCTCGAGAACACCTCGGATGAGGAGATGTTCCAGACGGTAGCGCTGAGTATTCGGGACATGATCGTCGAGCAGTGGGTGAATGCCAATAAAAAAATTGAGACCAAGGGGCGCAAGAAGCTTTGTTACCTTTCGGTTGAGTTTTTGATGGGCCGAGCTCTCATCAATAATATGATCAACCTCGGTGTGCTTGAGGACTACAAGGCCGTTATGGCCGAGATCGGTTATCCCTTTGAAAAACTCGAGGAACAGGAAAATGAAGCGGCTCTCGGCAGCGGTGGACTTGGCCGGCTGGCTGCCTGCTTTCTTGATTCGCTCTCGACGCTGAATCTGCCCGTAACAGGCTACGGCATCCGTTATGAATACGGTATGTTCTGCCAGCGGATAGTAGACGGTGAGCAGACGGAGGTGCCGGACAACTGGATGTGCAAAGGTGATGTCTGGGAAATCGAACGGCACGAGGAACAGATTGAAGTGCGTTTTGAGGGCATGGCTGAGGAAATCTGGACGGAAGAGGGCCTGACGGTCGTTCATAAGAACTTTCAGAAGGTAACTGCGGTGCCTTACGATATGATTGTCACCGGTTATGATAGTTCTCTGCCGGCGACGCTGCGTCTGTGGCGTGCGGAATATCCAGCCGGATTTGATCTACATTCTTTCAACAAGGGTGACTTCGTCTACATGCTGCAGCAAAAAGAGATCGCCGAGTCGATATCCAAAGTGCTTTACCCGAAGGATGACCATATTGCCGGGAGAATGCTACGTCTGAGGCAGTATTACTTCCTTGCTTCCGCGACGATGCAGTGCATGGTGCGCGAACATAAGAAACTCTATGGCGATGTGCGCACGTTGCCCGAGAAAATCGTCATTCAGATCAATGACATCCATCCGGCTTTGGCTATTCCGGAGCTGATAAGAATACTTCTTGATGAAGAGGACTTGGGATGGAACGAAGCATACGATATAGCGAGCCGAGTGTTCAATTACACCAACCACACAGTCATGCATGAGGCGCTGGAATCCTGGCCCGAACAGTTGTTCAAGTCGATGCTACCACGTATTTACGCGATTATCTCCGAAATAAATGAGCGTTTCAGCCAGAAACTCTGGAAAAAGTTTCCCGAAGATCGGGACAAGATATCCCATATGTCCATTATCGCTTACGATGAGATTCGCATGGCCAACATGTGTATCGCGGTGTGCGATACTGTCAACGGCGTCTCGCAGCTCCACGGCAAGATATTAAAGACCCGCACCTTCCGCGATTTTTATGTGATGTTCCCTAAGAAATTTACGGCCATTACCAACGGCATTACCCCCAGGCGCTGGCTGGCTACAGCCAATCCGGCCCTTCGTTCGCTGATCTGCGATCATATCGGCGATAAATTTATCCGCGACTATCATGAACTGGAGAGATTAAAGCCGCTGGTAGATGACAAGCGGTTTATGGACGATTTTGCGTGCGTCAAGGAACACAATAAAAAGCGCCTGGCCGATCATGTGCTGAAAAAACAGGGCATTGTCCTTGATGTAAATTCGGTCTTTGATGTGCAGGCCAAACGTTTGCATGAATACAAGCGCCAGTTCTTGAAGGTGCTGCACATTTTATATCTATACAATCGTTTCACAGGCGAAGATGGTTATTCTCTGCCCCGACCTGTAACTTTCCTGTTTGCGGCAAAAGCTTCTCCTGTGTATCGGAGAGCCAAGGATATCATCCAGCTCATTCATACTGTTGCCGCTCTGGTGGAAGCACATCCGCGCACGAAGGATAGGATAAAGGTTGTTTTTTTGGAGAACTACAATGTGTCTCTGGCCGAAGTGCTGATTCCCGCAGCTGATATCAGCGAACAGATCTCGACGGCGGGATGCGAGGCCTCGGGTACCGGTAATATGAAGTTCATGCTCAATGGAGCCGTGACGCTGGGGACGATGGACGGTGCCAATGTCGAAATCTTCGAGAAAGTGGGCAAAGACAACATCTTCATCTTCGGCGCCCGTTCCGAGGAAATTGCTCGGATGGAAAATGAAAACACGTACAATCCGAAAAATCTCTTTGATCACAATGCAGATATCCGCAATGCGATTTCGCACTTAGTAGATGGCACATTGCCGGGTGTCGGTCCTGAGAGATTTCAGGAACTCTACAATTCACTTCTTTTTGGTCACTATGACCATGCCGACAAATACTTCCTGCTGTATGATTTTGATGCTTACCGTATAGCGTTTGAGAAAGTGCTGGCCGCCTATATCGACAAGCCCGCTTGGACGAGAAAGGCCGCTCTCAACACTGCCTCCGCGGGATATTTCAGCGTTGACCGAACCATAGAAGAGTATAACCGGATCATCTGGGGCTTGGATTCGATCTAAGATCAGGGAAGGAGGGTGACGATGCTGATCAACTACCGCGAAGAAATGCTACACGATTCATCGCTGGATTTGTTCCGAGATCCGGTTGGTGCGGTGAGTATCGGTACGTCGGTCAAAATGCGTTTCCGTGCAAGACTGGAGAATGTGAGCAGCGTCTATCTATGCCTGTTTCGAAAGGAGTTTCGTGAGGAACACGTCATGAGGCACACAGGCGATTACTGGGAAGTCGACATCAAGGCGCCCGCGGTTCCCGATGTTTACTGGTATTATTTTACGGTCAATATTGGCGGTAACATCTGTTATTACGGTGCCCAGGGCAGCCGCACCGGAGGCATCGGCTGTGTCTACAGCGCCCACCCGCCCTCATATCAGCTTACCGTCTATAATGCCGGATTTGATGTACCCCAGTGGTTCCAGAAGAGTGTGATATATCAGATCTTTCCCGATCGTTTCCGGCGCAGTAACGACCAAACAGCAAAAAAAGGAATCGATTATCACCGCTTGAAGGGTCGAAAAGTCCATTATCACGAAAAGTGGGAAGAAAAGCCTCTTTTCGGTCCGCTGCCAGGCGAAAAGGACTATAATCCGTGCGATTATTTCGGAGGAACACTAAAAGGCATAGAGGAGTCTCTCGAATACCTGCAGGGTCTGGGTGTGAATCTGGTTTATTTGAATCCGGTATTTGAAGCGGCCTCCAACCACCGCTACAACACTGCTGACTATCATAACATCGATCCGGTTCTTGGCTCGGAAGCGGATTTGAAGTCGCTGTGCCGTAAGGCAGCCGATATGGGCATCCGCATTATCCTCGATGGTGTGTTTTCACACACCGGCTCCGACAGTATCTATTTTAACCGCGAAGGTAATTATAAAGTTCTTGGTGCTGCAAATAGTCCGGAATCGCAATATTACCGGTGGTACACTTTTGAAAACTACCCAGACAAATACCAGTGTTGGTGGGGATTTTCTTCGTTGCCCGAAGTCAATGAATTCGAACAAAGTTGGCAGCAATTTGTCATTATGGACGAGAACAGCGTCATCCGGCACTGGCTCAGGGCCGGCGCAAAGGGATATCGTCTCGATGTGGCCGACGAATTGCCTGATGAAGTGCTGGCGATGATCTATAGAACTGCGAGGCAGACGGATCCGGAAGCCGTGATAATCGGCGAGGTCTGGGAAGACGCGACAACGAAATACAGCTACGGTGCAAAGCGCCATTATGCACTGGGGGGTATGCTCGATTCGGTCACTAATTACCCGCTGCGCAACGCCGTGGTCGGTTTTTTAAACGGCAGGGCCGACGCCGAAGACTTGAAAAACTTTCTGGTGGATCAGGCAGCGAATTACCCCATGCCAATGTACTACGCGCTGACCAATCTGCTTTCGTCCCATGATGTAGAGCGGGTGCGCACCGCCTTGAGCGCGCGCATCGACCCGCATGAGCTTTCCCGGGAGCAGCAGGCATCGTTCGTTATCAGTGACGTTCAGAACAAAAAAGGTTCCAAGCGCCAGCGCCTGGCGGCGATACTGCAATACTGCCTTCCCGGCGTGCCCTGCATCTATTACGGGGATGAAAGGGGGATGAACGGTTTTCTCGATCCCTTCAACAGGGAGACCTTTAAGGAAGCGCCGTATGATCTGACACATGATTACCGGAAATTGGCGCAGTTACGCAACTCGGCGGATGCGCTGCAGACGGGCCATGTTGTGTTCTTTGCTCCCGATACCGACTGTATCGGCGTATTGCGTTACGTGATTGGAAGCCGTGATGCACTGGGTCGGCCAGCACAAGACGGCGTCTATTTTGTTGCGGTCAATCGTTCGGAAATTTCACGGCTCGTCGTATTCGATTTTCTCAGCAGAAATCCGCTTTTTGCCGACGAACACCGAAGGATATTACGTCCGATGTTCAACAGCAAGGTCATCTGCCAGTTGACTAGGAAACAGTACCCGCTTACCGATGCCTTGCTGGAAATTACACTGGAGGGCTTGAGTGCAGTGTGGCTAAAGATTTTCTAGACAAACGGAAGAACGCTCGGAACCTGAGAGCAGGGCAAAACAATACCAGGAGCTTATTATGTCGTATCAGGAAACATATTTACGCTGGAGAACCCTAGTCAAAGAAGGGAATCTGCTTAATGAGTTGGAATCCATCCAGGATGATGATTCACAGATCAAAGAACGATTTATCAGTGACCTGCCGTTTGGAACGGCTGGGCTTCGCGGTATCATCGGAGCGGGCATAACACGCATGAACCGCTATGTCGTCGGTCGGGCGACGCAGGGGCTGGCGGATTACCTGCTGGCTGATGGCAAGACAGGAAAGTGCATGGTCATTGCGTATGATTCCCGGCAGTTTTCTAGGGAATTCGCCGAAGAAACGGCCTGCGTGTTTGCAGGCAACGGCATCAAGGCCTGCATATTCAAACATCTGACAAGTGTGCCCGAATTATCTTACGCCGTGCGGCATTTAAAAGCAGACGGCGGCATCGTGATCACGGCCAGCCACAATCCCAGCCAATACAATGGATACAAAGTCTATGCCTCATACGGTGGGCAGCTTGGTCCGGAGGAGAGCCTTGCGGTCATGGCCTGTATACAAAAGCTAGATCCCTTTAAAGATGTCAAAAGAATCGGTTATCAGGAGGGTATTGCTAAGGGCCTTATCCATGAGATCGGCGAGGAGATTGACCGGCTTTATTATGAGCGCATTGTCGCACTATGCGGAGCGGAGAGCGCCGATGATCTGAAGGTTGTCTATACGCCATTGCACGGGACGGGGTTGCGTACAGTCGAAAATGTATTTCCTGCCGCCGGAATAAAGAATCTTTCTATCGTCGAGGAACAGAGAACACCGGACGGCCTTTTCCCGACAGTGAATTCTCCGAATCCCGAGGATCCGGGGGCGATGAAGTTGGTCATTGCACTGGCCGGCCGCCTTGGGGCCCAACTTGCGATTGGCACGGACCCGGATGCAGACCGTATGGGTGCGGCCGTGCGCAGACAAGATGGCTCATACTCTATGCTTACAGGCAATCAGATCGGATGTATATTGATTAATTATCTGCTGGAAAAGCGCCGTTCATCAGGCATGCTCCGTTCGTCTGATTACATCATCAAGTCTTTTGTCTCCACCGACATGGCGGACGCGATCGCGCGATACTATGGTATCACTTCTTATACCGTAATGACGGGATTTCGTTTTATTTCCGAGCTCATTACAGAAAATGAGAAGACAGATGCTGAGTTTATCTTTGGCTTTGAGGAAAGCTACGGTTTCCTCTCCGGCACATTCGCCTTTGATAAAGACGGTGTGCTTGCGGCACTTCTGCTTTGCAAGGCGGCGCAGTATTACGGAAACCAGGGTCAAAGCCTGCTGGAAGTGCTGGAAAAACTGTACGAGAGACACGGTTATTACCTTGAAGGCGTGAAGAGTATCACTTTCACAGGCCTAGACGGCATGGATAAAATGCGGGATATCATGACCAAGTTGCGCAAGAAACCGATTCGTGTTGTCGGTGATCTGGCCGTACAATATATCGAGGACTATCTTTCACGCATAAGCACCGCTGCGGACGGCAAGGTATCGGATATTCAAATGCCTGCTGCCAACGCCGTCAAGCTGATATTGGAGCGGTCTGCTTGGATTTGTGTACGTCCATCCGGAACGGAACCGAAGATAAAGATATACTATGCGGTGCATGAAGCCAAGCGAAAAGCGGCGGAAAGTCAACTCAAAAACATCGCAAACAGCTTTGAGCAGATGATATAAGGCCGCAGGTTGCTTTTCTGTTCGGATATTTTACCGGATGAGTCATGTAGTAAATCAATAGATTGGTGTGCCTTCCAGCAAGAGATTCTGCCCCATCATATCCGGTGTCACCAGCACAACCCCCTCTTCACTGATATGGAAACGCTTGGCATCTTTGGCGTGGTCTTCACCAATGATAGTATTATCGGGAATGATGGTTCCTTTGTCAATAATGGCGTGAATAATCCGGCAGTTTTTACCGATAGAAACCCCGGGCAACACCACACTTTCCTTGACCAGACTACAGGTCTCGACACGTGTTGCAAAAAAGATGACCGAGCGCTTGACACGCGCTCCGGAGATGATACAGCCGCCGCTGACCAGTGAATCAATGGCTTCGCCACGTTTGCCTTCATCGTCAAAAATAAATTTAGCCGGAGGAAGCTGTTCCTGGTAAGTCCAGATCGGCCAATTTTTATCATACAGGTTCAATTCCGGTTTAATGGAACACAGTTCCATGTTTGTCTTCCAGTATGCATCTATGGTACCTACATCGCGCCAGTAAGCTATCTCGCCCTTATCGTTGCGGTAAGGATAAGCCATCGCCACGCTGTTATGAATAAGGTGCGGAATGATACTTTTGCCGAAATCGTGGGCGGAAGTTTCATCTCTGGCATCTGCAATCAAGGTGTCGTATAGGAAACTGGTCGAGAATACATATATGCCCATGGAGGCCAGGGCTGTATCAGGCTTGCCGGGCATGGCTTCCGGATCAGCCGGTTTCTCGGTGAAGCGGGAGATGCGCATGTTTTCATCGACCGACATCACGCCGAATTCTCGCGCTTCCAAGCGCGGTACCTCGATACAGGCCACCGTCATATCCGCTTTAGAATTGACGTGATGCATCAGCATCTTCGAGTAATCCATGGTGTAGATATGATCGCCGCCTAGCACTAGCACATAGGCCGGAGAGTGGCGGTGAATGATATCGATGTTCTGGTAAAGAGCGTCGGCCGTTCCGCGATACCAGTCCTTGCTCATACGCTGCTGGGCAGGAATAATCTCGACAAACTCGCCGATCTCGGCGCGCAAGAAATTCCAGGCTTGCTGAAGATGACGGATCAGTGAATGCGATTTATACTGCGTCAGAACGCCAATGCGGCGCAGGCCGGAGTTGACGCAGTTCGAAAGGGTGAAATCGATCATCCGGTATTTGCCGCCGAACGGGACCGCTGGCTTGGCGCGCCATTTGGTTAGTTCTCCCAGCCGGGAGCCCTCGCCGCCGGCCAGTATAAGCACCAGTGTCTTACGTGTCACTTCTGTTGCGATCTTGGTTTCAGCATAATTATACTTAACCAGGAGATTCGGTTGTATTTCATTTCTGTTGGTCATGATTCTTCACCTCCTGACAAGATTTGATAGAACATGAATTTACGTGCTTTCAGTATAAAGCAACCGTTTCTTGTGTGTCAAGGACAAAGAGGGTGTTCGTTTGCACGACAAGACAGAACGCTTGCGCAGTAATGACGAAACGCAGATCATGGACAGTTTACTTAAGAAGTCCGTGGGAAAAACAGGCGGGCAAAATTTATTCTGATCAAGAAATAAGTAGCAAACTACAATTTATACTTTTCTTTAATTTCTTTTTCGGCCTGAAACCAGTCGGATATATCATCGCCGGCAACGCCTGATTTTATCCTCTCCTTATAGATCTCATAAGCCTTTTTTTCAACCTCTTCCAAGAATTCTTTCAGGTCAGGTTTTATTGTTATCTTCGCTGCTGCTGCCTCTTTTTTTACCGTGCTTTTTCTGGTGGTTCCTTTTTTTACTGGCATAATCGCCTCCTTGGTTATTGATATTATTTTTTTATCTCTAATTAAAATTAATTGTTATCGCCAGTCTGGCGAAATCAAAGAACAACCCAGCTTATTGCTCCGGACAACGGAAATAATTCGCCCGCGCATGCTTTTTTATTATTCACATGGAATAGAATGTAGATTACTAACATTTTTTAGAGCAAGTCGTCAATGTGTTTTAAGTCTTGTCATTGAGTGCATTCATATAGTATATTTTAAACGATAATTGTTTTCAAATGATCTGGGCAGATATTTAGCCCCTTAAATAATAAATTTCAGGGAATGGAAAATGATTAATGCAGTAGTTGGAATTGATATAGGAGGCACTTCCACCAAATTTGGAATTATTGACAAAAAGGGGCAATGTCTGGGAGTAAACTCAATCAAAACATACCAGTACGATAAATTAAATAAATTTTTAGAAAATCTGTACAAAGAAATTCAAGGTCTAAATAATTCACTGGGTAAAGAAATAAATATTAAAAGTGTTGGAGTCGGTGCGCCTAATGGAAATTACTACAAGGGTACCATAAATCATCCGCCAAATCTGAACTGGAAAGGAATTGTGCCGTTTGTCAAAAAGTTTAAAAAATACTTTCCTAACATACCTGTTGTGCTTACCAATGACGCCAATGCGGCTGCCATAGGCGAAATGGTTTATGGCGGAGCGAAGAACATGAAAAACTTTGTTGTCATCACCCTGGGAACAGGCCTGGGTAGTGCTTTTGTTGTAGATGGCCATCTGGTGTATGGGAATGATGGATTTGCCGGCGAATTGGGACATATGAATGTTGAACAAAATGGTCGTATCTGCAGATGCGGCAATAAAGGTTGTCTGGAAGCCTATGTTTCCGCAACAGGAATCAAACGAACCTTCTTCAATCTCCTTTGTGCAAGATCCAAAAAAAGTGATTTACGGCATGTAAGTTTAAATGAGCTTACTTCAAAAATGATATATCATGCAGCAAGAAAAGGTGATGCTATCGCATTGGAGTCCTTTGCAATTACCGGAGAAATATTGGGGGTGAAATTATCCGATGTGGTTGCGATAACAAATCCTGAAGCAATATTTATTTTGGGTGGCCTTGCCCAAGCTGGTGACCTTATCTTTAAGCCGACTCAACAGTTCATGGAAAAGAATCTTTTCCCTGTTTTCCGGGGAAAAGTCAAAATTTTGCCTTCAAAGTTAAAGGGGGGAAATGCAGCGGTTCTCGGTGCCGGTGCTCTTGCCTGGAAGGAATTGAATATTCAATAAAAAAGGCATGACCAGCTGCTTCACGGATTTCTAAACACGATTATTTTCATTTATTGTTTAGGAATGTTTTTAAGTTATGATTGGAGTATTGTAAGGACAATGTTGAAGGAGGTCAGTCACGAAAAGTTGTATACGACAATTCAAATGGTAATCCTCAGTTCTAACAACTGTCCTTTACTGAAACTATGAAAGTGTAACACACAGAATCAAACTTTCATATATTGGGGGTATTTATGGGGGTATGCAAAAAAATTTTAACCGAGTTAACGTAATTATTTAGAATTGTTAGCCAATATGTTCAACTCCCGCCGCCAACGCTAATTTATCATATGGTACAAGTATCCAGGGAAGCTCATTTTTTGAATACGGTTTGAAAACGTGCAGGCTTTTAGCCGCATATCATATGGTCATGCATGAGACATGATCTCCCTATTACGGCGATTCTTAGAGGGGAAAGAAAATCCATCTTTTAGAAACGAACTGTGTCCGGCGGTACGCCGCTTTGTTCAACGTCCGGGCATACCACCCGCCCCGGCATGCAGAGCCTGAGGCACAGACTGGGCAGACCCAAGCAACACCATATCGGCAAGAACGTTGACGCTCTCATTCACTAACGGGGCATACTGGTCCCGGGTTTTCTGCTTAAGCTCGGCTGGCGTCTCCTTCTTCTTGCCGCCGCCTTCCTTCTCCATCTCCTTGCGTAAATCGGCGAGCCGGATAACGCCCTTCTTTCCGGCGGCTTCTTTGTTGTTCTTGATAATTTCGGCGAATTTCGCGTCTTTGGCGACCCGGCCATGAGACCTTGCTGCCAGCTTCGCGAGCATGGGCCGCTCCATGGGTTTCCAGAGAGGCGCGGCATTCCACTGCATGCCGAGGAAAGGCGTGATCACCTGTGCCGGAAGCGGGTATTCCAGCGCCGTTTCACTAATATCTTCGAGAATGAAAAAGGCAGGCAGCCGCACATCTGCCTCTACACCCATTTTCTGCGTAGATTTTCCGCCGGGCAGGAAGTACAGCGCCGTAGTGACTTTCATATCGCCCAGATCCCGGGGCAGTGGCGCCAATACCTGCACGGATCCCTTGCCGAAGGTATGATCCGACCCAACGATTACCGCACGATGGTAATCTTTGAGAGCGCCAGCCACGATCTCGCTGGCCGATGCGCTCAGGCGGCTCGTTAACACGACGAGGGGGCCCGTGTAGACCGCGCGGGGGTCTTCTGCGGGAAACATAATGACTTTGCGTTTGTCGCCTTTCGTTCCCGATGCGGCCGAACCATTGACAAAAAGTCTTACCTGCTCGCGACTGTCCTTAGTTGCTACGATTCCGCCCTCACCAAGAAAAAGGCCTGCAATGCGCACCGCCTCTCCGAGCAGCCCCCCACCGTTGCGCGACAGGTCCAATACGATCCCATCGACATGCTGATGCCGGGCCTCCGCTAGAAGGCTTCTCACGTCTTCATAGCAGGACTTGTTTCCCTTCTCGTCGCCGTAGAATGAAGGAAGATCGATAACGCCAAAATGGTACTGCCTTCCGTTCACCGTCCTTGTTTGGTAGGCGATCCTGGCCTCCTGCTCCTTAATGTCGACCTTGTCGCGTGTGATAGTGATATTGAAGCGGTATATGTGTTCAGCCTGCCGCAGAATAGTCAGGGTTACCTGTGTGCCTTTCTTGCCGCGGATCATCTTGACAACATCACGCAGGTCCATGTCGATGATATTAACGGGCTTTTCACTTTCCTGAGCCACTGCGATGATCTTGTCTTTCGGCTTCATTAGGCCCGAGCGCTCGGCGCCTCCCCCGGGGATCAACTCCTCGACGACGGTGAAGCCGTTGTCGCTTTTGAGGACACCCCGATCCCTTCCCAGGGAAAGCTGCATCTGAATCCGGAGGTCCTCAAGGTTTTCGGGGGACAGGTAGGTTGTATGCGGATCCAGAGCCAGGGCGAAGGCTTCGGCGGCGCTTGTAATGAGCTTTTCGGGATTACGCTCGATCACCCGCATCGTCTGCAACTCATAGCGATGAATTTGCTGCTTTTTGGCCTCTGCCAAGTCGATGCCCTCCAACAGGGCGTTTTCGATTTGGAATTGCACGATCTTTCTCAGGAGCGCATGCTTTTCCGCCGTAGTCTTAACATATGGGCGCTTTTTCACGTTGGTGTCCAACTCAACTGTCTCATCGAGCCGGCAGTCCGGGCCCAGAATCTTTTTGACAATGGCCTCGTTTTCCCGCGCCCGTGTGACGAGCACATCGTAAACCGGCTTGAGCGAAACACAGTCATCCGTTTGCATGTTTGTAAATACGTTTTGCAGAACCGGCCTTAGCCTTTCCAAATCGGAGGCGTACAGCAGCGTTTTAGAGGGATCAAGACGCTTGATCATCTGATCGACGGCGTGAGTCTTGATATCTCCGGTCATATTCTTCATGGCGTAGTGGTTGGACAGAAAACTTTTCATCAGCAGGGGCAGGCTGCTGCAGGTAAGATTTTTAGCTACTGAGGAAACGGGCAGCAGCAGGATCAGCAGCAGAGTCAGCAATAATCTCTGGAAACAGAACCTGCCTGTGCAGCCTAATGCCGCTCTAAAGCTATGGTGATTATCCCCGGAAGTGTTTCCGGATATATTTTTGACATTTCTATCGTACATGCTCATACTTTCTATACCTCAAACCGTCTGAAGTCAACAAAACGTTATCCTTGTCAAACATGCATGACTTCAAACAATAATCATTGACTATATTTTTTAAAAAATCTAAAATTCTAACATGAAGAATCCCTCTGGGCATTGCGGCTGATGCCATTTTCCGGAATAAAAAACCAACAGATTAGAGAGTAAGGTATGAAACAGAAAAAAAACAAAACAAGAACATCGAAAAAATAAGTAAGAGAGTGGCAATAAAATGCAACAATTTCATCACTCTGTTAATCCAGAAGAAAGAAAACTTAAGATAGATAAAAAAAATATTTTTTTATTCGTCTTTGCCATTTTAATTACGGGCATCATTGCTTATTCCAATTCATTTGATTGTTCATTTCATTTGGACGACGACAAAGTTTTCCGCAGCAGTGTTACGACCGGTTCAGCGAGCATTGGTGACTGGCTTCGTCTTTTTCCATCCCGCCCCATCGGCATATTGACGTTTGCCATTAATTATAACACACATAAGCTTGATGTCTGGGGATACCATTTGGTGAATCTGATCATTCACCTGACCAATGCGTTTCTGGTCTGGTGGCTGACTTGGTTGACCCTGTCCACTCCGGTCATGAAGGACTCAGAGATCAGTAGGTATAAGACGATGATGGCCTTTTTGACCGGCCTGCTTTTCGTAACACATCCCCTGGCCACACAATCAGTAACATATATAGCCCAACGTTTTGCCTCGCTGGCCACATTATTTTACCTTTTATCCTTGATTCTCTTTGTTCAGGGAAAACTTTGGCAGGGCAATAAGAATATCCCGTGGTTTTTATTTGGCAGTTCGATTGTCTGTGCAGTACTAGGCATGCTGACCAAGGAGATTGTCTTTACTTTGCCCTTCGCTATCCTTTTATATGATTACTGTTTTCTTAAGACCACTCCCTGGAAGTTGGAGGTAAAGGATACAAGTCTCATCATTTCTTTTATTATGTTGGTAATTTTTATTCTCTTGTTTTTCAGAACTCAATCATTGAATATATTTAAGCCTGTTACACCTGATCAGGGATATGTCTATTCCGTATCCATGAAAGAATATTTTTTTACCCAGTTCAACGTCATCCTGACCTATATTCGCCTGTTCTTTCTGCCGATTAATCAGAATCTGGATTATGATTATCCTTTATCCACCAGTTTCTTCCATCTTAAAACATTTTTGAGTTTTTCCCTGTTGCTGGGTATTTTAGTGTCGGGTATTTTGCTGTTTAAAAGATACCGGTTAATCTCGTTTGGGATATTCTGGTTTTTCCTCACCATATCAGTGGAATCAAGTATCATTCCGATTTCTCAGAACGTAATCTTCGAGCACCGTACTTATTTGCCTAGCTTTGGTTTCTTCATAGCCCTGACTGGCGCGTTCTTTTCTTTAGCTAAGGAAAAGTATTTCGAAGTTGCCTTTATTATCATCCTGATAATTGCTTCCGTAAACACAGTATTAACGTATCAGCGCAACAAAATCTGGAAGAACGAGTATACCTTATGGGCCGATTGTGTAAAAAAATCTCCGAATAAGGCAAGACCACATAACAATCTAGGCACTACCCTGTCTGCCGAAGGAAAAATCGAAGATGCTATTGATCATTATAACCAAGCCCTCCGCATAACACCGGATTATGCCAGTGTTTACAATAACAGGGGAAATGCTTACGCTAAACTCGGCCAGTACCAATTGGCATTTGAAGACTATAATCAGGCCATACGCCTGAAACCAGATTATGCCGATTGCTACTATAACTGGGGGTATGCTTACGATAAGATCAGCCAGTATCAGTTGGCCATTGAGTACTATAATAAGGCAATCCGACTGGACCCGAATTATGCCAAGGCCTACATCAACCGGGGTGTGGCTTATTTATTGCGGGGCAACAAAAAGCTTGGCTGCCCTGATGCACAAAAAGCATGTGCTTTAGGAAATTGCAAATTGTCAGAAATGGCAAAAGGCAAAGGAGACTGCCACTGATTTAGTGGGGGAATCTAAAACTGATTACAATAGACGCTTTTTATTTGAAGTTAAATTACCTCCTTCTACCAATTTTAACTGGCAATATGAATTAAGATCGACTTTAAAAAATCTTTTTTCCTTTATCTCAGTAACTGCCGACATTTGCTATATAAAGATTCTCGCCATTGCCTACTATAAATAATTACTTCCTGTAATGCGCATACTTCCATCCCTGATTTTCATTGTAGATATAAAATGGCAATTGTGATATAAATAACAAATATAATGTCAAAAATTATAGTTTTGAACCATTCAACCTAAGTTAGGGAAGCATGGATTGATTGCTAAAAACCCGCTTTTGAAAAGAGAGGGTAGTTTTTTGTTTTTAAGATTATTTTGGTTTTTCTCGCAATATGAAAATTATTGATTGATGACAGGGAAACATAAGTGAACTACGTGGTAAATTAAGAGTTAAGATTGTAAGAGTAAGGCCAGCGTCTAGCACGATTGGCAATCAAGAAGGCCAAAAAATATGGCCGTTTGTTTGAGTATGACGACATGATGGGAGAGGCATTCAACAAATCTTCATCACTTCGTCAGAAGTACGTAAACCAAGTGCAGCGGTGGCTGTGCGGGATAAGTAGGTAATTTTAAAATGAACAATGACGCAGAAATTAAGTTATACAGGACGTTGGCTGAGACAGGTGATGCTGCGGCCCAAAACCGGCTGGGTTTGATATACCAGAATGGTGAAGGCGTTCCACAGGATGATGCTGAGGCCATCAAATGGTATCTCAAGGCGGCTGAGCAGGGTCATGCTGATGCCCAGAATAATCTGGGTTGGAGGTATAAAAATGGTAGAGGAGTTCCGCAAGACGACGCTGAGGCCGTCAAATGGTATCTCAGGGCGGCTGAGCAGGATAATGCTGATGCCCAGAATAATATGGCTTTGATGTACCAGAATGGTAGAGGAGTTCCGCAAGACGATGCTGAGGCCGTCAAATGGTATCTCAAGGCGGCCGAGCAGGGTCATGCTGATGCCCAGAATAATATGGGTTTGATATACCAGAATGGTAGAGGTGTTTCGCAGGATTATGCTGAGGCCATCAAGTGGTATCTCAAGGCGGTTGAAAAAGGTCATACTGATGCCCAGAATAATATGGGTTTGATATACCACAGTGGTAGAGGAGTTCCGCAAGACAATGCTAAGGCCATCAAATGGTATTTCAAGGCGGCTGAAAAGGGTCATGCTGATGCCCAGTATAATCTTGGTGTAATGTACCAAGAAGGTTTAGGAGTTCCGCCGGATTATGCTAAGGCCGTCAAATGGTATCTCAAAGCGGCTGAACAGGGTCATGCATATGCTCAGTATAATCTGGGTTTGATATATAGTAGCGGACTGCAAGATTATGCCGAGGCTGCAAGATGGTTTTTAAAATCTGCTGAACAAGGAATTGCAGATGCACAGTTCAATTTTGGTTTGATATTAGAAGAAGGTAGAGGCGTTAAACAGGATTCTTATTCGGCTGAGGTGTGGTATAGTGAGGCGGCTCAGCAAGGACATTTGGAGGCCCAGTTGAGACTGGATAAGATAAAAAATAGATAACTGTAGTAGGTGAAAGCGAGAGGTTTGCCGATCATTAATTTCTTGAAATTATGCAATAAAGTGCGAGTTCAATAGGAGGGATGTCCGAAACATCCCTTTCTATGTCATCAACATTACACTTCAAATATTTGATGACTTGCCTCTATGTTCTAGGGCTTCTACACATCAGCCAGAGCGGGGGTGAGCCTTTGCCCAGGAAAATCTTTTTGGTGACAACAAAGCCGAAACGCCCATAAAAAGCGAGATTGGCTTCCTTTGAGTTTTCCAAGTAGGCCACGCGCTTTTCACGGTCACAAATATCCAGTATAGGTTTCATCAAGTCCGTGCCCATTCCACGGCCCTGATGCTCAGGGACCACCCCGATGAACTGTAAATAATAATGCCTTTCTTTAGGATGATATCTCTCCATCTTATCCATTACCAATGCCAGATTTAATAATCCCGTCCAGCTTACTACAGGAATCATTTTAGGCATAAGGGGCAAAGCCTACTTTTGATGTGCCGGGCGGATACCATAACGCTCCTCCGGTTAAATCTTCTGTCGTAAGCACCTTTTCATGCCGCAGGCACAAGTCGGATATACATGTGTGAAACAAGAGTTCCAGCCCTTTATTTCTCTTTTTATTCCTACGTATGATCCAGTTGACGATAGGGTCATCATCAAACGCCCTTGCAAGGAAAGTTACTAATCGTTCGGTATCTGTGTGAGAGGCCTTTCTAACCTTATTAATCATACGCGGTCATTCTCTTTAAAGGTCATACGTTTTTACGCAAAAATCTAAATCAAAGAAATATAATAATCAAGATTATTGTAAGTGGCCAATTTTCTATTGACATCCAATCACAAATTCCCTACACTATTATATATAATAAAAAATACCTTACCAAAAAATATCAGATACAAACATGAGCTTGCATTAGCTAAGAAGTTTATAATAGGTTTCCATGTATAAATTTATATGTAAGAATGTTTATATGTGCTCTTCGTTTTAGTAATAAAATAAATAATTAGATAAATACTAATGAAGACAATTACTGATAGTCATTATAGGCATGATGATAAAAAGGATTTAAGTCCCGAAGAATTAGTCAAGGCCAAAACCGCCTGTGAATTTGTTATTGATCTTACAAAAGCCATTTCACGAAGCGGTTATTATGATTCCAATCACCCGGTTTCTCAAGAAGTAAAAAGGGGACTTTACGATTTTTTTAAAACTGCTCTGGGCAATTCTTCCGAAATCATGCTTACCTGTCATGATTCGGGAGAAGTAACGGATATCCATATCAGCGGGATTCTGGATGAACCAGTCAACATACGGAAATTAACCAAAGCGGACACTTCGGATTTATTTGTTCCGAAACTCAAGGATTACTTCGAGCGAAAAAGTCTCAACAGTTTTGTAATCAAAAAACATATTACACCTGAACACTTTGAATCATTCATTGATGTCATGAGTGAGCCAATCGCTGATCTTGCCGACAATTCAAAACTTGGAGAGTATCTAACCAGAGCTCTTATTGACTTGGATATAACCGAGGTTTCAACGATTTTTAAAACTGATATAGTACTTTCCAGAGGGAAGCTGCCCTGGCGTGTATCAATTATATTGCGCCGTCTTGCAAAAGATCTGAAAGTAATACCGATGTTTCGTCTGGCTTCTGTTGATAAAATGAAGCTGATCAAGAGTCAGATTATAGATGACATAATAAGGCCTCTCAATAACCCTGATTTGCTCTTGGACCTGATTGTTAACGGTGATGTAATTGTAAGTCACCTCGCACAATCATTGGAAACTAACGAACTGGAGCAGATGTTCATAAATTCACTGCCGGCAGATGCCGTTGTGCCCGTTTCGCAGGCTGTTTTTGAGGTATATAAGGCCAGCAAGGATGAACTCCAATCGGATCAAGATAACTCGACAGTTCAACAAAGATGTATGTACTTAGGAACAGTACTGAATATAGCAGCAAAGCGAATTGATTCCGAGCAATTGCCGGATGCTGCAGATTTGTTTAAGCAATTATACGAACATGAAATTATTTCCTTTGAAATGCTCCCCGAGGAAATTCAGTTTAATGTAAAAACCAAGGAGTTGGCTGGCTATATCATATCGGAAATAGATGTATACATAGACAAGGCTTTAAATGCTTCATCCATTGAAGACATGGAAGCTATTGTAATCACATTCCACAGGGTCATTTCAGCGCTTATCAGGTTAAGAGAATGGCCGGTAATTAATCAAATTGTGAAAGCAGTATGCGGTTTTTCATCGCGAAAGGATGTTTCTTTAAATACGTCTGAATTACTTTTAAACTTGCCTGATTCTATCTTTGCAGGTTCGGATGAAATATTTGCCGAAGAATACATTAATTCTGAATCGGCGGTGCGGGATCAAATGAATGAGATTCTCACAAAAATGACATCCATGTGCATAAAAGTATTCAGCGCCGTATTTGCTAAATGTAATGATCCCAATATTTTGAAAAGCGCAATCGACCTCGTATCTAAAAAAGGGGACTTGGCCAGGCAATGGTCCATAAAAATACTGGATGATCAGAACCAATCCCCGCCTATGTTAAACATTGCTTTACTGGTAATCATAAATGTTGGTCATAGTAATGATATCAATGTGGTTAAAAAATATACCAAACATCCAAACCCAAGCATTAGAATCAGGGCTCTTGATGCGATGGGAAAATTAAACAAAAAGGATTCGGAGATTTTAATAATAGGAGCATTGAACGATGAGGATGAAAAAGTGCGGGACCGCGCAGCAACTTTAATAGAGCGCGAATCGTCATTATCTGAAGAATCCGTCAACAAGCTTCGCCTGTTCATAAAAACAAAGTTACTGCAGAAGAAAGATATGACAATCCATGAAGCAAAACATCTGGCCGGTCTAATAAGGGCAATGGGGAAGCTTAATGATTATTACATTCATAAAGAGCCTTTAGAAGATGAAATCTTGGGCATAGTATCAGATTTATTGAGAGGAAGGACAGGTCTTTTAAAATTTATTAAAACAGATCTTAATGAAGAACAGTTAGAAATCATATATGCCTGTTTATTAACCCTGGGTAAAATAGGAGGATCAAAATCAAATACATTTTTAAAAACAATTTCACGAGGAAATACTATGTTATCAAAGATTGCCCATGAAGCAATAGAAGAATTGGACAAAAAAATTATTTAATGATGAAGATTAATTCCTCATTACAGGTATTAGGCAACAGGCGCGGCAGTTTAAAGAAAAAACTAAAGGAGAACTATAAGGCTTCTATCATGGTGTTTTTTTAATTTTATAGAGATGAATAATCCAGAGTACAATTCCGATAATTAAAAGAATAATTATGGATAGTTTTTTGTAGTGTTTAACTGTCATAGGACGAAGTTTTCTTGACATTAGGTGTAAAGATCGACTGTAAATCTTTCTTCCTGTAAGTCTCATTTTTCAAATTTGTAATTTTATGCTAAGTTACAAAAAGTAATCTTCAAAAATCCATATTCATAAAATTAGCGAATAGTTTTTGTGTCGTTTGCAGTATTAACACCGATCCATATAAACAATGTTAGGCGCATAAAGGAGCATTGAGTTGGAAGTATTCCCTGTCGAGATGCTGGACGAATACATGCACCTCCAGTCAGTTTCAAACGATCATCAGATCCGAGCGATAGTTCGATTTAAATCGCATCTTGATTTGGAAATACTCAAAAAATCTGTAATGATTACATCGGAAAGAATCCCTCTCTTGAGCTGCATGTATGTCCGAAAACGGAACAAAAGGTATTGGCAACGTAAAGAGTTTATCTCGGATGATTATATACGAATACACACCTTTGAATCACTGGATACAAACTACGTAGATATCCTAGCGGAAATCCCCAATGAACTTGGCCCCCAAATCTTGCTAAGAGTCTTCCGGAACAATGTGCATGACTTGCTCGTTGTTACTGTAAATCACATGATCTTCGACGGCACAGGGCTAAAAGAATATCTCTATCTTTTAGCAAGAGTTTATAGCGGTATAGAGACTGAAGTCTCGTCGCTCGATAGACAACTTGGAACGCTTCTTCGGAATATTACACTTCTGGAAACCATTAGGGCCATCATTGATAGACCGCAAGAAATTGTTGAATCAAGTTTTCTTAAGAGTGGAGAAGGCACATCACCGACGAAGCTAAATATCCTCAGAATTTCTGGCAGTGAACTCAAAAACATCGAAGAATTCTGCAAAGCACACAATGCAACAGTTAACGACTTTGTCATCGCCGCGTTGGCAAATTCTATATTTGAAATAGATACCATCACTGACGCTGTATCAATACAAATGATGGTTGATTTACGACGATATATAAAAAGGCACAAGCCTGGAGAATTTAGTAATTTTGCCTCGATGGAAACTGTTAGTGTTAGTAAAGAATCGGGGAATTTTGTAAAACTCTTGATTTCGATCAGCGAAAAAACAAGAAAGATGAAAAGCGGCTTGCCAGGATTACGAAACATCTTGCTCATGAAACTCGTATGGACTTTTCTTTCATTGAATGCGTTTGATATCCTCTTAGAAAACGAAATCAAGAAATTTTCCCTTTCGACGTCAAATCTTGGGATAATTGAAACGGACAAGATGGTGTTCGGTTCGAATAGGGTTGGCGACGCTTTCATGCTGACTTCGATAAAGAAACAACCAGCGATGCAGCTTACGTTTTCGACATTTATGGGCACAATGACACTAAGCATTCTCGGAGAATATTCCGAAGAAAACTCAAACAATATTTCTAAGTGCCTTGGTGGGATAAAGAGAGAGATTCAAAAAACAGCGGAATAGCTTTTTGGGGGGTTCAATTCTGGTGCCTAACAATCGCTTCAACCTGACTCGCGCTACGAGGGCGCTCGCAGGTTAAGCGTATGTTGCACCTTTCAACTTGTAATCCTCAATTATGATGAATGTCAAATGTTGTTGAGTTGTAGGTGAAGTCAATTACTGAAACAGGACTTAATTGGACAACGTCTGTCAAGTCAAGTATAGGTCGGAACAGTTTAGCGTCTTTTATAAATCCTTCCAGCGCATAGCTGAAGAAGTAATCCCCGTCGATACAGATACTGACCAAATTATGGCTCAAATTGCATTTTATTTCTCACTTCCAGTTAAGCTTTTCCCAATATTCATACTCATGGACCCACACGTACTTGTTGAGTTTTACCAAATCTTGAAAATACTTTCTGTTGTCCCTTAATCTTTTGCTCTGCTTTACATAATTTTTCTTTTCTCTGATATCATCTGCCATAGTTTCTCCAAGTCTGAAGGCCTTTGTCCCGGCGTTCGCCAAGGCTTTTGTTCCTTGTCTTGAGGATACACCGGCGCCTCCGGTGATAAAGGAACCGAAGTTGAGCATGATCTCATTTAAGTAATCAATGACTTGGTTGTATTGCCCGGCTCCTCCCGATGTGGCTATGTTAACAGTGTACTTTCCGGTTAATAGTTGACAGTGAACAGCATCGGCCATGCGGTCAATCAGTGTTTTCATTTGAGCAGTGATCGAGAGGAAGTAGTTGGGTGAACCCAAAACCAGGCCATCAGCGGATAATATCTTTTTGTAAAGAGTCTGGAGATCATCCTTTTTTACACACTTGCCGGTCTCATAACAGATTCCGCAGGCATTACAATATTCCATCTTCAATCTGCAAAGATCCACCAGTTCGGCAACAGCGCCTTCGGATCTTGCTCCATCTAGAACAGCCTGTATCAGTTTCCGCGTTTGACTTTTAGAACCTCTGGGGCTGGCATTGATACCTAATATCTTCATTTGGTTAACCTCCTTTAATATTCAGATCTGCTCAGCAGCTATTCTTGCCACTGTTTCGATGGCAATCGCTGCAACAGCCGCGCCATAGTCAAGGTCGATGTTGGTCATTATGTCCTGACTATCGTGATATCCTTTGCGATTGATATCATAATTTTCCATGAATAGCACCACAGGAATGCCCGCATCCGAGAAGATTTGGCCGTCGGTGTTGTAGAGCGTGCTCAAAGGGTCGCGAGGCAGTCTTACCTGGCCATCCAGCTTGGGGAGCAGAGCTATCTTCGGTATAATTTTCCCGTCAGGACTGCGCTTTCCCTGTTCTCTCGCGCGACGTGAAAGGCGTTTATTCCATGCGCCAGTGCAGGTATTCCAAATTTCATTGGCAATATGTGCCTGATAGGCCAGGCGTATAGATTCCGGGCTGGTTCCCGGCGATATCTGGAACTTGTATGATTGCGCTTCGTTGTTGTGCGCAATCATGTCCAATACAAATACCCCCTGAATTTCAGTTTTCGATAAGTCATATTCTTCGCCATCCGGCAAATGTAATTTCAATGTCTTTTCCGCGATCTGCCGGCAGAGATGACGAGAGCCCAGGCAGTCAGCGGGAAATTCTTCACCGGTCAGATGAATAAGCCAGATGTCGCAAGCCAGTTTCTCTTTCCGGTTCAGATCGCAAAATATCGGCGCGGCGCGCATCAATGCGGCCGTGGCCGAGTGGTTGTCATCAGCTCCGGCGGAAGCAATCCGGGCGCCGGTCCCCCCCTGATCTTTGTAATAAACATCGGCCATGTAAGCCGTGTCGTAATGATCCGCCATAATGACGGCTCTTTGCCGGTTACGTCCCGGAATGACCATTATGAGGTTGCGCTCATGGGTGAGCCCCTCCTGATTTCTTGCCCAGCCTCCCCACCAGTCAAAGTCAAAATCGGTTTCCCACTTAAAGGGAAGATCGCCGGCAAGCGCTTTTCCTTGCACTCCATTCTCATTTATAACCCTTCTATAATAGTCAAGAAGATAATCACCAAGAGCTTCAAGATCTCTTTTATGATGTTTGAGTTTCTTTTGAGTCGCGGCATCAAGGATGCAATCAGAATTGGCTTTGTTAAGATATTTCCCTGCAGATAGAGTGCAAATGTCTTTCCAATATTGGATTTCAAAGGAGCGTCGGGCGCTGCCGTTGAAAGTCAGGGAAGCAGGCAGCGCTTTTTTATAGGAGGAGGGAAGGGATTTATTCTTCAAATCAATTAAATCACGAAGCTGATTGCCGAGGCATTGTTCCCGCTCACTATGATCGTCGCAGCCACGAAATGATTCCAGCCAGTCCTCAATAGTTTTATTCTCCGGCAGCATCAAAATTTGTCTGGCGAAAGAATAAGGCAGTTTTTCTTTACCCAGAAGTTCCTGTGCGGTGACCAAATTTAGAGTTCTGGTAATAGTTTTGTGTTCGTGAACTTTATCTTTGAAAAGTTCTATAACTGTTTGAGGAATGCTTCTTTTGTAGATAGATGGCCGGAATTCAAGTGGATGATAAAGGTCGGGATGATCAGATTCGTAAGCGGTGAAATATCCGTAAAGCGCATCGGGCAAGACAACCGGTTTTTCTTCATTGGGTTGAAGGTATGCTACCAAAGGACGATGCCAGTAAATTTGATGCGCTTCAATGATCAGCGGTGGATATTGAAAGCGGTATCCGAATAAGCCGCCTTGCTTGATTGTTTGCAAAGCAGCCTTGATTTCTGTTTTCGTCGCTTTCGGGCCGTCGAGTAGCAGTTTGTGTTTTTGGGTCCAAATCTGACTGTTGCAGGCCATAGGCTTTCCATACAGGTCCAGATCATCGGGATCAGTGCTGAATAGTACATGGAGGATGTGATCCAAACGGCCGGAGATCGCAAGTTCGTCCTCGTAACGCCGCACATTTGCTTCCCTGTGGGTACGCTGAAAGGTACTTCTCAGCGGGTCGAAGTCCTCAGGAGGCGAAGGATTGTCGCGAGACGGCACGTGAATCCATCCTGATTGCGGAACTCTGAGACCATAAGGAGCTTCGTGACGTTCCACAATATGCAAGAGGGGAATCTGGTTGGACATTAATAGTTCGCTCTGCATATGATTGTAACCCGGGACGCCCCAGAAAAGCAGACTGCCCGGGAAGGGCAGCAAGTGGATGCTTCCATTTAAGTAAGCTTTTTTTACTGTTTCCGGCAGAGTTCCGAAAGGTTCAAAGCTAAGGAGATACTTTACTTCTTTTAAATCCATCCCTTTATTCCAGATAAATGGAGCTGTCCACATGGGCCGGAGCGCTTTTTTCGGGTCTTCTTCACTGGCAAAAATACGAAAACCAATTTGTAGAAGATCAGCTGGGCAGCTGCAGGATTCACCGTAAGCTGTATTCAGGATGGAGTAGATGAAGACTGTGGCTTCTTCCTGCGGAATCTCATTTTGTCCTGATGTAAAAAAACTTTTCCAGAATGATCGACAATGCCCCTGTTCACTGGCGCCGAAAAACGTCCAGCGTTTTCTGCCTTTGTCGTCCTGCGTCAATGATAGGGCAAGAGGTAGAAGAATGACGAGCGGTTCATGCTTTAATGTGTGTGCCTGCTGAGCCAGTTCATCAGGCCAATAGGGGTTGTTGATCAGTTTGTTTCTAGCCAGACCTTCAGCAGATTCACCTTTAATCAGATGAGCTAACGCTTTTAAAATTTGAAGGGCGATACTTTCCAAGCCCGGTTGCAGTTCAAAAGCTTCTTCATACTCGGTGATGGGAAATTCCAGGGGGACATCTTTTTGGAAGCACTCTTTTGTCTTTCCATCATAATCGTTGCAAGTGAAATGGATCGGCGGCATGAACTCGGAATAAGCCATGAGGGGATACTGACTGTATTGTTTAAATGAGCGATTTCCCATAAACTTGCTTTTTTCCGCAAGAAACATATTCGTTTCCTTCATTCCTGTCGATTAAAGTGAATATAGCTATCTAGTTATGGCAAAGCAATAATGATCTTAAGATTGGTTTATAATAACACATTCATGTTCATAAATGCCAACAAGTTATATTAATATTGTATTATTTCAATCATCTTTCCCAAGAAGATTTTTTATTGACAGGATGATATATGGACTTATATTATTCAAAAGAGCTTGCATTTTAAAAAATAAATCTTATTTATTTAAAATCAGTTAAAGTTTAAGGAGTGTTCTATGTGGGAATATACAGACAAGGTTAAGGAGCACTTTCTCAATCCACGCAATGTCGGCGAAATCGAAAATCCGGATGGTGTAGCGGAAGTCGGGTCGCTGGCCTGCGGTGACGCGCTGAAACTTACATTTAAACTGGATGAGAATAAAAGAATAAAGGATGCCAAATTCAAAACATTTGGCTGTGCCAGCGCTATTGCCTCATCATCAGCTCTGACGGAAATGATCAAAGGGATGACAGTGGAAGAGGCGCTAAAAGTTTCTAATCAGGATATTGCCGGTTATCTGGGTGGCCTTCCGGACGAAAAAATGCATTGTTCCGTTATGGGCAAACAGGCTTTGGAAAAAGCGGTGGAGAATTACCGCGGTGCTCCGGCTCTGGAAGCAGGCGCGAAAATTATTTGCGAATGCTTCGGGGTGACCGATAAGGAAATAGAGCGGGCGGTGCGCGAAAACAATCTGTCCACTGTGGAGGATGTGACCAACTATACCAAAGCTGGCGGCGGTTGCGGGTCTTGTCATGACGCCATTCAGCAAATCATCGATCAGGTACGCAGTGAGCCGAAAACAGATACTAAACCAAAACTAACCAATATTCAGAAGATTAGGATTATCGAAGAAACGATTGAACGGGAAATAAGGCCTTCGCTCAAGCATGACGGCGGTGATATAGAAATTATCGATATTATCGGTAACCGGGTCATTGTTGCCACCCGCGGCGCATGCTCTACCTGCAAAGCTTCGGATATCACCCTGAAACACTTTGTGGAGCATCGTCTTAAAGAACTTGTTTCGCCGGATATAGTGGTTGAGGAGGTCTCCAAATGAATACTATTTATTTAGATAACAATGCCACAACTCAGGTTTCTGAAGAGGTGTTGGAGGTGATGCTGCCTTATTTTCGTGAACTATACGGCAATCCTTCCAGCATGCATTCCTTTGGTGGTCAGGTTGGACAGAAAATTCGCACTGCGCGTGAGCAGGTGGCGGCGCTTTTGGGCGCGATGCCGGAGGAAATCATTTTCACCAGTTGCGGTACGGAAAGTGATAATGCCGCCATCCGGTCGGCGTTGGCGATTCATCCGGATAAAAAGCATATCGTAACCAGCCGCGTGGAACATCCCGCAATTCATGCATTATGCGCGCAATTGGCGACGCAGGGCTATCGGATAACCGAACTGCCTGTAGATAAAAATGGTTTACTGGATATGGAAAATCTGGAAAAAAACCTGACTCCAGATACCGCTGTGGTCAGTCTTATGTGGGGAAATAATGAAACCGGGGTAATTTTTCCGGTGGAAGAAGCGGCCAAATTAGCGCATAAAAAGGGAATTTTATTTCATACTGATGCTGTTCAAAGCGCCGGCAAAATTCCAATTAAAATGAAAAATAATGTCATCGATATGCTTTCTATATCCGGGCACAAACTTCACGCGCCTAAAGGGATTGGTATTCTTTTTGTGCGTCGCGGCACCAGGTTTTCACCTTTTCTTATTGGAGGGCATCAGGAAAAAGGACGCCGTGGTGGCACCGAAAATACTCCGAGCATAATCGGTTTAGGCAAAGCTTGCGAGCTCGCTGATAAAAATATACAAAAAGAAAATAAGGAAGTAAAACATCTGCGGGATAAGTTGGAAAAAGAGCTTTTAGAAAGGATTCCTCAAAGCAGAGTCAATGGTGACACTGCTAATCGCTTGCCAAATACGACGAATATAAGTTTTGAATATGTCGAAGGCGAAGCAATTTTGCTTCTGATGAATGAACTGGGAATATGCGCATCTTCCGGTTCGGCGTGTACCTCGGGATCATTACAGCCTTCTCACGTTTTACGGGCAATGGGCGTTCCCTTCACTATGGCGCACGGGTCAATTCGGTTTAGCTTAAGTATTTATAATACCGAAAAAGAAATTGATTTTGTAATTGATAATATGCCCGCAATCATTGAAAGACTACGCGGCATGTCGCCATATTGGAAAACGTCGCAGTAGACACCATCTGTTTACTGATTAATTAATTTTTTTCGAAGAAGGGTCGTGCTTACGCAGAAGATCGGCAAATTTATCAGACGCAATAGGCTTACTGAAATAAAAACCCTGCATCTCATCGCAGATGTGATCCTGCAAAAAGTCCTTTTGCTCTTGCGTTTCCACACCTTCGGCCACAACAGTAAGGCTTAGAGTCTTGCCCATGGTA
>Ga0209777_10001953_pt1 | contig 28229 bp, 25 predicted proteins | sample FrelakmetHBP12HB_FD_187147 | JGI IMG/M metagenome (GOLD analysis project Ga0209777, IMG submission 187147) | Freshwater lake sediment microbial communities from the University of Notre Dame, USA, for methane emissions studies -HBP12 HB (SPAdes)... | ecosystem: Environmental > Aquatic >...
CCGCCCGCGGTGATGTCTTCCTGCTCGATGGGATCGATCACCACACGACTGCCCAAGGGTTTGAGATTAAGTGCCATATATGCCTCCTGAAATAGTGGGTTACATCAATTTAGCACTCTAGCATGTTGAGTGCTAATTGTTATGATACAAGACTTCCGGATGAACGTCAAGAGTAAATTGCAATGGTTAACAAAACTCTGATATTCCCCCACTCCAGCCCAAAGTCTTTACGCTCCCCTACGGCTGCGGTGTGTAAACCGGCGTCGGTGTGTTGATCATCGTGGAGGCCGGCATGGTAACCAGCGCGGGGGTCTGAGTCTGTGCCGCCATAACGTTAGCGCAGATAGACAGGCCATCTGAGGCATTGCTCACGATGATCTGGTCAGTACTATAAGTTTGTATGAGTAGCGTCAGCACCCTTACAGCCGCATCACAGTTACTGGGCTTCTGAGGAGAGAAAGCCGCCAGCACAGAGCCATAATCCAGATAATAAGTGGCACTTCTCGGCGAAAGCCGAAGGGCAGCGACGGCAACGCCATTGTCACCCGCCGGGCAACCATTGCGTGCCAGACAAGATATTTCCGGTGTGCAGCCATCTACAGCACATTGCAAAGCGTAGATGGCCGTTTCAAAATTACGTCCGCTTTTATAAATTCCGCCTAACTGCCCGTAAAGATCAGCGTTCGTCGGATCCAGGGCGACGGCCTTTTGGGCGTTCAAGGCAGCCGCGAAGAACTCGCCCTGCTGGACATATGTTTTAGCAATGGCTAGATAAGGCGAAGGGTCTAGGATCTTCAGTTGCACGTTCAAGCTGACAGCTTTGGCATAGCTTTCCAAAGCCTGGTTATAGAGTTCCGTCTGCTGGGCCCCCGGGGGACTATTAAGAGCAAGGGTGCGGTAATTGTGCCCGATGGAAATATACAGGAATGTCAGATTTGGATTGATCGTCAGTGCTTGCCGGTATTCTTCGATCGCCTGGCTGTAATACCTGTTAGATTCGAGGTAATAAGCATAAACCCGATGAACATCCATCACCTGTGGGCCAAGTTGCAGAGCGGATTGGATATACTGCCCGGCCAGTGTCCATTTCTGCTCGTCTATGAGGATTTCTGCATAGAAGGCCAGGGCCAGCGGATTCTGGCTGTTCACCGAGATGGCTTGCAGTGCCTCCTGATCGGCTCCAATGATAAGTTTGGCAGCCGTCTTGCCGCCGGTCTGCAAGGCATCCAAATTTGGATCGGCGTTCCAGTCCAGAACAAAGGCGCGGATGGCAAGAACGTTGCTGTTATCAGGCGCGAGGACTTTGGCCTGGTCCGCGGATTGCAGCGCCTCGGTCAGCCGGGTCAGGCGGTCGGTGTCATTGGAAAGCAAACGCGAAGAATAAGTCTGGATGCGCGCCAGTTCGGCCAAGGCCTCAGCATTATTTGGATCCACCTTCGTGGCTTCCTGGTAAGCAGTGATGGCATCGGGCAAGTCACCGGCGAAAAACGAGGCCTCTCCTTCCAGTACCCAGGAATTGACCATCCGTGTGGAAGTTGGGGTCGGGTCGAAGGGGTTGCGGATCTCTCCTGTATGCAGCCGTACAATAACCCAGACTCCGGCCAGGATAAACAATGCCAGGGCAAACAAAAGATACAGGTTCGAGGTCCGGCGCTGATGAAATAGCGCGCGGCGGCGGGTCACTTTCATGGGGTTGGGGTGGCTTCAGGGATCGCCGAAGGCTGCGATGAGGGTGTCCCCAGGCTCTGCGCACAAAGTTGCTGGATATAATTAGCATTATAAACAGCATCTGCATCCTTCGGGACGGATGTCAAAAGGAGTGATGTAATAGGCAGGGCTTCTCCACAGCGGTCACTATTTGCCAGGAGAATGGCATAGACATAAAAGTATTGAGCGATGTGCGCGTCGTCGCCGGTCAGAGGCTGCGGCTGGACGGTCTGACCATCTTCATTTTTTCCGCCATTGACTGCCAGAGAAAGTTGAATTATTGCGTTCTGCAAGTCAAAGTTCTTGTATAGCATATACCCCCAATTGCCGCGCAGATAAGGATCGGTAGGATCGTTCGCAACCGCACTTTCAGCGTATTGGGCGGCCTTGTCATATTCACCGATGGAAGCCAGAGCACGCGAACTGTACAAGTAGGGACGGATATCGGAAGGGTTATAAGTATTGGCAAGCGTGTATTGCTGGATGGCCGAGTCAATCACGCCCAACCCCTTGTAAGTTACACCAAGTTCCAGGTGGATTTCCGAAATATTCGGGTTAATCTGGATTGCAAGCAGATATTCCTGGACGGCTTGTTCTCCGTTATCGGTGAGCTGGAGGATATATGCGCGCGCCCAGTGCGCTTCCAGACTATTGGAGGCTAATGCGATAGCGGCCTTGGATGCTTCAATGCCAACCGTGATCGGGTCAGCGTATGGACCGGCGTTATTCTCGTACATCTGGCCGTACAAGAAAGCCTTGTAAGCCTGGATGATGCCGTTGGTGGGGTCCAATCGCAGGGCTTCCTGTAAAGAATTGTCGGCCGCAACATAGTCCCCCGTCTGAGTCAACGCCCAAGCGCGCACGGCATGCGCCATCGAGTTATTGGGATTGAGCAGTAGAGAGTTATTGGCATTGACCAGTGCCTCGTCATATTTCCCGGCAAAAACCTGGACGCGCGCCAGGGCGATATAGATCTCCGGGTCATCCGGCTTAATGCGAATTGCTTCCTTATAGGTATCGATCGATTGAAGTAATTTCCCTTCGGCAAACAAGTTCTCCGCATCCGTGACGTAAGACTCCGGGTCGCGTGTAGCCGTCAAAGTCGCCACGAACGGCGTCTGCGCCGTTGGCAGAATGAACCGATCAACGTAAGTAATGACGGCGATAAGAATCACCACCATCACAACCAGGAACCAATTGATGCGTGGGCGCTGTTGACGCATGCTCCATTTCGAACCTCGCAGGTACATGCAATCATCTTACCATCCTATACAAATGGGCGTCAATCCCAGGCCAGGCCTCTTGTCAGACAATCCGCTTGCGGCTAGAATTGGACCATGGAGTTCGACGTATTCACGCTGCTCCCGGAAGTTTTTCCCCCCTATCTAAATAGTAGTATTTTGCATCGTGCCTGCCAGCGTGGGTTGATTGACGTACGAATCCACAACATCCGCGACTGGGCTGCAGATAAACACCACGTCACCGACGACGAACCGTACGGCGGCGGTGGTGGAATGGTGATGAAAGTCGAACCGGTCTTCGCTGCCGTTGAAAGCGTACTCGGACCGAAAACACGCTGCCCGGTCATTTTGCTTACCCCCCAGGGACGCGTCTTCAGACAAAAAATAGCGCTGGAATTAGTCCGGCACCCGCAACTGGCCCTGATCTGTGGTCGCTATGAAGGCGTGGATGAGCGCATCCGCGAACACCTGGTCACGGACGAAATCTCTATTGGCGATTACGTTCTGACCGGCGGAGAGCTTCCGGCACTCATCCTGATCGATGCCATTTCACGTCTCATCCCCGGCGTGCTCGGTGATCCTGACGGCGCAATGGACGACTCACACGCCGCCGGTCTGCTCGAGTACCCGCACTACACCCGTCCGCCTGAATACCGTGGCTGGGGTGTGCCCGAAATACTGCTCTCTGGTGACCATGCAAAAATCGAAAAATGGCGTCGTGAGCAGTCCCTGCGCCGGACGCTCAAGCGCCGCCTCGATTTGCTGGAAAGTGCTCCACTAAGCGAAACAGACCGCAAGGTTCTTAAAAAAATCCAAGAAGAAGGAGAAAGTCCATGAAGTTCAACTATGGCAAGATCTTCCTGCTTGGTTTTGGGTTCTTTGGGGTGAGCGTTATCTGGAGCGTATATAACGCTTTCGTGCCATTATTCCTGGCAAACAAGTTTCATTTTGCCCCCTGGCTCATCGGATTCTTCATGACGCTGGATAATATCGCGGCTTTGTTCATCCAACCGCCAGTCGGAGCCTGGTCCGACCGCCTGCGGACGAAGATCGGACGCCGTATGCCGTTCATCCTGATCGGAGCTCCCGTCGGGGCAATTGCCTTTGGCCTGATCCCGATCGCGGCTGTCCCGGCTCTGTTCGTGGCCTGCACCAGCACGCTCCTGCTCAGCATGGCTTTCTGGCGAACCCCTGTCGTGGCCCTGATGCCTGACATCACCCCATCGCAATACCGTTCACAGGCCAACGGTATTATCAACCTGATGGGCGGTGTCGGCACCATTATTGCATCCCTGGTTGGAAGCACACTGTACGAAATCAATGTTAACTTCCCTTTCTGGATGGGGTCAGTGCTGGTCATCCTGGCCGCATTGCTGGTCTTCATCTTCATCAAGGAGCCGAAGCAATTTGAGGCAGGGGAGAAAGAACCCGACATGTTCCAGAGCCTGAAGGAAGTAGCCCGGGACAAAGACAAGAGCGGCCTGCGTATCCTGCTGGCGATCTTCTTCTGGTTCCTGGCCTATACCGGCATCGAGGCGTTTCTCACCCTTTACGCCACCAAGCGGTTGGGTATCCCTGCAGGGGATGCCGGACGCATGATGGGACACATCGGCATCTTCTTTGTCCTGTTTGCACTGGTTGCCGGTATCCTCGGTAGCCGTATCGGGCGGCGGATCACCATCTCCATCGGCATCGTCGCAATGGCAATTTTGATCCTCTTTATCGCCCTGCTGCCAGCCGGACTCCTGTCCACAACTTTGACGAAACTACCGCTACTGGGCACCATTCGGGTGATAAATCTGTTCCTGATGGGGGCAGGTATCGCCAGGTCTTTCATTAACATCAACTCCCTACCGATGGTTGTGGACCTGACCACTGCTGCCCGGATTGGCACCTTTACCGGCCTATACTATCTCTTCTCCACGCTCTCCGCCATTGTTGGACCCAATCTCAATGGCTGGATCGTCCAGTTGACTGGCAGCAACTACAACTCGATGATGTTTGTGAGTCCGCTCTTCCTGGTGGTGGCACTGGTGCTGATGCTGGGTGTAAAACGCGGCGAAGCGCAGATAGCCGCCTAACCAGCGAACAGGTGCGAGGTCCTGTGCGCTGCGGATGTGTCGGCTAGAAAGAGATATTCAATGAAGAATTTACGTTTTGTTGCGGCGATTCTGGTAACGGTTGGGTTATTTATACCTGGATGCATGCCAAAATCTTACGATTGCAAACAGTCGGCTGTGTTTTGTGTTGGTCTGGTGACAGATGTCGGTCAGCGCGATGATCACGCTTACAACCAGGCTGCCTGGGAAGGTATTCAGCAAGCCAAATCTGATGGGGTGGCTGATTGGATAGCATCCATCGAGACGATCGATGCCAGAGATTATGAAGAAAATATCAGTGTCTTCGCGAAAGCTGGCTACGATGTAATTGTGACCGTTGGGGATGCGATGGGTGATGCTACCCGCGCTGCGGCCAAAGCGTATCCGGATTTGTATTTTATAGGTGTGGATCAGGACCAATCAACTGAACAGGATGTCAGTCCAAACTTGGCCGGGCTTGTTTTTCCCGAGGACAAGATCGGTTATCTGGCGGGTGCGCTGGCAGCCTTGATGTCTAAAACAGGTCAAATTGGTGCAGTGTGTGCCAGTGATGAGTTGCCGTTCATGAAGCGATATGGTGATGGATTTCTTGCTGGCGCGGCTTATATCAATCCAGAAGTCAAGGCGACGGTTATTTATCATAATGATGTCGGTCTTGATAAAACCTTTGTCGATCCGGAATGGGGTGCGGCAAAGGCCAATTTGTTGGTTGACTCAGGAACGGATATCATCTTTGGTGTCGGCGGAACAACCGGAAGCAATGCAATTGTCGCGGCGGTGACGCGGGGTGCCTATGGAATTGGCGCAGATATTGATCAATACTACACTTTACCTGAAGCGGCCCCGCACTTATACGCGAGTATCTTAAAATTGATTGCTCCGGGGATCGCGGAGCTAATTAAGACAGCCAAGGGCGCTCAAGCTGGAACCTCCGTTTTCCCAACCGGTAATTATATGGCGCAGGTTGGTCTTTCTCCATACCATGATCTGGATTCGTCCATTCCTGATGCAGTTAAGTCGCGTATGATCGAGTTGAACCAGTCTTTCATCCCGGGAGAAACTCAAACTGAATTACCGACCCCCTATCCGGGAGAAACTCAAACTGAAGTACTGACCCCCTATCCGTGATAACCGAATGGAGGCCAAATGTCATAGTTCATCTTGTTTTAATAGGTTAAACCTTGTATACTGAATTGGAGATTTATGTTTGATAATCTAAATCTTTGTAGAAGGAGGTGCAACCAGTAAGCTGTATATTTAAAACCGTTCATTTGAAAGCCTCTGCTCATTCCCATTCGAAATAGAAAACAAGGAGAAGAAAGAACATGAAGAAAATGAGTTTCGTTTTCACAGTTTTAATGGTGGCGGTCTTGCTGCTCTCGGCATGCGGTCCTGCTGCCACCACAACCCCCAAGATTAAGGTCGGCGAAGTGACCGACATGGGCGGCGTGAATGACAAGTCCTTCAACGCCTTGGGCTGGAAAGGTGTCACGGATGCCATCTCCCAATTGGGCGTGGATGGCAAATATCTGGAATCCACCCAACAGTCCGACTATGCCAAGAACATCCAGCAGATGCTGAGCGAGAAAGAAGACTTGATCGTTACGGTCGGCTACTTGCTGGGCGTCGATACGGCTACGGCTGCCAAGGCCAACCCGAACCAGAAGTTCTTAATTATCGACTACGAATACCCTGACTGCTACACGGGCGCTGTTGAAGGTACGGACTGCGGTTCCTCCACTGACCTGACCAATGTTCGCGGCACGCACTTTCAGACCGATGAAGCCGCCTTCCTGGCGGGTTACCTGGCCGCCGGCATGACCAAGACCGGCACGGTTGCCACGTTTGGTGGTATTCAGATCCCGACCGTCACCATCTTCATGAAGGGCTTCCAGGCGGGCGTCAAGTACTACAACCAGAAGCACAGCACCACCGTGAAGGTGTTGGGTTGGGACGATGCAGCGCAGACCGGCGTTTTTGTCGGGAATTTCAATTCCACGGATGATGGCAAGAATACTGCCACCTCCATGGCTCAGGAAGGCGCCGACATCATCCTGCCGGTGGCCGGTCCGGTTGGTCTGGGCTCTGCCGCCTACTGCCAGACCAGCGGTAAGTGCCTGATCATCGGCGTGGATACCGACTGGTTTGTTTCTGCCAACGAATACGCCAGCGTCGAGCTGAGCAGCGTCATGAAAAAGGTCGATGTGTCCGTTTTCGATGCCATCAAGGATGTCGTGAATGGAAAGTTCACCGGCGGAACTGCCAAATACACTCTCGCCAATAACGGGGTGGATCTGGCCCCCTTCCACAATTTCGACAGCCAGGTGCCTCAAACCCTGAAGGACGAAATTGCCCAGGCGAAAGCCGATCTCATCAGCGGCGCTATAACCGTTGATGGTGTTCTTCAAGCCCCATAAAAAGATCATGATAAAAAGAGGGCCGGGGATTCCCCCGGCCCTTCTTTAAGATAGCTTTTTTTTTGTCCAGGAGTAAATTGCATGCCACCGGTACTGGAATTGCGTGGGATCACAAAATCATTTCCGGGTGTCCTGGCAAATGATGCCATTGACCTGTCCGTGGAAAAGGGGAAAATCCTCGCTTTGCTGGGTGAGAACGGGGCGGGCAAGACAACCCTGATGAATATTCTCTATGGGCTCTATAAACCGGATAAAGGGCAGATATTCATCAATGGGGAGGAAGTCGCCATCCACGATCCCAGCGATGCCATCGCGCGTGGGATTGGCATGGTCCACCAGCACTTCATGCTCATACCGGTGATGACTGCTACAGAGAATGTCATGTTGGGGGTGGAACCTGCGCGGTATGGTGTTTTCCTGGATAAATCCAAGGTGGTAAAACGTATCCAGGAGATCTCGCAGCAATACGACTTGGATGTTAATCCGCAAGCCTACATCGGCGATCTGCCGGTGGGCGCCCAGCAACGCGTTGAAATTATCAAGGTTTTATATCGCCAGGCCGATATCCTGATTTTGGACGAACCTACTGCTGTCCTGACCCCTCAAGAAGTGGAAGGACTCTTCAAGGTGCTGCGCTCTCTGGTCGCTGATGGGAAATCGGTCATTTTTATCACGCATAAACTTAAGGAAGTCTTGGCTATTGCCGATACCATTACAGTCCTCCGCAGCGGGCGGGTAGTCGGCACGGTGAACTCTAAAGATGCCTCTCAGGAGAAACTGGCATCCATGATGGTGGGACGGGAAGTTAACCTGGTGGTAAAGAAGAAACCTGCTTCCCCCAAAGATGTGATCCTGAGAGTGAAGGATTTGTATGTCCGCGATGAGCGGCAGAATCTAACAGTGAATGGAGCCTCTTTTGATGTACGCGCAGGCGAGGTCCTGGGTGTTGCGGGCGTGCAAGGGAACGGCCAGACCGAGCTGGTTTATGCACTGACCGGCCTGGCACCGGTGGTCAGTGGAGAAATCAGCATTATGGACAAACCGGTCCTCCATTCTTCCCCGCGGAATATTATGGAGAGGGGAATAGCCCATATCCCTGAGGACAGGCAGCGGCACGGCCTGATCCTTCCTTTCCCCGTCCAAGACAACTTGGTCCTCTGCACGTATTACCTGCCTCCTTTTGCCAAAGGGGTCGCGTTACAGCAAAAGATCATCACCGAAACAGCCGGTAAATTGGTGGATCAATTTGACGTGCGTACTCCGAATGTGTTTGTACCTGTATCAACATTGTCGGGAGGCAATCAGCAAAAAGTGATCGTGGCGCGTGAATTCTCACGGCCGATCAGGTTGTTGATCGCTTCACAGCCGACGCGCGGTCTGGATGTTGGCTCAATTGAATATATTCATAGTCGCATTATCGAGAAACGGGACGAAGGGACTGCTGTACTCTTGGTTTCTCCCGAACTCGATGAGATCATCGCCCTGTCTGACCGCATCGCTGTTATGTACAAGGGGCAAATCGTGGATATTGTACCCGCCGCGATGGTCAATAAAGCGTACCTGGGTTTGCTCATGGCGGGAGTCAAACCGTCAGAAGCGCTTGAGGAAGCTCCAACCACTGCACAGGAAACCGAAGTGGAGCGCGTTTTTTAGGAGAACTTCAGTTTGAACACAAAAGTGACTCAAACCAATCCGGAGGCAACCAACCGGAAGGAAGGCCCAAAAACCGAAGACCAACAGAGGAAAGGCTCGAAGCTTTTCCAAACATTGCTCTTGCCTGCCTTGGCTTTGCTTACCGGTTTTATCATCGGTGCCATCGTGATTGCATTATCCAATGACGCGGTCATCGCCGCGTACCAGAATTTCTTTCATGCCCCAGGTGCGGCGTTGGCTGCCACTTGGAATGCAATTGCCACTGCGTACGGGGCGTTGTTCAAAGGGTGCATCGGTAGTTTTCCTGATATCTTCCATGGCATTCAAAATTATTTTGCAACCGGCGATAGCAAACCATTACTGTTGGCAATTTATCCTTTCACAGAAAGTCTGGCTACCTCTACTCCTTATATCCTGGCTGGACTGGCAGTGGCGGTGGGCTTCAAGTGCGGCCTTTTCAATATCGGCGCGGAAGGGCAGTTTGGCATCGGAGCGTTATGCTCAGCCTTTGTCGGTTACAGTATCCATGGGCTGCCCTGGTTTATCCATTTGCCGCTGGCATTGTTGGCCGGAGCGGCCGGAGGTGCTCTCTGGGGGGCAATACCGGGCTTTCTCAAAGGGTTCACCGGGGCACATGAAGTTGTCACCACCATCATGATGAATTACATTTCCTTTCGCTTGAGTGACTGGTTGTTGAACGGTCCAATGAAGGCGAAAGGTTACCGGCCTCTGACCCCCGTCATAGAAAAATCGGCCATGTTGCCGCGTTTCTTTCCAGACCCGTTGCGCTTCAATTGGGGTTTCATCCTGGCTTTGGCCATGGCCGTTTTTGTTTTTTGGTTCCTGTTTAAGACCACCCTCGGGTTTGAGATCCGTGCAGTGGGAGCAAACCCGGATGGAGCCCGTTATGCTGGCATGAACATTGTACGTAATTTTGTGATCGCCATGACGCTCAGCGGGGCGCTGGCTGGTCTGGCCGGAGCAGTACAGGTGCTTGGCATCGACCACTGGGTGGGGCAGGGCTTTTCGGCCGGCTACGGTTTTGATTCGATTGCGATCGCATTGCTGGGCCAGAGTCAACCCTTTGGTGTTGTACTGGCAGCCCTCCTATGGGGCACATTGCGTAGCGGCGCGACAAGTATGCAATCCCTGGCGGGTGTGCCGATCGATATTATCTCTATCATCCAGGGATTGGTGATCGTCTTCGTAGCCGCGCCGGCCGTCATCCGCTGGATCTACCGCATCCGCGCCATCCGCACGGAAACGATTGTGCTGACGCGTGGCTGGGGTAAATAGATATTGGACATTGAACTAATAAACTTAGTATCGATTATGAGGACTGCATGACAACCAATCTGGTCAATAAAAACGGAAAGAAAACCAATCTCCGTAACCGCTTGGCCCTTGGCATTTTACTGATCGTTGCCGGCTTGGCCATCATTCTCTTGTTTGGCTTGAATATTAAACCCGGACTTGTTACCACATTCGGACTCACCCCTTTGGGGGATAAAAATGTCATTCCCATTCCGGATTTGGTCCTGCCTGTCCAATCTTCCATTTTTGTGTTAGCGCTCCTCGCCATCGCTGTGGGAGGCTGGCAATTGGCACGCGGCATCCATTCAACCGGGATCCTGGCCGGGGTGGTGGCGTTTTGTTTCGTCGCCGCTTTTCTGATTTGGGCGGCCAGGGATAACTCGATGGATCTGGTGGGAATGATGAATACCTCCTTGGTCAGGGCCACCCCCATTGCCTTGGCAGCCATGTGCGGGGTGATCAGCGAACGCACCGCAGTGATCAATATTGGAATTGAAGGGATCATGCTCATGTCAGCCTTGGCATCCGTGATGGTGGCCACCCTGCTGCATAATCTCTACGCGGGCCTATTGGCAGGGATTTTGGTCGGAATGGTCGTGGCTGGTATCCATGCAATCCTCGTCATCCAATTCAGAGTTGACCAGATCATCAGCGGTGTGGCCGTCAATATCATCGGTACTGGGGCAACCAGTTTCATTTCCAACCGTTACATGGAAGCCAACCTAGATAAAATCAATAATTCCGGGATTTTCCCCAATATCCCAATTCCGTTAATGGTTAAAATCCCGATCTTGGGGCCGGTGATTTTTGAGAATAACATCATCGTATACATCATGCTCTTGTTGGTTGTAATCCTTTATGTGCTCTTGTTCTATACTCGTTGGGGATTGCGCACCCGGGCAGTCGGCGAACATCCAAAAGCGGCGGATACATTAGGCATCAATGTCTACATGATGCGCTACGTGAATGTGATCCTGGGGGGTTTGATTGCAGGGATAGGCGGAGCCTATTTCACCATCGGTTCTGTAGGACGTTTTGACAAAATCATGACTGCCGGCAAGGGTTTCATCGGCCTGGCAGCCATGATTTTTGGCAATTGGAATCCCGTTGGAGCCCTGGGTTCTTCTTTGATATTCGGCTTTGCCGACTCACTCCAAGTCAAGATGCAGATATTGAAAACCCCCATTCCCTCTGAATTTCTGCAAATGGCACCTTATATCGTGACGATCATCGTTTTAGCTGGCCTGGTGGGACGGGTCCACGCACCTGCGGCAGACGGCTCGCCTTACGTAAAACAATAGGCATCTGTGAAACGTTAACTTTTTTGCAGGGACGACAAGTCAGTGTCGTCCCTGTCGAGTTTATAAGAGGACATGCATTCCCGTATCTGGCTCGTTTTATGGATTATTGGCATTCTTTTCCCGATGGCTTTCCTGGGGACTATCTGGCCTGCTTTTGGCCATCTTTTTAACGCTGTCTTTGCTCCATCCTGGATGCACGTAATCATGCACACCTTCCTGTACGCTGTGCTGGGCATCTTGCTGACACATTGGATCAAATCGCTTTCCATCCAATCCGCAATGATCATCTTGGGACTGGCTTTGCTGGTAGGCTGTTTCCACGAAGGCCTGCAAATCCTGACAGCCTGACAATGGCCGGGATGGTCTGCTGAGATCTTTGACTTGAGCGTGGATTTGGCCGGCGCGGCCATCGGCCTGGCGCTGGCCCGGTTCTGGGCACGCCGATGAGTAAGCCTCTTCATGAAAACCTTCTCTTCAAGGATTCGGTCGTAAGCATTATCCATTAAAGAAGGTTTCCCCATTTTTTGTCCGAGCTCTTGTCCAAAACCCGGTAGTATAATCCAATCAGCTTCCCAGCCTCTTGGGCTTATTCACAAGGAGAGACCCATGCTTTACGGGAAACGCATTCGCCTGCGTGGCAACGAACGCAGCGACCTGCCCAAATTTATTGAATGGCTGAACGACCCGGAGGTCCAGCGCTACCTCTCCACGTCCCTGCCCATCTCCCAGGCTGCCGAAGAGCAGTGGTTCGAGAACATGCTCAAGCGTCCACCCGAGGAACAATCCCTCGGCATTGAAATCAAAGATGGAGACGGCTGGCGGCTGATCGGGAATTGCGGTATCTTCGACATCAACTGGCGCGTCCGCAGCGCTGAAGTCGGTCTCTTCATCGGGGACAAGTCCTGCTGGAATAAGGGTTACGGCACGGAAGTGATGCGCCTCCTGCTGCGCCACGGTTTTGGAACCCTGAACCTGAACCGCATTTTCCTGCGCGTCGACGTTGAAAACCTGGGTGGCATCCATGCCTACGAGAAGGCCGGGTTCGTCCATGAGGCCCGCCTGCGCGAGTCGGATTTCCGCGAAGGCAAATATAGTGACGACCTGATTATGAGCGTTCTGCGCTCGGAATGGACCCCTGAAAAATAGGCGGCAAGATGGCTCAATCAAACGAACTGCGTGTTTATGGTGGTATCAAACTCTATGCAGGAACTGCCAGCCCGGAACTGGCTCAGAAGGTGGCCGATTACCTGGGCGAGAAATTGTGTGGTCGGGATATCGTCGAGTTTCCCAATGAAAACCTGTTCGTCAGGCTGCACAGCAGCGTACGCGGCCAGGATGTTTACGTCATCCAGCATACTGCTGCACCCGTCCATCGTAACCTGATGGAACTGTTGATCCTGCTCCAAACCCTGCGCCTGGACTCGGCGGCTCGCATTACGGCGGTCGCACCCTACCTGTGCTACGGGCGTTCGGACAAAAAGGACCAGCCGCGTGTGCCGATCACGTCACGACTGGTGGCCGATATGATCCAGATCGCCGGTGCGGATCGTTACATGACCCTCGATCCGCATGCCTACCAGATCCAGGGCTTCTTTTCCATCCCTGGTGATGTACTGAATGCTTCGCTGATATTAATCAACTACGTTATGGTAAACCTGCGCCCCACTCTCAAGGATCCGGTTGTCGTGACCGTGGATCTTGGCTATGCCAAGAAAGGCCGTAACTTCGCGGCCCGTATTGACGCCCCGATCGCATTCATCGAAAAACGTCGTGTTGCCAACAACGCCAGGGCTGAAGCGCTGACGATCATTGGTGATGTGAAAGACCGCGATATCATTCTGGTGGATGACGAGATTGATACCGGCCGGTCCATCGCACAGGCAGTCAATCTCATCAAGGAGAATGGGGCACAACGTGTCTATGTTGCTTTTGTCCACCCGATCTTCTCGGCGGATGCCGCACAAAGACTGGCTGCCTTGCCTGTCACCGAATACATCACCACTGACAGTGTGCCTATCCCGTTGGAAAAACAGGAAATGCTCGGAAAGCGCCTGACCATCCTGACCGTCGCTCCGTTGCTTGGCGAAGTCATCCGCCGCGCCCATGAGGGCCGTAGCGTGGGACAAATGTTCAATGAATAACCTATCAGAGCGGACCTGCGTCTGCCCGAAAATTCTCAACAGGAGACCATTATGAAAGGCAATGACAAGATTATCGAAAAGCTCAATTTTCTTTTAGCCGATGAACTGACAGCTATCAGCCAGTACATGGTACAGGCCGAGATGTGCGCCAACTGGGGGTACAAACAACTGGCGGAAGTCATCGAAAAACGCGCCATAGACGAGATGAAACATGCCGAAAAGCACATTGGCCGCATCATCTTCCTGGAGGATAAGCCGATTGTCAGTGAATTGAACAAAATGCACATCGGCGAGGCCGTTGAAGCCTTCCATAAGAATGACTGGGAGGCCGAAAGCGGTGCCATAAAAGCCTATAATGATGCCATCAAGCTGGCAGTGGAAGTGGGAGATAATGGCACGCGTGAGATGCTAGAGTCTATCCTCAAAGATGAAGAGGACCACATTGACTGGATCGAAGCGCAATTCGACCAGATCAAACAGATGGGCATCCAGGTGTATCTCTCGGAGCAGATTTCGTAGGGGCACAACAACGCGATCCTCTTCGATAAGCACTAATACGCAGCCCATGCCCGAACTCCCGGAAGTTGAAACCATAGCCAGGACTCTGCGCCCAGCGCTGGTAGGTAAAACCATCCTCTCCGCCGACCTGCGCTGGCCACGCACGCTGGCTGCTCCTTCTCCGGCAGTGTTCAAAAAACGCCTCAAAGGCCAGCAGATTGAATCCATCTCCCGCCGGGCGAAATTCCTCGACCTTCAACTGTCCAATTCGCATCTCCTTATCCACCTGCGCATGAGCGGGGACGTGCTGGTTGTCCTGGGTGGGTACCAGCCGGCCAAACATGACCGGCTGATAGCGCAACTTTCGGAGGACACCAGCCTGATCTTCAGCGACCCGCGCAAGTTCGGGCGCGTCTGGCTGGTGGACGATCCTGCAGAAATTTTCCATGACCTTGGACCGGAACCGCTCTCGGAGGCATTCACTGCCGATTGGTTATATTCCTCTTTGCATATCCGTCGGCGGCAGCTCAAACCCCTCCTGCTTGACCAGGCCTTCCTGGCTGGATTGGGCAACATCTATACCGATGAAGCTCTTCACCTGGCGAAACTCCATCCGCTATTGCTCTCGGATTTGGTCACTAAAAAACAAGCTAAAGGCCTGTGGGAGGCGATCCGGAAGGTGCTGGAGGAAGGCATCCGCCGCAATGGTGCCAGCATAGACTGGGTCTACCGCGGCGGGGATTTTCAGAACCATTTCCGGGTCTATGGGCGGACGGGGCTGCCGTGCCCTGTCTGTGGGACTCCAATCGAGCGTACCACCGTCGGCCAGCGCGGGACGCATTTTTGTCCCAAATGTCAGGGATGCTTAAAACCCAAAAATCTTGTACAATAAACAATGATGGACATAACAACGATTTTCCTTTTCTTTTTCTTTGCCTGTTTGGGTGCGGCTGTCGGTGCATTGATCCAGCGCGCCCAAAACCGGCGCATGGCTCCGCCGCCCTCTCAGACTTCGACGGCTGTGCCTCCAACTGAGAATAAACTCGCTTCCGAGGGAGATGTTGAAATTCTGCGTGCTTGGCGTACGCTTTCTGGAAGAGTATGGCTGGAAATGGATGGAGCGCGCCTGAACGGAAAAGAGTCTCTTCAGCCGGAACAGCGTCGCCTACTGGTGAGCATGCTGCTCGATTTGCGCCCATGGTTGGAAAACACTCCGGCGGCGGCTGCTGTCTCAGAGATCCAGCCTCGCCCGGTTGTTGCAGCAGTTCCCCCGGTCAGGAAAGGTAAGCCCAGCGTTGAAGAGGTCAAGCCTGTACCGGTGCTCAAGAGTATCGTGGAACAGATTGACGATGTGCTGCAAGTTAAACTGCAGGTCAGTCCATTTAAGAACCGCGATATCCACCTGACGGAGGGACCCGGCGGCATGGTGTTTGTCAAAGACGGGTTGAAAAAATATGAGGGAATTGATGCCGTGCCTGAGCCGGAAATCCAGGTGCTCATCCGGCAAGCCGCGGCTGAGTGGGAAAAGATACCGCACGTACAATGAAACGTCCCGAAAGGTTGTAGTGGGAAATTGAACCGTCTGAAAAAACCTTCGGGACGGTGCTATTTTTATAACATTTTCACCAAGTAAAATTCCCCGCGTTCAAACCCGCGTTCCAGATAATAGTGACGTGTGCCCACCGCCGCGATGACCGCTATCCGGCGGTACCCTTTTGCACGGGCGAGGTTATCCGCCTCCGCAAGTAGCCGCGTGCCGAGACCTGTATGCTGGGCGGCACCGCTCTGCTCGGTTCCCACGGCCAGCGACTGCCCGTAGATGTGTACTTCACGGATGATGGCCGCCCCGTCCAGCTCGGCAAGACCAGTAGCGGGCGAATCCGCTCCCGGAAGAGAAAGCCGCAGGAACCCGGCGATTTGATCCTCCGGCGTGACGAAGGACAGGAAGTGTTCCTCGGCTCCGTCAGGATGGTAGACCAGATCATGGAGGCGCAGGGTAGCGGGTTTCACTTTCTCACCTCGCACCTCGCGGCAGCGAATGCAGTCACAGTGCGTCCCGCGTCGGGCCATTTCGACCTGCACATCCTGCCGCAGGCTGGTGCGTTTGTTCCCGGACACAACATGAGTGGACGGTATATCGCGAATGATGCGGTTGACGCGACAGTAGCGCGGGATGGATGGTTTCACATCCGCGATGAGATGGATAAGTTCGTCGGTGGTGTAAGGTTGGTATTCGCCGCGTTTCCAGATTTCGTCGAGCGGCGCATTTTCGAGCAATTGCGTCGGGTAGATCTTGATTTCGTCCGGGCAGAGACCCTCCCACAGGCGGGGGAAGTCAGCCCGGTCGGATTCGGGTGTGGCACCCAGCAGGTTGGGCATCCAGTGCAGGACGATTTTGAACCCGGCCGCGCGCAGCAGGGCAACGGCGCGATGAGCCTGGGCCACGCTATGACCGCGCTGGTTGAGTTCCAAAATACGATCATCCAGACTCTGCACGCCCATCTGGACTTTGGTCACGCCGAGAGTGCGGAACCAGGCCAGTTCATTCGGGGTGATTTCATCGGGGCGGGTCTCCACCACCAGGCCCACGTTGCGATGTTGGGCGGATTCGTTGAGGCTGTGCGCCTCGGTTAAAGATCTCACCACGGAGGCTGCTGGGGTCACAGAGTCTTTTTCAAGGGTTTCTCCGCCTGCAACTGCCTCCGGGGCAGGTGTGCGATTTCCATGTGCTCTGTGGTGAACCACCTTGTTCATAACATAAAAGCAGCGCAAGACAAACCATGCCTGGTAATCCCGCCGGTAGGACGAGAATGTCCCGCCCAGGATGAGCAGTTCGATTTTGTCGGTCGGATGTCCCACTGCCGTCAGGGCTTCCAGTCGCGATTGCACTTGCGCATACGGGTCAAAGTTATGATCCAGGGCGCGCATACCCCCCGGTTCATCCGGTAAATAGGATTTCGGCATGCGTATATCGTCCGGGCAGAAAATGCACTTGCCGGGACAGGGATAGGGCTTGGTCAGCACGGTGATGGTGGTCACTCCGGAGAGCGTCCGCACCGGCTTCAGGCGGATGGAAGCCAGTAGTGCCTCGTCCGGCTCCCACTCACCGGATTCGATCAACTGCTGGTAAGCCGCCACCAGTGCGGATTTGTGGAGCGGCGCATCGTTCCAGGAATACTCCCGCAGGGCGGCTCCCAGCGACTTTCCGAGGCGCACATCTTCCAATGCGCGGCGCGCCTGGGCCATTTTTTCGGGGGTGAGGGAGCGCATTTCGCTCCAGTTCAGTTTCTTAACCATAGGTAAACACAGATATAATCAGATTATGAACGCCGATACCATCGCGCGGCTGCTATCCTTGAATAAACAATTCTACCAGACCTTCGGGCGGGAGTTTTCTTCCACGCGCCAGCGGCTCCAGCCGGGCGTTCAAAAGATATTGGATACACTGACCGGCGACGAGTCGCTCCTCGACCTGGGTTGCGGCAACGGCGAACTGGCACGCGAACGGATGCGGCGCGGACAGTGCGGTCCATACACAGGTGTGGACTTCAGCCTGCCTCTGCTCGAAGTAGCCCGGCATGGCTGGGAGGATGCCCCGGCCACGTTTATACGGGCCGACCTGGCTGCCGCGGACTGGGATAAGCGCATGGTCACGCCAATCCACCAGTCTTTCGACCTGGTGACAGCCTTTGCAGTGCTTCATCATATCCCCGGCGCGAACCTGCGCCTCAACATTATGCAAAAAGTCCATGATCTGTTGCGCCCTGGCGGCCAATTCATCCATTCGGAATGGCAGTTCCTGACCAGCGAAAAACTCAAAGTTCGCCTCCAACCCTGGCGGGAGATCGGTCTCTCTGACGAGGATGTAGACCCTGGCGATTACCTGCTCGACTGGCGCAGCGGTGGGCGCGGACTGCGCTACGTGCATCACTTTGACGAGGCGGAGTTGGAAGCCCTGGCCGGGGTCAGCCGGTTCCGGATCCGCTCGTCTTTCCTTTCAGACGGGGAAAATGGCCAATTGGGCCTGTACCAGGTCTGGGAGACATTATGAAAACGAAAGAAGAGATCGTCAAAAACTGGCTGCCGCGTTATACCGGTATGCCGCTGGAAGAGTTTGGCAAGTACATCCTGCTGGTTAATTTCAGCAATTACATTCACATGTTCGCCGAGATGAACAGCACGCGCGTTTGCTGTGAAGACAAACCGATGCCCAACGCCACTGCGGAGGGGATCACGATCATTAATTTCGGCATGGGCTCGGCCAATGCAGCCACGGTCATGGATCTGCTTTCTGCCATCAAACCGAAAGCCGCCCTTTTTCTGGGCAAGTGTGGCGGGTTAAAAAAAAGCAATCACTTGGGCGATCTGATCCTGCCGATTGCTGCCATCCGCGGTGACGGTACGTCGAATGATTACTTTCCGCCGGAAGTGCCGGCCCTCCCGGCCTTCAACCTGCAAAAAGCTGTTTCGACCACCATCCGCAACTACCATCACGACTACTGGACGGGCACGGTCTATTCGACCAATCGGCGCGTCTGGGAGCACGATGAAGAGTTCAAAAAATATCTGGTCCGCATCCGTGCCATGGCAGTGGACATGGAGACTGCAACGATCTTCACCACCGGCTTCTACAACAAGATCCCATCTGGGGCGTTGTTGCTGGTCTCTGACCAGCCGATGACGCCGGATGGCATCAAGACCGCTGAGTCCGACCAGCACGTGACGGAGGACTTTGCCTCACTTCACCTGCGCATCGGGATCGATTCGCTCAAGGAAATCATCAATGATGGGCTGACTGTCAAGCACTTGAAATTCTAGTGTCACTCCACCTAATGACATTGAGGATAAAATGCTCATCGCCATTACGCGCCTAGTCAGTCTGGCTATCAACCACTGCGAACTCACCCACCTGGAACGCGTCCCAATTGATCTCGAACGAGCCCGTCTCCAGCACCACGCCTACGAGGAGACCCTGAGCGGCCTGGGTGTGGAGGTCCGCTCACTGCCCGAAGAGCCGCACCTGCCCGATTCGGTCTTTGTCGAAGACACGGCCATCGTGCTGGACGAATGTGCGGTTCTCACCCGACCGGGAGCCGATTCGCGCAGACCTGAGACCGAGTCCATCGCCCGGGCGCTGGCTCCTTATCGAAAACTGTTCACAGTGCAACCTCCCGGCACAGTGGATGGCGGCGACATACTGACCGTCGGTAAAAAAATTTTTATCGGGCTGTCCAGTCGCAGCAATCAAAAAGCAATAGACCAGATACAAGCGTTCTTAAAGCCGTACGGCTACACAGTCAAAGGCATCCATGTGGCCGGCTGCCTGCACCTGAAATCGGCAGTCACACAGGTGAGGATTGACACGCTGCTGGTCAACCCGGCCTGGGTGGACAAGGCCGATTTCCCCGGCATGATGTTTATCGAAATAGACCCATCTGAACAGTATGCTGCCAACGCGCTGATGGTTGGAGGAACGGTGCTCTACCAGCCCGCCTATCCAAAGACGCGGGCACGTCTGGAAGCGGCGGGCATTTATCCCATACTGGTGGACGAATCTGAGTTGGGCAAGGCCGAGGGAGCGTTGACATGCTGTGCGCTCATTTTCAAAGTCTTTGGTGAAACATGATGGTAATTTACCCGCTATACTTCGCGGTCGCACCCAATACCCCCTCTTTACCCCACCGCCAAGGCGATTCCCAGAGAACCTTTCCACCAGTGGGCGCGTATGAATAATAAGGTAGAATAGATGCGATTTTATGCACAAACATAAAAACAGGAATCACCATCGTGCTTAATGTCAAAATCCTCAGCCTCCACTATCCCGAACGATACGTTGTCCGGCGGCTGGTCACTGCTGCGCAACAGGAGCTCTTGTCGAAATACCCGCATCTGGAACTTGATATCGCCGAAGTTACAGATCCCGGGGAGATTGGTAAATATGCCTACGTGCTGGTTTTACCCACCCTGGTTATCAATGAGAAAGTGGTCTGCAGCGGGCGCTTCCCGGCCAAGGAGGAAGTCACTGACTGGCTGCTGGAAGCGGTGGAAGAGAGATAGATCACCACAACATCCCTTCTTGTTTCAAATGGATGTTGTTTTGTATTTTTTTTGAGATAAATTTCGTTAAGGGTTCGCTGGACGCAGAGTCGCGTCGAGGTGGTCGGCTGGGACACTGAATAAAGTGTCTGGTAGGGGTAGGGGTGTGTAGACTGCGCCAGTTCCGATGGTTCCGTACGAAATGTAATATAACTGGGTTTTGGCATTATCACCGCTGTTGATATTTTGGTAGGCAAAAAAGAGATATGATCCATCCGGGCTGAAGCGGGCTTCGGTGTAGCAGCAGGATGTCTTGAGCGGGTCGAGAACATCTCCTTTTCTCGTTTCCGTGTTGTAAACATATAAATAACCCAGTTCATAACGGTAAATGCTGTTGAGAACAAATAACATGTTTCCATCCCAGGAAAATGATGGAATGGTCGGGCGTTTATTAAAGCCGGTCATCGTAAAACGGGTGGAGGGGAAGCTATCCATCGGCTGCGGAGCAGTGCTATCACAGGTGTGGATATCAAAAGTACGGATCATGTCCACCTGGTTGCCGCCTTCCACGCTCTTGGTGTTCACAGCGATCTTTTTCTCGTCAATCGACCAGCGAGCAGCCTTAGGAAAAGACTGGTTTGCAAGATTGCCGTAGGTAAAACAGCCTTTCATATTATCCAATTGCAGCCAGGTGCGGGCACTTGAAAGGGCGGTCAGATCAAAGGGCACGATATATAATACTCGGTTCAGGCTGATGGCCACCTGCTTTCCATCCGGAGAGATCTCAAAAGCCTCCAGGTAATCGGCCGCAGTGAAACAGGTAAGCTGCGTTACTGCTCTGCTTGACAGTGCAACGGAATATACGCATTTACCGCTGATGTAGAACACACTTTGACCATCCGGTGACCATTGCAGGTCATTCTTCTCTGCAGCGTCCTTTGTGAGCGGAGTCAGATTGCTGCCGTCCACGCCCATCACCCAGATGTCGTTGTTGTTCAGGAAGGCGATCTGATCTGCACTACCGATGCTCGGCAGCTTTGGAACAGTCGGCGTGAGGCTGGAGGAGAGGGTGGGAGTATCGCTGGCAACCGGTGGGATGATCACGCCGGAAGTCTCCGTAATCGCCGTCGGTCGGATTTCCAAGGTATCTGTGACGTGCGCGATCGGCGAACGCGTTTGTGTGGGAGCAGCCAGGAATGGGATCTTATCCCTTAACAGGATGACTCCGCCGACAGCCGCCACACACACCAGCAGGGCAGCGGCTCCCAGCCCGATCCACAGGCCGGATCTTTTGCGAGGCGCGGCGGGGCCGGGACCGGGTACCTGCCCTGGTTTCGCCAGCATGGTCTTGGCAACAGGCGCGGGGTGTTTGCTAATGACGGTCTTGGCCGGCGCGAATAGCGTTTTGTCAATATTTTCCAGGTCCGGAGTTTCGCCGCGTGCAACTGCGTTCAACGCCTCGGTCAGTTCTTTGACCGTCGAGAAGCGTTGGTCGCGATCCTTTGCCATGGCCTTCTCGATGACGGCTCCGATGGCAGGCGGCAGATCAGGCTTTACATCCAGGATATGCGGAACAGGATCGGTGATGTGCTTGACGACCACGCTCATGGGTGTGTCACCCTGGTAGGGCTGCTGGCCTGTCAGCAGTTCGAACAAAATGACGGCCAGGCTGTAGATGTCCGAGCGCCCGTCTATGTCCTCGCCCTGGGCCTGTTCCGGCGACATGTAGGCCGGGGTGCCTATGATGGCGCTGCCAGTGACGTTGGTCTGCGCCGCAGAGATCTTGGCAATGCCAAAATCGGAGATGTAAGGCTCGCCGTATTGATCGAAGAGAATGTTGCCAGGTTTCAGGTCGCGGTGGATGATGCCTTTGGCGTGGGCATCATCGAGGGCGGGGGCCAGACGCTCAAAAAGGTGGGCCACTTCCTGGATAGACATCGGTCCATGCTTCATCCGGTCAGTGAGCGCGCCGCCGGTCATATAGCGCATGACAAAATAAGGCTGGCCGTCCTCCTCGCCGAAGTCGTAGACCGGCACGATGGCCGGGTGTTCGAGCATGGCAATGGTCTTGGCTTCGCGCTCAAAGCGGGTGCGGAACTGCGGGTCGTGCAGCATCTCGCGCGGCAGGACCTTGATCGCCACCTCGCGCTCGAAGCGCGGGTCGTAGGCGTGGTAAACGGTAGCCATGCCGCCCCGGCCAATTTCAGCCTTGATCTCGTAGCGTCCGAACTTTTGTGGCTCCATAGGCGTTGCTCCTCGCGTAGACCCGTAGACTCGCCTGTGCCGAGTTGCTCTTCAATTAAAGGGTTTTAGTTAAGATTTTCAAACACTATCCTAGTATAGCAACGGATAAGTGGAAACGCAAGAATTTGGTATAATCTCTTTATCGCCCCAGTAGCTCAACGGATAGAGCAGAGCACTCCTAAGGCTAAGGTTGTGGGTTCAATTCCCGCCTGGGGCACTCCCTGATAAGACTATTAAGGATATTCTAATCAAAAAATCCTTGCAAATTATTTGAATCTCATGTAATATAAAGCCTCGAACGCTTGGGTGCCCCCCTCACCCAGGCGTTCGAGCTTAAGTCAAGAAGAAAGAGCAGCGTTGCAATTCGGCGAACTCGGAGACGAAAAGCCGTGCAGGAGAAGTCCTGTCTGGCTTTTTTGATTCCAACGGAATGAAGGGACGCAGGTCTGCACACTGCCAGGAATAATAAATCCTCCCGGTTATCTCTGAAATAGGTTATCGTGTAAAATCAATCAGATCTCTCAAAAGGAGGGTCCCCCATGACCGTCGTTCATATCCTGATTGCCTTGCTTATCCTGCTGCTCGCCTGGTTCGTGATTGCTCTCATCTGGGGCAAGCCATGGAGCATCAAATTGCTCTATACGCGCACCTTCCTGCACTTTGCCCTGAAGGGCCCCGAATTGCTGACCATGCTCGGCATCCTCGAAAAGTTTGGCCTGCACGGTCACAATGCCAAACTCTCGGACGCCTCGGTGGCAAACGAAACCAAAATGTACAAGTGGATGAAGCGCGACCTCGCCCTCCTGCGCAGTTATCCCCGCAAGCGCCAGTCCGAAGGCACCCTGCTTTCCACCGACATCATGGACTGGTTCTTGGACGACGTGACCCGCGCTGAAAAATTCCGCTTCCACGACTACCCGCTCAACCAGATGTTTGGTATTCAGTCTGAGATCCCCAACTTTATGATGACCTTGCACCCGGTAGTCAGTAAACTTGAAGGGCGCAACTACGTCAAACGCCTGAGCCGCTTCGGGGTTAAGTTCGACCAGGTTCTGGAAGGCCTCAAAACCCGGGAAGAAAAGGGTGTCCTGCCACCTAGGTTCGTCATCCGCCGTGTGCTGGACGAGATGATCGCCTTCATCGGCCAACCGGCAAAAGAGAATCCGCTCTACATCGTTTTCAAAGACAAACTGGCCAAACTGGAAAAGGTCACCGCGCAGGACCGGGAAAGCTTGCTCGCCGCGGCCGAGACCGAGATCACCCGGACAGTTTATCCTGCCTACCAGAAATTCATCGCCTGCTTCACCGCGCTGGAGCAAAAAGCTACCACCGACGACGGCGTCTGGAAACTACCCGAGGGTGGCGCTTATTACGCAAACTGCCTGCGCAGTAACACCACTACTGAGTACACGCCAGAGCAGGTGCATGAGATCGGTCTGAAAGAAGTGAGACGCATCGAAGGGGAAATGATGGCCATCCTGGAGAAACTTGGCTATAAGGATGTCATGAATGCCCCCAAGAAACTGGCGGAGTTTACCAAAGAGGAACGCTTCCTTTACCCGAACACGGATGAGGGCCGTCTCGCCGGCCTGGCCGAATACCAGCGCATCCTGGACGAAATGAATGCCGGACTGGACCCGTACTTTGCTGTCCGCCCGAAGGCCGCCCTGAAAGTCGAGCGCGTCCCGGAGTTCCGTGAAAAGACCTCCGCCGGGGCTTACTATCAGCCGGGCGATCTGAGCAGGAGGCGTCCGGGCGTCTTCTACGCCAACATGCGTGACATGAAAGAAGTCCACAAGTTTGGGATGAAAACGCTCGCTTATCACGAGGGCATCCCCGGCCACCACTTCCAGCTTGCGATTGCCCAGGAACTGAAAGGCGTCCCGTTCTTCCGGCGCATGGTTCCCTTCACGGCCTATGTCGAGGGCTGGGCACTGTACGCCGAGAAACTGGCGCGTGAGATCGGCTTCTACAAGGACGATCCCTACGGCGAACTGGGCTACCTCGATTCTGAGCTGTTCCGCGCCGTGCGCCTGGTGGTGGACACCGGCATCCACCACAAGAAGTGGACCCGCGAACAGGCCATCGAGTACATGGAAGCCCACACCGCCAGCGCCCACGAGAGCATCATCAGCGAGATCGAGCGCTATATCGTAATGCCCGGCCAGGCCTGTGCCTACAAGATTGGTGAGATCAAGATGGTTGAACTGCGCGACAAGGCGAAGATAGCCCTGGGCGACAAATTCGACCTGCGCAAGTTCCACGATGTGATGCTGAAGAACGGCTCCATGCCCCTCAATATCCTCGAGCGAGTGGTGGATGGATACATTGCGTCAACATTGTAGAGAAGCTGAATACCTAAAGAAAGTGGAGGGTAACAGCCTTCCGCTTTTTCATTTTCAGGAAGTAGGGACCAACATTGTTTTAAGGAGTGGGTGTGGGGGTTGCAACCACGTCGACCGGGGATGTCTCCACCAGTTGTTCCCAGAGAAAATTCAGCATTTGGAGGGCGGTCAGGTTGCGCATCTGCATGCCGTATTCCAAACTATGGGGAATGGAGAAATCGGTAAAATTGGTGTACGAAACGGAATTGAGGTGCGCGGGATCGATCAATCCATGGCCTGGTAGAGGCTGGGCTGCCAGCCAGAAATTCCAGAGCGGCAGGTTGTATTCCAAGGCGAGGCGGGCAATGGTGGCATTGATGGAATTATCGCCTTCAAAGTCATCGGCTTTGGTGCCCAGGATGGGAACAATACCCTTGGCAATTGTATCTTCGATGATGATGCGCATGTTTTGCTCGAAGGATGCCGGGGCATGGTGGACGTAGTAGGCTTCATCGGTACCGATGGAAATGATGGCAAAACTGGGATGGTCGAGGCGGTACTGGCAGTCAAGCAGGGTCTCGTTGGCCAGGCACTGATCACCGGTCCAGAGAGTGGTCAATAGACCGGCGGTGTTCAACCCGCTTTTGGCGGCCAGGCTGGGACGTTCAAAGGAACCCTGAAAATAGTCAATGGCGGGCTGGAGGTGCGTATAATCTCCCAGATTGTAATTGCGGCCAAATCCGACCAGGAAGGCCGGGGCTGCGCTGGCGCAGTCACCAATGCGAGAGAAAACGTGGGGGTTATTTCCGAGGGTCAGCCCAAGGTGGTAGATTTCGCGGACGTGGTCACTGATTTTTTCAGGGATGATAGGGAGTTGCTGCCAGAAGCCCGGGGGGAGCGGCGTGGGGGTGGATGTCGCAACTAATTCGGCGGTGGGAGAGGAAGCAGCGAGGGTTAGCGTTGGGGATGGCAGGCTGTCCTCGGGTGAAGGTGCCGCCTCCGTGGGGCTGACCGGGGTGGAAAATGTACAAGCCACAAGGAATGACAGCAGGAGACTGCTGCTTATCACGGCTATCTCAATTCGGCGCCCTCGAAGTTGCCTGCCCGGATTCATGGAATGCTCAATTGACCGATTTCACGATCGCAGCAATGTGTTCCGGCGTATTTCCGCAACAGCCGCCCACTACGCGCGCTCCCAGTGCTACATATTTCCTGGCAAATTCACCCATCTGTTCCGGTGTTACGTCGAAGATGGTGTTCCCATCCAGCACGCGCGGCAGGCCGGCATTGGGCTTGATCCACAGCGGAAAACCTGGCTCGGTAGCGGCATATTCCTTCGCCACTTTTTCCATGTTCTCCAGCGAGGTGCCGCAATTGGCGCCCACCAGGGCTGCGCCCTTCTCTTTGTAGCGCTTGATCACCTCCGCAGGTTTGACGCCCATCATCGTGCGCACACCGCGGTCATAACTGAAGGAGACCACGATGGGCAGATCGGTGACGGTGCGCGCCGCTTTGAATGCCGCATCGGCTTCATCGAAAGCGAACATGGTCTCGATGACCAGCAGGTCCACGCCGCCCGCCACCAGACCCCGAACCTGTTCTGTAAAAGTCGTGCAGGCTTCATCAGGGCTGAGCGGGCCGTAGGGTTTCATCAGCAAGCCGGTCGGTCCAATGGAACCGGCGACAAGGATCCCACTTCGGATCGAAGCGGCTTTGCGGGCCAGTTCAGCGGCGCGTTTGTTGACCTCGATCATCCGCTTTGCATATTTTGAGTCCTTCATCCGCAGGCCCGTTCCGCCGAAAGTGCAGGTCAGGATTATGTCCGACCCGGCAGCGGCGAAGGCGGATTCGAGTTCCAGGATCAGTTCAGGCTGGTCGAGCACCAAGTCCTCGGGGGTGATGCCGGGCTGGAGGCCCATCCTTTGCAGGTTGGTGCCAGTGGCGCCATCGGCAACGATGGTTTTGCCGGATTGCAGTCGTTCCAGGAATTTATTCATGGGTTCTCCTCTGGTGGCCCTATTATACCGGTTGTACGATGGCGTTATGTAGTAGAATCCTTCCCTAAAGGTATCCCTGTTCACCTGGAAGAAAAAACAACGTGCCTCCTCGCAAGCAAAGTATTCACGCAGAATCAACTCCCCTGACAAATCAACCCCAACCGCTCATCCAGTTACGGCAGGTCTACAAAATCTACGAGACCGCCGCGGGTGATTTTCCGGCGCTGCGGGGCATCAGCGCGGACATCTATCCGGGTGAGTTTCTGGGTGTGATCGGCAAATCAGGCGCAGGGAAATCCACCCTGATGAACATGATCACCGGGGTGGACCATCTCACCTCCGGTGAGGTGATCGTCCATAGGGACAATGGGGCGGTTTCCATCCACACCCTGTCCGAGGACGATCTGGCGCTGTGGCGCGGGCGCAGCATGGGAGTGGTTTACCAATCCTTCCAACTCCTTCCAATGCTTACACTGGTGGAAAATATCATGCTCCCGATGGACTTGTGCGGACTCTACAACCGCACCGGCAGCCGCGCCCGCGCGCTGGAACTTTTACGCATGGTCGATTTGGAAGAACACGCCTATAAACTTCCGAACTACATCTCCGGGGGGCAGCAGCAACGCGTGGCAATTGCGCGCGCCTTGGCCAATGACCCGCCCATCATCGCTGCCGACGAACCGACCGGCAGCCTGGACTCGGTCACGGCTGACCACGTCTTTGAAGTCTTCGAACGTCTGATTAAAAATGGGAAGACCATCATCATGGTCACACATGATAACAGCCTGACGCCGCGCTTCTCCCGCCATCTGGTCATTCAGGATGGCGAAATCATCCCGGATCCAACCCCTGCGGGTACGATGTCGCCAAGGTCTCGACAATGTTTCAACAAGCCCAACGCGACAGCTCGACCTTCCAGCTTACACCGTTCCGGTGGCCTGCCGGGAGCGCATAAGCCTCAGCCAGGCCGCAGAAAGGGGAAACAATGAAGCAGGCTCACGGTCCGGACTCGGCCTCGGAAGCGGTCATCCAGTTGCAGAAGGTGGTAAAAACCTTCAAGAACGCGGCGGGCGAGTTCCGCGTTCTCAAAGGCATTGACCTGACCCTGCTGCGCGGCGAGTTCGTCGCCATTGTCGGCAAATCGGGCAGCGGTAAGTCCACCCTGCTCAATATGATCACCGGCATTGACCATCCCACCGGCGGGCAGGTGGTCATCAACGGCGTAAATATCTACGAAATGAACGAAAGCCAGCGGGC
>Ga0209777_10001954_pt1 | contig 28228 bp, 18 predicted proteins | sample FrelakmetHBP12HB_FD_187147 | JGI IMG/M metagenome (GOLD analysis project Ga0209777, IMG submission 187147) | Freshwater lake sediment microbial communities from the University of Notre Dame, USA, for methane emissions studies -HBP12 HB (SPAdes)... | ecosystem: Environmental > Aquatic >...
GATCTAGGAGTTTATCGGCGTGTGCCTTTTCTTGTTGAATCTTGGTGATTTGGGCAGCAAAATCCTCCCGAGCTTTTTCCTTCTCGATGGCTGAAATAGTCTGATGTTCAGATTTCAGTTTTTCGGCAACCTTCTGCAAATCCGAAATTGTCTTGTCTTTTTGGGCAATTTTAAGACGCGATTGATCATCTGCGTCCTTTAATGCAATCGCCCGGATTTTGGTTCGCTCTGCATCTATTGCGCGTTGCATCTGAAGCTCAAACTGTTCTTTTTCTTCCTGGAGCGATTGCCGATCCTTCCGTAGTTGAAATTCATTCTTCTGGGCCTCGGCTAGCTTGGTATCTCGATCTTTCAGGAGTTTATCGGCGTGTGCCTTTTCTTGTTGAATCTTGGTGATTTGGGCAGCAAAATCCTCCCGAGCTTTATCCTTCTCTATAGTCGCAATAGCTTGACGTTCTGATTTCAGTTTTTCCGCAACCTGAAGATCAACGCGCTTATCGAGTTCTTTCTGGGATTTGTCCAGGATGGTTTGTTGCACACTGATTGCTTTCTCACGTTTAATCACTTCATCTTCTATTTGGGATATCTTTTGCTCATATTGCTGCCGTGCAGATTCCAAAAACGGTGCGGCAAGCGATTCGGTGAGCTTAATCTGCGCCTTGCACTTTGTACAGGTGATGGTCGGTTCATTCATTCTCAGAACTCCTTGGATGTGGATTGCCAGTATAAATGAGCATCGGAAAGGGCGCAATTGCTTATAAATTATTGAGCGTTAACTATATAATTATTGTTTTTGTCAATTTAGGTATTAATAGTCAACCCTTTCGCAACCGTTTTCCTGCTGATTTTCAGATTGTCTGCGATTTCCTGATGAGTCATCCCGAGAGCTTTGAGCTGTTTGATTTTGCCGGCAAAGACTTGGTAGACAGAGGGGGAATCGGCAAATGTGATTTTGACTTGGAAGTAGATATCAGTGTAAGGATTGCAAAAATAAGGCAAGTTTCACCCGTCCTTTGCGGCGAGTGTGGACTGAAACGCGGTTGTTTGAATTACAACCGCTCTAAATTCGTTTATTTTCTCTTGATGGGCTCAAGTTCCGGAACATTTGGAGTTACCTTCCCAAGGTATTGAGGCAATTCAAGCCCTGCCATTCCGGCGACATCGTGGAGCGCGGGTAGCGATTTTACGAATTGGCTGATGAAATTCGAGGTGGTAGATCCTTTGGTGGGATCTCCGCCATTGCCGCTGTCCCAAACGGTGATCTTATCGATCTTGATGTTCTTGATCGCTTCGGTTTGGAGCTTAACGATCTCTTCCAGCTTTTCGATGAGTAGCATTGTGGAGGCGCTCTTGGCATCGTCGCCGCAAGCTTCTACGAGCTGCTTATAGCCCTTGGCTTTGGCATCCAACAGCTTTTGAATTCCCTCCGCTTCGGCTTGTTTGATGGCAAGGATCGCTTCGGCATCCCCACGGGCAATGAGAACCCTGCTGAGAGCTTCGGCTTCTGCATCGATTTGGATCTTTTTCTTTTTAATCTCTTGCGGAACCACTTGTTCGGCTTCTAGGAGCTGCGTTTGGGCTAGAGCACGAGCTCTTTGGATCTCAGCTTCTGCATTTTGTTTGGCCACTTGGCTGCGTCGAGATGCTTCGGCTTCTTTTTCAGCGAGAGCAGCGTTGGTGATCGCTATCGAGGCTTTTGAATCGTTTTCACCTTTCACCGCTTCGGCATTATAGGAAGCGACAGAAACACGGCGGTCTCTTTCAGCGAGGGCTTTACCAATGTCTCCTTGTTTTTCCTGTTCGGCGACATCGACTTTTGCTTGGTTCACTGCGGTCGCCGAGGCTTTTTTGCCGATGCTTTCAATATATTCGGAATTGTCCGTGATGTCGGTAATGTTCACATTGAGAAGCGTCAGGCCGATTTTATGAAGCTCCGGCTCGATGTTCTTTTTGATCGATTCAAGAAAGCGCTCGCGATCCTGATTGATTTCCTCAATGCGAAGAGAAGCAACGGTCAGGCGCAATTGGCCGATGATGATTTCCGTGGCCATCGACTCAATCCCTTTAACGTCAAGGTCGAGCAAACGGACTGCTGCATTATTCATGATATCGGGAGTAATGCCAATCGCAACCGTAAACGTACTTGGAACGTTGACGCGGATGTTTTGATGAGAAAGAGCGCCGTTTAATGGGATGTGGATATTGCGCGGAGTTAGATCGAGGAAGGCAGATCCTTGAATCAGCGGCCATACAAAAGTGCCCCCGCCATGATAGCATTGGACCATCTTATTCCCGCCGACTCGCCCATAAACCACGAGAATTTTATTGGACGGGCATCTTCGGTAGAGCCTGGATAGAAAAAAGACCATTGAAAAGATAAACAGTAGGAATAGGACAACGGTTGAACCTAAATATGTAAAATCCATAAATCACCTTATTTGATTGGGACGACGACCACGGTCTTTTCGTCAGATTTTTTTATAACTTGCACCTGTGTAAAGGAAGGCAGTTCTTCCGAATGATCGGAAATTGCATCGAGCTCATAAGTGAGGTTGTTCAATGATAGCGAGATTTTTCCTGCGCCGCCTTTTGGAATGCGCTGGTACACTGTGGCTTGTTTGCCAATCGCGTCCTCGATTCGAAAAACCATTCCTGCGCTGCGGAGCCTTTTGGCCAAATTAAAGATAAAGCCGGAGCAAAAAAAGGAAAGGATTCCTCCCATCAGAGCTGCCAGGGAAGCCTGCCAGACAGAAAAATCAAATTCCTTCCGACATGTCAATCCCACCCAGCCAAACATCATGAGAAATCCAGTCAACGCCTGTTTAGAGAGCCAATGGAATTTTCCGGAGTCGGTTTCTACACCTCCATCGTCTATATCCTCATGAGTATCAGCCCCCAATAGGTTGATCGTGAACTGAATGACGAATAGTCCGGTTCCGGATAACGCACAGAACCAAAAAACAGACTCTTTTCCCATAAAATCGACAAATGCTTGAAACATATTGACACACGGTCGTGAAAGAGAATTAATTCTGGCACGGAAGTTCTTAAATAACAATTGTCAAAAGAATTTTTTAAATTAATTCCGCAAACAAATTAAATGCAAAGGGATGTTGTGTGGTTTGTTTAGGTCATCTAGACAAAAATTCAAGGCTCGATAAAAATTGAACTCTTCATAACTTGATTGCTTGTCTTTTGAGACATCCTTGATTGGCTTTTAAGGAACGGCTGTGATTTTTTCTCAGCAAAACATTAGAAAATGAGGTTCGATGAGCAATACATTGATTGTTAGCATCGCGGTGATGAGTATCCCGTGGGGATTTATCGGCTATGGTATTTTAAAATCTAAATATCCAGGAAGAGGACTACAAGTGATTGGCAATATGTTTAAAGAATCCCTTTCGTTCGAAAAAGCGTTGGAAGCACTGAAAGATGGACATCGGATCAGAAGAAAATCTGAGCGGCAAGGCTACACAAAACTCGTAATAGTCGAAGGCAAAAAGCAAAAAGAAAAATTCGGATCTTATTGGGTTAGCGATAACGATAAAGTGAATGATCATTGCTCATTTTCAATCGAAGATGTCTTGGCAAACGATTGGATTATTGATGAGGATTCATGACTATATGATTTCAGGATCCGCTATCAAATTTGTTATACTGCTGTCGGCCTGAACATTTGATTTTTCATCGACATCTTTTGCGCTCCAATATTTCGCTCGATCTCGCTAACTTGCTGCAAGTTGGCTTCGATCTCCGCAATACATTGGAACGCAAAATCTTGTCGCCAAAAATCAAAGCTTCAGACCGACGGCAGTATATCATCGGAACGATGATGGTATCAATGCTAACCTATACAGGTTACTCGGCTCTCGAATCAAAATATCCTGGGCATGGGTTGGGAGTTATTAAAAACGCTTTCAAAGATACCATGAGCTTCGAGGACGCCATTAAACTTTTAAGAGATGGTAAAAAAATCCGACGCAAAGGTGAACGAAAGGGTTATGCCAAAATTACTTCCATTATCGGGAACCAAAAAACTGAAAAGTATGGAACATTTTGGATAGATGGAAGCAGATTATTCGATAGCGCCTATTTTACAATCGAAGAAGTATTCGCAAATGATTGGATTGTTGATGAGGATGCCTAACGCCTCCGATAATCTCATGTGGGTAACAATACTTATTATTGAATATGAGGAGTTTAATAATGAGTTTTAATTACATACCGCAACCAGCGCCAATCATTTACGAGGTTGGAGAAAATTGTGTTTCCTATGGAAAGCCATATTTTTTCGAATATGGGACGGATCATTAATTTGGCGATGGCAACCAAATTTTACGTCGATCACATTTCTTTAACATCGTATTAGTTGCTTATTTCAAGCGCTTTTAGTTGTTTGATTTTGCTGGCGAGGATTTTGTGGACAGGAGAGAAGTCGGGGAGGGGGATCTTGATTTTGACTGAAAGGAGCGAAAAGGTTCGAATAGGTAAGCGACCGTGTCCGTATTTTTACTCCGATTTTAGTGGGAATTGCTCGATAAATAAACATCTAAACGGCAAAATTAGTTAGATTTAGATTTAAATTCAAAAATATGTGTTCACCTGTAACTGACCCAATTCATACTACGCAGCAATACAATGCGATCGAGGACGATCGTAAGTCAATAATGAACCCCGCGATACAGATCGTATCATCTAAGTTACACGAAGTTGGGCCGTTTATTCAGGAACAGCTCAAAGGAGGAATTTCGGGCGATGAGGTTGTTCTCGTTACCACACCAACGAGCCGATTTGTTGTTCGATCATTCCCTCATAAAAGCGCATCCCAAAGGAGCCGTGAAATCTCCTGCTTTAGAATCGCTTCAGAAAGCGGATATGGACCACATGTTTGTTATTTCGATGTGGAGCAAGGGATTCTTGTTATGGAATGTTTAGAAAAACATATCCTTTCTGACGAACAAAGAGAATCCGATACTTTGTATATAGACTTGGCACATTTGATTCAAAGAATCCATCGGGGCCCTTCGTTTCCAACGAATGTCAACATTTTTGAAAAAATTCAAAAAAACATTGACTCAATCATGTTTGCACATAGTTTTGTCCCCGTTCTCGCCATTCAAGAATTATCCCATTCAATCGCAGAAGTTATAAAAAATGATTCCATCATAACTCCATGTCATTTTGATCTGAATTCCAACAATATCATGATTAGAGATCGAAGTCTTTTAGCGATCGATTTTGAGACAGCCGCGCAGGGTGAATCGTTTTTTGACGTGGCAAGCGTTGCGCTCACCTACTGCTTCACCAAAAAACACGAACAGCAATTGCTTGAAGCTTATCTTGAACACAAACCATCAGATCAAGAAATGGCTAAGTTCTATTTGATGAAACTAGTCGTTTGGATTGACTCAGCTATGGAATTGTTAAAAATGCACCGATCAGAGATTCAAACTTATCCACTTGCATCAGAAGATCGTTATTCTGAATTTTTTTCCAAAATAGCCAAAAAAGCAGAAGAGCCAGGTTTTGATTTCAATAGTTCAAAATTACATATAGATGTGGCTAAAGTTGTAATAAATCATGTCTTAATGAATTCACGATCTGAAGATTTTTTGCGATCAATCGCAAAATTGAGGAAAACGTGAAAGCCTCTACGATCGTCGATTCTAGGGGCTTTGACGCAGTTCAAATGGTTAAAACTTTGTTAACTGAGTAATAGACACTAGCTTGCCGCAACATCGGCGGTTTATGTTGTTTTTCGTGGGAAATTTGGGGTGGATGCTAAAAATTAACAATAAACGGTTAACTCATAATCCAGGGAGCCTTTGCAGTCAAAGATTTCTTCGTTTTCAATGAGAAGCGGGATAATGCGATTCCTAAGCGCCGAAAATGCTTGTTCTCTTTTTGTTGTGTCGGAGTATTTTATTTCCCAACTCGGTATGTAAACGGCTCGATATTCATTCGAAAATTTTCCTTGTTTTAGCTTTGTATTAATTTTTTTAATAAAGTCTTTTGCGATTTCGCGTTCAAATGACGATAGAGTATCTAGTATTGGTTCTTTAATAGGGGTTCTGGAGCTAAGAAGGAGTCCTCTTTTTAATAAAGTCTGTTCTTGTTTTTCAAGACATTTTAAATGTTTCCGGAACCGCTGTTCTGCTGCGGTGAAATTAAAATCTTTCCATCGAGCCGGGTCAATTTCTTTAACAAGCTTTTGAATGTGATCCAGATTTCTTGCTTCTACATAATTACTGAGAACCGTTGGGTCAGTTAGGCTGTAAATTGAGATTTCCGGAGGTAACTGAATGGATAGATCCACCAGTGCAAACTTTACCCCGGTTCCCAAAAAGGGCATATTGTTGGGTTTTAAATCACTCAGGGAAAATCGATGAATAAAAATGACAAGCTGACGCAACATCTCATCGATGATGGGGTGTAATTGCGGATCGCTATTCATTAATTTTAAATGAGTCCGGAAATCTTCATACAGGTTTCCAATTATTTGTAGTTTTTCTTCCGCGATCAGCCAAACTTTTTTATGGTTCACCTCCAATTCAATAAGCGCTACGCAGGGAACTCGGAGCTTGTCTAAACCTTCTTTTTCGCAAATTTGCTGTGCTTTTATATTTTGCAGAAAGCGATCTTTGGCATATTTTTCTTGATCGGCGCTTATCTGACTTGGTGACATTTTAAAGATAATTCCGGGAAGTTCAGGCAACGCAACAATTTTTCCAGAGCCACCCCATAGATTATGAGCGCTATCGATTTCTTGGCTGGTGGCTATTTTTGCAATGAGCGCATGATGAATGCTTGTTTGCTTGGCTATAAATGATTCCCATTCTTGTTGATTTGGCAAGGCGGACGGCTTCTCGTGTGCATTACGTAGAATTAATTCTTTGCATTTATTTTCGATTCGTGTTTTTTCTTTCAGCACCAGTGCTGGCTCGGATGGGAATTTTACTACTGAAAGGTTCTCTTCTGAGAAGCGCTGTGCGGGACATAATTCATGAACTGTTGTTTGATATTGATTGCCGGGCGATCGGCGTATGGCGACATATGCAGGATAGAGAAATATGGGAGCTAAAACTGCAGCGATTCCGACCAGGCAGCATAAGCCAACCACCATCACTTTTTTCCAAGGAAATCTCGAATCGCTCATTTTTGGACTTGGAGTGAGTTGTTTACAAACTACCGGTGGTGAACTTGGGGTAATTTTGCCGCTCATAAAACTTCCTTATTTAACATTTTAATTACTAGTAATTATACATTATTTAGTGATTATTGTATAATTATTTGTTATGTGTAAATAAAAAAATTAGTGTGTTTTAAGGTTGAAAAGAATTTTTTTGAGTTTGTTTCGGTATTTCTCACAAAATTCAATCCGATCTTAGAAAAACCGAGGTTACCATGGCTCTTTAATGAAGCCATGAAGGTATTTATGTTTTTTGCTGTCATTTTTTTACCTTTTCAAGTATATTATCCAAGATGTTTTTTCATTAGAATCTTTCCTGTCGATAACAGTATCAATTTTATTTGAATTTCATTATTTAGTTGTTTTTAGTCTTTTTTATTAATTCAAAATGGTTGTAGTTTACTATGGCAAATTTTCCTACGTTTCGAACAAGCAAGGATCAGGTGGATTTCTTTTCGGATGACGAAAAGGCCTCCACCCCTCCTCAGTCTCCGCGCAATGCAGCTCCAAGCAGCTCTTTCCGAACTCCGGAGAAATTGAAAGAGGCTCAAATCGTGATCCGCGATCAGGGCTTGGTGATGAATTCCCCAGGTGACAGGGCGTTTAAGCGCACAGTTGAGGAAGGCTTACAAGTCTTGCAAGACGACAAAACCCCATCTCCTTTTAAAAAGAGAAAAGGAGCTGAAATGATGAGCAGGGTATACGATGAATTGGAGCCAACAGGGCTCGACCGTTCATCTCTTAGGTTTCACGAAGAGACCTCCAGGGTTATGCTCGATGAGGGGCTCTCTAGAACGGGAACGAAAATCGTTTCCGTGGCTGCTAAAGCTATGCAGAAAAGCCCATATAAGGTTGTTAATGTAAGTCATCTTAACAGATTAGAAAAAACCGGAGGGTATCATCTGCATCTGCCGAATTCCCCCGTTCCGATTAATGTCATAGCGACCAACCCGGTCACTCAAATCCGGTTTGCCATTGTAGACGGCAAGAAGACCTCGACTATATTTCCCGATGGGACAAGTGCTCAGGATGTTATTGAGATGGTCAACGGATCGAGAAAAATCGCGGAAGAAGAAAACCGGACTCTTCGGATGACTTCACATGGCTATGCGATTGAATGTTATAACCGTGATCATATTTTGAACGTTTCCACCTTCCCTGTCTTTTTCTATGCCGAATTCGGATCAGCCGAGAGGTATGATTTGGTTGATGGGTGCTCTGTTTCTTTAGACGAAGTAGTGAACGCGGCTTGCGATCCACGGGCTAAGATCGTTTATCGCAATGTATCAGGTAAACGTGTAAAAACGTTGATTCTCGATCTTGCGCCGGTTTTTCAGGATCGGACCAAGGTCTCGAAGGGAATTCTTTTCAGGTTTGACAGGGCAGCAATCCCAGATTGCTTGGCTCGGATTTTCAAAGAAGCAGATAAAAGAGTCTAGAATTTTACTGCTGTCGGCCTGAAGCTTTGATTTTTGAGGGCGAGATTTTGCGTTCCAATGTATTGCGGAGATCGAAGCCAACTTGCAGCAAGTTAGCGAGATCGAGCGAAATATTGGAGCGCAAAAGATATCGATGAAAAATCAAATGTTCAGGCCGACAGCAGTATACTTAAACCTTGCGAAAACGCGGGCAATGTCGGATCTGTCGAATGCTGCCTGCGATCCGGGTTTCCATGCTAGAATTTGATCTTTAAAGAAATGGTAGAGTTTGTCCGCATTGGTTTTTGTGATCCAATGTTGAAGCGTTGCTTGTTCGTCTGGAGTATAGGAAAGCTCTCCGTTCAAGAACTTGGCCTGCACTTTCATGAGTTGGAATTGCGGATTTTGTTCCAGCTTTTGTTCATCGAATCCTTCCCGAGATGTGCGGTACATGCCGTTATTCAAATGGTAGAGACAGAGGTTGACTTCCCGAAGTTCCTCTGTTTGAGAATCGTAATCTTCTACGAGGAATTTTTCGAATGCGGCGGCGTCTTCCAGATCGATTGTAATTACCTGAATTTGCGTGGGATCTTTTCGATCCTGTATTACGAGGAGATGCTGGCTTGTTTGCTGATTCGGCCCAAATGGCTCGAAAGACGGAGGTAATGGAATGTCGGATGGACCGGATAGCCGATAAGCGGGAAATAAGTTGATTGTTGTGAGTATGGAGGAACTGAATCCGAGATCATTTTCTTGTAATGATGCGGGATTTTGACTGCGAAGCATATCGCTAATGCGGAAAAATAGAGTCTGCGGCGGAGAGATTAACGTACCTTCCGGAGTTTTAGTCGTTTCGATCGTAAGCAAAGGATCAAAGCGGGGTGTGAAATAGCTTTTTTGAAAGAGTTCTTTTCTGTCGTGTTTGAAAATGGGATAGGGGGCTTCATCGCTCTTCAATGATCTGGCCTCCTTCTCTGTCTCTTGGTGTGTCTCTTTGTGAGTCTCTTGGTGAATTTCTTGATGAGTCTCTTCTTCATGCTGCTGTTCGGTCAAATCCTCTACCTCAACGATCTCATCTGAACCGGAAGGAGCGTTCATCGGCAAACGATCGGGTAGGCCGGATATTTCATCCTGAATAATTTTTTGAAGGCTCTGGCGGAGTTGCCGCACATCGACATGTTTTTTAACGCAGGGCAAGACTTCAAAAGCTTTAAACGCCTTGGATTCAATGATTTGCTGAACCGTTGCCTCGACGACCTTGCTGCTATCCGTTAAAATGGAAGGATCGCCGAAGATCAAACTAAGATCTTGCGGTTCCTCTGAAATAAAGAGATCCCGTGTCTCATTGAACACCTGGTATCTCTGCTTCCAAGGAATCTGGGGATCCCTGAGTATCTTGCGAACGATCGGGTCGATTAAGACGCTTTGCATTTTTTGTTTAAGAGCACGGAAATTGTCAGTGCCTTGGCGCTCGGCTTCGATATAATACGAATAGACCAAAATGTCTTTCAAGTCGATCGGCGACGGATCCGATGGCCATTCGCTTTGCAGTCTTGTTTGAACAACTTCCGCATGTTCTTTTGCGATAGCAAAAGAAGGGATTTGCCCGTGATCCAGCTGGCGCAAGCGCCAGGCCGATTGAGATATGCCTCTGAGGGTAGTATAACGGCTGACGGTCAAAACACAGTGCATTTGAGGGGAAAGCGTCTGATCCGATCCGGTTGTATGTTTTTGATCCCAGTAAACGGCTAACTCGTCGAATTTCAGATCGGTGGATGATCGGAGAATTGGCTGAGGCTTGCCTTGTTCGATTACGAATTCATGATCATCTTCATCGTAATAAGTCACACCTTTGATGAATGTATGGCCGGAGCGGATGTGATGCTCGAGCAAGGCTCGTGCATTTTGCTCATTCGTCCAGCTTCGGAACATGCCGCCGGCATCAGCGACAGAAATGCCGTTCGCCAAATGCTCGGGATCGAGGATTTGATCCATCAGGGCGTCAGGCGTTGGTTTCGTTAAAAGAGCATCGGGTACGATGGCGACGGCATGGGGTGATTTTTCCCATAAAAGATGCAGAGTTTTTACATCCGTATCAGAAAAATCCCAGCGCGTCACAGCATCCGGGAATGTCTCGGCATTCCATCTCAGTGTTCCGGAAAATGCATTGATTGATTGAAATAGAGTCGAAAGGATATGCGCATTGGTGTTCAAGCGGCGCGGATAGGTGCGTATCTCAGAAAGAACATGTTTTCGGATCAAATCGATTTTTTGGCTCTCGTTTTGATTGATTCTCTCTACCATCAGATCGATTTGAGCGGATGTTGTATGAAATAGGGGAATATCCAAACCGTTGCAGAGCTGTACAAAAGCGATATAGGCCGGACTTTGTTTTCTATCGATATCGCTTTTTACATCCTTGACGATCTTCTCACGGAGAATTTCTAGTTCTTCTGTGAGAATCTCAGAGCTGATACCGGTATTCATGTAGTAATCCATGGCGTAATTCATAATCGCAAGGACATTGGCAAACTGGGAACGGCGTGCCGGATTTTGGCTGCCATGATATGGGATCGGAATTCGGGGATAAGCGGTTTTTTGGCCATGCGGTAGCAAGCCGAAATGTTCACCTTTTTGTTTCATCGCCGTTGTGACGAAAATCTGGCTGATCTCTTCTTTTAAAATAGCTAACGCGTTTTTGATTTCGATCGAATCGATCCTGTCGATCAGAGCGCTTTTTTCGGATTGATTGTTCAGATACTCTTTTGCCAGTTGGCGATCCGATCCCGTCAGTTTCTGGAAAAAATCTTTAAGTCGATGATCATACACAGACCAATCGCCTCGTAAAATTTCTTCAACGAGAACCGGGCGAACGGTTTGCTCGTAATATTCAGAGGTCATTGGAGGCGCGCCCGTCTGGCTCGGCAAGAACCCAACATTCAAAAGAGGGCGAACACGGGGATTTGTTGCCAAAAGATGATGAAAAGAGGCGACAGTATTCATCGTCTCTTCTTTGAGGTGTTTTGGCGATCCGTATGTAAAATGGTGTGTTTTAATGACATCCATTTCCAAATCCGCTTCGTCTATAGTCAGTGGCGATTGCCAGAATATTTCAAAGACCTGATTTAACAAGTCAAGTTCTCTTTCGATTTGCGAATGATCTATTGTTGAAGGCGAAGCGGCTATATCCATCTTTTCGATCCAGTTCAAAAAGAGATTTTTAACGCTTGCACCCGTCATCAGGATGATTTTACGCTTTTCTTGAGCATCTTTGAGCCGCTGGAGTAAGTGTTCGATGGATGCCGCATCGAGATTTTGGTTTCGCTCGATGGGAATCACATCGATGAGGCGATGATAGAATAACCCAAGTTTTTTCTTAAATTTCGAAGACATTGATGGCATAAGGTCTGCCGGCATCATGAAAATGGGCACATGCACACCATCTGCGTCAGCTAATAAACTGAGCGTTGCAAATACATCTGTTTTGCCTGACCCCATACACGCTTCGAGGCCCAATCCTTTGGTTTTTAATTTATCGAGGATTTCTATCTGATCTTTTCGTAATAAAAATTGCTTATAATATTCAAATACGAGCCAATCGGGATGTTCGGCGATATTATATTGCCTGGTTTTTTGAACTTCCCTGCCCAATTCTTCCATTGCCAGAGTCTTTTGATCTTCCTTTCCTTCCTGCTCCGCTTTTTGAACAGACTGGATGAGACGGGCGATTATTTTTTGTTGCTGGAGAGCCGTTGCCTGGGCAAGATACTCGGATGTTTTCTGATAAAGCTGTTGAACTTCTTTCAACGAAAGCGATGGATTGATTCTCAGGAATTGTTCGGCGTCCAAAGACGAGAATAAGACGATGAGATCATCCAATTCCATGCTGATTCGATCGCCGCTGAAATATTCCAAATGCCGTGTTGATATTTCCTCTTTCGAGGAGGGCATGAGATTCGCAAGCGACAATAACTCTTGAGACTGGCTTTCCAAATGACTATCCATGGCTTCGGTTTCTTTTAAAAGAGAACTCCGCCATGCGGATAAATCGATTCCGTCCTTTAATTTGTACGAGAAAAGAGCCGGCGGCTGATATTCTTGCAGCGACTGATGAAGCCTTTCAAATTTTCTCTGCATCTGTTGATCGCGCGGGGATAGGGCGAAACTGTCAGCAAGGGTGCGATGGGACTCTTCGCTTTTTCCGGCTTTTTTCTCGGCAATCAAAAATTCGACAAACGGGGACGCTTTCGCCGGGTCGCAGATCAACCCATCGACTGAAACGCAAACGGCCGGGGGTAGCAAATCAGTTCTGGGACGAGCTGCGACCGTTGGAGGCTTTTTGTGGGGAAGATCCTTTTGTGTCGGATCATCGCTTTGACGGGGACGATCATTTTGAAAACTGGAACGAGCCGTGTTGAAATGAGACTGAAGGGTTTTCGTCGCCGTTTCTTTACGATCCTCATCGTCCGATTGAGAAGATTGAATCAATTGAGTCATTTCTTCGGCTGAGGGGAAGTGTTCGGGTTGCGCCATGGCGGCAAATAAAAAAGTGGCAGCGATTTTCTCTGTTTCATCGCTTTGGCTCAATATGCATAGCGCCAGTTGGGATCGGATCTCCTCTCTCAAGACGGGCATCGGGTTTGATGCTTTTTTGCGAAGCGTTGCGAGCCATCGAGCCAGCGGACTGTTTGCCTGTATCGAGAGCCCTGATATTTTTTCAAGCCATGAGGCTGCTTGTGCTGCATTCAGTGTCGATCGAGCGTAGGAATAAAACTCGGTAAAGTTTTTTGTGAGAGAGTTTGAACGCCGAAGGGGTGCATGAGAGACTTTCTCGGCCGGAGAGGAATCGGTGATTGTGCGTAAAAAGAAAGATATGTCGGGATCTTTTTGAAAATCGACAAAATCCAATGGTCGCACGGATACCTTTTGAGTTTGGGAATGCGTAGACGGGAAAGTTTGAATTTTCCTATTCAAGATCTCGATTTGTCTGGCATTGAGCTTCAGATGAGGAGGGATGTGATCATTTTTTTGCCGATACTCATAATAGATGTGATTCCACGGTTCGTTGAGTTTCGGGTGGGTGTCGAGATCAATTCCATCGCGAATCAATAAATAGATCGCTCTCAGCTGAATTGCTGCCGCCCTTGGGTCGTGGTCGTGGTTCACCTGGCTGAAAAGGGAAATTTCGATTAATTTATTAAGTTCTTGTGGGGAATACGGTTCTGTTTGCGATTCGAAGTCCATTAAAATGGCATGAGCGGCGTTATATTCTTGTTCCGACAAACGAAGCAGCGTCAAGTGCAGGGATGAAACTCCATTATCCGGAACGATCAGTTTGCCCGATGTTGAAATATCGTAACAAAAATACGCAGGATTCCTTGACGTACCATCATCTGTCAATGCGTAATCAGTGCTTAAAGATGAGCGCGGTGATTTCATCGATTTGTTCGGAATAAACACTATTTTTTTTCCGGCGCCATTTTCTAATACTAGATATTGCGGAATGTCTCCCAAATCAACGACCACTTGATTTTTAGCGATCCAAAAACCGGGGGTTTCCACGCAAAAGGCTTTGGTCTCGCCCTCAATGGATCGGATATCAAAATGCAAGTCATATCGCGGCATTTCAATCGTTTGCGTAGTATCGGCTCCTTTGATTTTCCATATTCGGATGTAATTGGGATTTTCAAAACGATCGAGAAGGCGATAAGGATGTTCATGACCTTGGAGATGTTCCAGGATAAGACTTGTTTCTTGTCCCCGGTTCAATTGATGAATGACCATTAAAGGGGAATGATCAGTGGATTGCCGGAGAGAATATTTATACTCGTTTTGGTCTGTCCCAACCCATATGGGAGATGATCCATCCATGGGCATCCAGCAGTGGAGCCCTTCCTGGAGAGAGAGCGGCAGGATACTGCAATCGATATGTTGGTGCCATTTATCCTGGATTTTCTGAAAAAGAATGGGCGGATTTCCTTCAATGACAATATATCTCTCATTTTTTTCATTGAATATTTCCCATGTGTTTTCACCGATCTGTGCTGAAAAAACGGGGCCTCGGTCTTTACAAAATAACCCGACAAGAGGATCGATTCGCCAGCGCTCCGGCAAAGAGCGTTTTGCCCCGCCATCGATGAAGACTGTGCCACGCGCAACATCCAAAATAATCGATTTATCCTTGGACTGGTATCTCGGAAAGCCCAGGCACTCCCACTCCGTTTTTTTAAATTGGGGATAGATCTTTTGAAGGATCTCGTTGAGGATCGAGTTCCCGCCGCCGGATTCTAAAAGCGCGCGAATTTCTTGATCAAAACGCATCAAGAGGGCTTGGATTTCGGAATGTCTGCATTTAAAATCGTCGATGATTTCAGGAAAGATTTGATCGTTCGCAGATTTTGCTTCGATTCCGGGCATATCGTTTCCTTGAATCGCGCTAACAATCAGGTGAATGAGCTCGTCTCTCGTAATCCGGCTCTGACCCTGGAGACCAAAGGATCTGGAAAATTGAATAGCCGCACGATCATTATTGGATAAATTATCCAAAGAAAGCAGGCGGTCAAATTCGACTTTTGGATCGAGAAAATGAAAGTCTGGTTGTTCCGGAAACGCATCGGGAAATTCCACTATGGCTGCCCTGACGTGATTTTCAAAGAGCTGGCTCATTTCCAGGAAATAGAGAGCGCTCGACAACCCTCCCGTAGTTAAATAAAAATGATAATGCTCGCGGCAAAAGTCAGCGAGTTGTCTCGCTAAATTTCCCGACTTGAGGGGCTGATTTTTGAATTCTCGCATCAAAAGATTGGGCTCAAACATCAATTGTTTGAAAAACGATTGTCCCTGCTGATTATCGAGCCAATTGGGGTTTTGGCGGAAAAAACCTAATGTTTGCTGGATTTGCAATTCAGGATGGGAACTTAAACAGAGCAAGTTTCTCATATCCTGGTAATTGAGCGGGGTTTTTACATCATCGTGATCGAGGGCGTAGATCATATGAGAGTCCAGACGATGCCGGTAACCCAAATCTGGTGTGTTATCATCATAAGGATTGGATAAATCTCTTTTGATCGCGATTTTGGAGTAAAAAGAATAGAGATCCGACCAACCCAAACATTTTCGATCACTCAATAACAACCGATATTTACTGATCTTTTTTAACTGGTCTTTTATATGGGATCGGTCGTGTTTGGAAAATCGAATATTGACCATTTGATCAAATTGAAGTGGATAGTTCAAGTCATATAAGCGGCTGTATTCGCCAAAATGATTGACATGTTCGATCCAATAAGGGCTCAGGATACCTTCATTTTTTTCATGAGGGATTGCCCTGAATTGTAAGCTTTCGCTTGGGTGGTACCAAAGACGGTCACGATAATCACGGATCTGAGGATTTTTTCTTATTTGAAAACCTGGCTGAGAGTGAATGAAAAAATTGGTCAGGTAGGAAACGGATCGTATTGCAAAAAAACTTGGAGGGATGATTTCCGACTTTCCCTCTTTGAGGATGTAGTAAAATTGATCAGATGAACCATTATTCTGTGCATAGGCAAAATAAATCGCTTGCGACATGGGATCCAATGCAGCGGCTTCGGGGTAGTCGCTTCGGATTTTTGCCTGAATTTCGGGAGATTGCAGATGGTTGAGAAGCCAGCGAAAGGATTCGGGCGGCTTGGGACAATCCGGTTGTTTGTCATGGTTTTGCAAGATGATTCGTCGTCTGACATAATCCCACCCACGATCATTGGAAACATCTTCAGAACATAACTCCGCTTCATAGTATTCTGCGCCGGATCCCATCGAAAGTGCGGGAAATTCCTCAAAGTTAAAAAACGAGATGTGATCTCTTTGCGCTCTCAGTTTTTCCGGATCCGCTGTTTCCCAGTAAGCATTGATTGCCAAACATTGTCGAGACCAAATAGGATCCGTCATCATAAGCTGGCTGGAAGAGTGCTTAAGCAGCATGTCAAATGTGCTTTGATATAGGGACGGGATCGATATATTGAGGGCTCCTCTGGATATGGCATCAATCAGCGTTAATATTTTAAGTTGAGTTAAATATTCCGTGCTTTCAACTTTCCTCATTTCCGGACATTTCCAAATGCTATAGATAAATTGTTCGCTCAGTTTGGCGAGGGTGTTGACCGCTTCTTCAGCCTGTTTTTGGGTCATGTGCCGCCATGGCGTATCTAGACGGTTCCATTCGGCGGTGGGTTTTTCCATCCAATTGATGGGAATTTGTTGGATAAATCTTTGTATGTGATGAAATGTCAAATGGAAGTGTGCGTCCTGGTTTAGTTGGAGGGCCTCTTCATGAAAGTGAATTAAATCGCCATGAAATGATTCTGAGCGATAAGGCAAAACCGACTGGATGGGCTCTACAGGCATCGAAAGCGTGGTGCTGTTCCAAACGATTGGCTTGGGAAGCGATACGGGAAACTCTTCCCTCTCGGGTTTCGATTCAAAACTGAGTGCGGGGATCGATCGTCTGGCCTCTTGTAGATGTGCTTCTTCCGCCCGCGCGATGGCCGAAGAAATGATCGAAATTTGTTCAACTGTATAGGCTGCATCAGATGGCGAAAGAACATTCGATTGAATGAGGCTTCTGCTGATTCTCGCGAAGTCTTCTAATCCCTTCTTTAATAATTTTCTCACCACTTCTTCATCGAGACGGTTCCGATTCTGTCTGAAATATTCATAAAGTGTCTTAAATTGGAATCCGTAATCGAAACGAGGATACAGGCCTGTTTGGTCCAGATGTTGCTTGAGCAGTGCTGTCCAGGATGAAAAGGTGCAATGGCCCGCCTCAACAATTTCATGCATTTGGTCGAGACTATATTGATGGCTGCTGACATGGCCTTTCAATATATGAAGAATATTTTGATATAAATCAGATGGTTTCCAATCGTCTCCGTAAGGAGATGGGTGGCGTAATTCTTGCAGCGCTTTCCAAAATGTTGGGCTGAGCAGGTTTTCTTCCTGGATATCGACGATATTCGTGAAAGACAGCGTTTTAATTTTACCGTCGATAATAGCGCTGGTGTGAAATTCAATCCCTGACCCCAGGTTATTTACACTGAATGTATAGAGGCCATTTTCTTGTTTGATCATATTGATAACAATGGCATGGCCGCCTGAATCCGAATGCCCTAATGCGGTTTTATCGACCCACCCGGCTTGGAAAGAGAGGGATTCTCCTTTTTTGAGATGAGACATTTCAGCCAACAAAAGATCATAGAACGATTCGAATGATTCGGTTTCAAATGCATTTTGAAGGCGTAGAGCAATCGGCATTTTTTTTGAATAATCTCTGAGAACCTCACTTTGTGAATCAGTTTCTAGCCTATGTCCATCGAACGCTTCGGCAAATTGGGTTTGATGCATGTGCTCAATCAGGCGTGCGGTATAAGCGGTTGTCATCAAAGCCTGATTGCCCTCTAGGCCGGTGCCTTTTCCAAATGATCCTCCGAGAACATGCTGAAAGATCTTGTCATTAGCTACAAGGCCATCTACAGGCGTTTCGATGAATCGACGAAGCTGCGGGGGGGCTTTCGACTGAACAGGACGTAATGGATCTGCGTTAAATACGGCACTTTGAGTTTTTTGATCGGCCAGATCGAGCCCGGGGGACGATTCTTTAACCTCAGCAAAAGGGACCCGACCCATGTGGCAAATTTCGACATGATGCGGCAGCCCGCCTTCGGAAGAAAAACTATCACAGTCCTCCGGATTTCGATCGACAGGCTGCGTAGAATCGTGCGGTTCAAACGAGGGTACTGCCGGCATTGATGTTGTAAACATTGATCTCACCCATTGGGCGGTGTGCCGTAAAGCAGGAATGAAATAATTATAAACGACTCTTTCGCCGAATGAATCGGCTTTGACATCGCCCTCTACTATTGGCTCGGAACTCGCTGTCGATGGCGGTTCGTCCCCAGAAAATGCTCTTGGAATCGGCACGGGATTAAGTCCTAGCATGCCTTCAGCATATAATCCCCAAACAAAACAGTTGCGCCAGCTTGTTAACCGAGGGAATAACGGAGGTTCCGGAAAACCAAGCTCGGGAGGGGAGCGAAAACCCCGGCTGTTATAGGCTTCTTCCAGCATTTCTTTGGCCCGCAAGACCTGTTTTGGATCGATACTGTTTTTGGCGATCTTGTCGATACGTCGAAGGACGGCTTTAAACTCCGATTGATCAAGGGTTTCGCATCGCTCGAATTTTTTGATCAGAGCAAAGACATCAGAAAAAAATCGATTGAGCGATTTATCCCACTTTTTGGGATTCATTACGCGCTGCGGCTGACGTAGGTGTGTATAATGTTCGCAATTGCGAATTGATTCAGCAAGTTTAGTTGTCATGTTTTGTGCTATAATTAAATGTTTTGATATTAATATTTTAATATTAATTAATAAACAAAACAAGTAAAATAAATACTATAATTGCGCGGGTAATAGAAATAATTTCAATTTCATGAATTTCGGACGCTTTTCAACAATATGATTTCGAATTATACTGGTAACTGATTGTATATCAACGGATTGCGAAGAATGTCGCAAAAAGTCTATAAAGTCGGGATAATGGCATTCTTGTTCAAAGCGTGGTGCTATGCCTTTCACTGTTCTGAGCGCGACAGCTTTTCTCGCTGTGGCACCCATCCTTCCGTTTCGCGGCCCTTGTATTACGGTTACTCCTGATAGCGCTCTTTTGGATCATGAGACAACAATTGTTCTTCACAACCTCATTCCCAACGAAACCGTCTCTATCAAAGCTGAAACAAGTGATTATCGAAATATTCGTTGGATCTCTAGCGCTACATTTCAATCGGATCAAAATGGAGTCGTTGATCTTTCTTTGCAGGCGCCTCTTGAGGGTACCTATAACGGAATCGATCCCATGGGGCTTTTGTGGTCGATGCAGGTAGAGTCGGGATCGTCCAGATCTTTTGTGGGAACGAAAGATCCATTTTCTATCGAATTAAAAGTCTTTCGCAAAGAACAAGAGATTGCATCAAAGAAAATTGTTCGTCTTTGCAAAGATCCGGATGTGCAGAAAATTTTCATTCGCGAAAATGGGTTGGTCGGGGTTCTGTTTTTACCTCCATCCGATCAGCCGCTTCCTGTGATTGTTACATTAAACGGATCGAGCGGTGGAATTGGGGCGGATCGATCACAGCTTTTAGCATCTCATGGTTTTGCCGTATTCGCTCTCGGATATTTTGGGATGAATGGCCTGCCGCCAAATCTTCATGATTTTCCATTAGAATATTTTGAAACGGCTTTTAATTGGATCAAATCCCAGCACAATCTCGATGGTTCAAGGATCGGTATTTATGGTATCTCCCGTGGGGGTGAGCTGGTTCTCATTTTGGGCAGCCTGTTTCCTGAATTCATTCGGGCTATTGTAGCTGATGTTCCCAGCAGCGTGATCACCGGAGGGGAAGGGGAGGAGAGCGACCTCTTGAGCAACGCTTGGTTCTATAAAGGAAAACCTCTTGCGCCGCCAGCTCCGCAAGCCCAGGTTAATTTCGACGAAGGATTGAGCTTTTTTCAAACTTTTCTGGATGGTTCCGGAGAGGATTCAAAGCACCCTGCTACGATTTGCCGCAGTTTTTTAGAAGGAATGAAGGATCGCGAGGCCTTTGCTGCCGCTGCGATTCAAGTCGAAAAAATACGTGCGGCTCTTCTCCTTATTTCAGGCGGCGATGATATGATATGGCCGTCGGCCATTTTTTCATCCCAAATCGAACAGCGGCTTCGCGATCATCATTCACCCATTTATTGCGAGCATCTGCATTATCCCAAAGCGGGTCATGGAATCACCATGCCCTTCCTTCCGCAGCCAAGCCCGGTGGTTTATCATCCCTTATATAAAGTTTGGATTTCCCTGGGCGGTACCAAGGCGGATAATTGGTACGCTTGCTGGGATTCGTGGAAAAAAATAATCTCATTTTTTGATCGGACCCTCAAATCAGATTAAGGAGTTTTCTGTGTTATCACCCGAAACCCGATATCCCATTGGAAAAGCGACCAAGGACGTTATTTTTCTTAAAAACTTCATCAAGAATCCGAACATCTCGGTCGGGGATTATACTTATTACGATGGAAGGTCTCATGCAGAGAACTTTGAAACGGAAAATGTGATTTTTGCACGTTCCTGCAAGTTGATCATTGGAAAGTTTTGCCAGCTCGCTTATGGCACGAAATTTATCATGAGCGATGCGAACCATCAAATGAGCGGTTTTTCGACCTTTCCATTTTTTATTTTTGGAAATATGGGAGAAGGCTGTCCCGAATGGAAGGATTACGAATTAAATCTTCCGAACAAGGGAGATACGGTGATTGGAAACGACGTTTGGTTTGGACATGAGTCAGTCGTTGTGTCGGCAGTGGAGATTGGTGATGGTGCGATTATTGCCGCCCGAGCCGTTGTGACCAAAGATGTTCCTCCCTATACGATTGTGGGAGGAAATCCTGCGAAGATCATTCGAAAACGCTTTTCGGATGAGATGATCGCCCAGTTGATCCAAATTCAATGGTGGAACTGGGACTATGAAAAAATTACCCGTAACATTCAGGCGATTGTTGGAGCGGATATCCAAGCTCTATTAGATGCACAATGATTATTAAAGCTTATACATATGAAAGTAACGATCGGTAATGTTTGCTTTATTCAGGATGTGAGAGCACAAAAGGTTCTTCTTTTGAAAAGAAACCGAGAACCGATGCAGCATCTGGTTACAGGAGTCGGCGGTAAAACGGGCTTTTGTGAAGACATACATGCTTCATGTATTCGCGAGGTGAAAGAGGAGACAGGACTCGATATTATCCAACCAAAGCTGAAGGGGGTTGTGAAGACGATTCTGGATCCGGGCGACTCATCTTGGATTTTATTCATTTATATTGCGGATCGATTTACGGGTCATTTGACTCCATGCGATGAAGGTGAATTATATTGGGTTCCCTATGAACAGATTGACTCGCAAAATCTGATCGGTTTCATCCACATCATATTGCCGCGGGTTTTGTTTGGCGATCGGTTTGTCGAGGAAACGTTTCATCATGATCTTTGCGGAGCCGTTTCGGGGAGGGAGCAGTCCTGAAAAGCATCGCTCCAAGAGTGTACATCAATCATTTCGGGGTCATCTTTTGAGGGTTCCATCCAGTATGAATTTGAAGTTGTTGTACTTATCGTACCAATGATTCTAATTTTCGTATTCGAATCCTCACTCTTGTATGCTTGAAGAAATAGTTGACCAATTGCGAGTGAGTTACAACCTTCAAGGATCACCTCTTTTAGATTAGGAAATAATATTCGAATCATATGAACGACAGCGTTAACATTCTCTTTGTTAATTTCAAATTTTTTATCCATAAAAGTAAATTGATTTCCGTGCCCGGCGAGCACTAGCACTGTTGCTTCTTTTATCTGCGGATCCTTTAACTCTGTTATGGGAGAACTGAGCTTAAAAAAATGAACGCAAAATGAATTTGTTAATCTCATTAATGTATATCTTCTGCTTTCTGTTTGAAAAGCTCCGGATGCATCATTGGGATCTTGTAAAATAACCATATGAGGAGATGTTAAATTATATGGGTTTTTGAGCTCTTCATTAATACTATTAAATGTGGGTATTCTTAAATGAAGATTTGAGTAATATGAAATAATTAACCCGATATTTGATAATATATTTATTATGTGAAGGTAAACAATTTTTGGAAGTTTATCAAATTGCGAAAGCTTTTTCTTTGGTTGATCAACTCTTTGAAACTGTTCGCGATTGAATGCCAACCCTGCTTCAATTAACCCAGCCATAAAAAGCCCATTTTATTGTTTTATTATACTAATATTTTACCATAGTTATTACTTTTTTTTAAAGTTTATTATATTAATTAATGAAGTTGTGATTGGTATTCATAAGTCATAAAGATTGAATGCATTAGAATTAATTTTGAGACCTGTTTGACAAAAATAAGTGTAATGATGTATCATTACGTTATAACGACATGAGGTTCGTGTGAAAAAAAAGACTGAGGAAGATGGTTGGCGCGCTTTTTTAGAGTGCTGCCTTAGAGTCAAGACCGTAAACGATTTAGATGATTTTTATAACGTTTTCCTGACTCAATCCGAGAGAGAAGAGGTCGCAAGACGATATCTTATCGTCCGCGAACTTCTGAAGGGTGAAAAATCCCAGCGGGATATGGCCCGCGATCTCGAGGTAAGCATCGCCAACATCAGCCGCGGATCGAATGTTTTGAAAATTACAGGGGATCGCCTGAAGAAGTTCTTGGAAGAGTAATTCCAATGCTTCCCGGGGATCTCCCGGGAGCAGAGGAATGAAGAGCAAAATAATCACAAAAGAGATTGCATACGATCATCAAACGCCGCTTTCCTGCTATCGGGCAGTGGGCGGCGTGGGATGCTGCATGCTCGAGTCGATCGATGATGGCAAAATCTCGATAATCGGAATTCAGCCTATCGGTACGTTTCTGGCGAGGGGCAATACGATTGAGATCGAACGGCTCGGCAAACGATCGATTTATCAAGGAGATCCTTATCGTGAGCTGCGGCGTTTTGCGGCTGATCGAAAGGCTTTTGGATTTCTTGGCTATGATGCGATCCGTCTTAATGAAAAACTGCCTGATCGCCATAAACCAGGCGATTTTCCTGATTTTTTCTTCCACATTTACCAGACGATTATTCGTTTTGATTATGATCGGAAAACCATTCTTTTCACGCATGAAGGAACGCAAGAAGAGCTCGATGTCATTTGCCGGCGCTGTTCTGAGTCGATTGATCCGCAGGTGTTGCAAAAATCGAAAAAAGTGCCGATCCAAGCGGATATCAGCCGCGAGGAGTTTGCGCAAATGGTTGAGCGCGCCCAAGATTATATTCGGGCCGGGGATGTTTTTCAGGTGGTCTTGTCCCGAACGTTTCGATCTGCCGTGCAGGCGAAAGCATTTGATGTTTATCGAGCGCTGCGCCAGAGCTCTCCCGCCCCATATCTTTTTTTCTTCGAAGAACCGGCGTTTGCCGTAGCCGGAGCATCTCCGGAGTTGTTGATTTCCGTTCAAGACGGTGTGGTGGAGTCGATGCCCATTGCGGGGACCTGCTCAAACGAGAACAATTTTGATCTTCTGTCGGATCCTAAGGAGCTTGCGGAACATGTGATGCTTGTGGATTTGGCACGCAATGATGTAGGCCGGATAGCGCAAGTGGGCTCGGTGCGTGTGGCCGAATCGATGGCCATCCGATCGTTTTCTCATCTTCGGCATATCGTATCGCGCGTTGTGGGGACTCTGAATCCCTCGCTGCATGCTCTGGACGCTTTGAGAGCGGCATTTCCTGCCGGAACGCTTTCAGGGGCTCCGAAAATCCGCGCGATGGAAATTATTGACGAATTGGAAAACCGACGCAGGGGGCTTTATGGCGGCGCCATTGTGTCAATGGATGAGAGGGGAAATTTGAAAAGCTGCATCGCCATTCGCATGATCGTGCTTCAAAATGGCATCGCCGAAGTACGTGCCGGAGCGGGTATTGTTCTCGATTCCATTCCTCAAAAAGAAGCGATGGAAACAGAAATTAAGGCAAAGGGGGCTTTAGCGGCTCTCATGTTATTGGAGGCATGCAATGATCTTACTCATCGATAATTATGACAGTTTTACTTACAACCTGTATCAAGCTTTGGCTCAATTGGATTCGGATGTCAAAGTGCTCCGCAATGATCAGGTTACCGTCGAGGAAATTCGCTCGATGAATGTCTCCGGCATTGTCCTGTCGCCCGGGCCGGGCCGACCCGAGAATGCGGGGATTTGCATCGATCTGATTCATGCGTTTTATTCACAGATACCCATTCTCGGCGTTTGCCTTGGCCATCAGGCCATTGGCGCCGCTTTCGGAGCCTCCGTGAGCGGAGCGGAAGAGATTTTACATGGCAAGGAGAGTCTGATTTTTCATCGCCGCGGTAAGTTATTCCGTCATATGAAATTGCCATTTAAAGCGGGACGCTACCATTCCCTGATCGTCAAAGATCTTCCAATTGATCTCATCGTCGAAGCGGAAGACCGGTTAGGCCATATTATGGCCATTGCTCATCAAAAATATCCTGTTTTCGGAGTTCAATTCCACCCTGAATCGGTTCTAACTCCGGATGGCGTCCAACTCTTAAAAAATTTCGTGGAGATCTGTCATGCTGCGTGACGCAATAGAAAAACTCATTCGTCGAAGCGCGCTCTCGCAAGAGGAAGCTTTTGAGGCGGGAAATGAGCTGCTCGATTCAGCCGATCCCCACCAGGGAGCTGCTTTTTTAGCGCTTCTCAGGGCTAAGGGAGAAACAGTCGATGAGCTTTTGGGCTTAATATGCGCTGTGAGAAAAAGATCAAGATCACTTCCTCTAGAGAGATCTGTTCTCGACATTGTGGGTACGGGAGGCGATGGCGCTCAAACGATTAATATTTCTACAGGTTCGGCGCTTCTCGCGGCAGCATGCGGCATACCCATCGTCAAACATGGCAATCGCGCTGTTTCATCGCAATGCGGCTCGGCAGATGTATTGGAAGTTTTGGGGTACCGTTTTCAGACACAGTTGAAGGAGCTGCAAGAAAGCCTGGAGCAAACCAATTTCGCATTTTGCTTTGCCCCTGATTTTCATCCTGCGCTTCAGGCGGTGCGATCGATTCGCAAGGGGTTAAACATGCCGACAGTATTTCATCTGATCGGCCCTTTATTGAATCCCGCGGGCATCGATCATTTGATGGTGGGCGTTTACGATCCCGCACTAGTGGATCTGATGGCTGAGGTTTTGTTTCGATTGGGAACAAAAAAATCGCTCGTCTTCCATGGACATGGCATGGATGAATTGAGCTGTATTGGACCGAGCAGCGCCATTCTTGTGATGAGGGAAAGAAAAGAAAGAATCGAGATCGATCCAAAAAAACTGGGGCTCAAGAGCTGTACAATTGATGATTTACGCGGGAAGGACGCTGTATTCAATGCTGAGGTTTTGCGCGAGGCTCTTTCGGGTAAAGAAAATCAAGCGGCAGACACCTTGATTTTGAATGCGGGAGTTGCCCTGTTTCTTTATGGCGCGACGCAGACGATCCAAGAGGGGATTGAGCGGGCTCAAAAAAGGATTCGGAAAGGAAACATTGTGAAGAGAAATTATCTGGCAGAGATTGTGCAAAAACAAGCGTCCTGCCGCTGTCGAAAGAGCTTGAAAGCGGCGATTCAAAATAAAAAAGGCGCCGTCATTGCGGAAATTAAAAGAGCCTCTCCTTCGGTCGGAAAGATTGTCGAAATTCAGCATCCGAGCGAAAAAGCGAAAGAATACGCCGAGGCCGGAGCCGCGGCCATTTCAGTGTTGACGCACGTTGCATTTGGCGGTTCGATGCAAGATTTGAAAGAGGTGGCCAGCACAACGGATTTACCCGTTTTGTGTAAAGGATTTCTGCTCGAAATGAAACAGATTGCCGCTGCGGCAGAGGCCGGGGCGGATGCTGTTTTACTCATTGTGGCTGCTTTGAAAGAGCGGACCTATTTATTTGTGCAAGCGGCTCATCTCTTTGGCATGGAAGCGCTCGTTGAGGTTCATCGTCCAAATGAACTCACAATCGCCCTGACAGCCAATGCGGATATGATCGGAGTCAATCAGCGCGATTTAACAGATTTTTCCATGCATCCCGAGATCTTTCAGCAACTCATCGCCCAAATTCCCAAGACGGTTGTCAAAATCGCCGAATCGGGCATTCGATCAAAGGAAGATGTCAATGCGCTTTTTTCCATGGGCTACGATGGTGTGCTGGTTGGGGAAGCGCTCTCGCGCGGCGCGCCTATTTTAGGAGGTTCTTATGTTCATTAAGATATGCGGTCTGACTGATCCCGCAACGGCTCGTTTGGCAGCTGAGGAGGGAGCCCATTTTATAGGTATTCTCTTTTCACCAATATCTGTTCGAAAAGTGTCGATGAAACTGGCTCATGAAATTGTCGAAGCAACGCGAGCGGGCGGCGGCGAAGCGGTGGGTGTTTTTGTCGATGAAGATCTCGAAAAAATGATGCGGATCATTCATGAGCTCGATCTTCGAGTCGTTCAATTGCACGGAGAGGTTGCGAAAAGAGCTTTTCATGCTTTGCCCCAAGATCTCACGATCATCTACGCGGTTGATGACGATCCCTTGCCGGATCGGCTCGATCCTCGAAAAGATTTTTTGCTCTTTGAGCGGCGCGATCCGGAGCCGCAAGGCTTTCGATTTTTCATTGCCGGGGGACTGAATGCGGAAAATGTAGAAAAAGAGATGCTGCTGCATCGGCCTCACGGTGTCGATCTCTCTTCCGGGGTGGAGTCGAGTCCTGCTAAAAAAGAGCCCTCCCTGATACGAGAATTTATTCAAAAAGCCACAGCGAAAGGGCGTTTTGGCGATTTTGGAGGAATGTATGTGCCTGAGCTTTTAGTTCAGCCACTCAAAGAACTCGAACATGCATTGGAGACAATTGGATCGAGCGGCTCCTTTCAAGAGGAGTTGGCTGCGATTTTAAGAACGTATGCAGGGCGTCCGACGGCACTTACTGAAGTGAAAAGATTTGCTTCTGCTATTGGAAAGGCGCGGATCTTTTTGAAGCGGGAGGATCTTCTCCATACGGGCGCGCATAAGATTAATAATGCGATCGGGCAATGCTTGCTAGCGAAGAAGATGGGAAAAACGCGAATCATTGCTGAAACGGGAGCGGGACAGCATGGCGTTGCGACGGCGACCGCATGCGCTTTAATGGGTTTACAGTGCACTGTTTTCATGGGCGCTGTGGATATGGAAAGGCAAGCGCCCAATGTCGCTAAAATGCGGCTTTTGGGCGCCGAGGTTCGCTCTGTTGCAAATGGGGCGGCCACATTAAAAGAGGCGATTAATGAGGCGCTGCGTGACTGGGCGCACAGCTATGAGACGACGCACTATTGTATCGGCTCTGCTCTGGGTCCGCACCCTTTTCCGAAGATGGTTGCCCGATTTCAGCAGGTGATTGGCCAAGAGGCAAAACAGCAGCTTTTCGATTGCTTGGGCCGCCATCCCGATCTCGCGATTGCGTGTGTCGGCGGCGGATCGAATGCCATCGGCCTCTTTTCGGCCTATTTGGATGAACCGAGTGTCGCTCTGATTGGAGTTGAAGCGGGAGGCAAAGGTTCTCAGCTGGGACACCACGCAGCTCGTTTTCAGGGGGGCTCGCCGGGCGTTTTGCACGGATCGTTCACCTATCTATTGCAAACCCCCGAGAGGCAAATTGCCTCCACATACTCCATTTCAGCCGGACTTGATTATCCGGCTGTCGGACCGCAGCACGCTGCCTTATTTCATAGCGGACGCGCTCGCTATGAGGCCGCGAGCGATAGCGAGGCTCTCGCGGCTTTTCAGCTGCTTGCCCAAACGGAAGGAATCATTCCGGCGCTCGAATCATCGCACGCGTTGGGATATGTGATGCGGATTGCCAAGGATTTGGGTTCGGAGATTGTCATTTTAGTGAACTTATCGGGGCGCGGGGACAAGGATTTGCCCCGGCTGTTTGAAAAGGAGCTGAAGCATGTCGCGAATCGCTAATGCATTTCAACGAAAGGCCAAAATCGCCTATCTCACGGCGGGCGAT
>Ga0209777_10001955_pt1 | contig 28217 bp, 25 predicted proteins | sample FrelakmetHBP12HB_FD_187147 | JGI IMG/M metagenome (GOLD analysis project Ga0209777, IMG submission 187147) | Freshwater lake sediment microbial communities from the University of Notre Dame, USA, for methane emissions studies -HBP12 HB (SPAdes)... | ecosystem: Environmental > Aquatic >...
AACCTGTTCTGAGGCTTTTTCCACCGCGGGAACAAAAATAGCAACAGTGACAGAAACCTATAATGGGATCAGCTCGTCGGCCAATTGCGCCGCGCAGGTTTCAACTACAAGCGTTGCGTCGCCTTTGGACGTTTCTTGTTTCCAATATAACAACCCATATCAAAAACCTACCGGCAGCGGTACTTATAATAATGCCTTCCCATTCTTTTGGGCGCCAACAAACGGGAACTTCCCTTCATATGCTTTTTCTTGGACTAGCCCGAACTCCGGAGTCTGCAATTTAAGCGCTTGTGCCATGAGCGGTTCCGCTGCGCCGGGCCACAATGCCTGTAAGAATACAACCGATTTTGTCTGTTCGGGTTCGGTTAATGTAATTACGGTTACAAACGGCGGTTTAGGTTATGTTTTGCCTCCGGCCGTGTCAATTACCGCAGCTCCGGCGGGCGGAACGACCGCCGTAGCTTCAGCCAATCTTACAGCCGGGGCGGTCTCTTCAATTACTATTACAAATAATGGCGCCGGTTATATCACAACTCCAACCGTTACCATCGCCGCTCCGCCGTGCACAATTGACGGAATAACATGTATACAGGCCACAGCCACGGCCTCCAGCGGTTCGGTTACGATAATTAATATTCTAACCCCCGGCTCGGGCTATACTGCAACACCTACCGTTACCATCGGCGCTCCGCCGTGCACAACTAATGGAACAACATGTATACAGGCCTTGGCCGCAGCTACGACTGCAAATTTCAGCGGAACTTGGGAGGTTGCTAATATTAATGTTTCACAACCCGGGGCAGGGTATACAACCGCCCCTACTGTTACAATTACCGGCGGCAACGGCTCGGGAGCTACCGCGAGTTCTTCCACGCTTCCTGTTAACAGCTGTATTTATAAGTACGACAATAATACTCAATGCAATTTGAAATGCTATAAAGATTATTGGTGCGGCGGGTTCCCTAATAATTTTAGCGGTTCGGGTTATACCTCAGTTCCAACAGTGAGTTTTTCGGGCGGCGGTGGCGGAACAGGAGCTGCAGCGACAGCTACATTAGGAGTTAGTTTAATTTCAGTTACTAGCGCCGGTTCGGGCTATACCTCAGCCCCCCCAGTAGTTTTTTCGGGCGGCGGTGGCGGGACAGGAGCTGCAGCGACAGCAGTGTACTCCGCTGGCACAGTCAGCGGGATTAATGTAACAAGCTTGGGTACGGGATACACAACACCTCCAACAGTTAGTCTCACCGGCAACGGATGCACTTCTAACTGTGCCACAGCTGTAGCTAAATTAGGAGTTTCTTCATTCTCAGTTACTAACGCCGGCTCAGGCTATACATTAACGCCATCAGTAACACTTACGGGCGGCGGATGCACAACCAATTGCGCCACGGCAATGGCAGTACTCTCGGGCGCAACAGTCGGTTCAGTCACTGTGGGCGGGGCTTATTCTGAACAGATAAGCGTTACCACTCCCAGCAGCAGTTCTTTTTATCCCAACTCGCAAACTGCTACGGCCACTTGTCCTTTTACAATGGTCGCCTCAGCAAGCGATAACAATGATTTGCAGATTGAATGTTCAACAGTCCCTTATCCGACAACTTTCACCGCAACCACCGCATTTCCGGCATATCCGCCTGTTTTTAAATCATACTATCTGCCCGTGGGCCAGCCTACTTACTTTGTTGCGACATCCCAAAAACTAAACATTGGAAACTGCACTGGCTGCACATATTCTTGGTCAGGGGTTGCTTGTATGGGTTCGAACGGGCAAAGCGGGGAGTTAACCGGAGCCACTGTTTTTACCAAGGTTAAGAATTATTGCGAAGCCACTGCTAGTTCGGGGGTGAACAAAGCTGTAGTAACCGTCTATGATCCGTCCTTCGGCGCCAGTTATTCTGCCACGTGTTCCGCATTCGGCAATGACAATGCTTATTGCTTGAATAATTATTGCGGCGTGTATGACGCTGGCGGCACTAATCCGATTAATTCGATTACAGTCGGCTCCACTGTTGTTTTCAAAGCGGTCCCATCTGCCGGATCGGGAAATTATACTTATGTTTGGTCGGGCCTCCCGACAGGCACGGCAACAGTAACCGGCTGCGACAGTTCTGGAAATAATTGTCATTCCGGCTGCTCGGCCGCTCCGAACGCTGAGTGTAAAATTTCAAATTCGACCGTTGATTATGGCACTGTTACAGTGAAAGTGACAGATACTACGTCTAATATCAATGAAACCTCTAATTGTTCGGTTAATGTTGCTGCTCCGATCACGGTAACCTGTTCTCCTGCAACAGTGTTTTTGGTTCCGGGGTCGCAAGCAATTTTCACCGCTAGCGGCACCGCCGGAGGATTCCCGCCATACACATACAACTGGTCCGGCCCGGGAACCGTGATAGACCGTTGCGGCCCGTCAAATGACAAATGTTTTAAATCATTTACTTCTTCCGGTATAATTCCTTTATATGTTACAGATACTCAAGGCAATCAGTCTCCGGTATCCTTCTGCCAAGTGACGGTAGTTTTGTCTCCGATAGCTGTTTGCTCGGGTCCTACGACAGCTATAGTTGGGAATCCGGTAAATTTTAATGTGAACGTACAGGGCGGCATTTCACCATATGTTTCCCCGGCCTGGTCTTCAAGCGTTGGCGGCGATATCGCGGGCGCCACCATAAGCAATTCTCCTAATTTTTCATCTATATATACTTTCCCCGCCGCCGGGACCAGGACCATCTCTTTTTCTGGCTCCGATTCCTCCACGCCAACCCCCCAGCCGGTGTCAGCTGTTTGCCCGCCGACTGTTGTTTATGACAAGCCAACCGTCACCTGTTCTCCTTCTACCAGCGCCATTGATTCAAGCGGGACAGTGACATTTACCGCCACCGGCTCCTCGGGAGGAGTGCCGGGTGCCTATACCTACAACTGGTCCGGCCCGGGAACCACGCAAAGCGGCTGCACTACAAGCTCTCTAAGCTGTGTTAAAAAATTTACGTCTTCTGGCAGCATAGCTTTAAATATCAAAGATTCTAAGAATAACCAGTCTGCAACATCTTTCTGCCAGGTAGCCATCAACCCGGATTTGCAATTGACTTGCGCGTCCGGAAATCCCGCATCAGTCGTTCTGGGGGGCAGCGCCACTTTTACCGCCAACGCAGGTTCGGGAACTGCTCCATATACATTTAATAATAATTGGACGGAAAGCCCGGCCGGGGATACTAAAACCGGTTCGGGAAACAATTCTGTTTCTACCTGGGCGACTTACCATTTCAGTACAAGCACCGGAGCAAAGAATCTCACCACTTCTGTAACCGATGCAGGCGGCCAGACAAAATCTGTTACTTGCTCAACCAGCGTAGTTTATCCTCCTCCTTTTATCTCGGGCAGCTGCCAAGCCAGCCCCTCCACAATCAACTCCGGCGGTTCCACCACCTTTTCTCCGGCTCCCGGTTCAGTCTCGGGCGGGAACGGAACCTACACATATCACTGGGGAGGGGATTGCGTTGCAACAGTAACCGACCCGACAAAAACCTGTTCAAGCACATACACGAATGGCGGGGCAACGGCACTTACCAAAACATCATCCCTGTATGTCACTTCCGTCGGTGTTAATTCTAATCCTCCAGTCAATTGTTCAGTTGTAGTTAATCCCAGCCCGGTAACGGTCGCAGGATGCGTTGGCAACCCGTACCCTTCATATACAAACGCAACTGCCACATTCTCTCCGTTCGGCGTTTCCGGAGGTACTGGAGCATACAGTTATGCCTGGACCAACGGCTGCGTTTTACCAGATTCGCCCGCAAACGCAAATTGTATAACTTCATTCCCCAGTGCAGGCACATACACCGCCAACCTGCAAGTCACTGATACAGGCAACGGAAGCTTTGCCACCACTGCCTGCATATTGCCCGTATTAGCTAATTTCCCCACAGTCACCTTAAATGCTCCCGGACCGGATTACTGCCATTACGGCGCAGGAAACGGTTCGGTCAACTTCTCATGGATTTATTCTCCTGCAGGATCAGGTTTGCCGCAGTCCAAAGTCCAGTTCCAGGCTGCAACCGATTCCGGCTTCGGCACGATATTGGTTGATGAAACAAATAATTCCACATCGCCCGGCCAGTTGATTAATGTAACTATTGCCTGCAACAGCGCTCAATGTTCCTGCACAGACGGCTCTTGTTCATATAATTTAAATCCTTGCACGCCTTGCCTCGACTATAACAAAAATTATTATTGGAGGGTGAAAGTATACAATGCCAACGGCGATTCCGGCTGGATGTATTACAACTCGTCAGGCGGCACAGCCACAATGCCAGGCACAGCATTCCACACATCCACATATCCCTATCCCGCCCCCGCTTTCTCAATTTTACCGGCCTCGCCTTTCGTCGGCCAGCAGGTTAATTTCGTAGATAACTCCTATTGCTATCCCCTCGGCATATATTCACGTTGCGGGAGTTTACAGGTATATACCTGGTTATATTCAGGCCACACCAGCCATTATCCCGGCAGCATTTACGCCGTTTTCGACACCAAGGGCAGCAAGCCCGTTGTCCTGTCAATCTGCGACGGCGCAAACTGCTGCTCGGCTTCGCATTCTGTGCCGGTCAGGCAGTCCACCTACAATACCTGCACCCATGCCGGAACATGCATGCCGGCTCTGGGGAATTACGCCAGCCAGTGCCAGACAGACTGCGATTGCAACCCCGGCGGTCCGGGATGCACCACCGTCACTTATTATTCCTGTGACCTGCTTAACCAGCAATGCATTCCTGTGCCCTGGCTCTCGGGCAACGACCCGCTATGCCCAACAGGGGCAGGGGCTTGCAACATCCCATCAACCTATCATGGCTGCCGCAACCAGGCATGCGTCCCCCTGCCGAAGATAAATCCAAGCGACACTGATGAGTGCAATATCAGCAACGGGGATGCTGATTGCATCATCCCGGTATACCACTATGTATGCGACCCCGGCAACCAATGCGTTGCTGTGATGGGAGCAGGGGATAACCAGGGCGGCTGCACATCTGCCGGCGATACTTGCTCGACTCCGCCCACTAGTCATTTTGCATGCAACCCCGGCGGGCAATGCGTTACTGTTCTGGGCACCGGTTCAAACGAAGGCGGCTGCATATCTTCCGGCGTACCCTGTCCCACGCCTCCGCCGTCTAACCATTATGAATGCGATACCACCCAGCAATGCATTTCCGTCTTGGGCAACGGATCAAACCAGGGTGGCTGCACATCTGCCGGCGGATCTTGCCCTAACCCGCCGCATTCTCCTCATAATGAATGTAATGCCAGCTCGCAATGTATCAGCGTACAGGGCTCCGGAGGAAACACTTGTGACACCCTCGGCGCACCTTGTTCCCTGCACACAGCTTGCCATAGCGAACAATGCCTGAACTATTCGGGCGGCGGTCCGAACACCTGCTCGACCAACGCTGAGTGTATGGGCATGCACAATATATGCAGCGCCGACCATCTCTGCATAACTGCCTCCGGAGCCGGGACCAACACCTGTTCTTTCGATTCCGAATGCGCTCCGAGCACGCCCGCCCACAAGGAATGCGACACCCTAGGGAAATGTATTTCCGTCCAGGGACCTGTAGCAGCGAGCGACACCTGCGGCGTTGACACTGACTGCAATCCTGCCTGCACAGGGTCTGCCGTAGCCCCTACACCGACGCCGTATTCCTCGAATTATTTCAATACCACGAACTTCAACAGCGTGACCTTCTCCACCATTCACAATGTCTGCAGCTCTTCCTCTACCGCCACCACCAGTTTGTCGTGCATCACGGTTGAAGGCCCGGGTTCTGACCAATGCAACAACGACCAGAGCTGCTCAGGAGGCGTGCACAGGATCTGCAATATAAACAACCAGTGCGTGCTTTCAGCGGGCCTGGGCATCTGCGGCGACCAATGCAACAAAGATTGCGGACCGGGGAACCCCATATGGAAGGAGATATCGCCGTATGGGTTATGAAGATTTTGATTAACCGGATATGCACAGCCTTTACTGTAAAAAAGTGTTATAATAAATAAAATATATTAATAAATAATCTCTGATTAAATCATTTTTTCCTTTCCCGGAAAGACAATTTAATCAGGCAAAAAATGAGTAACACAGCCAAAACAATATTAATGATAGTAGTTGGCGTCGCCTTGCTTGCCATCGGCATCTTGGTCGGTATGTCGCTAAAAACGGGCAAACCTGCCACTGTTGCCAATACCAGCTGCCAGGCAGCAAATACCTCTGCTTCGAATGCGCAGCCGGTAAACCCGGTAAGTCCGTTGAGTTCCGGCGTTATCTCTTCGGTTTTTGCGTTCGGGAAATTAGATTCAGTCGCAGGACAGAAAATAAATGTTTCTTCAGGCGTTGACGTCATTACAGTTACGACTAACTCAAATACCAAGATAGTTTCTTACGAGCAATCCGGGAAAGACGCCAAAGGGAATGTGTCAGTCATTCCTAAAAACATAACCTTGAAAGACCTGAAAATAGGGGATTACCTGAACATCAACCTTAAGGTTTCGAATTCGGGAGAATTGGTGGCCGCTTCCATCAACCGTGTTGTCTTGCCACCACCGGAAGCCAAGTAAGGTAAAATTTTAAAAACCGCCCTGAAATCGGGGCGGAGTGCACGTGGCCTGCAATGTCAGTAGTCAGTGCGTGCTTTCAGCGGGCCTGGGCATCTGCGGCGACCAATGCAACAAAGATTGCGGACCGGGGAACCCCATATGGAAGGAGATATCGCCTTATGGACAATAATAGCTATCCGTTCAACTAGGAAAAGGCCGGCAGGAAATCCTGCCGGTTTTACGATAATATTAAAATATTGACTTTCGAAAGATTATCTGTTAAACTTATTTCTATATTCTAATATCTAAAACCTAATATCTAAAATTTAAAAATATGGCAGTACCAAAAAGGAAAAAAACGAGTTCAAGGAGGGACCAGAGGAGAATGCATCTTTTTTTAAAATCTCCCGCTATAACCCTTTGCCTGAAATGCAAGAAACCGGTAAGGTCTCACACTGTTTGCTATAATTGCGGCTATTATAACGGCAAGGAGGTCATCGATGTGTTGGGCCAGCTTACGAAGAAAGAAAAGAAAGCCCGCGAGAAGGAAATCAAGACAGCGGAGAAAGAGGAAAAATCCTCAAAGCCCATGACGATGGAGGAGCTTTCAAAAAAATAATATCCGCCTGACGGCGGGAAAGAAATTATGGCATCTCGGCACTTATCACGTTCAATCGCAATGCAAAGCTTGTATGAGTGGGATTTTTACAGCCAACAAAAAAATTCTTTGGAAAAGATCACAGAACGCAATATAGGCGAATTCGGCCCGGGACTTGAGGATACGAATTTTGTATGGGAACTTATAAACGGGGTGGCAAAACATATCAAAGACCTTGATAAAATCATCGAGAAAGCCGCTCCTGAATGGCCGATTTTGCAGATACCCATCGTTGACAGGAATGTTTTGAGGATCGGCCTTTACGAGCTCCTTTACAGCGACAAGAAAGAGGTTCCGCCAAAGGTTGCCATAAACGAAGCCATTGAATTGGCGAAAACTTTCGGGGGCGAGTCCTCGGGGAAATTCATCAACGGCGTCCTTGGGACGGTGTTCAAGGAAATGGGCGGAGAACAAACAAAAGAGGAAAATAAATAAGCTGTTAAATTGTTATATTGTTATATTGCTAAACCGGGGATAAAATCATATTTAGCAATTTAACAATTTAGCAATATAGCAATATATTTCGTGAAAGATTTTTCTGTTTTAGAAAAAAAATTAGGCATAGAATTCGAGAACAAGGACCTCCTGATACAGGCATTCGTGCACAGGTCGTATCTTAATGAGAACCCGGATTTCCATCTGAAACACAACGAAAGGCTTGAATTCTTGGGCGATGCGGTTTTGGAACTGGTGATCTCAGAATATCTTTTTGGAAAGTATCCGCAGAATCCCGAGGGGGAGCTGACAAACTGGCGGGCATCGCTGGTCAATGCAAAAATGCTGGCTCAGATTTCCCAGGAACTGGGGCTGAATGATTTCCTGCTTTTATCCCGCGGAGAAGCCAAGGAATTGGGCAAGGCCCGGGCGTATATCCTGGCCAACACTTTCGAAGCCTTGGTTGGAGCCATGTACCTTGACTTAGGGTATAAAATTTGCGAAGATTTCATAAATAAAAATTTGACCGTAAAACTGGACGCGATCATAGAAGGCGGGCTGTTCAAGGATTCAAAATCGGTATTCCAGGAAAAAGCCCAGGAAAAAACAGGAGTCACGCCGGTTTACAAGGTTTTGAAAGAATGGGGGCCTGACCATGCCAAAGAGTTCGTGATAGGCGTTTACCTGAAAGATGACCTGGTTGCCAAGGGCGAGGGCTCATCGAAACAGGAAGCGGAAGAATCAGCGGCCAAAAAAGGATTAGCGGTAAAAAAGTGGTAATTAAATTTAAAATTAAAAAATAAAATAAAAAAAAGATGCTAGTAATAAGACTTTTGAGAATAGGGAAGAAAAATCAGCCATCATTCAAAATCGTGGTGACGGATAAAAGGAAGTCGTCCCGTGCCGGAAGGTTCGTGGAAGTTTTGGGTTTCAGCAATCCTCTGACCAAAAAAATGGGCATCAAAAAAGACAGGGTGGAGTATTGGATGAAAGTCGGCGCCCAGCCGTCGGACAGCGTGCGCAACATATTGATTGAGAACAAGATTATTGAAGGGAAGAAAATAGCGGTTAACAAGAAATCGAAAAAGGAAAAGGCTCCAGCCACGGCAGCGGCTCCGGCAGCTGTCTCGCCGGCTCCGGCAGCAGCAACACCTGCGCCGGCACAAGCAGAAAAACCCAAAGAAGAGGCAAAGCCCCAGGAACCGGCCGCAAAATAATTTATTGACAACTGTATAGGAATTAGTATAATAGAAACAGTAGCAAAAAAGGTCGAGCTACGAAAAATAATGATAGCTTTAAAGACAGAACATGGCAAAAGAAAATGACAAAGAGTTCCTTCAATTTTTGATCGAATCCTTAGTAGATCATCCGAAGGACGTGAAAGTAGAGAGAAAAGTTGATGAAATGGGGGTATTACTTTCTTTGAAAGTTAACCCGGAAGACATGGGCCAGATAATCGGCCGCGAAGGTTCAACCGCCAAGGCAATCAGAAACTTGGTCAGAATAGTTGGCCTTAAGAACCATGCCAGAGTCAACTTGAAAATCGAAGAGCCAGAAGGTGGCAGAGTCCAAAGAAAAACCGAGGACAGGTCAGCCACTGAAAATCTCGACGATATCAAACTCTAAATTTACAAGAACCAAAAACCGTGCTATAATCAGTGCGGTTTTTGTTTAAGCCAGTATTTATTGTGCGACATAAAACATAAAAATGAATTTTGATATCATCACAATTTTTCCGGATATTTTTGAAAGTTATTTCCGCGAATCCTTGATAAAAAAAGCCCAGGAAAAGGGGCTTATTTCCGTCAATATCCATAACCTGCGAGATTTTTCACAAGACAAGCATAAAACCGTTGACGACAGCCCGTTCGGCGGAGGTTATGGGATGGTGATGAAAGTGGAGCCGATTTTCAGGGCAATCTCGAAAATCAAAAAGAAAGATAAGAAATCGAAAGTGATTTTGTTCACTCCGCGCGGCAAAAAGTTCAACCAGAAAACCGCCCACGACTTAAGCAAGCTCAAACAGATAATTTTTATTTGCGGGCGCTATGAAGGGGTCGACGAGAGAGTTGCTAAGAATATCGCCGACATCGAATTATCAATAGGGGATTATGTTCTGATGGGCGGGGAGATCCCGGCCATGGCGGTGATTGAAACAATAACCAGATTGATTCCGGGAGCCATCGGCAAAGAAGGATTGCTTCCCGAAAGGATCACGAAAGAAAAAGGATTTATCGAGTACGAACAATATACCAGGCCTGAAATTTTTTCTCCTAAAAAAGGGGTTAATTGGAAAGTGCCGAAAGTCCTGATGTCAGGCAACCACAAGGAAATAAACAAGTGGAAAGCAAAACACAGCAAAGTTATTGAAAAATAGCCAGTTTGTGTTAAAATGTAAAGAACATGGGCAGGTGGCTGAGCAGCAAAGGCATCAGACTGTAAATCTGACGACCACTGGTCTTCATAGGTGCAAGTCCTATCCTGCCCACATTGTGCCAATGTAGCTCAGTTAGTAGAGCACTCCCATGGTAAGGGAAAGGTCGCCAGTGCAACTCTGGCCATTGGCTCAGTTTAAAATTTAAATTTTAAATTTATTTAAAAATTAGAAATTAAAAATATGGCAAAGAAAAAACAGTTTTCGAAAATCCAGTGCACGGTCTGCAAGAACATAAATTATTTCACCAAGAAATCAAAGGCAGCGGCCGAGAAAAAATTGGAAATGATGAAGTTCTGCAACACCTGCCGCAAGACCACAAAGCACAAAGAGGGCAAGAGGTAGGGCAGGCTGTCACACAAAACCAAAACAGCAAGCCGCCTTTCAATGAGGGCGGCTTTTTGGTATAATGCATAAGGTCAGTAAAAATAAAAATATCAAAAACCATAGACATAGAAATGGCTCCGCCATTTATATAATTAATCGCTCGGTCGGAATGATAAAATACTCACTCGACGAAAAATAAGAATAAATTCTCATTTTTACCTCATTCGTATTTTCTCACTCCTCCCTCACTCATAATTATGAAATTTAAATTCACCAAAAAAAGGGTCATTTGGGCCATAATAATTTTATTAGTGGCTGCTTGCGCTGTTTATTTTGTATTTGGCAGGCCGAAAAGCACCGGCAATATCCAGACAGCCAACGTCAGCAGGCAGAATCTGCAGGAAACCGTGCTCGCAACCGGGCAGGTGGTCAGCGGAATCGATCTTGATTTAAGCTTCCAGGGAAGCGGGATAGTTACGCAAGTATTGGTCCAGGAGGGGGCCACAGTTACGAAAGGAATGACTTTAGCGACATTGAACCAGGCACAGGCGCTGGCGAATCTGACCACAGCGCAGGGTTCTCTTTTGCAGGCCAAGGCGAATTATGAAAAACTTATTTCCGGCGCAACGCCGGAAGACGTAAAAACTGTCCAGGATTCTGTTGACTCCGCAAAACAGAATTTAAACACTTATTATGCAAACGCGCTGAACGTCCTTAGCGATTCCTATCTGAAAATTTATAATGCATCCACCGCTGTAATCACGATCCAAAAAAATTATTTCGGGCAGAACGATCCTGAGGGAGCAAAGGTAGCTCAAAGCATAAGCATCATAAATGCCGGGGTTGGTTCTATCAAATCTTCTTCGGACCAGGCCGAGGCCAGCGCAAGCCAAAGCGATATCGACAATGCGCTTGCTCAAATCCTTTCTGATTTGAATAAATCTTCAGACGCCCTGCAGGTCATAAGGGACCAGGCCGACAGCGGAATTTATTATTCAAAAGTGTCTTCATCGGATAAAACCATTTTGGACACCCAAAAAGCGAATATAAACACAGCCATTTCAAACATTACGAGCATCCAGCAGAATATCAATTCAACCAAAATTGCGATCCAGACGGCAACAGACCAGCTTGCGTTCAAAAAGGCTCCGCCAAGGCAATCGGATATTGACGCAGCACAGGCTCAGATACTTTCTGCCCAAGGACAGGTAGATTCAGCCAGGGTAAATTTGAATAATCTGGTTTTGACCTCGCCCGCCGACGGAACAATCACATCAGTAGATGTCAAGGTGGGTGAACAGGCCACGGCCATGAAAGAAGTTATGGTGCTGCAAAGCGTTAATGAGCTCCACACAGAGGCATATGTAAGCGAGGCCAATATCGCCTCAATGTCTGTGGGCCAGCCGATAGATTATACATTCGATGCTTTGGGGCCTGACAAACATTTTCCGGGTACGATATTAACCATAAACCCTGCCTCAACTGTGATTTCCGGCGTAGTTGATTATCTGGTAAAAGGCACATTGGACAATGTCCTGGGAATAAAACCCGGGATGACGGCTAATTTTACTGTTTTGGTGGCGAAAAAGGATAATGCGCTTGCCGTGCCGTCAACAGCAGTAATAAACAAAGATAACAGTTATTATGTCAGGGTTATTGACGACCCGAAGAAGAAAACCTACCACGAAGTCCAGGTGCAGGAGGGGATACAGGCTGATGGGGGATTGATTGAAATCACTTCAGGGCTGCAGGAAGGGCAACAAATCATAACTTACATGCAATAGCATCATGAGCCTTATTAAAGTTGAAAAGCTGAAAAAAGATTATGTAAATGATGAGGTTGTGACACACGTGCTGCACGATTTGAGTTTTGAAATAGACAAAGGAGAATTTGTGGCGATTATGGGGCCGTCGGGCTCGGGCAAATCGACCTTGATGCATATATTAAGTTTTTTGGACCGGCCCACCTCGGGGCATTATCATTTCAAGGGCAAAGAAACAAGGGATTTTGATGATAAATATCTGGCCAAACTCCGGAACGAGGAGGTCGGATTTGTTTTCCAATCATTCAACCTGCTCGCCAGGACCACGGTTCTGGATAACGTGAAACTGCCTTTGGTTTACAGCCAGCTGAAAGATTACGACCAGCTGGCGGAAAAGGCGCTGGAGTCGGTCGGGATGTCGCACAGATTGAATTATTTTACCAACCAGATTTCCGGCGGCGAAAAACAAAGGGTGGCCATCGCGCGCGCCTTGGTTTGCAATCCGGCGGTCATATTCGCCGACGAACCAACCGGAAACCTTGATTCAAAATCCGGGAACGACGTCATGTTTATTTTGCAGAAACTTAACAACGATGGCCATACGATTATCCTGGTCACGCACGAAACCGATACCGCCAACCACGCCAAAAGGATTATCCGCATAAAAGACGGCAACATCATTTCTGATGAAAAGGTTTTGCACAGGACCATGGCGGACGAGCGGAAAGATTTGGTAAAGTGATTTTTGCCGTAATTTTTTTACTATGGATTTTCTGGGAACTATAAAAATTATTTTCCGCACTTTGCTTGCCAGGAAGGGCCGGTCGTTTTTGACTATTCTGGGGATTGTTATCGGCGTTGCCGGAGTGATTATCATAATCGCTTTAGGAGCGGGTGCCCAGAGTTTGATTTTGGGTCAGGTTACCAAATTAGGATCAAACCTTTTAAGTGTTTCGCCCGGCAAAACCAATGAAAAAGGCCCGCCGTCCCAGGTTTTCGGGATTACTGTCACAACTCTTGTGAATTCAGACGCCGACTCACTGCGCAGCAAATCACAGGTGCCGCATGCCGCGGCTGTCTGCGCGATGGTGCGCGGGCCAGTCACAACCACATGGCAGAACAAAACAGTTGATACCAATCTTATGGGCATTGAAAGCAGCTATCCGCAGGTCGTTAATTTCACGATGCAGGAGGGCCATTTTTTCAACCAGCAGGAAGAGCAAGGGAACGCCAATGTCGCGGTTCTGGGATCCACTGTCGCCAGCGAACTCTTCGACGGAACCGGGGTTGATCCGGTCGGCCAGGTGATCAAGGCCAGGAATTCTTCCCAGGCCGAAGCCGGCGGAATCCCTTTGCGGGTGATCGGCGTCATCCAGTCCCGGGGTAGCTCATTTTTCCAGGACAATGACGACCAGATATTCATCCCTTTGGCCATAGGGCAGGAGCAGATTTTGGGCATCCATTATCTGCAGGCTATAAATATAAAAGTTGATTCAGCTGATAACATCAGCCAGACGATTGCCGATGTGAACAGGGTTTTAAAACAAAACCACCATATACAGCGTGATGTCGATGTTGACTTCACTGTTTATAATATTGCCGATGCAATCAGCCTTTTAAGCACGATAACCGACGCCCTGCGCCTTTTTCTGACAGCAATGGCCGCCATTGCTTTGGTTGTGGGAGGAATCGGCATTTTGAATATAATGCTGGCAACGGTTGCTGAAAGGACAAGGGAAATCGGCCTCCGAAAAGCTGTCGGCGCGACAAATGTGGCGGTGATGAACCAATTTTTATTGGAAGCAGGGACCCTGACTTTCTTGGGCGGGATTATCGGAATAATCATCGGCACGATAATTTCTTACCTGATAAGCTTATTGATGAATTACCTGGGATATGACTGGGCTTTTGTGGTTTCCATAACCTCGGTCATTTTAGCTGCAGGAGTTTCGATTTTGACGGGCGTTATTTTCGGCCTATACCCGGCGTTGAAAGCATCAAGATTAAATCCGATAGACGCATTGAGATATGAATAACAACATATTAAAAATTTTAAAGCAGGCGATGAAGGCCCTGTCTTCCAATCCGGTCAGGACCGTGTTGACGACCTTGGGAATTGTAATCGGCATTGCCACGGTTATCCTGGTTTTATCGGCCGGGGCGGGCTTCAGGAGCCTGATAAACGATGAAATCAAATCTTTGGGCTCAGACACCTTATTCATCAAGACAAGGGTCCCGCCGACAACCAAAAACAGGGGAAGCACTTTGACTCCCGGAATATCCATCGGCATCACGACATTCAAACAACGCGACCTTGATGATATAAAAAAATTAAACAATGTCGTCAATGATTACGGGATGGTGACGGGCATGGCGGTCGCCAGTTACAGGAACAACCAAAAGAACGCCATTTATTTCGGTTCGTCCGCGGAAAGGTTTGTCATAGACCAGCACACCTTGAAAGAGGGGAGGTTTTATACGCCCAGCGAAGACAGCGGCGCCGCACAGGTGGTAATTTTGGGAAGCAAGATAGCAAGCGATTTATTCATACAGGATGATCCGGTAGGAAAGTTGGTGCGCATCGGAAATTTAAATTTCCAGGTCATCGGAGTCTATAATACCCAGGGTTCAGTCGGCGGCGATGGCGCCGATGACAGCATTTATATGCCCCTGGGAGCCGCCCAGAAGAAAATGCTGGGAGTTGACTATGTTACTGTTGCGGTAGTCCAATTAAAAAATACAAATTTAAGCGATGCCACGGCCGAACTCATCCGCCTGACTTTGAGGCACAACCATAATATAACAAATCCTGACAAAGACGATTTCATTGTCATGACACAGGCGCAGGTTTTGGATATTTATAACACGATTTTCAACGGTATAACCATTTTGTTAATTGCCATTGCTTCAATTTCTCTGGTTGTGGGCGGAGTTGGAATCATGAACATCATGTATGTGGTGGTTACTGAAAGGACAGCTGAAATCGGGTTGAAAAAAGCTTTGGGCGCGACAAACTCGGATATTTTAAATGAGTTTTTGATTGAGTCGGTCTTAGTGACTATTATCGGCGGCATTATCGGAATTTTATTGGGCGCGGGCATGGGATGGATAGTCTATTTCATTGCCGTTTCCAACGGCTTGGCGTGGGTATTTTCTGTTCCCTTATACGCTATACTTATCGGTGTGGGGGTTTCGGGGACCATCGGAATTTCCTTCGGCGTTTTACCAGCAAGGTCTGCGGCGAGGTTAGATCCGATAGAAGCATTAAGATACGAGTAAGGGCAGTTTTTTTATTTGCAAACTGAGAAAAACACAGTAATATAAAAATATCAATCATATGTTTTCAGCGCCGGTTTTTATTTTTGCCATACTAACTTTTTTTTCCACTTTCTTGGGCGGGCTTTTTGCGATTAAATTTAAGGACAAATTGCATTTGATCATGGGTTTCACCGCAGGGGTTTTGATGGGAGTGGTGGCGTTTGATATATTCCCGGAGATTATCCAGCAGATAAAATCAAATAATTTCAGCAGCATGGGCCCCATGGTGGCACTGATGGCCGGATTCTTGGTTTTCCATATTTTAGAAAAAACAATCCTCATCCATCATGTCCATGAAGAAGAGTACGCTGAACACAAACACCCGCAGGTCGGGGTATTGTCTGCTCTCGCCCTGGCCGGGCATAGTTTTCTGGACGGAGTCGGGATAGGGTTGGGCTTTCAGGTCAATATGGCAATCGGAATTTTAATCGCCATAGCTGTCATTTCCCATGATTTCACTGACGGCATGAATACTGTCACATTAATGCTTACCCATAAAAATTCTGCAAACCGGGCCAAAAAATTTTTATTTCTGGACGCGTTGACTCCTATGTTCGGAGCTTTATCAACCCTGCTTTTCACTATTCCAGATTATTTTTTAGTTTTATACCTCGGTTTTTTCGCGGGTTTCCTGCTTTACATCGGCGCCAGCGACATTCTGCCGGAAGCCCATTCGAAACACAGTTCATATAAAACGATTGCCCTTACCGTGCTTGGCACCGTTTTTATCTTTATTGTGACCAGGTTTGTATAAAAAATATTAATATATGCCGCGCTAGACGCGGTTTTTTTGTAATATTTTTATTGCCCAAGCCGGTTTTTCATGTTAATATGATATAAATTTACGGGGGCGTAGTTCAATGGCAGAATATCGGTCTCCAAAACCGTTGATCAGGGTTCGAATCCTTGCGCCCCCGCCAACACATGCTAAGCCGAGTGACTGAGGAACCCTTTATATTTTTTCGGAAGAATCGATTTCTAGAAACGTCGCCAATAGGCCGGCCATTGAGGTCGGCCTATTGCTTTTAAAAATTTAGTTTGATAAAAGTTTAAGTATTAAGTAATAATAATTATGGGTCCAGCAATCATATTCGATAAATCTGTACTGGAAAGCCTGAATCCAGATGAAGCCGTTTGGTTTGATCAATTTTTTCTTACAAATATTACACCTCTTTTTTTCATAGAAACCTTGGCGGATCTTGAAAAAAAATCACAATCCGATCGGACGCCCGAAGATATTGTGGGCAATTTGGCATATAAAACACCAGACTTAAACGCCAAGGCCAACGTTCACCATCGTTCATTGCTTGCTGGTGAATTATCTGGGAAAGGTAAAATAGATATGGAATACGGTAGGCCCCATCTGGGAGGCGGAAGATGTGTAAAATTAGGTGGACAGACAGGAGTCATGTTTGAAGAATCTCCTGAGGAAGAAGCACTGAGGCGATGGAGAGAACATAAATTTCTTGAAATAGAGCGTTTTCACGCGAAACAATGGCGCGAGGAATTAAGTGGCATTAATTTTGAAGAAATGTATTCTCAATACCAGGCACGGTTTGCCGGCCAGCCGAAACCAAAAAACTTGGAGGAAGTAAAGGCTATGGTGGATAAGCTTATCGACGGTCCTAACCAGGAGCAGGTTCTAATAACAGGGCTTGCTTCTATGGGGATTACCCTAAAATTTCAACAAGAAATCATTGCCCGCTGGCGCGCTGAAGGCGGCCCTTCTATTAGAAAATTTGCGCCCTATTTTACGCATGTATTAAGTGTTGATCTCGTTTTTTTATTTGGAATTGGCGCTGACTTAATAGGTCGAGGAAGGCCGAGTCACAAGGTAGATGTTGCATATTTATATTATCTGCCTTTTTGCACGGTATTTACATCAAACGACCGATTGCACAAAACGTTGGTACCGCTATTCCTACGTCCCAATCAAAGTTTTATTCCGGGAGAAGAATTAAAAGAGGATCTAAAAAAACTTGATACTCATTATGATGCTCTTCCGCAAGAGACCAAAGTTCGGGGTGTATATGTTTTTGCACATTTTCCGCCGCATGACACCTCGTTTTTGGTTACCAGACTTTGGGACAAACATATGCCTGCAAGTTGGAGAGATGCGAAGAACCCTGAACCGAAACCAAACAATCCCATGGGGAAAGAGATTTGGGATAAGATAAAGGAATTGGAAAAGAAATCTAAAACCGAAGGGACAACCCAGCCAACTTGGTCAGGAGAATCAGATCAGATGGTAATAAAGAGGATGGTAAGCATTAAAAAAGGAAAGTGGAGCCGCTTTCCTCCAGAAGTTTTGAATAGACGAAAAAACGCTGATGGCGATTGGGAGGATATCCCTCAATAAAAAATATACTTGCATATGAACCCAAAAAAATTATTTCCCGAAGATTTTGGGGAAATTTACAGTGACGAAGCATTTGCCGAACTGTGCGGAAAATTTCCAAATTATGATAGTGGGTACCTTTGTCAGGCAACGTATGGGTTGCGGAAGAAAACGAAAGCATGGATGGAAAATTTGTGGCAACAGTATATGATATATGCTGATTCGCATTTTCTGGAAGACTTCAGACGCCAGTTCGCTCAACGTTCTTGGGAATTATATCTTGGGGCAACTTTTATTAATAGGGGTTTTGTCTTGAATTCTCACAACCAGGAAGGCCCGGATTTCGATGTATGTGATAAAGATAAAAAAAGAATTTTTTGGGTTGAAGCCATTGCCGTTAAAAAGGGCGATGGTATAGATCGGGTTCCTGAAACTGTATATAACAGTGTCGGCACCATACCCACGGATGAGATTATTCTCCGATTGGCGAGTGGCTTACAAATAAAATTTAAAAAATATCTTTTAGACCGCGCTAAAGGTATTATTTCAGATACAGATCCATACATCATTGCAATTGACCGTTCGGAATTAGAACATCTAGACGCAATGTTGCCAAACATCCTTAAAGCAGTGTTTGGTATTGGTGAACTTGCGCTTCGCATGCGGATTGGGGAGGAACCAACAAAAGATCCAGAAAATTTTTGGACCCATAAACCTACAATAAAAAAGCAAAGCGGGCAGTCGGTTTCCATGCATTTTTTTGATATACCCGAGCACGCAGGAATAAGTGCGGTAATTTATAACAAAGATAGTATTATTAATAGCCCGAGAGACCCTCAGGAGATGGGTGAGGGTTTTTTTATCGTTCATAATCCATTAGCAAAAAACCCTCTTCAGCCAGGATTTTTACCATTCGGAGAAGAATATGCTGTAGAGGGAGGTTTTATAAAGAAAATAAGGGGGTCGAAAAATTTTAAGAAACCAAATCCTTTTGAATACCTAGATGACTAATTTTGTTTAATCAATCCAGGGCGATTTTCTTATCTTTTAATATAATTTTGCTTCTTAAAAAAGACAAAAGCTCCCGTTTTTCAATCAGCGTTCCTTCTTTAAGCAGGTATTTAACATAATTCCGGACATCGATATCCGACTCATGGGTTTCCTTTTTATGGCCAAGAACGCCGATTCGGAATTTGTTGAATCTGGCCAGCTCTTTTTCGATTGTGTTTCTTATCCCAAGCTCATCCAAATCTATTTTATCCATAAGTTCAATCAACTCGCTTATTAAACTAGGCTCATTTATCGACGGATTTTTACAGTCTATGTTCCTGGCCCTCGTGCAGAAATAATAGACGTGCCGGTTAACCCCGCCGTCTTTAAGTTTTTTAAATTTTTCATCGGCAGATATTCCCGATCCACAGTATCCGCATTTGATTAATTTAGTGAAAGCAAATTCCTTTGACTCTGTTTTTGGCACAAAGTTTTCGTTTAGGGTTAGTTGTACTTTATCAAATAAGGCCTTATCAATAATCGGGGTGTACTTGCCATTATACCAATTACCGCTGCCGACTGGATATTCGAATTCGCCATAGTAGAAATTATTTCTGAGCAGAAGATAAATATTACCCAGTACCAACGGTTTGCCGTTTTTAGTTTTAAACCCTATATCTCTCAGCCAGCGGTAGACTTTTCTGCCAGACCACTGCTCATTGGCCACTTTTTCAAACATCTGCTTAATGAAGGGGGCTCTTTTCGGATCCAGCCGGCATTGGCATTTTTTATCCATGTGTTTTTCGCTAAGATAACCGGTCGGAACCGCTCCCGGCCTCCAGCCCATTTCACACCCGGCCCTAAGCCCGCGTCTGACATTAACCGCCTTATTGTCGTTTTCCAACTTGGCCTGGCTGCCAAGTATCATTAGCAGAAATTTCTCGTTTGGGTTATTGGTAAATTTTTGGCCGTAAGTTCTTATTTCTAAAAGAAGCTTCTGGTCTATTAAATCCACCACCGACCCCAGGTCTCCAGCATTCCTGCTTAATCTGTCTGGGGCCCAGGTTAAAATAGCATTATATTTTCCTTCCCGAACCTCATTCAGCATCTGGTTGAATACGGCCCGCTGGCCGACCTCCTTGGAGGAGTGGGATTCGCGTTTTATTTCCACCACCTCAAGGTTGTCTTTTTTCGCTAATTCCAGCATCTCTTTTATCTGGGACTCTATTGAAAGAGCCTGCCGGTCTTCGGCCTCTGTTGATTTCCGGGCGTATAAGCAGTATTTTAATTTTACTGCAGTGGGGGATTGGTAATTATTAATTCTCGCTGTCGTTGTTTGCTCCATTTTTTGTTTAATTTATTAATGATTTACTGACCTAAGGATGCCGCAATGGCGCTAGGGAGTCCAGACCCCGTCAGTTGGTAAACTGTCGGTAACTCGTGCTTCACAAAAGGTGTTAAAAGAGGTAATATGAATGAAAAAATATGTCGGGAAAAAATAAAAAAAAACCACTTTCTTTCATCGATCTTTTTGCTGGTATAGGCGGTTTTCATATAGCGCTACACGATTTGGGCGCCGAATGTGTCTTTGTAAATGAATTTGATCGTCATGCCCGAGCGACATATAAGGAATATTTTAAAACCAAAAATCCGATTTTATTCGGACACACCGATGCGGAAGATAATCAGGATAAAATTAGGCGATACTTTTGGGAGGATATACGGCTTTTAACAAATCATCAAAAATCAAAACAAAAGTCTGATAAATTGATAAATAATGTTATTGAGGGAAAACTTGATATCCTCTGCGCGGGTTTTCCGTGTCAGCCGTTCAGTCAGGCCGGGCATAAAAAGGGGTTTGAAGATGCTCACCGCGGCATGCTGTTTTTCGATATAGACCGCATATTAGAAGTTAAAAAGCCAAGGGTTGTTTTTTTGGAAAATGTGCGCAATCTCGCCAGTCACGACGATGGATATACATTAGGTAAAATTCTGCAGCAGCTGGAGGCCCGCGGATATGACATAGTCGTACCGGAGGGGATGAATAAACTTGGAGATAAAGAAATTGCGAAGGAATATGTAAGGGTGAATAAGGGGAAAAGATGGACGGTTCTCCGGGCATCAGATTTTGAATCACCGACTTATCGGCCCAGAATATATATTGTTGCATTCCATAAGAAAAAAGTTAAAAAAAACATTCGGATGTCATTTTCTTTCCCCGCTCCCCGTGAAAAAAAAGCAACGCTTGCTTCGGTATTGGGAAAGCCATGGCCGGATATCATCGGGCGGACATTGCGTGTGGGAGGCAGGGGTTCGCCCCACGGAAATAAACATAACTGGGATTCTTACTCGGGAACCGACAATTCAAGACTGATTATCGGTCCCGAACAGGGATTAAGAATAATGGGTTTCCCCGAAGATTTTAAATTTCCCGCAAATTTAAGTGTTACTCAAAAAATGAAACAACTCGGTAACAGCGTCGCCGTCCCTGTTATCCGGGCCGTCGGCTCAGAAATTATTAAAGTGCTTCATGACTGACAAAATTTCAAAAAAACAGCGCTCCCGGAATATGGCCGCCGTACGTAGCCGCGGCAATAAAACAACGGAGTTGGCATTGGTGAAGATTTTTCGTAAAACAAAAATTACCGGCTGGAGGCGGCATGAAAAAATATTCGGCATACGGCCGGATTTTGTTTTTTTAAAGCCGCGGGTTGCGGTGTTTGCCCACGGATGTTTTTGGCACGGGTGTAGGTGGCACGGGCAAATTCCTATGTCAAACAGAAAATTTTGGCGTGATAAAATTAAGCTGAATAAAAACAGGGATAGGCTTATAAGCCGGAAATTAAGACGGAAAGGGTGGACGGTTTTATGCTTTTGGGAACACGAAATAAAGAAAAAACCCGGATTTATCACCGAAAATATAAAAAAATATCTTTTGTCTTGAAGTAAGGTGATATTTAACGGAAATGGTTCATCTATTGACAATGGCTTATTATTTGCTATAATAATCCTATTATTATAATAGAGTTGGAAACTCTATTGGAAAATAAGCTTAAAACAGCATAAATCAATATTATGGCAGAAGAATCAAAAATCGACAGATTTAAAAGAGTCGCAGAGCGCAGAACAAGGGCTGTTTTGCGTGATTTGCGTATTTTGGGCAATTGCGGCAATAAGGGCAATTATTCATATACCTCAGAGCAGGTCCGGAAAATTTTTTATGAGATAGAACAGGCGGTGAAACAGGCGAAGGGAAAGTTTCATTTATCAAATGACAAAGAATTTAAATTATAAAAATATGCCAAATACATCAAGCAATGAAATGCAGCGAAGGGCAAATTGGCTGCAGATTGTTCAAAACACAGTGGATCAATATGATGATCCCATCCACGGCGTGCAGAAAGATGCGATTCAAAACGGCAAGGATGCCATACTGCCCAGCGGGCGGAAAAAAGACGGTACGCTGAAGAAAGATTATGTAAAAAATAATTGGAAGTTTTCGTTTGAGCTCGGGGAGATAAAACCCAGGGGAAAAACTCCGGTCAAAGCGTTGATAATGACCGACTTCGGCACAACCGGGTTAATGGGCGATAAACGTGTCGCAGACTTCGGCCCGGACGAAGAAATTCCTCTTGAAGAAAGGTGGGCGCGTTTCGAATCATATGCGATGGCGAACGAGGGGGGACAAACCTTGGGCGCACGCGGTCAGGGTAAATTTGTATTTGTGGCGGCATCGAATGAGAAAAAAATAATTTATGACACAAGAACGGCCGATGGGAAATACCGTGCTGGGTATACTACCGTCACCGTTGGAACATCGCCGGTTTACGCCTGGAACGGCAAAGAGGGCGAAAGGTGGATACGTGACGAGGTCGGACTTACGCCCGTTCATTCCAAGGGAGGTTCCGGCACGAGAATTATTATTGTCGATCCGAAGGAAGAGCTAATCGTAAGATTAAAGTCCGGAGCCTTTTTGGAGCACATCAGAGAAACGTGGTGGCCATTTATAAGGGATTTTGACGCGCACATTGAGGTAACCGTAGACGGAGTAACTTCAATTGCATCGGTACCAGATTTGATCAAGAAAATCAGCAATGGCAGGGACAGCGCCGATGCCAAATTTTGGAATAAGGACGGGCTTGAATTTAAGTTTGGGCAGTGGGCGGGACGTAAATATAAAATTAAAGAATTCCGAATTGCATCAATCACTGCCGGTAACCTGCCGGAGGCCTACAGGGGGATTGCGGTTTTCAGGGGTTGCATGAAGGTTCAGGCGGTGCAGCCACTTTACGGGTATGATTTTGAGGGCCGCATTACTGGATATGTTATATTAGATTCAAACGGCGACGAAAAGTTGAGGGAAGTTGAGAAGCCCAGTCATTACGAATTTAACAACAGCGGCATTTGGAAAAAGATAGAAACGATTATAAAGGAACAGGCGCAGAGGTTTGGAGCGGAAAAATTAGGAATCGGAGTCACTGGTCCGGTAAATCCAGAAGAGCGCCGCCAAGCTTCCGTCTCTAAGGCCCTCCAAATTTTTCGGTTCCTTTCAAAAGATTGGCCGTTGGAGCTTACTGGTGGCGGCGGAAGCGGTACCGGCGGCGGAGGAGGAGGCGGTCTGATAAAAAACCGTTATGTTTCAATTAAGGATTTTGTTTTTCCAAATCCTGCAAATGTGGCACGATTCGATTGGGGACAAGCAGCATCGGGGTGGTGGCTTGAAGTAAGTAATCGTAAATCACCAGGTATAGATATTTTATTGGAGTGTTGGGTATCAACGCCATCCAATAAACTGTTTGAGGTTGCGAATGAAAAAATGTCATTGGCATCTGATTCTGTCGCCAGCCTTAAAAATGGGGAATCTGGGTTCAGTTTTCCGATCAGTAAAGATATTTTTCCTGCCGTCGGTGAATATCAACTACGGGCAAGGATATCTGACATTAAGACAAAAAAAATTATAGATGAAGTTACCCGTCGTTTTTGGGTGCAGACGGATCCTCCTTTGCGCGCACCCTTTGATATGCAGCCGGCGGCATTTTCGACGATTGAAACCCTTTCTAATGAAGTTGACCTCGAATGGAAATTAGAATTCCGTGAAGATGGCAATATTGTTTGGTACAATATCGACCACCCTTCTTTCATAGCAGCGTCGAGACAAAACGAAGACAGCATTTTTCTTGGTGAGCTTGCTGGAATGGCGGGAATGCAACTTGTAATCCGTAATATCAACACCATGTCGGCCGAAGAAGCTAACTCGAAGAAGCTTCCCTTTAAATATGATGTATTATTCGGAAATGACCCGGAGGCGAGATATCTGGAGACGATTAAAATGCGAGACCGTATTCGCCATAAGATATTATCTAATTATCTAACGTAATATGACCATTATTGTTTATCGTAAAAAGAAAATATTCGGTAAAGAGCAAATGGTGCCGGTATATCTGCCGATCGGCACCGTCCCGACGCCTCAGCGTCAGGAAGCTGCAAAAAATTTGGATATTTCCATAAAAAAAGCCGTTACTGACATTAATAATGAATATGTTAAAAAGGCAAAAGATTTAGGCAGTCAAATTGAAAAGTGGCGATGGCTCGGGATAAAAATCGCAGAACTTATAAGCTCTTTAAACAACCTTGAAAAATCTGACATAGAAAATAATTCCATATGGCCGGCGATATCGCAATATTTACACGAAGATCTTATGCGGGGGTTGGACGCAAAAAGATCGGGAACAGCGAAGGATCACCTAAGGAAAGTCTGGCTTTTGGCGGTCTTGCCGGATACCGATTGGTTCAATACTTGGACTGGTTGGGACGCCTTTATCGATCGGGGAGAACCGTTGGTCAGAGACCCCCGTATACTTAAATCCCTCAAAAAAACTTTTCCACGGGATTTATATAACCTCGGCAAAGATGATTATCAAAATATTGCCCGTATTTTAGTGGAAACACTATCATCCAGGAAGGGGAATGCTGTTAATTTCGAAATGTTTACGGATGCGGAAATCCAAAAGGCTGCAGATCAGGTGGCTGACAAACTCAAATCATTAAAAAATGGAATTTCTTCCGATAGAAAATAAAATAGCCGGCGTGATAAGACAGGCTGGAAGGAAAAACAAAGATAAAGAAAAATCAGCAGTCTGGACATACTCCGTTAAAAAATCCCTAATTAATCTAGGGCACAGGATGGATTATAAGGTTTTTACCTCGGGTTCTGAAAAAATGGGAGCAGACGGCGGAGAATGGATGTTCGATCTTTGTTGGGCGGATTTAGGTAAAAGCTGGAGGGATTTGAAAAGCTTAAAACTAATCTCTGAAATCGAAAGGCAAAATGACGAGGATAATATTTTGCACGACTTCAGAAAGCTAACAATTGGCATTGCCGAGTTCCGCCTTTTTGTAACTACTTATAAGGAGGGGGAGCGAGGCGAAAAAAAATTAGCCGAGGCGGTAAATTTATGCAAGGCCGCCTGCCCAGGATCGCGCGGGTTCAGATACCTTTATGTCGCAGCTTCAGTCAAGCATCCTGGCCGGATTAAAAAGTTCAGCTGGACGGTATAGAAATTCAAAACAAGCGGAATTTTTAAGAATTATTTGCCAATTTATTGATTTATGATAAAATGTGGCAATATCGTACTGATTATTTAACTCAGTAAAAATATTTTCATATCATATATGGAATCAGAAAATTCTAAATTCAACACATTGCTTAACTTAGTCACCCAACGGTTCGATACTATTTTTAACGCAGACAATACTTTGGATCAAAAAGCAGGCACATTAATGGGTTTTGAAATCGCCATTATCATTGGTTATCTGACACTGTTCGTATCGCAATTGCAAGGAGTAAAATTTTTTGAAGGGATGATTGGTATTTTATTTTTGACCGTTTCAACAGTCTTGTTAATTATTATCAGCTGGCCATGTAGATATTTTTTTGCTTCACAAAAATTAACATCTAATGAAGAAAATCTTAATAAAGACGAAAAACCGCTCTTATTGCAGCTGATTAGCGACGGAGAAGCGGCCAATGATAAAAATTACAAAATTTTAAAAAGAAAAGCCACGCTATATAAGATTGCAATAATTTTATTATTGATAGGTTCGTTTTTATTAATCTTATCAAAGCTAAATAAATTCTATGTCTGATAATAAAAAAAACAACGGGCAATCCGATACACAAAAGCCTCAAATCCGGCCGCAACAGCAAAAGCCTAAAAATAAAGCCGAAAACGAGTCCATCAGTCTGCCCCCAGCTAATAACACTGAAACTTTTTCCAAAGGGAACAAATCAAAAATAAATTAGTTTTTTGCTATACATCATCTTGGAAAAGACCCTAAGATATTCAGGAAAATAAAAAAGTCTACTGAACAGAGCCCGGGGCTCTGTTTTTGCTTTATTAGAGGTATTTTATGCCCTATTTTTTTTGAGGGGGTAAAATAGGGGTTAATTAAGGCTGTTTCTATTGACAATATTAAGATTATATGGTATAATTATGCTATAAGAATTAACCCATAAATGATACAATTTTAAACTTTTTTATCTTAAAAATATGAAAAAAACAATAGTCTTCGTTCAATTTTTTGTGCTCGCCCTATTTTTGTTTAATGCAAAAAATGTTTTTGCATCAAGTTGTACTGCCTATGGCAATACCACACTTTGCAGTGATGGGACTAGTTATACCCAATACGGCAACACCGTCCTCGGTAGCGATGGCTCCAGCTACACACGTTATGGCAACACCGTCCTCGGTAGCGATGGCTCCAGCTACACACGTTATGGCAACACTACCCTCGGTAGTGATGGGACTAGTTATACCCAATACGGCAACACCGTCCTCGGTAGCGATGGCTCCAGCTACACACGTTATGGCAACACTACCCTCGGTAGCGGAAATACTTATTATAATTGTCCAGCTAATTCAACCTATAATTCTGTCTCCGGTAAATGCAGCTGTAATTATGGATATGTTGTCAGTGGTTCAAGCTGCGTATATAATTACGCGGCCCCTTCTGCATATTCAGTAAATTCATACAGCTGCCCGCCTAATTCGCACACCTCAGCCGCTGATCCATCAAAGTGCGATTGTAATTTTGGATATCAGGTTAATTCAACAAAAACCGCCTGCATTTTTATCAGCTCGGTTACTAATAATCAGGCATGTATTAATTCATACGGCTTAAATAGCTATTGGGACGGTACAAAAAGCGCCACAGGTTTATTGAATTGCGCCTGCTTATTCGGTTATCAGTGGAATAATGCTGGGACTGCATGTGTGATTACCGCCACAACCGCCAATAATAGGGCCTGCGCTAACGCATATGGGTGGAACAGTTATTGGGATGGTACAAAAAGCGCCACAGGTTTATTGAATTGTACTTGCTTCATTGGTTATCAATGGAACAGCGCCAGAACCGCATGTATTAGTAAATAAGAACACAAAAGATAAATTCATGGAAATAATAGAACCAAAAAGCATCCCTATGTCATGGGTAAAAGAGAAAAATGATTTTTTGAAAGAAAAATTGCCGAAAGATGTCCAAGAAAAGCCATTTTACCCGGATGCTTTTTTCTACACGCAATATTATAGAGATCCGTTAAAGGGCCTCCATTATATGGCAATGGTAATTTTTTCTTTGCTCAAGATTGAGCCCAACGGGTGCATGATCGATTTTTATAATGAGAAAGAAGTCCAAAGGGGAGGGGATGCCGCGGGTTTTTATACCAAAATTAAAGACGACGAAGGAAAAGAGAGGGAAATAATAGTTATTAATTCAAAATATAAAGATAGCCCCCTCGCTGTGGGCGCCATCTTGGCTCACGAGATGATGCACCTGTATCTCTACCGCCTTGGCCTGAAGCTCGAAAACATTCAAGAAAATGAACTGATGACAGATTTGGCCACTATAAATACCGGCCTTTCCATACTAATATTAAACGGGATGTCATATTCCTCTCAGTGGTTGCTGACCGTATTATTAATATTTTTCGGAAGGATATATTGGCGCAGCAAAGAATTGGCTTTCGGATATTTCAAGCCCAAAGAGTACGCCGAGCATGCGATATCTTATTTTAAAGAAAAGGGCTTGGGCGTGGAAGATTTTATCGGCTATGTTGCTCCGATGTCTCGCCATTTTATACCCCACGATTTGTTCTCCAGGGGGAAGAACTCCACATTATATATAAAGGCCCTAGAAAAGCAATATATAAAGGCAAATTTTGCCAAAGGTGTAGTCGCCGCCGTAATTATTGGAGGGTTTCTAATATGGGGGCAAGTTTCCACCAGTAAACAAAACAATTTAGAGTCTCAGATCCAAAGCTGCAATTCCGCATTAACCGTTTCCGAAAATAATATTAATGCGGAATTGCAGCTT
>Ga0209777_10001956_pt1 | contig 28216 bp, 29 predicted proteins | sample FrelakmetHBP12HB_FD_187147 | JGI IMG/M metagenome (GOLD analysis project Ga0209777, IMG submission 187147) | Freshwater lake sediment microbial communities from the University of Notre Dame, USA, for methane emissions studies -HBP12 HB (SPAdes)... | ecosystem: Environmental > Aquatic >...
TGCCATACGCCATGAGCCATTTGTCAACATATTTGGCAAATGGCTCATGGCGTATGGCATATGGCAAATAGCAAATGGCTATTAGCTATATGCAATTTGCTATAAGCAAAGTTAATAATAATTAATAATTTACAACAATATGTCAAAAATCCTAGGTATAGATCTCGGGACAACTAATTCCTGCATGGCTATTATTGAAGGCGGTGAGCCAAAGGTTTTAGAAAATAAAGAAGGCATGAGAACCACGCCTTCCATTGTGGCGATTTCTAAAACTGGTGAAAGGTTAGTCGGCCAATTAGCTAAAAGGCAGGCCGTGACTAATCCGGAAAACACGATTTTTTCCATTAAGCGTTTAATTGGTCGCCGCTGGACAGATGCTGAAGTGCAAAGAGACAAAGAAACCTTGCCTTATAAAATTGTGCAAGCTGGCGATGGCGTTAAGGTTGCCATGTCAGGCCAAGAATACTCGCCCCAGGAAATTTCAGCCATGATTTTGCAGAAATTAAAAGCTGATGCTGAAGAAAGAATTGGCGAAAAGATCACTGAAGCCATTATTACTGTGCCAGCGTATTTTGACGACTCGCAAAGGCAAGCCACAAAAGATGCCGGTAAAATTGCAGGTTTGGAAGTGAAAAGAATTATTAATGAACCGACCGCAGCAGCTTTGGCTTATGGTTTTGACAAAAAGAAGGATCAGCAGATTGCCGTTTATGACTTAGGCGGCGGCACTTTTGATATTTCTATCTTGGATGTGTCAGCCAATACGGTAGAAGTTAAATCAACTAATGGCGACACTCATTTGGGCGGTGATGATTTTGATAAGCGCATTATTGACTGGATTATTGCTGAATTTAAAAAGCAAAGTGGTTTGGATTTATCCAAAGATCCCATGGCTTTGCAAAGAATTAGAGAAGCAGGAGAAAAAGCCAAGATTGAATTATCTTCTTCAGTGGAAACAGAAATAAACCAGCCGTTTATTACCCAGGCTCCTGATGGCAGCCCCTTGCACTTGGTCATGAAAATGACTCGCGCCAAATTGGAAGAACTTGTTGGCGATTTGGTGGAAAAGACCATGGGCCCGGTTAAAAAAGCCTTGGCTGATGCCAATGTGCAGCCCAAAGATATTGAAGAAGTAGTCATGGTTGGCGGTATGACCAGAATGCCTTTGGTGCAAAAGAAAGTTGAAGAATTTTTTGGCAAAAAGCCTCATCTGGGTGTTAATCCTGACGAAGTGGTGGCTGTGGGTGCGGCAGTGCAAGCTGGTGTTTTGCAAGGTGAAGTTAAAGACGTCTTGCTTTTGGATGTCACGCCATTGTCTTTGGGCATTGAAACTTTGGGCGGAGTTTGTACTAAATTAATTATCCGCAATACCACTATTCCGACTGCCAAGTCGCAGATATTTTCTACGGCTGCTGATTCCCAGACTTCAGTGGAAATTAATGTTTTGCAGGGCGAACGCGAAATGGCGGCTGATAATAAATCATTAGGTAGGTTCATTCTTTCAGGCATTCCGCCCTCTCCGCGCGGTGTGCCGCAAGTGGAAGTGACTTTTGACATTGATGCCAATGGCATTTTAAATGTTAAAGCTCTTGATAAAGCGACTAATAAAGAACAAAAGATTACCATTACTGCATCTTCAGGCTTGTCTAAAGAGGAAATTGCCAAAATGCAAAAAGACGCAGAGCTTCATGCTGAAGAAGACCTCAAGAAAAAAGAATTAATTGAAGCCAAAAATTCAGCTGACACTTTGATTTACTCAACTGAAAAGACTTTAAATGAATTGGGCGACAAGGTGAAGCCTGATTTGAAAAAAGAAGTTATGGATAAAATTGAGGAATTGAAAAAAGTTTCCGCCAAAGGCGGATCCGCCTCTGGCGGAAAAGACGGGGGAGATGCAGAAGTCATTAAGAAGGCTTGTGATGAATTAATGCAGTCTGCGCAAAAAGTCGGGGCTGAAATGTACAAGCAACAGCAAGACGCTCAAGCTAAAGCCGGCGCGCAACCAGGTGCTGAAGCTGGTGCAGGTGAACCAAAGGCTGAAGATAAAAAGCCGGAGGAGGGTGAATTTGAGGAAAAAAAGTAAATAAATTTTAAAATAATTTAACTTTATGGCACTTTTTAAAATCAATGGCTCTGTCGCAAAAAAAATAACAGCGAAAGAATTAGATTTAGAAAAAAAATTGCAGTTTTTATTTGAGCAAAATCTAGAAGAACTCTTAAATATTTTTTTCCTTGCGCATGAGTATTCAACAAGTTTTGGCGGAAGGATTGATACTTTGGGGATAGATAAGAATGGCTCTCCTTGCATAATTGAGTACAAGAAAAATCAAAATGACAGTGTCATTAATCAAGGCCTTTCATATTTACGTTGGCTTTTGGATCATAAAGCAGATTTTGAAATTTTATGCCAGAATAAGAAAGTTAATATTGATATAGATTGGAATTCCCCGCGTGTTATATGTATTGCAGAAAGTTATAACAAGTTTGATCTTGATACGGCTGATATTTTGCCGATCAATATTGAACTATTACGTTATCGAATTTATGAAGAAAATCTTCTTTATCTTGAACCAGAAAATTATCAAAAGGTAAAGATATTCACTTCGGGAATTATTAAAAAGGGACAGGCGCAAAAAAGCAAAGATGTAAATTTGCAAAAAAATTATTCAATTGCAGACCATTTAGAAGGAATCAGTCAAGAAACACTGGAACTATTTCAGGATTTACGTGAACGAATTCTTTATTTGGATCAAAATATAATCGAGGAACCAAAAGCAAAATATATTGCTTATAAAACATCTACAAATTTTGTGGATATAGTTATTATGCGACAGGGGCTAAAAATATTTTTAAATTTAAAAAGTGGAGAATTGAATGATCCACAAAATATTGCACGTGACCTTACAAAACCAAAAGTGATTGGTCATTGGGGTAATGGAGATTATGAAATAAAGGTTGAAAATAAAAATGAAGTTGATGCGGTTTTTGCACTTATCAAACAAAGTTATGATTTAAATAAATAAAAAATATGTCACAAGGAATTGTTCCAAGTTCACTTAATAAAGATTTTGAAAGCATTAAAAGGATTGATGAAAATGGCATTGAATATTGGGAGGCCAGAGAATTAATGCCTCTTTTGGGTTATCCAAATTGGCAGAAAGCGGAAGAAGTGATTGGTCGTGCGGCAAGAGCTTGTATTAATAGCGGCCAGATTGTGGATAACCATTTTAACCAAACGGGTAAAATGGTTGATATTGGCTCAAATACAGTGAGGGAAATAAAGGATTGGAAACTGGATCGTTATGCTTGTTATTTGATTGCCCAAAATGGAGATCCGAGTAAGCAAGAAATTGCATTGGCCCAAACATATTTTGCGGTTCAAACCAGAAGGCAAGAAATATTTGAACGACTTTCCGAAGCTGACAAGCGACTCTTTATAAGAGGCGAAGTGTCTGACCAAAATAAAAAGTTGTTCAGCACGGCTAAAAAAGCAGGCGTTTCTAATTTTGGAAAATTTAATGATGCGGGCTACCAAGGATTGTACGGCATGCCATTGTCAGACATTGAAAATAAAAAGGGCATTAAGAAAGGCGAGCTTTTGGACAGAGCTGGCACGACTGAATTAGCCGCCAATCTTTTTCGCATTACCCAAACAGATGAAAAGATTAAAAAGGATAATATTATAGGCGATAACGAAGCGCAACGAACCCATTTTATGGTCGGGGGAAAGGTAAGGCAGACCATAAAAGATATAGGCGGCACAACTCCAGAGAATTTGCCATCTGAAAAACATATAAAGGAATTAAAAAGAGAACATAAAAAGTTTTTAAAAGTTAATGATAAATAATAATCAAATTTTATGGAAAACCAACCAAATCAGCCGCAACAAATTAATATCAAAATCACCGACGAAATTATGGAAGGCAGGTATGCCAACATGATGCAGGTGATGCACACCAAGGAAGAGTTTATTTTGGATTTTGCCAATGTGGTGCCGCCGCAGGGGATTATGACAGCCAGGGTGATTACCAGTCCGGGCCACATGAAAAGAATTCTTAAAGCCTTGCAGGACAATATAGAGAAGTATGAAAAGAGTTTTGGCAAGATTAATGAGGCCGAAGCGCCCAAGGGCATCCCATTCCCGTTAGTTTGACAACCTTTAACGGCTTTTGCACTTTAGTGTAAAAGACCGGCGTCGAACACTAAAGTGTTCGACCCGTGAAGATTTAATGAGGCAGAAGCGCCCAAGGGCATCCCATTTCCGATAGTGTAGAATATCTTTGTCACCCTGAGGCTCTCGAAGGGTGACGCCGTCCTTAAATATTTAAATTTATGTATAAAAGTTATTGGGTTTATATTGTTTTATGTCGTGATAAATCTTTTTATACAGGAGTTACTAATAATATCGAGAGGAGAATTTGGGAGCACAATAATGACGAAAATATTAGATGTTATATTTATAAGAGACGACCGGTGAAATTAGTTTTCTGTGAATATTTTTCTGATATTAATTCAGCAATAGATCGAGAAAAACAGATAAAAAGCTGGTCGAGAAAAAAGAAGCAAGCATTAGTAGATGAAAATTACGATAATTTAATTAAATATTCTAAGCGTAAATATCCCAACAGGTAAGCCCAATGTATGGTTCGAGAGCCTCACCATGACATTGGGGGAGCGTTTTCGCCCATTAAAAAATAAAAAAATCCTTTCCATTTGGGAAAGGATGGCATGGTCAGCCCCTGATCCAGGTGATGATCATGAAGACGAAAAAGATAAAGAGCAGGATTCTCCAGAGCTTGTATGTTCGTAGAAAGTTGGGTTTGAACATGACAAGGCCTGGCAGGGCAGAGGCTAAACAAAATAGGGCCATGACTGCCAGAAGCAGCAGAAATTGATGGTCTGCTACCAGATCTGCTACCATAGGCGCCTCCTTCTGCGGCGATGGCGGCCGCGCTTGATTACCCAAAGAGCCAAAATGTAGATGCCGATGAGAACAGCAACATAGAACAAGAGGACGAATTGCACATTAGCGGCTGTTTGGTCGGTCATGTTTTACCTCCTAGAATTGTTCGATTTCAGCAGCCTGTTCCGGCTTGATTTGCCTGGTGTGATTTTTCAGCACTGCCAGCAAGGCATGATTACAAGGACGATTGAGGCCATTGTGCCAAATGCCATTACCATTGGCTGCGGTGGGAATCTGCGCTAAGTCAGGAAGCAATTCTCTTTCTGTCAAAACCGGGCCACTTTTGTTGTTTCCTTCCAGCCTGACAATCGCAATTTCACAGGTTTGACCGCGGTAAAAGTTCAGCCCATAATATTTTCTTCGAGGTTTTCCCCAGCGCCTACGAGCCTTAAGCAACAGCTCCCATATCATGGTACCCCTCCTTTGCTAAGATGCCTGCATTCTAACAAAAATTAAAAATAATTTCAATAATTAATTAATTTTATGCTTAAAACCCCAGAACGATACGCTGAACAAGAAACTGCGAGCTTTGATTATGAAGAAGCGGCTGTTTTGGCGCGCCAGAAAATAGAATTAGAAGGCAGTGAGGATAAACTAAAAAAATCCCAATTTAAAAATAAAATTAAAGAAAAATACGGCAGTGTGAATACGGAAAATCCCGAACGCACTCCGGCTGCCAGGCGCATCTTTGACTTGGAGGCCGAAAAACAGCGTTTATTCATGGCGCAAGAAAAAGGCCAGCAGCCAGAAGTAAAAACTCGCTCAATTGAATATGATGTTGACCAGAATCTTTTTTTCTTTAAAGCCGAAAGAGGTTATGAGGCTTTGGTGACGCCTGGCGATCTAATGACTGATATTAACTGGGGAATTAATTATGAACTGGGTAATAATGTGCCGGTTGAATTAAAGCGGCAATACCTTGAGGCCATTTATCAAGATAAAATCAGACAGCTGCATGATAGGCAATTAATTATTCAGCGTACTGAATTAGAAAGAAATCAAATTGACCATTTTCTTTACGATACTTATTTGAAAGTCCAAGCTGACATGGAAAAGGGGGGTGGCGAGTCTGCTGGTTTGCTTTTTGAAAAGATGATTGAAAATTTGCTTATGAAAGTTTCTCTTGATTTGGCAAAATGGGGGATTAAAGTGGAAAAAGCGAGTGTGATTGAAGATGTGGAATTAAAAATTGATTTTACCATTACTTTTTCTCATAAAGTGACTGGCGTGGGAGTGGAAGAAGTTGAAGATAAAAAATTGGGCATTCAGTTCACTTTAAAAAGCCCGCAATCTGAAGATTTTAGGAAAAAGCAGAGGCAGGTAGCCAGGTCTTTAAAAAATTTACATGAAGTTGATAATTTAGTTTTGATTTCCGTGCCCATTGGGCATGATGAGATTTTTTCCAAATACAAAAGATGGCAGCATCAGGATAAAAAGCCAGGCGGACCAGAGAATTTTTTTGAGCCCGAAGAAGTTATCCATTTTGTCAAGGAAATTTTTAAGAATACTGAATTGGCAGAAAGTCCGGAATTTTATAAGGACTTGAAAAATTATTTGGAAGCAAAAAAATAACCAGCCGTGATAGCTGGTTGTCAGAACGAAGTTGTACTTTTAGTAGAGGCCTTCCCCGATTTTGGCCACGTTTTCTCCGCCAGTAGTGCACCAGTCATAGACAATGCGGCAGGCGGCGTCAAAGTCCAGGGGCGAAAAGATGTTCGGATGGCATTCCTGGATTTCATGGATCAAGATTACGACATCGACTCTGCCATAAATCAAGAGCCTGGACAGGATGAGCACCCTGTAAAAATCCATGGTTGAACGCTGTTTGGGATCGCTCAAATCTACATATCCCAGATAGAAGCGCAACCACCATTGCATCCTTTTCACCATCTCTTTCGGCTCAGGCAGCTGAAATTGGGGTTTCATGGGCGGCAGTTGAGCATAACGTTCTTTGTGTTCATCCTTCATTTCGATCCCTCCTTGTTTTTGAAGTGTTGATTTTCCCCCGTTACTTAGTTGCGTAGGAAATCTAGGAACTTAAAAATAATATCATCGTTATTAACCTTTGTCAATAATGTCTAAAGATTACTACAATATCCTGGGCGTGGCTAAATCCGCGTCCAAAGACGATATCAAAAAGGCCTTTCGGGAAAAGGCCCATCTTTATCATCCGGATAAGCCAGGCGGAGATGAAAAAAAGTTTAAAGAAATTAACGAGGCTTATCAGGTTTTGGGCAATGACGAGAAAAGAAAGCAATATGACCAGTTTGGCGCTACTTTTGACCAGCAAGGCGGTTTTGGTGGCGGTATGAACTGGGAGGATTTTATGCGGGCGGCCAGGCAAGGCGGGACAAGCTACGGCAATGTTGATTTTGATATGGGTGATTTAGGTGATATTTTAGGCGACTTATTTGGCGGCGGGTTTTCCGCCAGAGGCGGATCCGCCTTTGGCGGAGGTTTTGGCAGGCATAAAACCAGGGCTCGCATGCGAGGACGCGATATTGAAGTTGATTTGACTTTGGATTTTAAAGAAGCAGTTTTTGGCGCGGAAAAGATTATTGAATTATATAAATTAACGATTTGTGACAAATGCCAGGGTAATGGGGCAGAACCTGGTTCAAAAATTTCCACTTGCAAAAATTGTCAGGGTCAGGGCACGGTGCGCCAGGTGCAGCGCACTATTTTAGGCAATATGCAGACAGTGACAGATTGTCCAGCTTGCCAGGGCGAAGGCAAAACTTATGAAAAAGCTTGCCCAAAATGTGGCGGTCAGGGTCGGGTTAAAGAAACTAAACAATTAGAAGTTAAAATTCCAGCTGGCATTGATAATGGCATGAGCTTAAAAATGAGCGGGGAAGGTGAGGCAGGTTTACTAGGAGGTAAAGCTGGGGATTTATATATTCATATCCATGTTAAACCAGACCGTAATTTTCAGCGTGAAGCTAATAATATTTTAAGCCAAGCTGAAATCAATTTTAGCTTAGCAACTTTGGGCGGAAAAATATCAGTGCCGACAATTGATGGCGAAGTAAATCTGAAAATTCCAGCTGGCACGCAATCTGGCCAGGTTTTTAGCTTAAAAGGTAAAGGCGTGCCGCATTTTCAGCATTATGGCCGAGGTGACCAGTTGGTGGCTGTAATTGTAAAAACTCCGAAGGATATAACTAAGAAGCAAAAGGAATTATTGGAACAATTGAAAGATGAAGGCGTTTAGCATTCCAGTGCTGTCACTCTGAGCATGTCGAAGCGTAAGCGCTGGGATGAGTTGAATGGGTAGCGAGGCATTGTAACATTTTAGTTCGACTTGGCTCACTGTAAACTCTTAAGCTTTAGCCTGAGCTTGCCGAAGGGTCAATGTGACAATGCGTGCCAAAAGTCTTGAAAGTCTCTAATTTTAGATAAAAAAGACGCCAGGTTGAGCCAGGCGCCTTTTTAGTTGGCTAAATTTTTGTTTGACATTGGTTTTTGTGTTATAATATAAAAAAGGAATTAAAACTATCCACAGGCATGGATTTTTTAACTAATATAAATTGGTCAGCGCCCAGTTGGGATTTGTTTATAATCTTATTTTTTGTGGTCGCTGCTTTTTTATATGGGTTATCTTTAGGCCGTGATCGCATTATAGTGATTCTGGTCAGTATTTATATGGCTTTAGCTATTGTCAATGCTGCGCCTTATTTAAATGATTTTAATGCGGAGATTAGCTATAATAATGCTTCCATTTTCAAGGTGACCATTTTTCTCGGTTTATTTATAATAGTTTTTTTCTTGCTTTCGCGCAGCGCATTATTAAATACTATTGCCAGTTCAGACAGCCCTGGACGCTGGTGGCAATCAATTGTTTTTAGCTTTTTTCATGTCGGCTTAATTTTAAGTATTTTAATGGCCTATTTACCCAAAGACATGACAGACAATATTTCCGCTGGCATGCGTAATTTATTTATCTCTGATCCAGCCAAATTTTTCTGGCTAGTGGCGCCGATTGCGGTTATGGTTTTAATCAGAAAGCCCAAGAAAAATCCAATGATTTAAAAAATTTATGAAGCTAAACAAACTTAAGGGAATTTGTTTGCTGGTGGCCGCGCTTTTACTGGGTGGGGTTTTTATTGCTCGGGCTTCAGGCTTAGTTAGCTTTGAGCCCAATGCTGATCCTGTAAAAACAAAAATTATTTTGTGGGATAATGTGCGCATGGTGGCTAAAGGCTTGAAAATGTCGCCTTATGGCGTCAATGATTTGAGTGATGTGGCTGGCGGCAATATTGATATTCAAAGTAAGGATTTATATGTTAGGAAATTTATGGGTTTTAACTGCGCTAGTTATCCTGATAAAATTAATTGCGCCACAGCTATTGGTGATGTGGGCGGCAATACTTTTCTTAAAATTGATACCTTAAACGGCCAAAATTTAACCTTGGTTTCAACTCTGTCAGGCATTAATTTAAAAGGTGCATTGATTGACATAACTGGCAAGCTGATTTTAACTGGTTTAAATGACGGCAATAAGAATTTAATTGCCACAAGCCAGACAACCTTGCCGACTGGTGCTCCAGCAGGCAGTGTTTTTGCTGATAGTCTTTCTGTCAGCCAAATAAAAGATTTTAATTCCTGTTCGGGCGGCACCAATGCGGGGAAAGACTGTAAAATCGCTGCTGATTGTCCTGGCGGGAGTTGCAGTTCAGCGGGATTGACCATGCCTGATTTAAAATTTGATGACGGGGCAATTTTCAATACCAAAAGTTATATCTCAATTAGTTTATAAAGTTAGCCTATGAATAGATTAACAAAAATTTGTCTGTTATTGGGAAGCTTAGCTTTGATTTTTACAATAGCGAAACTGGCTTGGGCTGAAGGCAATGGCTATTTTTTGCAAAAAGGCAATGAATTTTTTATTTTTGATAATTTGTATATTAATGGTTTTTTGTCTGTGGAAAGCAGCTTAGTGCCTGATCCCAATTTCAAAGGAGCTTTTGGTGATGTTTTGGTGGGCAAAAATTTGAATTTAGATGCGACTAAATCTTTTAATTTTTGCAAAGATACCAGGGATCCGCAAACAACTTTGCCTTTAAATAAAGATTGCGCCACTAAGGTCATGATTTGGAAGCCAGATGTCCTGGAAATAGAAAGTCCTGACTTTTATGAATTAGATGCTAATAATATTCTGCTGACGGGTAACCTGGAACTAAATTCCCAAGGCGGAACAATTAACACTGACAGCGGCATCAAATTAACTGGCTGTTTTAGCAATGATGGCAGCAATACCTGCAATACGAATGAATTCAAAACTAATAAATTATACACGAGTAGCTTAAAGATCTTGAATATCTGTACGGGGACGGCTTATAAAAATAATTTCGTGCCTTGCGCTGTAAATGCTGATTGTAATCAAGGTTCAGATGGCATTTGCCATAACAATGAGATAACTTTGAGCCCTAGCAATAAATTAATTTTTGATACCATTACTTTGGGCTCAAATTTTGCTCATCAAAACCTTTGTACGCCAGTAGGTGTGACAACAGCATGCCCTGCGGGTTCTGGGACTGCGATGCTATCAGGATCAGTTATTTCAGGAGCAAAATTATGCTGTAATTTAAAGATAAGTTTTTAAATATGCCTAGAATTTATAAAATTTGTTTGTTTATTGCGCTTTTCTTGCTTTCCGCTTCAGTGGCTTGGGCAGGTTTTAATTATGATTCGGCGCATAATTATTTTTTGATTGATTCAATTCTGAAAACTGGGGGCAGCTATATTTTAGTTGGCGATGCTTTTGCTGAAAAGGCTGATACTTTTGCGGTTTCCAATAACTTGATTTTTTCAGCCACTGGCCAATTTACTTCAGGCAGCCGCCAGATGAGCCAAAATAATTTTTCCACGCCGTCCATAAAGGTACAAAGCTCCAACCCTTTCACGATCTCAACTAGGGACCTTAACAAAAATTTAATTTTGGGGACAAATACAGCCGGCAATGGCATTAACATAAAAATGGATAATAATTTAGTTTTGGATAGTCGCGGTTTAACCTTGATTGACCTGGATAACCCTGCTGCTAATACAATTTATGCGCCTGAAGTTTTAACTAAAAGTTTGGTTTCTTTGACGGGGCGTCCTTTGGAGATTGGCAATCTCTCGACATTGACTGTGGCGTCGGGAATAAGCAATGTTTCGGCTAGTAGTATAATCATGGATGGACAACCTTTTTGCCAAAAAGTTACTTGGGCGCCGACTGATACTGCTAATTCAACAGCAGATGTAACAAATAATGGCGTGCCAACAGGGGGTGATGCATCTAATGATAACTGTGCGACGAACACAGGCCACTCTGCTCAAAAGGCCTGTTGCCCTGCAAACTACTATATTTATAATTTTAGTACTGCTGGCAAATTGGTCTGCTGCCGGGCAAGATAACAATTGACCATTTAACAGTTAACTGTCAATGTCAGGGGAATTTAATTTTTGAGATATTGAAATAATGCCAAAGACTAAAGATTTTAATTTTAAGATCAAAGATAAAACCATTGAATTTACTATTAATACCAAAATTTATTCTTTGACAGCAATTTATCAGACAGCCTATTTTTTCTTGGATAAGGTTTATATTTTTTTAGATGGTGAACCGGCCAAGGAAATTAAAGTAATAATGAAGCCCAAATCGGCCTCAGCTGATGGTTCGACTAATCTCACCATGACAGCTTCGGCAGATTTAGAAAAAATAGCTGGTGAGTTTTATAATGAACTTTTAAATCAAATTTTGCGTGAAAAAGTTAATCAAACTAACAGTAAAATCCGCGAATACATAGTGGCTCAGGCGCTTTATAATGCCGTGCCAAGCGAAGTTGATGAGCTCTTGAAAGAGGTTGAGGAAGAAGACTGGCAATCAGACCCTTTAGGCATTGCCAAGACTTGGGAAGTGGCTAATGATGAGAATAAAAAAAAGAAAAAAGTTAAGAAGGTAAAAAAGGGGAATTAGCGCTATGGAGACGATCAGATTAAACAAGCAAATTTATAAATTGGAAGCTTTACAAAAAGCAGTCGCGGAATTTAAAGAATTAGCCATGATTAAAGTTAGTGAGCTAGATAAATATTTCGTGGTTGAATTTGAAAATATTGATAATGAATATCAGGGGGTAATTAAGGACGAGTTTGCTAATTATGTTCTGGGCTTACTTAGCTAAAGTTTAAATACATGCCTGATATTGAAACGATTAATAAATTAGATACCAAGTCAGTCGGATTTTTCCATTTTAAGAAGTTTGATTCGAGTGATTATTTGCTGACTAATGAGATAGGTAGTTATGTTTTTTTAAAAGAAAATGATTTGAAGCGGTTTATTACTGGTGATTTGAAGAAAAAGGATAAAATTTATCAAGAATTAAAAGATAAATTGTTCATTAAAGATGATAAATACGAATCGAATTTGGTTGATAAATTCCGGGAAAAGTATAGATTTTTAAATTTTGGTCCGTCTCTGCACATTATAGTAGTGACTTTGCGCTGCAATCATAAATGCATTTATTGCCATGCGAGCGCCGGTAATAGCACTGATAAAAGTTTGGACATGGATTTGGAGACAGCTAAAAAAGTCGTGGATACTATTTTTAAAGCCAATAATGACGCTGTGGCAATTGAATTTCAGGGTGGGGAGCCATTATTAAACTGGCCGGTGGTGAAGTTTATAGTCGAGTATGCCTTAGAAAAGAATAAGTTAGAAAAAAAAGATCTTAGCTTAAGATTGGTTTCCAATTTTAGCCTGCTTGATGAAGAGAAAATGAATTATTTAATAGCTAAGGGCGTGAATTTCTGCACTTCTTTGGATGGGGATGAGGCTACTCACAATTTTAACCGTAGTTACGGTTGCGGCAATAGTTTTTCCCAGGCAGTCACCTGGATTAAAAAAATTAATGCGGCTTACGAGAAAAAGTACAAAGGTAAAAAGAGGAATTATTTCCGGGTTGGTGCAGTTATTACTGTTTCCAGAAAAACCCTAGATACTTATAAAAAAGTTATTGATACTTATATTGATCTAGGTTTTAAGAATATATACTTGCGTTATTTGAATCCCTATGGATTTGCCGCCAAAGCTAAGGAGAAAATTTGGTATACCGCTGCAGAATACCTTGATTTTTATAAGAAGTCACTTGATTATATCCTGGAGCAAAATTATAATGGCAAACATTTTTATGAAGTAACAGCCGTTGCTTATTTGATAAAGATTTTAGCTAATAAGGACGGCAATTATCTGGATATGCGTTCGCCTTGCGGAGCAGGTATTGGACAATTAGCTTATAATTACAATGGCGATGTCTATACTTGTGATGAGGGAAGAATGCTGGCAAGAATGGGTGATCAAATGTTTAAACTGGGTACTGTTAAAAAGGATAGCTTTGAAAACCTGATCAATAATAATTTATGTAAGTCAATCTGTTTGGCTTCTTGCACCTCGGCATTAGCTGGCTACGCAGATTCTGTTTACCAGCCTTATCTAGGTGTTTGTCCTGTCTATAATTACTCGGTTTATAATAATATTTTCACGGCCCCAAGAGCAAATTACAAATACCAGATTGATGAGGCAATAATTGAATATCTATTTCAGAAATTGAAAAATCACAAGAACGAGGATATCTTTAAAGAATGGGTAAAAAAATCTAAGCCAGGCAATGTCTTTAATAACTAAAATATTATAGTAAAATAAACCAATCAAACTATGAAAAATAGATTGCCAAAATTAAAGAAAAAATTTCAGGAATTTTTAAATGATGAAGAAGGCAAAATCACTAAAAAAGATATAATCATGCTTGGCATAGGCGTGACTGCTTTAGGTTTATTAGCCGAGGAAGCCCATGCGCAGACAAATATTACATGTAAGCCTGGTGGTGGTTGGGGTGCGGGTAGCGGTAACGGTAGTGGTAGTTATGGTGATCATCCGACAACAAAATTTGCTGATACTCAACCAGGTGTCCCCACTAGGAATTATGGCCATAATAATTTTGTCCATAACAGTGGTGATACTGGCACGCATTGTTCGCACGGTTCTCATGGTTCGCACGGTTCTCATGGCTCTCATGGCTCTCATGGTTCGCATGGCTCCCATGGCTCTCATGGCTCTCATGGCTCTCATGGCTCCCATGGTCAATGGTAAAGAATAATTTATTTATTTTATGAATACAAAAACATTATTAATAGTATTAGTTGTAGTTATAATAGTTTTAGGTGTTGCAGTCGGATTTTTAATTTTTAACTTTACTAAGACCCCAACGCCGGCGGTGATAAATGAGCTGAATCAAAACCTTAATATAGTTAACCTTAATGCAGCCGCCAAGACATCAGAAGAATTGTCAGCCATTGCTAAAACAGAAGCAGCTAAATTGACTGAAGCTGATTATTGGGCAAATCAGTTAGGGGTGGGAGTAGTTGAGGGAAAAAATAATTGTAGCTTGACCGCGCAATCAGTTAATAATTTAGATGAAAATAAAAAGAAAAATTATGATAACAATTTAGCCACTTGCAAGGCAATCCGTCAGAATGATTATAAATTATGCGATTCAATTGACGCCACAGTAGATGTGCCTGACGAGTTTAAATCAGCCAGTGCCAGTGAAAATAGCCGATTTAGTAAGAGATTCCAATGTCAATTTACTTTCTTTGCAGTAAAACTGAAAGATTTATTATTTAATAATAAAATCAGTGATTGCGGAACCGGGCTAAACGATTGTTATAACATCCAATCTGGCTTGAGCAAAGACGATACAACAAAATATTGTAATTTTTCCTGTCATATGTTAATGGAAAAAAAGACTTCAGCCTGTGATGAAATTAGTTATTTACATTATCAGTGCCTGGCTTTTGTCAAAGATGATATTAAAGTGTGTGAGCAGCTTTCAGTCGCTGGATTGGCAGCTTCTGATACAGATTATAAAAATAGAGTTATCCTGGATTGTAAAAATGGTTTTTATTTATATAAATATTTGGGCACCAAAGATTCTAAATATCTGGATGCAATAACTTTAGGCTTTGATGAACAAATGTTTGGCAGTAAATTCCAAAATTTCAGCTGTGAAGATTTGGCTTTAAATCCTATAAAAATAGAATGTGATTCTTTTTATGATAATCTTCAGAAAGCTATGCAAAATATTGATTGTAATTCATTTATAAGCCCAGAATTTAAACAAAAATGCGAAACGTATAAGAATGTGAAAGGATAAAATGATCAAGATGGATAATCTGATTTTATTCATCACCAATAAATGTAATTTAAGATGTTTTTATTGCCCAGTTGAGAAAAACAAGCAAAGTATGAGTTTGGCAGTCGCCAAAAAGAGCATTGATTTTTACTTAAAACAACCTGGCAAGAAAAAACACATAAGGTTCTTCGGCGGAGAACCTTTTTTAGAATTTGAATTAGTAAAGCAAGTAATTAAATACGCCAAAAAAGAAGCAAAAAGTAAAAGGATTAATTTGACTTTTGATATTACTAGCAACGGCACATTATTAGACAAAAATAAAATAGATTTTATCGGTACGAATAAAGAAGTGGGGTTAATAATTAGTTTAGACGGTAAAGAGAATGATCAATTAAAAAATCGTCAAAATCCGAAAAATAAAATTAATTCCTCGCAACTTATCAGGAAGTTCTTGCCAGATCTTTTAAAGCTTAAGAATCTGACTATTAATATGGTGATTGCTCCGAATCAGGTTAATAATTTTTATAGTAATTTTGTTTTTCTAGTTAAAATAGGCTTTAAGAATTTTAATTTTTTGCCTGCCTATTATATCTTTTGGCCAGAAAAGTCCTTAAGAATTTTAAATAGCCAATTTATAAAAATAGCCAAACTAATAATGCTGCTAAATCTGAAAAATAGGGGAATCAAGATTAAAAATATGGTTTTAAAAAGTGACACCCCGTTATTTAATGAGGGGCTGGTCGTAGGTTATAATGGCGATCTCTATTTAAATAATTTAGTTTTTTCCAAATTTTTCAGTAAGTTAAAAGATAAATTTAAAATTGGCAATATTAAGGATCTTGGGAAATTTAAGAGTATTAAGAGTTTTGACCAAATGGAAATTATTGAAAAATACCTTGATAAAAGTCTTTACAAATCAACCCTTGCCGTCGATGACATTTTATCTGATTTTGTTAAGGAATTAATGAGGTCAAAAGCAATTAAAACATAAAAAAGAAAAGATATATTATCAGAATTAAGATGAGCGTATAAAGGGGCATTTTGCCTCCTTTTTAAATTCAATTTAATATGATAAAATTGGTTCATAATAAAAAGCATTATTTTTAGCTAATTTACAGCTAATGCGTTTTTGATTTTTAGCTAATTTTAGCGATTATATTGAGATTATGTCAAATAAGGTTTTATTTTTTAAAAACATCTCGGAGCTTAAAGAAGAAAATAAGCAAACGCCGGCTTTTAGTTTAGCTACTTTTTATTTAGCTTCTGCGATGTCTAAACTAGATGACTTCCAGATTATTTTAAGTGATTATTTCTTAGCCGATAATGAAGAAATTTTTGCAGAAAAAAATGAGCAATTAAAGATTTTTTTAAAAGACAATCAAAATATAAATTTTATTTGTCTAACTTTAGTTGAAGGATATTTTGAGAAATTTCAGCAACTGCTTAGCCTGATTCGCCAACATTCAAAAGCCTTTATAGTGGTGGGCGGCTTAATGCCGACTTTGTCAGCTGAACAGGTTTTCTATAATTTGCCAGAAATAGATATTTTGGTTAGAGGAGAAGGAGAAGATGTTTTACCTGTTGTATTAACTTTATTAAAAGATAGCAAGTATAATTCAAATATCGGAACAGATATTTTAAAGGAATTAAAGGCAGTCGATGGTTTAATTTTTAGGAATAATGGCCAAGTATATAAAGGTAATTTGGGAAAAATAAATTTTAATAAAGATTTTAAGTTGCAATCTCTTAATTTTGATCTTTTTGAAAGTAATGATTTTATTGATGGTCTAAAATTATACAGTTCTAGAGGTTGTCTTAATTATTGCAATTTTTGCACTTCTTTTTTGCACCACAATTATTATGCTTTTTCTTTTGAGGATTTACTGGCAACTTTAGATAATTACGCCAATAAACTTGTTAGCTGGTTTGGCGACCTTAAGAATGTTCCTAAAAATTATTTTAGAATTTCTTTTTATGATGATGATTTTCTAGTGGATAGAAAAAGAGCCATGAATTTTTTTGATTTTATTCGGAGTCACCCTTATTTTTATATCGGTTTTTTTCAGACTGGCATCAAGTCTTTTTATCTATACGATGATAGACAAGCAACTGATGAATTGGACTTCAATCTGCTAAATTCTTTAAGCCAGGATATATTTAAACGCGAAAAGATCGCCGCAGATGATCATTTTATCTATATTGGAACTGAAAATTTTTCCGATAAAGAATTGGCTTACCTTAATAAAGGCTATACCTTCAAGAAAATAGCTCAAGTAGCGGAAGAATTATCTAAAAGAAACATTTACCAGGCTCATCATTTTATATTTTCCAACATTTATACCACGTTTGATGATATCTTTGAAAATTTAACTAAAATTTTTATTTTACACCTAAATCATAGACCTTATTTTCAGATTTTAACGCCAGTGATTGAGAATTTGGTCAGTTATTTCAATACGCCTAGTTTTAAATTGATTGAGCAGAAGAATGATTTAGGACAATTAAAAATAAAAAAAATAATAGGTCAAGATGATAATAAATACATTCTAGTTGATTATGATTTGCCCAAAGATGAAATGGTCAGTAGCCTGGCAAAAATAATAAATAAAATCAATGAGCATGGATTTGAGAATATCCCGGTTTTGTTTGAAAAAATTTTACTGCATATTCTTTTGGAAAAGGAAAGATTATTTAATGAAACAAATAATACGAAAGATTTAAATAGTTATGAGGCTATAATTGATAAATATCGATTTTATAGAAATATAATATTGCAAAAAGAAAAGGAACTCTTTAATACTAATACTGCTGCGCAGGAATTATTTCAAAGCAATGACCGTTTGGTAATAGTGGTTACTCATTTATGCCAGTTAGATTGCGCTTATTGCTTTATAAAAAAATACAATGGCACAATTTCAGAAAAAGATTTGTACAAGGCAATTGATCTCCTTTTTACTTCTGAAAAGAAAGACATCCAATTGCAGTTTTTTGGCGGTGAGCCATTATTAAAATTTGACTTATTAAAAAAGGCCATTTTTTATAGCCAATTATTAAATAAAAAATTCAAAAAAAATCTTAGCTATTTATTGACCACTAATGGCTTACTGCTTAATAAAGAGATAATTAGCTTTTTGCGTAAGTATAAGGTGGAAATTGAGTTAAGCATTGACGGTGATTATGAGACTATTTCGGCTTTAAATAATAAAAAATTAGATAAAAAGAGTTTCTTTTCACTGATTAAAAATATCAACTTATTGAATGTTAATAAAATGAAATATTATGTCATTATGGTTGTTAGTCCTGATAATGTGGGTAAAATAGTAAAAAACTTTGATTATTTGAAGGAAAATAAGGCGGTAAAAATTCAAATTAATTACGCGGTAGGAATTTATTGGCCCGAGGATAAATTCAGCCTTTACCTTGAGAATTTTAAATATCTTCACGATAAATATAAAAAAATCATGCACTTAAATAGAGAACCGATTTTATTTAATTCCGAACTGTTAATTGATTCAACTGGCGAAATTATTTTTGTCAATGCGTTTTTTTTAAAGACAGGTGATTCAGAAAAGTATAATAATTATGCCTTAGGCACTTTGGCTGACAATAAAAAAATAAGCTACTATTCTACCAACAGATTTTTAGATTATGAATTTTTAACCAGACGCTTATCAGATCAGGAACGCAAGTTATTCTTTAATAATGCCCAGGCAGGTATCAGGGTTTATAATATGATAAACAGTGATCATTGGCTAAATAATTAGTTTTAATTAGATGAAAAGATTAGAAATACATATTTCATATGCCTGCAGTAATAACTGTATTTTTTGCAGTGAGAAAAATAGGTTGCAACGCTTTAAAGATTTTAAGGTCAATTTTAATGAATTGGAAAATTTACTAATAGCCAAAAGAAAAGAAGGTTTTAATCACGTTAATTTTACTGGCGGCGAACCTACTTTATATCAAGATTTTAATAAGCTTTTGGAATTAACTAAGGCCTTAGGCTATAAAATTTATATTGGTTCAAATGGTTCATTTTGGGCCGAGAAAGAAAATTGTGAAAAATTATTGCCATTAGTTGACGAAATTTCTTTATCTTTGCATGGCGCAGATCTACAAACACATAATAGCCACACCACTAATGAGGAAAGTTTTAATAAAATAATGAGGGCATTTGCTAATATTGATGCTTATTGCCAAAAAAATAATCAGCCTTATTTTTTAGCTAATACGGTTATAACTAATTATAATTTTGACCAGGTAAATAAAATATTAGAGTTATTGTCAGCCTTTAAAGGTTTGAAGCAAATTTTGATTAGTAATGTGGCGCCAGAAGGACAGGCCTTTAGAGATTATCAGTCTTTGGCAGTGAATTATGGTAAGTTTAAAGCTAAAATTCCAGATTGGATTAGATTAGCTGAGCAAAATAATTTAATAATTAGATTTTTTGGACTGCCGCTTTGCGTTTTATCTGAAAATTATATCAAGTCAAATGATTTGAATTATGACGAGCGCGTTACCTATGAATTAGGCAAGTTGGGGCAGGATATTAAACTTAAAGCCAAAGAAACAGATTTAAGCAGGAGACGCATTAAAATAAAAAATTGTGATGAATGCCAAATGGCTAAACTTTGCGGTGGCATTTTCGAGAAATATCTGGAAATTTTTGGTGAAAAAGAAATAGTAAGTTTTAAATAAAAAGGTTATTTTATGAATTTAGATAATAATTTTATTTATTTTCTGACTGAAAGGTTGACTAAATCCAATGTCTATCCGCCTTTAGAATTGGCGCAAAATTTAAAAAGGGAAGATGTTGTTAAGGCTTGGCAAGACTTGGTCTCGCGAGTTGGCCAGGATGATTATCGCGATCATTCTTTTGGCCTATATTTGCATCTGCCTTTTTGCCCGAGTAAATGTTTATTTTGTTCCTGTCCTTCATTTGTCGAAAATAATCCCGTTGCAATTAAAAAGTATGTAGATTCAATGGTTCAGGAAATTGATTTTTTTAGTCCATTTTTAAAAGATCTTGAGGTTAAGACTATTTGGGTTGGCGGTGGAACTCCCAGCCATTTGCCGCTTGAGCTAATTGAAAAAATTATTAAAAATATTTTCTCAAGTTTTAAAATGCATAAAACTGACTGGCAATTTAATTTTGAAGCTTCGCCCCAAACCTTAAACCCGCCCAAACTAAATTTACTTAAAGAGGCTGGCGTTAGCAGGCTTTCCATGGGAGTGCAAAGCACTTTTGGCAAAGTTTTATCAAAAATCGGCAGAGTCCAGTCTTTTGACAATGTGGCTGGGGTAGTTAACTACAGCAGAAAGATTGGTATTAAACATATTAATTTGGATTATGTGGCTGGATTGCCGGGCGAATCTCTGCAGTCATTTTTAAGAGGCTTTACTCAAATTATAAAATTAAGACCAGATATAATTCATTTGTTTGCTTTTCATCCCACGGCCGATACCAGATTTATTAAAGAAGGCAATGAATATGGACCAAAAGACGTGGAACAAAGAAGCAAGATGCTAAAATTGGGTGAAAAAATAATAAGGAGTGCCGGCTATAAGGAAATCAAAAATGAATCTTGGGGTTTGTGCTATGAAGCCAGGAATATGCAGGATGCGGCAAAAAAGGAAGTGCCTTGTTCTGTCTTGGGCCTGGGTAAATTTGCCAGGTCAAATATTTCCAAAATCCTACACTATAAGAATACACCATTGCATTATGACCATGCTGCTGGTTATGAATATGTAGGCTGCTATCTTGATAAGGCTGAAGAAATGAGGCATTTTCTGATGGGATCATTGCGGGGAGGATTTAATGTCAGCGATTTTAAAAACATTTTCAATGTCGACCCCTTGCAGGAGTTTGCTTCAGAATTCGAATACTTAAGTAATTTTAATAAACTAAAAATTGAAGGAGAATTGATCAGGATGATGGTGAGAAACACAAATGAATATCACTTTTTATGCAAGAAATTATTTTATAGTGAGAATGTTCTTAAAAGATTAAGAGAGTATTTTAAGGATATTTATGATCAGTCGAATGACTATAAACTTCTTCTTGATAAAAATTTTGACACTAATTTTTAAATTAAAATAATGCCCGAGATTGAAGAAAAAAAATACTGGGTGAGATTATCAAGAGCTTGCAATAATAAGTGTATTTTTTGTTTAGATTACCGTTCTCAAAATAACACTGTTTACAGTTATAATTACCTTTGTAAAAAGATAAAAAATGGTTTTAATGCGTCGGCGGATTATAAGCAAAGATTAATTTTGAGCGGGGGAGAGCCTACGATAAATCCCAATTTTATTAAAGCTGTTGAATATGGCAAAAAATTGGGTTTTGATAAGATTCAAACCATAACTAATGGCAGGATGTTTTGTTATAAAAAATTTATTAGTCAAGCAAAAAAAGCTGGCTTGGATGAAATTACTTTTTCTTTGCATGGCCATAATAGTAGCTTGCACGATAAATTAGTGTGTATTAAAGGCGCTTTTAAACAGGCAGTTTCTGGCTTGAAAAATGCTTTGGCCTTAAAATTTATTGTTAATGTCGATATTGTCATAAATAAGAAAAATTTTAAGGAACTTCTGGAAATAATTAAATTTTATCACCAGTTGGGCGTACATGAGTTTGATTTGCTGACAATCATGCCATATGGTCGGGCCTGGGATTTAAATTTTGACCAATTATTTTACAACTTGGATGAGTTTAAGCCAATCTTTGAGCAAGTCCTGGATTATGGCCGAGCCAATAATATAGTTCTTTGGTATAATCGCTTCCCAGTTAATTATTTTGAGAATTATGAACATTTAATTAAAGATATTGAAAAGAAATTATATTACGAGATTTTTGGTGAGAGAAAAAAAGAATTTGAAAGGTTTTTAAGCAAGGGTAAACGCTTAAATTGTTTAAATCTAAAATGCTGCGAGCTTTGTTTTATTAAAGACTTTTGCGCCCAGCTTTCTTACTTTAATAATTTTATTAAACAAAGCAGGCCAATGGTTGAAATTTTTTCTCAGCCATTTTGCTTGACTAGTGATAATTACAAAACTGTACAATTGGCCAATTTGTTAAATGACAATGGGTTAGATTTAGATAAATTTTATAATTTTTATTTGGAGAATTTGCATTCTTACAAATCTTTACGATGCCGAGAATGCTTCTACTTCAATCGTTGTCGTGGGTTAGATTATAATTCAATTTTAAAAAATGGTTTTAAAATATTAAAGCCAATAAGAAATGAATAAAGTAAAAGACAAGAGATTACATATTTTAAGCAGTAATGCCTGTAATAATGACTGCCTTTTTTGCATGGAAGACAAGGAAGGAGGTTTGAATTTAAAAGAGGAATTAACTAATGATTATGTTTTTAAAATATTAAAGGAAAAGAAAAAAGAATATGATAAGGTTCTTTTTACTGGTTATGAACCGACTATAAATAAAAATTTGATAAATTATATACTGCTAGCCAAAAAGTTGGGTTTTCAGGAAGTACAACTAATTTCTAATGGCCGGATTTTGGCTGACAATAATATTTTAAAAAAGTTTATTTTGGCTGGCGTCAATGTCTTTATTATTTCAATTCATTATTTTGATAAAAAAATTCATGAGCAAATAACCAGGCGTGAGGGTTCTTTTGCCCAGACTGTTAAAGCTTTAGAAAATTTGAAAAAAAATAGCCAGAAATACAATTTGCAGATTATTACAAATACCACGCTCATTAATTTGAATTATCTAGAAATTAAAAAGATTTTAGATTTTTTAAGTCATTATCCTTTGAAAACCGCAGTTTTTAATCTAACAATCCCAATTGGCCAGGCTTTAGAAAATCAGGAAATAAATATCAGATACAGTGAAGTTGTTAATTTATTTAAAAAAAATGATTTAAGAAAATATAATTTTGAAATTGTGATAAATGGCGCAGTCCCTTGTCTTTTGCCAGATAATTTAGAACTTTTAGGTTATAAGGAGATTGTTTATAGTGAAACAGATAAAAATAAACTAATTAAGAGCGATACAAATAAAACTAAAAGGCCAGAATGTAAAAAATGTAAATTTTTTAATATTTGTGACGGAGTTTGGCAAAATTATATTGATTTGTTCGGCTGGCAGGAATTCAACTCCATTCTAAAATAAAATATTATGCAAATAAAAAATGTAGAAATAAATATTGGTAAAGTCTGCAATAATAACTGCCGTTTTTGCATGAGCGGGCGTGATGAAGCTAAAAAATTGGGATTTGTAGCCAAGGAAACCATCATCAAAGAAATAACTAAAAAGGCAAATGAAGGCTATAATTCAGTTGGTTTTTTGGGCGGAGAATTTACTTTACACCCTGATGTTTTGGAAATTCTAGCTGTAGCCAAGAAAAACAATTTTGAGATTATCCATATTATTTCTAATGGCCGCAAATACCAAGATAAAGAATTTTTACAAGAATTAATTGACGCTGGCGCTAATCGTTTTTCAGTTTCTGTTCATAGTAATCAGGAAAATATTGAAGATTATTTGACGCAAAGAAAGGGAAGTTATAACGAGAAATTAAAAGGCATTCTTAATTTGCTCGATTATTATAAACAAGGGATAATTCGCAATAGCATTAGTCTTAATTTGGTGATTAACAAACTGAATTATCAGAATTTAGACCAATTTATCTTATTTTTTAGCCGTTTGGGCATTAAAAATTTTCGTTTTAATTACATGTGGCCAGAAGGCAATGTTTTAATGAATAAAAAATTAATAGTGAGATACTATGATTTATTCAATATTATAAAAAAAATTATTAGTTTAACTGATAAATTAAAGATCGATTTGGTATTTGAGGGCATTCCGCATTGCGTTTTTCCTGATTTTTCTGAAAGTTTTAAATTTAGCGGCGAGTTAAGAGATTATCCAACCACAGTTTTATCTTTGACTAATTATGATGGTACGGAGAATAATAATTCTGAAATTTTACGCCGGGAATTTAATTGGCAAAAAAGAAAATTAAGCAGTCTTAAAGTGAAAAATGAATTTTGCCAAGATTGCAAGCTTAATAATTTATGCGAAGGCGTTTGGCATACTTATATTGATCTTTTTGGCTGGCAAGAGTTTAAACCCATAAAATAAATATGCGGGAAAATATTAGAAAAGAATTAATCAGAGTGACTATCGATTGCAATGCTAATTGCTGCTTTTGTAATTTTTGCCAAGAGAATGAAAAAGACTTTAAAAATCCTTCTTTAGAAGAATTAATGAAACAAATTGATGATTTAAAGAAAAGTGGTGTTAATTATGTCGTAATTTCTGGCGGCGAGCCTTTAATTTATAAAGATATTAATCACATAATCTCTTATGCTAAAGAACAGGGATTTAAAGATATAGAATTGCAGACTAATGCCTTGGCCTTAGATGATAAAAAGATTGAAGAACTTAAAAATAGCGGCTTAACTAGGTTGTTTATTTCTTTGCATTCGAATAATAATCTTATAAATAAGAAGTTGTTTAATTCTTTTTATGATACAAATTTGGTTGTGGGAAATATTAAGAAATTAAATAACAAGGGATTTAAAATTACTTTAAATCCAGTGGTAAATTCTTTAACTTATAAACTGCTGCCAGCTTTTGCTCAATTTATTGTCGAAAATTTCCCTTGGCTAGAATCCGTTTCTTTGTCTGTTATGCAGCCTCATGGCCGAGGATACTTAAATAAGCATTTATTACCAAATTATCAAGTAATTAGCTCATCCATAATTACTTTTCGTGAGTTATTAAATAATAGTGGTATAAAAGTTATAAATCCTTATTGTGGTTTGCCTATGTGCCTTGCTGATTGGTATAAATACCCTGAAGATAATGTGGAATACGCGGAAAATTATATTGAGAAAAAGCAAGATCAAAATAAGGTTTATTTGGACAGTTGCAATAAATGCAAATTACAATTTTTATGCAATGGTGTCTGGCGCGAGTACCTGCAAATTTTTGCTGCCAAGGAAATTAATAACTGCTTGAAACCGATTAAAATTTAAAAATTTATGGCAAATATAGGCTACATTCAATTAAATAGAATCTGTAATCAAAACTGTCTTTTTTGTTCCAATCCTGATAATGGGGCCAGTTTAAGTTTTGATTCTTTTCAGGAAAAAATTAATGATTTTATTAAACGTAATTATGAGGGAGTAATTTTGACTGGAGGCGAACCTACTTTGGTCGAGTATTTGCCAGAAGCTTTAGAATATTGCCGTGAGAAAAAAATAAAATCTCGCCTCATAACTAATGGGCAGTTAACAGCTGATTATAGTTATCTTAAGAAGCTTAAAGATGCCGGCTTAAAATTAATGCATGTTTCTTTGTATTCATATAAGCCAAGCATTCAAAATTATCTTTCTCAAAATAAAAATTCTTTTAAGAACATTGTTAAAACCCTGGAGAATGCCAGGAATTTAAACTTGTCGGTGAATATAAATACAGTAATAAATAAATATAATGCAGACCATCTTGATAAAACTATATTTTATTTAATGAAGAATTTTCCAGAGATTAACCATTTTGTTTCTAATAATCTAGATCCCTACATGAACCGAGCCAGCCAAAATATCAAAACCATCCCTCGCTTGAATGATTTTCGTCAGTCTTTGAATAAGGCTATGAATATGTTATTTAAAAATAATAAAACTTTTAGAGTTGAACGGGTGCCCCTGTGTTTTATGGGTGATTTTCCTGAATACAGTACTGAAACTCGAAAAATCGTAAAAAATGAAGAGCGCATAGTGCATTTTTTAGATGACAAAGGTATGGTCAGGCAAACAGCAGAATGGTTTAAATATAAAAAGGGTAAATTATGTCCAAATTGCGGTTTAGATTCCATTTGCGCTGGTTTGTATGCCATGGGAACTTATTATAATGAAGAGGAATTAACCCCTCAAACTCTGGATAAGTTATTTGTTTGCAATAAGATTTTAAATGAGCCTTGAGTTTATATGAAAATTCCGGAAAAATTAGAAAAAATTAAATTTATAGCCAGCCGTATTTCCCCTTATAACTATTTTTCCTTGGGTTATCTGGATATTTTTTATTTAGCTTATTATAAAAAATACAATTATTATTCTTTAGAAAAGATTAGGGAATATTGGCGGGAATATTTAAATAAGAAGAAAAATGTTTATTTGAATTTTTATATTCATATTCCGTTCTGCGAGGTTGGTTGTACCTATTGTAAATATTTTAAAGATACTAGGGTGACTAGTGATAAGATAGACAAATACTTAGATTTTCTGGAAGCTTATTTTGATTATTTCAGGGATGTTTTTGAAAAATTAAAAGTAGTAAATATTCATATCGGCGGCGGCACCCCAAGTCTTTTGTCGTTAGATCAGATAAAAAGACTTTTCGGCCTTTTAAATAATCATTGCCTGATTGAACCGACCCATGAAATTGCCTTTGAGATTAATCCCAAAAGTATTAATTTTGACAAGCTCAAGCTGCTTAAAAGTTTTGGTGTCAATCGTCTGGCCATAGGCATCCAGTCTTTAAATCATGAAGTTTTAAAGACAGTTAACCGTGATTACTATAATTATGAATATATTGGCGAAATGATGCGGCAGATAAAACAATTGGAATTTGAAGGAACGACGCTCGATCTTTTGTTGGGTTTGTATAAGGATACACCATTGACTTTTATGGAGACTTTGAAAAAAACATTATTGTTAAAGCCAGACAGGGTGCATGTCTATGTTGTTAATCCGCCTAGGGAATATTTGGCTAAGTATTTTAATAATGACTACAAGTTATTTTATCGCCGAGTCTATCAGATCCAGAAAGTCGTATTTCCTATGATAAGGCATTTTATAAATAGCCATGCCGAATTTAGATGCAAGCATTTATCCTTTAGAAAAAAAGACTTCGATATCACCAAAAAATTTTACAAGCCTAGGTATTTGCGCAGAAAATTTGGCTATTCTGACACGGTTAATACTAATATTGCCATGCTCGGAATTGGCAGGGATGCGCGTTCTCATCTAAATAACCTCATTATCTACAAGGATGCTAATGCTGATTATTTGGTGTTTAATTCGGAAAAGAAAATATTTTATGGCCACGATTTTCACTTGGAAGAATCTGTTTTAAAGAAATTTTTTGATAATTTGATTAATAAGCAAAAGGTTGATATAAACCAGATTAATAATGAATTTAAGATTGACTTTTTAGATAAATATAATGATTTAATTCAGTATTTATTGGCGAACAAACAGATTTCTTTAGAAAATAATATTTTGTTACCTAAATTTACTAATGCCTTAGAGCGTTTTTGTAATGCCTTGTTATTTTTAGAGGATAAAGTGATAAATAATCTGTATGAAAATTGTTTAAATAATACTTATGAATAGGCAACAAAGAATAAAGTCAAGACGCTTTTACGAGAAAAAATGTTTATTTTATTAAGTATGGATATTGAATTAAAAGCAAATTGTAATTGCAGATGTATTTTTTGTAATGATTATGAAAAAGGGGCGAATCAGTTTAATGATTTAATTAGAGATGTAGCGCTATGTAAAGAGAATGAATTTTATATATGCGGTAATGAACCATTAAATTCCGTGGATTTAATTCCGCTTATTCTTTTTTTGAGAAAAGAGAAACCATTGGCTAAAATATATATAAAATCATCTGGTGTATATAATTATCTTCCTGTCTGCAATTTTATTGAAAATATAGATAAAATTGAATTGCCGATTTATGGTAATGATAAGGAGATGCATAATTATATAACGGGAAATAAAAATGCTTGGCAAAAGTTGTTTGATCTCATCGATTTTATCGTGAAAAAAGGATTTTCTCATAAGATTTTATTCCATACAGTTTGCTTGGCATGTAATTATAAGAGCATCAAAGATATTTATGATTTAATTATTTCAGTTATTGGACCGCAAGATTATTTTAAAATTATTTATCCCCAAAAAAATAATCTTGACAGTAATGCGTATAGAAAAATAATTGTTCCGCAGAGATCTGTTATTAAAAAATTAATTGAGGATTTTGATGTTAATACTCTTAAGAAAATTGAATTAATAACAGATCTCTGCGGAACAATTA
>Ga0209777_10001957_pt1 | contig 28207 bp, 33 predicted proteins | sample FrelakmetHBP12HB_FD_187147 | JGI IMG/M metagenome (GOLD analysis project Ga0209777, IMG submission 187147) | Freshwater lake sediment microbial communities from the University of Notre Dame, USA, for methane emissions studies -HBP12 HB (SPAdes)... | ecosystem: Environmental > Aquatic >...
ATGAAAGTTAGATTGTAGCTCTAATTTCATTCACGAAAACGGCCCCGTGTGGCCCTTCTATCATACCTTCCTCATTCATCGGCCAATTCTTCTGAACAGCTAGAGCCAAAAGGTTGCGGTTTCGAATGATCGCATCGGCAATATCTTCAGCAACGCCCCGGCCAATTCCGGTGTAGTCAGAAATCATTCGCATGAGCCGTCTTACTTTGGACTGCTTGGATTCTTTTGGCTCATATCGAAAAGCCGTTAAATCTTGATAGAATTTAGCTTTAGCTTGTTTCTCAATGAATCTAGTAACGACTTTCTGGGCATTCATATATATCTTTGGTTTCTAAATAAATCTTTCGCAACATTTTTGTTGAAATGTTGTTTTCGGTGTAGTATATTATAACTTTGTCTTATTTTGAAACGATTGCGCGGTACGCCGCGACTAGACAAGAGATTGGATTAAATCAAATGGCAAATGAAAATCTCGGACCAGCAGAAAAAATCCTTCAGACTGTCATCTCTTACACAGACCACGCCCTGCATAACCGTCCAGGAATTATTATCCCTGATGCTGGCTCAGTTATAGGTGTGGAATGGCGTCCTGTGACCCATGCCGTTGAGGACAAGGACAAGGTTGTCTATGAGTTGCGTAAAGTTGGTCGTAAAAGTACCAGGGTCAAGTTAGGCAAGCTCAAAGATGACGGTCGTGTGAAAGATGGTAACCGGGTTATTGGTCGTTACCAACCGGCTGGTCTTTATCCTGAAGTTGTGGGGTGGATTTATAAACAAGTTGCTGAAGTCTGGAAGCTCGATAATGAGTTTTCAGCTAAGTGGGCTTCTTATGCCTTTGGACAAGAGCACAGGGATTTGAAAGTCATTCTAGCGGCTTTCATGCTTGTACAAAGCCGTAAGGGAGATCCCGTTTTGGATGCGGGTAAGGTAGCCTTCTACGATGAAGATTACCGTGATGTAGGAGAAGCTATGCTTCTTCTTTATTCTTCTAAAGGCAAAGGCAAGAAAGAAAAAGAAAGCAAGGATTTTAATCCCAAGCTGTTGCTTAGGGTTCGTGATGTGCTTTGCTTACCGGGGGTAGCGGAAATTAATCGTGAACTTGGGTTTGGAAAATCGGCACGTCGTCCATTTTTGGGTCGTTGGCCCAAAGCCGTTGAGAAATGGCTCCATTATCGGGAAGAAAACCCAAAGATGTTGGAGGGCCTTGTTAAGGCCGGATTTCGTCAGACGGTAATGGATTTGGCTCGTGCAATTGGTTACAAGCCGAACTCTTCAAAATTCTTTGAGCTTCTTCGTTGGAAGCAATCTCAAGCGGAAGATGGTCGGAGATCAATTGCTATTGGCCAAGCCGTTGCAGCGGCGGAGTCTTGGGAAGGTTTCACTGAAGAACAAATCTGCGAAACCATTGTCAAGACTAAGCCGAATTTCAAGCGTATTGTAGGTCTTTTGCCTAAAGGAACTGGACTGACAAGAGCTATTGTAGCGGCGGCTATTGAAGCAGGATCTTTGTCTGATAAGGACTTGATCATTGCTACTCCAACGCTTGAAGAACTTGGACTTCTTGAAGTTCAAGAAATTCGTGAGCGGTGGGAGATAGCCACTAAAGTCGCTGATGATATGCGGGCGGCAAATATCGCATCTCGTGTTCGTTCTAAAGCAACTCAAGAAAAATTGGTTGAGGCAGCGGACAATGCGGTTAAAAAAGCCATAGAAGAAGTTGTTAAAGGGTTGCGTATTTACTTCATGGTGGACATTTCTGGTTCTATGACTGAGAGCATTGTTAGAGCAAAAGAGTACATCCAAAAGTTCCTTCAAGGATTTCCAAAGGAGCAAATTCATACCTCGGTTTTCAACACATCAGGGCGTGAAATTGAGATCAAGCATAATTCAGCAGCCGGAGTTGAAAACGCTTTCCGTGGAATTACGGCGGGAGGTGGAACTGATTATGGTTCTGGTGTGCGAGTTCTTAAGCGGTATAAGCCAAAAGAGGATGAAGATGCCTTGTTTATTTTCGTTGGAGATGAACAAGCGGCTGATTTCGTGCCTGCTGTACGAGATTCGGGACTTAATCCATTGGCTTTTGGATTCCTCTATGTTGAGGGCAACATGGGGCGTCAGTATCGTGCAGTTACGAACACAGCAGCGGAACTTGGAATTCCGTGCTTCATGATCGATGAACGTATTTTTGCTGATCCTTATGCAATTCCTCGTACAATTCGTGCTTTGGTTGCTGCAACTCCTGTTGGAAAAGTGACAGCCAAAGCTACATACACAAGAGTATCTTTGGTGGATACAATTTTGGCTACGAAATTGTTGATTAAACCAAGTTGGGCGGCTTGATTTATTTTGTTTTCGGTGTAATAGTAGGAGATTATGGTAAGTGCTTGGAGAGAACTCCTTGAAACTGAGAAATGGGCCACTATCTCCTTGCCTTGGATAGGGGGTAAGGGGATTGGTTTGGATTCTCGTATTTGGATGATTGAGGGTTCTACTCCAGAGGAACATTGTTGGGCTACTTTTTCTGTAAGCACTGGTCGTAGGGCTAGATTTGAAAAAGTTTGTGACCCAGAGCCAAAATGGTTACGGAACAAGGTTACGGGTTATTTGGTTGGGGATCGTTTGATCCTCAATACTGATTTTGCAGATCCAGATCCTAAAAATATTGTAGTTCGTTCGGAGCGAGTGCATTTGATTGAACCAGGACTAGATCGTTTTGTATTGATTTCAGCGGGTCGTACTCGTGAAGATGGTCCCCTAATTTATGCTCAACAAGAAATGCCTTTAGGTCCGGAAGAGGAAGTTCAGTCAGCTTTTTTGGACGGTAAAGCATCAGTTGCTGATATTCGAAACGTAACCCCAGCTTTAGATGCCGCTTTTCGGATGGCAGTTTGGCAGAAAGCAGAAGTTGAAAGGAGACGTAAAGAGTTAGAGGAACGGCTTCGTAAAGAAGAAGAAGAAAGACAGCGTGAAGCTCGTAGAAAAGAGATTGCCGAGAAACTAGGTGACAGTGTTGGTAGACGGGAATTGGCTAAAGAAGATTTTGAAGCAGCAGCACGGGCGGCTTTAGCCGTTGGTGGAGCTGAATATTTGGATCATCGGAAGGCCGTTCAGCGGAATGAGATGATTGTCAGATTTAGATTTTTAAGGCGTCGTTTCGAATGCACTTGTGATCGTAATACTTTGCAAATCATTGATTCGGGTATTTGTCTTACAGCTCATGGTGATGATGAATTTGCAGATGGAATTAAAGGCGACTCATTCTTTTCGTTAGAGAGTTTGCCTTCCGTGATTTCTGAAGCCGACCGTGAAGGGAAATTGGTTGTGTATAGGCATGTAGATTAGATGAAGACATTATGTTATATTACCTAATTGCTATAACATGATTACTAGATGAAGGCACACCATCACCACATAGGTGGGTATTAAGTAATACCCACATTTATCTACTTGCTACAGTTTTGGTGTTTATCTTTGTATTGTTTATCATAGCGTCGTACTTACAAATACTAGATAATATAAAGCATGAGAAGCTTATGAAGAAAATATTTGAAGACGGAGAAGCTTTTGAAAGGCGTTTAGAATTGTGACTAAGAAAGCTATCATTTGTTGTGATGCTTCTGGGTGTAAGAATGTTGTAGAATCGCGTTCCCATGATTGGGAGCATTTTTGGTCACAGGTTTGGGTAGAGAAAGATCATCGCAATTACGATGCATGTTCACCTGAATGTATAGAAAAGATTAAAAAGAGTAAAAGGGAACAAGGATCAAAAAGTAAATTATGAGTGTGGAAGCTGGAGTTTTGATTGATTGCTTTGGAGAGTTACTATTTTGGCATTGTCCTCAGGGCAGAAATGGAGCTTACCTTCCAGATTCTAGAGAGTTATGGGATATTATTTGGAAGAACAGAGAAAACATATTAGGCTTTGCACATAGTCATCCGGGATGTGGCGTTCCCGGTCCTTCTCAAGAGGATTTAACAACTTTTGCTGCTATTGAATTAGCATTGGGTAAGAGACTTGTTTGGTGGATTGTAACTTCAGATGGGTTTGTGGAATTGGTTTGGATTGGACCTGACAAGTTACATTATGGGGTGCGTCCGCATAAAAGAAGAGCGTCATCATATTCTTGGGTAGAAGAACTTCGAAAGGTGTCTGAATACTCACATGGTGGCAACATTTCAGAGCCGATGTATAATGCAGATCCACAGCATGTTGGAGAATGGGTAAAAGTCGGGCTTCTGATTTCTAAAAAACATGGATTGGTTAAGCCGATGTGTGAATTATGTGATAATCCTTGTGCCCCTCCATGTTGGTATTCTGCACAACGAGAGGTTTATCGTTGCACAAATTGTTTTTCTCCGGATCTTGACAAAATGGATCCGGTGTAGTAAAACGATAAGATCGTAAAAGGAGATAATTATGGATGCTAAACTAAACATTACTTATGGTGGTCAAAATGGGGACTTGAAAGATCCCATATCTTTTGATGCTTCTGATGAGGATATCAAAGGATGGGCAGTAGAAGCTGTTCGATCCGGTAGTGTGCCGGGGATTGATGTTCAAGAAGCTGATTTCACTGATTTTGTGGTAGATCGGTTCCCCGCTAAAGAAGATCTTCCCGCTCGGGTAATTTTACGCCCGAAGACTCCTTTCGGGAAATAAATGGGTTATAACAAAATAGAGCTTCCCGGTGGTGGGGCAGTTATTCACTCCGGGACGCCTGAAGAAGCGGAAAAAACTCAGTGCTTTCTTATTGCTCGTTATAACTTTAGCCGAGAGTATATGGCTAAAAAAGGATAGGGAGACGATCCTTCAAAGCTCACGATTGCACAGATAATGGAGATTCGAAAACAACCTAGGTGGAAAGATCTGATGTAAGAAATGATCGAAGTAGGTCAAAATCTGAATCAGTCTCCGTTGGAGGTTAGGCATTCAGAGTTGAAGCGGGTTTCTGAGGAAAGCGTCTTTCGCTCTGAATGTCCGGTATGTAAAAGGGGAAATCTTCTGGTTTTACGGGATCAAAAAACATTTCAACTTTCACGGTATGATACTTGTACTTTTTGCGGTCAACCCGTGACTTATTCAGACCGAGATATTGAGGGATTTCTTCTTTATCCTATGAAAGACGAAAGTTAAAGACTTTTCAGCTTCATTAAGGGGGACTAATATGACAAGTGAAATCGAGAATGCAGATCAGTACGAAACACTTTTAGCAGAGGCAGAACGTCTTATTGATCTTAATCCAAAACTTGGAACTAGAGATGCTGATAGACTCCTAGAGATAACTCCTCTCATAGAAGAATATGAGGAGAAACATTTTCCAATAGAGAAACCAACTCCAGCGGAGGCGGCTCGGTTCCGTTTGGAGCAACAAGGTAAGTAGAACTTGAAAAACGTCACCATCATAGGTGTGGGAGCTTTAGGCTCTCACGTTGCTTTGTTCTTGAGGAATGAAGCTGAAATCAAAGTTATAGATCTGGACAGGGTAGAACAAAAAAATGTTCTTTCACAGTTCCATGGTAAGCCTGGTGTTGGCAAGAAAAAGGTTCAATCCCTGCAACAGACAATGCAGTTTATGTTCGGGCTCAAGATTGAAGGCATTCCGCATAAGCTGACTTCTGACAATAAGGATCAGCTTTTATCTGGTGCTGATCTTATCATTGATTGTTTGGATAATGCTGAAGCTCGAAAAATAATTCAAGATTTTGTTCGTAAGAATAAGGTTCCATGCCTTCACGGAGCTTTGGCAGCAGATGGAGCCTTTGGAAGGGTAGTCTGGGAGCAAGATTTTGTGATCGATTCCGAAACTGTAAGTGGGGCTGCAACTTGCGATGGTGGAGAGTTTTTACCTTTTATTGGTTTGGTCGCGTCTCTTTTGGCCAGATCAGCACAAGAATTTTTGAGAAATGGGAAAAGAATTGGGTTCGAAGTGCATCCGACAGGGGTTATAAGAACTTGAAGACAAGATGAAAAAGCCGCAACTCCAAGTATTTAGGTCTTTAGCGCCTGAATTTACTGTTGGTTGGAAGAGAGCGGATCTTCCAATGGTTCACGGGTTCGCTCAAGCTTTGCCAGGAACAGCATTTCAACCAAGTGATGGGCACGGGACGGGGGTACACATTGGCCTTGCAAGGTATGTGACTACCATGGTTACACTGAGGAGGATTTTTACAGGGACATGGTAGCTTTGATGGAAAAAGAAAAAATTGAAAGCAATTGACATTTTTTATTTGACACCGTATTTGATCTGGTGTATATAATAATCTCACGTCTGTACCCAACCTTTGAACCTTACAAGCATTTGTTAGTGGAACAAAAAAGCAAAAACAGGTTCATTACTCGGGTGCGGACAATTTTTAGTTCTTTGATAGTTTAATGATTGCTCACTACGGTGAGACGACAACAAATATGGGGCTATACAGACGGTGGGTTCCGTCACCTTACTATTACTAAGGCAAAACCAGGATTAGCTCTCGGCTCCTCACGGAGCCTTATAAATAGTCCTTACAAGCCCTAGGTTCAATTCCTAATAGCCCCGCTATTCCGCACCTAACTTATAAACCTTACAAGCAAATTGCAGGTTCGAATCCTGCTTTCTTCGCCACAATTGAAGAAATAGCCAAATGGTTAAGGCACTCTTCTTGAAAAAGAGAAATCGCAAAAACAGGTTTGTTACTCAGGTGCGGATTAATTTTTTGGTAATGGAAGTTCGCCTCCTTTAAGAGCGAAACCCTTTATAATTAATTCTTTAATATGAGCGGGAATGGTGAGAAATCTAACCAAAATCCATCTCCTCTGGAAGTTGCTCAGGAGCAACAAAAAATAAAAGAGGAAGAGAGTGATCCGCTTTATGGTTGGAAGCGTCTCCCTATGGGGCAACCTGTTTCATTGGAGCATCTTCATGCCGGGCTTTTATCCATATCCCAAATTGCTGAAGAGGCTCTCGCAAATAACGTCAGAACGGATTTTGATGTCCGGCAGATTACTGAACAAGTTGTAGTCCTAAATAAATGGGTAGTTAATTCTAGAAAAGATATTCAAAAACTTAGAGATGATGTTTGTGAAATTACGGAATTAGTTCGATTGATTCCAGCCATTAAAAGTCTTTTAGCTGATATTATGGATAAGTTGCCTGTCATTTCTGTCTTATTTAGTGATTTATTTTTTGTTTACGAAATCGCACATTTGTTTGGCAACTTCTAGGATTTTAGGCAAAGTTGGGAATTTTGGCATAGTAGTCAGAGTGAGGATTCTTCCTTTTTCGTCCTTTTCACTACTAATTTCCCATCCGCTATATTTAGAAGCGAACTCGTCCAAGAGTAGGCTTTTAGCCATTGCAAGAATTTCAGTCCTAATTTCGTAACCACTTCTTGATGTTGTTGACATTGTTAGCATCTCTCCGTATGGGTATTTTGTTAGTACTGTTATTTTCACTAATCATATTGATTAGTGCATAAGGTTTACACCAATGGTGTAGTTATAGAGGAATGTTTGAGGAGATTTCAACTGCTCAAGAGTCTTTAATTCGTTTAAAGCAAGAGATCCCTGCCTCTTGGCAGGTTTCTTTTTTCTTAGGAGAGGGTAATTGGTATCAAGTTTCTTTAATTGATGGAGAGGGACAAGTACAGTGGGTTGGGGAGCATCTAGATCCAAAGATTCTTCTTCTGAACGCTTTAGGTTGGCTTCAAACTAGAAATTATCAAGTACAGTACCCTGTTTGGAAACCCAGGGATCGGGAAGTCCCTTTATATCGACCCCCTATAACAGTAACGATACCTGATCCCCTTGATTTAGATCCTACTGAGGTAGAAAAGATTTTTAAACTTTAAAGTGAGAATAAGATGGCAATAAAATACGGAATAGATGTTCGACAAAAGATGTTAGAAGGCATCAATAAAATGGCTGATGCTGTTGTAGTTACATTGGGTCCGAAAGGACGTAATGTCTGCTTAGAGAAATCTTTTGGCAGTCCTTTTATTACAAAAGATGGAGTGTCCGTAGCTAAGGAGATTGAGTTAGAAGATCCTTGGGAAAATATGGGTTGTAGAATCCTTCGTGAAGCCGCTAGTAAAACAAGTGAAGATGCCGGGGATGGGACTACTACTTCTATTCTCTTGGCTCGTTTTATGGTAGCTCAAGGTATGAAGTACGGGATGAACTCGGATTTTTCTCCCGTTCAATTTAAACGAGGTATGGATAAGGCTTTGGCTTTATTGTGTGATGGCCTTTCCGCTTCTTCAATTCCAGTAAAGAATCAGCAAGACATTGAAAGCGTGGCAATGGTAAGCTCAAATGGGGATAGTGTTATAGCCAAGATTATTGCTGATGCCGTTGCCAAAGTTGGCAAAGATGGGGTGGTTAATATTGAAGAGGGGAAGAACACTGAGACAATTGTTGAAACTACTGACGGGATGAAACTAGAACGCGGCTGGATTAATTCTGATTTTTGTATGGATAAGGAGCATCAAGAAAGCGTTCTGAAAAATCCTTACGTTCTTGTTACTGATCATGTTGTTGCTTCTGTACGGATTTTGGTGCCCCTTTTAGAAGAATTAATGAAAAATGATGGTTCTTTATTTATTCTTGCTCCGGATTTTCAAGGAGAATCTGTTCCTACCTTTTATCTCAATCGAGAAAGGCTGAAAGTACAATTAATCAAGGCTCCTGGGTTTGGAAAGACCCAAACGGACGTTTTGGAAGACGTTGCAATTATGACAGGGGCAACGTTTTTTTCTAAGATAGCGGGAATGTCTCTTGATGCAGTTAAGTTGGAACAGCTTGGTAGGCTTGGAAGTGTTCATATAACGGCTAAGGAGACGGTTCTTGTTGATGGTGCTGGAAAGCAAGAAGAGATAGATGTTCGTATTGCTCAAATTAAAAATGAGATCGGAAATTCGGGTTCTGAATATGATAAGGATAAGCTTAGGGGAAGAATGAGCAAACTCCTTGGGGGCGTTTGTGTAATTAAAGTCGGAGCCGTTTCTGAAATGGCAATGAAAGAAACCAAATCTCGTATGGAAGATGCCCTTTATGCTACCAAAGCATCTATTGAGGAAGGGATCATAGATGGCGGGGGTATGGCTTATTTGAAAGCGGCTTTAAATCTCAATGCTTTATATAAAGAGGGCATAGCAGAGGTTGTTTTTCCTACAACTACAGATGAGGAAGCGGGTTTTGAGACAGTGCTTCGAGCTTGTGAAGAGCCTCTTCGTCAAATCGTGGCTAATGCGGGCTTGGTTGGTGAATTGTATGTAGAAAAGGCTAAGGAGTTATGGCTGGGGTTTGATGCTTCTGATATGAAAATGAAGGACATGCTTGAAGCTAGAATAGTAGATCCTACTAAAGTTGTTCGTTCAGCTTTGACTAATGCTGTGTCGGTTGCAGGGACTTTATTGACTACAGAAGCGGCAATTCACAAAGAAGCTGTTAATGAGAAACAAAAATAGTTTTTATTGTTAGTGCTTAATTGTGGACTCTAGGCTGCAAAGAATAGACGGATTTCGATTAGTGCATCTACGTTATTTGGATGTGCCTAGGGTTGCTCAAGCAATAGCAGATGCTGTGAATGGTAGAGCCAAAGTGTTATCAGGGGTGTCCCATGACGTTCCTTATTTGAAGTTCGTTAAGGACAAGACTTATACGGTTGTTGTGCGTGGGGATGACTGGAGAAAGATTTTTCCATTTCTAAGATATAGTGCTGCTTCTTATCAACCAGTAATACCCCCTGAAACTCAACCACCTCCAATAATGTCTTCACAACCTAATCGTGTAATGGATCCACCTCCTGTTAATCCCGCTGGGGGGTTACAGTCTTTTCTAGAAGGTTTCTCTTTTGACGAATACAGCAAAATTCAACAATTACTAACTACTCTATCAATTGATAATATTGATCGGCAAGCTTTGCCTTCAAAAGCTTTGAATCCTATTCCCGATCCTTCTTCGTTGATCCCCCCTGAACAAAGTAGTGATTTGTCTTTTAATGATAAGCAGCTTTATAATCAGCTTGTGCTTGTTCTACAAAAACTTTTCCCAACAGATTTTCCAACTAGATATTAGAGGAGAAATGTAAATGCCGATAGATCCTGCTGGAACAACCCCTGGTCTTAAAAAGATTGAGGAAAAGCCAAAAGAAATTCATATTCGCTGTAAAAATCCTCAATGTGATTCTATTTTAGCTATTGAGATAAAAGTAGCGGGTCAAGAGAATAGTGGACATCATTTATACCAATGCTGTAAATGTAAACGTACTTGGGGGATAGCCACTGGTGGTGCTGTAAATCTATAATGCCAGATGCCCCGCAAGATTTTATTCGTTGCCTAAAATGTGGTGGAAGAGTTTCTCCAAGTGGTGTAGAGGCTTCTAGGCTTGTCTGCCAAAAATGTGGGCAGAATTATCAGGCTGTCTTGCAATTTATTCCAGTAGAGCCTCTTAGAGAATTAAAGCCTACTCAGGAATTATTAAGTTTAACCAATGCTAGCGGAAGTCCAACATCAGACGGAGGGCGTAAAATTCCTCCAAAGGTTCGTTGAGGGGAAAATAGTCTCTCCGTTGATGCTAGTAGGACCTGAGGGGGTAGGTAGACGTTTTTCAGTAATAAAAGCGGCTCAAGAAGCTTTTTGCTCTGGAACGCATGAAGTTAATTGTCCTTGCTCTTCTTGTTATACAATAAATAAAGGAATTCATCCTGATGTTATCACTTTAGCAGCGGGGGATAAAGACATTGGTATAGACAGCATACGTGGAATAATTGATTCAGCTAAGAATTATCCTTCAGTTGCTAATATTAGATGCTTCATTATTGATGGGGCGGATCGTTTTACAGTTCCCGCTGCTAATGCTTTTTTGAAGGTTTTAGAAGAGCCCCCTGCTCGTTCTAGATTTTTCTTGATTACCAAAACAACGGAACGAGTAATTCCGACAATTTTGTCCAGGTGTGGGCAGGTGCGATACTTTCCACTCCCGGATGATTTTGTTCTATCAATAGTTTCTCAATATGAAGAGGATAGTACTAAATCTCTTGTATATACACGAATGAGTGAAGGTTCTGCGGGCAACGCCATCCAATACTGGGGCTCTGGTAAGTTGACCTTGCGAGATCAAGTAGTGAAAACAATTTCGCTTGCTGTGGAAAAAGATTTACCTTCTCTTTTTTCTGCTGTTGATGCCATGAATCAAGACTCTTCATTAGCTTTGAAATTTCTTGAGCAAATAATTAGTGATGTTCTTATTGTGAGTGTAGATCCCACTAGAGCCATTAATATAGATCGTGTTGATGACCTAAAAAAGCTGGAAAAAAAGGCTTCTCTGCAAGCGTGGTCTAAACTAGCTAAAAAAGTTAAGGACTTGCAGGGTCAATCTAAGATGGTTCGATTGAACATTCCTTTCCATCTCAAAACACTTTTAGTTGAATCATTTTTATAGTCCTTCTATGGCAACGAATTCGTCATCTTTCAGTCCTTTTATTATCTCTTTTGGGGATGAAGATTTTTATCTTGATCGGGATATTGAAAAAGCAAAGCAAAGCAAGCGTGAGGTAACTCAAATTGATGCTGATGAAGGTTTATCAGATATAGAACTTGTAAATTTATGTGAAGCTTATTCTGAAAATCCCAGAACTATTATCGTTGATAATGCTCAAAAAGTAAAAGGGAATAAAGATTTAAGGGAATTCATAGAAAACCATAATGCATCTGATAGATCACTTGTTCTAGTAGCTATTATACGTGGTGTAAAGGTATCAGAGGTTTGGGAATTAGCCGCTTCTAAAGGCAAGAAGGTTGAACGGAAAAAGTTTAAGCCTTGGGAAACTGATGCCTACTTAAACTTTATTAAACTGGAAGCCGTTCGTTTGCGGGTATCAATAGATCAAGATGTGGCTTCTTTATTATATAAATATGTGGGGAATGATCTCTATAGGTTAGAGAATGAATTGAGAAAGCTTGCTATTTTTGTAGGACAAGCGGGGATTATAAAGAAGGAACACATAGCATTAATAACAAGTCCTACTCCTCAAGCTGAACCTTTCCAAGTAGCTGATCAAGTATTGAAGAAGGATCTAAAACAAGCTTTGAATCTTTTCTCGATACTTTATAAGAATTCGGAAGATGACGCTCTTATCCCGGTAGTACGAGCATTAATGAATCAAGTTGAGAAGACAATACTTATTCGAAGTCTTCAAGATAAAGGTGTAAGTGATTCTGATATAGCAATTTCTGTGGGCATGAAGGACTGGCCATTTAAGAATATTGCAGTACCTATAGCTCGTAAACATAACTTAAAGTCCCTTGTTGGTTATATGGGTCAATTATGTAAATTAGATGCAGATGTGAAAGGACCAGCCCGATCAAAAAGAACTTTGGTTGAGCTGACAATGCTGGCTATTGCCCAATAGGGATCAACAATGCATCTTCAAACTGTAGCTGTTATCAGTGAATCTAAAATTATACCTATTAATGGATCTCAAGTTGTGCCAACTAATGGTGGTTCTAATATTATGCTAACAACAACTATTGAACATATTCGTAAACGAGATGGAGTGACCCTTCAAACTTTTGACGTGAATAAGATTCATAAAGCAATTCGAGCCGCTTGGACTAGTACTAATAATTTAGTAGATGAAAAAGTCATAATGTCAGTCGTAAAGACTGTCTTGAATTCTTTATCTGGAATAACTGTGGATGTGGAAACCATACAAGATGCTGTAGAAACAGCCCTTATGCAGAAGGGGCAATTTAAAGTAGCTAAATCTTATATTCTTTATAGACACCATAGGCAAGAAGTTCGTCAATTACGAGCTAAAGCCATAGATCCTAAAGGGATTTCTGATTATATCCATGCCAGTAAGTACGCTCGTTATTTACCAGAATTACAAAGGAGAGAGGTTTACGAAGAAACTGTTGCAAGAGTAGAGAAGATGCATCTTAAACGGTTTCCGGAAATGGCTCCTGAAGTCAAAGAAGCTTTCGATTTTGTAAGAGATAAAAAAGTTTTACCTTCTATGAGATCTCTCCAATTCGGCGGGAAAGCAGTTGAAAAAAATAATTGCAGACTTTATAATTGCTCGTTCTCTTATGTTGATAGATGGGATGTCTTTTCTGAGGCCCTATTCTTATTGCTCTCAGGTTGTGGAGTAGGGTATTCTGTCCAGTTTGATCATGTGGAGAAGTTATCTTCAGTTGGTTATATTGATCAAAAGAAGGTAGCCCATCACATAGTAGAAGATTCTATTGAGGGTTGGGCGGATGCTTTGAAAGCTTTACTTCAAAGTTATCAAAATGGGACAAATCTAGAATTTAGTTTTCATAAGATCCGTCCCGCTGGTGCTCCTCTGAAAACGTCTGGTGGTAGAGCCCCAGGACATTTGAAACTGAAAGAATCTTTGGAACGTATCCGTTCAATACTTTTTGCTGCCCAAGGTAGAAAATTACGCCCTATAGAATGCCACAAAATTATTACTTTGTCTGCTGATGCCGTTTTATCTGGTGGCATTCGCAGAAGTGCTTGTATTTGTTTATTCTCATATGATGATAGTGAAATGATGTACGCTAAGACGGGGAATTGGTATGCTGATAATCCTTGGTTTGCTAATGCTAATAATTCAGTGATTCTTAAACGGGATGAAATTAAAAAGAAGCAATTCAAACGTATCTTCCAAATGACTAAACAATGGGGAGAGCCTGGTTTTTACTTTACAAATAATTATGATTATGGAACCAACCCGTGTTGTGAAGTTTCGATTTATCCAACGCTTACAATTGATTCTTCTCTTAAAGAAGAGTTAGCCCAACAAAAGATTTCTGTTGAAGTGGGGCAAACTTACACAGGATGGGGTTTTTGTAACCTGTGTGAGATTAATGCCGCTAAGTTCACTTGTTATGAAGATTTTGAAGCCGCTGCCAAGGCTGCAACTTTAATTGGAACAATTCAAGCAACTTATACTAAGATGCCTTACCTTGGATGGGTGTCTGAACAATTAGTTAAACGGGATGCCCTTTTAGGTATTAGCATGACGGGGATGATGGATACTCCGGAAATATCTTGTAATCCTGAGTACCAGAGAAAAATTGCTGCTAAAGTCAAAGAATGGAATACTGAGTATGCTGCTCGTCTTGGCATTCGTCCAGCAGCTAGGACTACATGCGTGAAACCTTCCGGCACGGCTTCATTACTGCTCAACTGTGTTGGTTCAGGGCATCATGCTCATCATGCCCGCAGATACATTCGACGTGTAATAGCGGATGAATTGGAACCTGTTTTTCAAGCGTTCAAATCAATAAATCCGCATATGTGTTTGCGTAAGCCCAGTGATGGAAAATGGGTAATTGAGTTCCCTGTAGAAGTTTCATCTAAGGCTATCATCAAAGAAGACCTATCTGCACTCAGGTTTTTGGATATGGTGAAGTCTACACAACAGAACTGGGTGATTCCTGGAACGGTTGATGAAGCTGCTGGTTTAAACCATAATGTTTCAAATACAGTTATGGTTCGTCCAGAGGAATGGGATAATGTACTAGATTATTTGTGGACTAATAGAGAATTTTTTACTGGTGTTGCTTTGCTTCCTAGCAGTGGGGATAAGGATTTCGCTTTTAGCCCCAATGAATCAATCACTACTCCTGCTGATGAACAAAGATGGAATGACATCTTGCTTTTGTATAAGCCCGTGGATTATACGGCTTTAGTTGAAAGTGAAGATGGAACTCACGTAAGCATGGAGCCCGCTTGCGCTGGTGGTTTGTGCTCTCTTTGAAAGGACTAACATAAAAGTAGGTAGTGAGGTAGAACTAGATATTATTCCTGAGGTTTGTTGCGAGGTGTGCGGTAATATAATACACAATCATTTAAAAATCTGTCCCGTATGTTTAAAACAGTATACAAGTACGGATCAGTATGATGAGCTTGGGGACGTAACAATAATTGAATGCGAGAACTGTGGTGCTAGTTTTGAAAAGATTGAAGGAAGTTGGTTTTTTCATCCCCGTATTGTGATCAAGGCATTAGGTAAAAACCTAGAAATGCATTAAAAACTTGATTTTTAATCCCCTTCGGTGTAGTAAGGAGTGATGACAAAATTCTCAACTAAATTGAGTGATGAGTTGCGTAAGTACCTATTCACTCGTAACGATCGGTTGTTTCTCAATGGGGGTGGCCCCGTAACATATGAGATCAAACCCGGTTTTGATGCTTTAGCCAAAGAGACGTGGGTTGTTCATGGTGTTTGTTTGAAATGCCAGCGACGTAGCATCATAGGTAGCAGGTGCCCCGAGTGTGGAATCCACTACAACACGGAAGGCCTGATTGGGCGACAGTTTATAACTGATGTGATGGCTCAATGTGAGAAGGCATTTAAAGTTCTTCATCAAGGACAAACTTCTATACGGTGTAGTTATTCAAAGTGAATACAAATCAAAACGAACGTGTTGTTGAATTAGAAGGCTTGATTCAGCAAGCTCGTCACGATTACTATAATTCTACCCCTACTGTTTCAGATACGGTTTTTGATGCTTGGATAGATGAACTCTCTCAACTCAAGCCCACTAGTTCAGCGGTAACGGCGGTGGGGACTCCTCCGGATAACACTTCTGAGTGGAAAAAAGTAATTCTTGCAAATCCAATGGGATCTTTGGATAAAGTCAACACTTTAGGGGAATTGACAACATGGTTTATGAATTCAGGGGGCAAGTCTGACCCTATTTTTGTTTCAGAGAAGTTGGATGGCATCTCAATAGGCGTTAGTTATGTTAATGGAGTTTTTTCTCAAGCTACAACTCGTGGGGACGGCACTGTGGGAGAGGACATCTCTGTCAACGTAGCTCGTATGCAAGGTGTTCCGGGTAAGTTACCCAAGAAGTTCACGGGATCTCTACGGGGAGAAATCCTTCTTTATAAAAGTGTCTACGCTAAATATTTTTCGGAAGAGTACAAGAATGCTAGAAATACAGCGGGTGGAATTTCTAAGCGATATGATGGTGTTGGGTGCGAAAAATTGAATGTTAGATTTTATCAAGTGATGGAAGGGCAAGAGTTTGAAACCGAAGGTGCACAATTTGAATGGCTAACTTCCATGGGACTTCAAGTCCCCAACTGGTACGTTACCGCGATGATACCGGGAGTTAGGACTCCACATGATCTTTGGCTAGAATATCAGCAATTTAAACGAGATGAATTGGATTATGAGATTGATGCTCTTGTTGTACGTTTTAATAGTATCTTGAAGCAATTAGAGTTGGGCGAAGTTGATAATAAACCAAAAGGAGCTGTAGCTTTTAAGTTTGCCCCTATGACTAGGGAATCAATTTTACAGCGGATTGATTGGCAAGTAGGAGGTAGTGGACGAATTACTCCAGTAGCGGTTTTTAATCCGGTTGAGCTTTCTGGGGCAACAGTTACGAACGCAACACTTTATAACTGGGGCTATATTAAGTCTTTAGATTTAACTTTAGGCTGTAAAATTATAGTTGCTAGAGCTGGAGATGTAATACCAAAAGTTCTTTCCAAAGTTACTACACAAGGAGCTATTGGGGCTGCCATAGAATCTCCAATGACATGCCCTGTGTGTGGCAGCTCAACTCAAATGGAAGGTGAGTATCTCATTTGTTCCAATACGGCTGGATGCCCTGCTCAAACGGTAGGTCGGATCAAGCGCTATATAGCGGGAATGGACATAAAAGAATGGGGCGATGTGCTTATTGAGAAGCTTGTTGAGTCTAAGTTGGTAACGGATGTCTCCGATTTGTATTGTCTTACGGAAGATCAGTTGGCTTCTATTGATCGGATGGGGTCTAAATCAGCGGCAACCGTAGTCAAAAAGTTGAGGGAGCGTTGTAAGGTTTCGTTAGAGACTTTGCTTGGTTCTCTTTCAATTCCTTTGTGTGCTGAAGCAACTATCAAGATGGCTACGAGTGCTGGATTTGATAGCTTGGAAAAGCTCAAGGGGGCTAGTATTGAACAACTTTTTACCATAGAAGGGTTGGGACCAGTTAAAGCTCAGGCTCTTTGGACGTGGTTACAAAAGGAGAGTGAAATCGTGGCTAAACTAGAATCTCTTGGAGTTGAAATAGAAGAGAAGATTCACGGTAGGCTCACGGGCAAGTCTTTTTGCTTTACGGGAGCCTCTAGTAAGCCTCGTAATGAGTTAGAAGAACTTGTACGGAAAGCTGGTGGGGAAGTAAAGAAGTCAGTTGGCAAGAAGCTTACCTATCTAGTAATGGCTGATGCTAATTCTACCAGTTCAAAGGCTCAAGCGGCTCGTAAGAATGGGACAACTTGTATTTCTGAAGAGCAGTTCTTGGGTATGTTGTGATGTAATAGAGAAAGGAATTTTTATGCAATTTACTAAGGAACAATGTGATCAAATTAATGCAGATGCAAAAGGTAAAGTAGTAAAAAGCCTAAAAAGAACTGCTTCTGACGGTGGCTATTGGACAATGACATTTACAGATGGTTCAGAAATTTCTTTTCGATTGATGGCAGAAGTATCAAATTCTTAGGAAGAACTCTTGCTATAGCTTGATTAGTTATAATGATTAAACTTAATATTGGTTGTGGGATGACTAAACTTGAAGGGTACACCCGTATTGATAATGATGCGGCGGTAGAACCTAATTATGTTCTAGATATTGAGAGAGATAAGCTCCCATTCAATGATAATTCTGTGGAAGAAATTTATAGTAGAAAATGTTTGGAGCATGTTCATGATTTGACTAATTTCTTTGAAGAATCTTATCGTGTTCTCAACAAAGACAGTGGTTCACTGAAATTGATTCTTCCCTATTATCGTCATGAATCAGCTTATACAGATCCGGAACATGTTTGGTATTTTACTCCATCTTTTTTCGATTATTTAACTAGGCTAGGTCATGGTTCTGACAATAGGCCAATTATAACGGGGAACTTTGATTGGGAAGTCTTGCAACTCAATTTATTAGTCGAAGAAAAAGTTGAAGCTGAACTAAGGGGGATGATAAGCACCCTGTTTGGAAGAGTTCCAAGGGGATTAATGGAGTTGCTAGCCAAATATTTATGGAATATTGTGCGAGAGATTGAAGTTACATTAAAACCAATATACCCAATACGTGCCCTTATAAATAGTCTGCCCCCAACTTATGTACGATTAAGAAAGTAGGGGGTTATGCTAACTAAATCTTTGTGGTGGGAAGGTAATGATCTTTACATAGAGTTTGAAGACGGTAAGATTCTATGCTTCAAGGATGCTACAGTGACGGATCACAAAATTGAGTTTAATAGTGATGCCGCGATTATAGAAGAAACTCCGATTAAGTTTGAATCCTTGTTTGGAGGTAAAAAGTGAGGCCTGAAAATATTAGGGCTAAATTACTAGGAGTTATGCTAGCAGATGTAATCATTGAGGTTGCTCATTTGACCTATAATGCAAGTAGGGGTAGAAAAATAGTTGCGGAGTGCATCCAACAGTTAGAACGGAGAACTATCGAAATTAAACCGAAGAAAGCTAGCTCTAAATATAAAAAGGCTAGGTACAACTCTTGATTTGCACAAGTTTTTGAATCTTTATTTGATCAAAAAAAGTAACCAATAATGTCCTTTCTTAGAGGCCGCGTAGAAAAAGTTTTTTATACGAGCGGTACATACAATGCTTTATCTCTTCAAGTATTGGAGAATAGTGGCTTAGGTGTGCCTAGAAGTACTGGGGTCACGGGGCATTTCTTTGGAATCTCTCGTCTAGTTCCAAAAGCAGTCTTAGAAGTAGAGGGGGCATGGGGCAATCACTCAAAATACGGGAGACAGTTCAAAGTTCAAAAGTGGCGTCCTTGGGCTAAAACTGGGGGTGATGCCTCTTATTTTTTGAAGGAATGCGTTGAGGTTTTCACAGATCATCAACTTCTTAAACGAGTTGTGGATCATTTTGGAGCTAAAACTTACGAAGCTCTTATGGGGGATGAAGTTCTTGTTATAGCTTCAAACGAAGCGGAATGTGAAGAGATCAATAAAGCTAAAAATCGATGGCAATCAATTAGAGGAATTGCAACACTTTCAGATTTTTTGCAAGAGTATGACTTTGGGGCACCTACTATTGCGGCGGTTTTTAATAAATTTGGTTTTGATTCTGTAGAAGTTATCTCTCAGAACCCATATCGTTTGCTTGAAATCGAAGGGATCTCTTTTCAAAAGGTAGATTCCTTGGCTAATCGTAGGGGGATTGAATCAGGAGATTCCCGTAGAATAGCGGGGGCTGTTTTATGGGTTATTAGAGACCAAATTAGGCAGCAGGGGCACCTTTTTGTTCGTAGGGGTGACTTAGGCTCTCTTTTAAATGATCTATCATTACAAGAACAAGTAGAGCCTTTCTCTGTACCTGATCTCTCTAAAGCAATAGAAACGTCTCTAACTGAACTTGAAGGTATCGGAGCCGTAAAGATTGATCATAATGTAGGTGTTTACACACCTGAGACTTATTTGTATGAACGGGGAGCGGCTGATAAGTTGTCAAAGTTTTTAACTCCTTTAGAGCTGACGGTTGACTCACAAGCTTTTTTGAAAGAGTATGAGAAGTTTAATGAAATCACGTTATCTGATCTTCAACGTGAAGCGGTTGTTCAATTATTAGCTCATAGGGTTTTGGTAATTACGGGGGCTCCTGGAACGGGTAAGACAACTCTAATCCGTACTTTTGTACAATTATTCAAGCGGCTGGGTATGAGTTACATGCTTATGGCTCCAACTGGGATAGCTGCTAAAAGGTTGGCAGCTGTGACCGGGGTAGAAGCTCAAACGATTCATAGGGCACTAAAGTATGATGGCTTTCAATGGGGGCGTGATAGTTCCGATCCTTTAGCAACTCAAGCAATAGTGGCTGACGAAATATCGATGCTTGATCAAGAGGTATTCTACCGTTTATTGGATGCCTTGAATCCTTCTACTATGTTGGTTCTAGTAGGAGATGATGCGCAGCTTCCTTCTGTGGGTGCGGGAAATGTGCTAAGAGAACTTCTAGCTTGTAAAGCAATTCCGCATGTCCGACTGGATCAAGTTTTTAGACAAGCTGAGACTAGTGACATAATATTGGCTGCCCATAGTATTCGCAAAGGGGGGTCACCTTTGGGGTTACCTATTAAACAGGATTCTGAGTTCCGTTTTGTTCAAATGTCCAATAATAAAGATATTGCGGATTTAATTGTTCAAATGGCGGCTAAGCTTAAAGGTAGGGATGCTAACTTTCAAGTCTTGTCCCCTAAATATGATGGAACCGTTGGGGTAGACAATCTGAATCGTCTTCTTAGAAATCAACTCAATCCTGATAAAGGGCAAAATAGTTGGGAGTTGTTGGGTATTCGAGTTGGTGATCGTTTGATGATCATCAAAAATAATTACAAGTTGAATGTTTATAACGGAGACATTGGAAAATTAAAAGCTATCAATAGAGATAGTTTGACTGTGAAGATTCATGGGGTGGGACGTACCCCTGATATGAATGTTAATATTCCAAAGGAGATGGCTCCCCAAATGTTGAAGCTGGCTTATGCTGTAACGGTTCATAGATGCCAGGGGGAAGAGTTTGATACAATCATTCTTCCTTTAGTGAAAGCTCATGGACGCATGCTTCAACGAAATTTGTTCTATACGGCAATCACAAGGGCTAAGAAGAAGGTTTGGGTTTTGGGGGATACTGATGCCGTTCTAAAAGCCGTGGCAAATGATAAGGTAATTCAAAGGAACACGGTTTTGAGAGATTTGATAAAAACGGTGTAAATTAGGGGCTATGCCTCTAACAAATGAACGAATAGATGCCATCTTTGGGGAAATGAATGGTTATGTTTTGGAATTAGCAAAAGACCCTGGAGCTTTAGGCCCCAAGTATTTTCAAGACATTATTGCCACTTGTCGTAATTATCTCAACAGAGTTAGTTTAGTAATCTCTGAGATAAATCGAGATAGGTTGGAAGTCAGTAGCGAGCTTCGTAAGTTGGAAGCCCTTTATTCCTTGGATTACGATGATTTATTAGCTAACAATGATCGCGTAAAAAGTCTTTCAAGTGTTGAAGATCGTAAAGCTACCGTAGGATTCCTGCTTAGGGATCAACGTCAAAAAATTAATGAACTCCAAGATCAGATGCATTCTTTAGATTCTGTGTATAAGGTCATATCTCATCGTAATCGTGAGTTACATGCAACAATGACAGCTATTAAAGATCAGCGGCGTCTTATGCAAACGGAGATAGATACCGGAGCTTTTTACGGAGACGAACGTGCCCCCAGATCTTCTAATGGTATGATTCCAGACGAAGATCTGGGTGAAGATGAATTAGCTGCTATGCTGTCAGATTCGGGGAATAATAAAGAAGTGGTACCAGAGGTGAGAGATCCTAATTCAATTATTCCCATAAATCCTGATCCTGTTGAAGTGGCTACTCCTATAAATCCTGATCCTATTAGTTCTGAAGGACTCCCACAGGTAACGGAAGTAGATGTTCTTAGATTTTTAGAGGTTCCAGAAGAGTTCTTACAAGGGGCACCACAACCTGTGGTAGATCAGTCTCAGGCAGATACAAGTGAAATTGACGATCTACTACCTTTTTTGGAAAAAATATAAATCTTTTTATCTTCTGGTGTAGATGAACATTTGGCAGCCCTGAAATCTAAAGCTTAGGAGACTGTAGGGTAATTCTCATTGGCAAGGAATCTTCAGGGTTGCCAACTTTCTAAAACCGTCGTTTCCTGACTTCCTGCCTAAAATGGCATTTGTGGTTGGGGCGACCTAAACAAAAGGATAGAGTCAATGCCAGATGAATACAATGTAGAGGGTTACAATTTTGATGATGATGTCTCTCTCGATACGGATGAAAAGAATGTAGGTGGCACTAAAACGGATTGGTTAAAGCTGACTACTAAAGGTCAGACTGTCCGTTGCGCCTTCACCTATTTTCATACCTACGATCAGAATGCCGTACAAGTAGCTATGAAGGCTGCTCGCAAGACTGGTAAGAAGTTATCCAAAGATGAAGTAACTGCTTTGGTTAAAAATGTCCTTACGAAAAGGGCAGAAGAGCTAAAAAAGAGCTTGGATCAATTAACCGTTACTGATAAATTAGATACTTCGGTAGCTCATTTCAAGGTGACAAAGGCTCATTATCAGGATGGGTTAGGGTTTGTTTTGTCTCGTCTTGGTAAGGATGGCACTGAAGCGGATGCTATTTGGAAGCGTTTACCTGATCCTAAAACGTATTTTAGCACCCTTTTGTTAATTTATCCTACGTTAGATGATGGGCTTCTCAACAAAGAAACTCTTGCGGCACAAATCAAAGGGAAGAGCCTAAAGTTCCTTCCTTGGCGTTTTAGTAATCAGGTTTATGAAGATATTTGGAAGCTTCAAGAAGGTTTTCGTGAGAACAGCATTTCGTTAGCGTTTCAAGATATTAAGCTTGAGTGTAAAGAGCCTCAGTACCAGAAGATTTCCGTTAGTTCTGCTGGTCCTGCGGTTTGGCAAAAAAACGAGACATTCAAGAATCTTGTCTTGGAGAGTGCCCCTAAGCTTTATGAAAAGTTGATTCCATTCCGTGAAATGACAACGGATCAGCTTAAGATAAAGCTGGGACTTGGTGGTTCTGCTGTGGAAGATGTCTCATCTGACAACTTCCAAGACATGTTGGATCAAGTCTAATTAATTAGTGAGAAAAGGGAGGGGAGGTAATAATCCTCCTCTCCCTTAATCATTCATGCACGTTCAGGTGCTTCATTGATCGCGCTCGGGTTGGACCCTTCTTTTCGGGGATTTGGGTGGTGTATTCACAACTCATCTGAACTCGGTAAAGAGAGAGTCTTTGCTCGTGGTAGATGGTCAACATCCCCTAAAACCATCTGGGTGGAGAGGTATGTTTCATTACGCAAAGAAGTTCAGGATTTATTGGATCGGTATTTGTTGATAGAGGCTGTTGGAGTGGAGTCCCCACCGTTTGGAGAGTTGTGGAGTGAGGGTTTATACGCTTTATTTTTGATGGTTAATGAAGCTATTTGGAGCCGTCGTAAAGATGTGGTGTATTTTGATCCTGGTACTCTCAAGATGTTAGTTAAAGAGGACCCTACTGTTCGTAAAGGTAAGATGTTTAAGTCTGATATGATTGATGCAGCTAAAGCGGATACGGGGATTCCAAAATGGAATTCCGACGAAGCTGATGCCTATCATGTCGCTAGATTTACGGCTAGATTTTGGAGTTTGTTGCGTGGTGAAATTTCTGAGCCTGATTTAACCCCTTCTGAGTATAGAGCCTTTTTAAGGATTCATACTTTTACACGGGGAAAACGTGCGGGAGAAACAATAAAAGCGGGGGCGGTATTTAAAGAGAATCAACGATTTTTTAGATTTTCAGAACTTCCTAAAATGTGAGAGGTTTTTATGGTAGAAAAAGAAACAAAGAAAAGCAGTGAAAAAGAAGAGCCGAAAAAAGGTAGTGGTAAAAATGCTAATTCTGGAGCTTTAGCGTTAGCTAAAGCTAGAGCTACAATTCTTAAGGCAACTAATCAGAAGCCGTTGCAACCAACAACAACGGCGTTAGGCTGTGTTTCTTCAGGATCTTTTCCTGTAAATAACATGATCGGGGGGAGTTTAGCAAAGGATGGAAAGAACCAAATTTGTCCTGGATACCCTAGGCGTAGAATAACTGAATTGTATGGTCCAGAATCAAGCGGAAAAACTACACTGCTTATTCATGCCATGGTTGAGGCGCAAAGATCTGGGGGTACAGCTATGTTTATTGATTTTGAGCATAGCTTGGATCACAACTATGCTAAAGCCCTTGGGTTATCCTATGAGGATAATAAGCTTCTAGTATATCAACCCGACTCTATGGAGGAAGGGTTTAAGATGATGTTTGTTGGGATCGCTGCTGGGGTAGATGCTATTGGAGTAGATTCCATAGCAGCAATGGTTCCAAAAAAGGAGTTAGAAAAAGGATTTGATGAAGAGGCAAAAATTGGTGCTCTTGCTGCTCCTTTTTCTAGAGCTTTGCCAAAGTTCATTATCTGGTTACAAAAATATCCTCGTCTCTCAGAGAACAAAGAGGTCAAAGATCCTAATCATCTTGGCACAGCTTTGATTTTTGTTAATCAGACAAGAGCCCTAATTTCTACAGGAGGTGGGGGTGGGCATGGAGATAATGAAAATACAACGGGTGGAAAAGCTCTTAAGTTTTATGCCTACTTACGTTTACGGGTATCTCGCTACAAGTCTGAATTCATAGAACGTAAAGACCCTATATCAGGAAAAAAGCGCAGATTCCCTTATGGTAACGTGACGGATGTGAAGATTGTCAAAACTAAGATCAATGATAAACAAGGGCATTCAACTCAGATTTTTATTCGTTATGGTGTGGGAATTGATGATTACTTGTCAATCATTGAGACTGGCGTTACTCAAAAGGTTATCAAGAAAGAAGGTTCTTATTACTGTTTAGGAGAGCATCGTTTTCAAGGAAAAGACAAATTCCGTCAGTTCCTAATCTCAAATTCTAAGATATATGATGCCTTGCGGACAAAACTAGCTCAAGCGGTAAATTCTTCCGCTGTGCAAAGCACAGATGCATTGGAGGATGAAGACGAATTATTAGAGGGGTTTGATCTTGAAAATGATAGCTTGGATGCAGATATAGCAGCAGAAGTTGAAGAGGTCATCACCGAAGTTGAAGCTTCTGAAGGTACTCCTGCTGAAGGGGGCTCTGCCTGAGTATGGTTCTAGTTGAGATCAAGAATTTTCAATCTATAGCTCATGAGACCATTGAAATAGATGGTTTCTCAGCTTTGGTTGGAAGGAGTAATATTGGCAAGAGTGCCATAGTGCGGGCTATTAAAGCTGCATTATCTGGCTCCCCTGTTGATAGCTACGTTAGGCATGATATTAATTGCCCTCGTATCAAGTTGCAATCGAAGTCTTGTAAGTGTTTTTGTTCCGTACAGATAAAGTCAAAAGGATTGGATCTTCTTTGGGAAAAAGGAGATGCAATTAATCAATATACCTACAACGGTAGTAAATATACCGTTGTAGGTAGAGGAACGCCTGACTTCTTAGCTCAAGATTTTGCTCCGGTAAAGTTAGGGGATGAAAAAGAGATCATTCAAGTTTCTGATCAGTTCAAGCCTATTTTTATTTTAGATAAGTCCGGAACGGTGGTAGCTGATGTATTGTCTGATGTGGCAAAACTGAATCAAATCAATGTTGCCATGCGAATGGTAGAAAAAGATCGCAGGGAAACTAGTTCGACTCGTAAGATACGGGAAGAGGATGTCTCAGTTCTACATGCTTCTTTATTGCATTATGAGGGTTTGGATGAAGTTGTAAATAAGGTAACGGGGCTTGAAAGTCTGGATCAGCAAGTAGAATTACGTAGTGTCAAGATGGAGCAGTTAGAGGCTTTCATTGAGGTTTTATTTAATTTGGTTGGGCAATTAAAGGGATTAGAAGGGATTACCTCTGTGGTTATTCCTATTATTACTCCTTTGGATAGTGTTTATGCTTGTCTTACTATCTTAGAGGGACTAAATGCTTCATTGATAGGTACATCCGGAGCCGTTGAGCAATTGAATGGGGTGGAAAACATTGAACCTCCTAACATTCTACCCTTAGATGATAATTATACTTGTCTTACTGCCTTAGAGGAATTAACTGCTTCTTTAGTAGGTAAGTCCGAAGCTGTTGAGCGGTTGGATGGGGTAGAAAACATTGAAGCTCCTAATATTGAATCTTTCTTATCTTTAGGCAATATCTATGAAAAGCTTGTGCAATGGGATTTAGACCTAGACTTATTGCGAAAGTTTTTTGATCGTTATAAGCAATTTGATTCTGTCCTATTTCCGGTATTAGATCTCTTGATAAGTATTAAAGAAAATTATTTCAGATTTGATTCTTGGGCTTCTGAAAGTGATGAGGTGTCTTCTATTTTGCCTCAAATCCAAGCGGAATTAGATAAAGCTAATCAAGAGGAGTTAGATGTCTTAAATGAGTTTAAGAATTTAGGTGTATGTCATACTTGTAATCGACCTTTTGTAGGAGATCACAAAGATTGTGGTGTCAGATAATGCAACAAAAACCATTTAAAATTTATTGTGCGGGTCCCCTTTTCAATCCAAGTGAGCGCCAAGAAATGAGTAATATAGCTCAAGTTTTAAAAAAAGGGGGTTATGATGTATTTTTGCCTCAAGAAGACGGGTTGGAGTTTGCTCGTTTATTCCCAGTATTTCTAGAAAAGGGAGTGCAATTTGAACAAGCTCAGAAACTTTTGAATAAAGCTATTTTTGCGTTGGATGTCTTTCAAGTCAGGGATTCACGGGGGCTTGTATTGAATATGAACGGACGTGTGCCAGATGAGGGTGCTATAGTAGAGGCAAGCATAGCTTGGGTTTGTCAACGTCCTATAGTGATTTTCAATAGTGATGCTCGTACTCTTATACAAGGTAATAACAATCCTTTGGTGCTAGGCTTGTCTAATTTTGAAACAGTTGATCAGTATGAAAATATACCTAAGATATTTGATCAGAAATTTTCAGAATTGAGAGATAGTGTAGTGGAATCTAAACCTTCTTTTGCAGATCCTTTTTTGTTGAAGGGACAAGCTATAACTAATTTACTTAAAACGGATAGGGATACAAGGGTAATTGTTGACTTACTTCTGAATTTGTTTGGAAGGGATGAAAGTTAAAGAGAGGTCCATCTTTGCCTAGAATAGCTTTCATCTATCGTACGGATGTCCACGCATCTGATATGAAACCCCCCTCATGGAAAGGGGATTATCAAGCTGAAATTTGGTCTAGTTTAGAAGCTATCGGGCAAATGGCAGAGGAACATGAAGTCACCGCTGTTTTAGACGGGGGTGACTTCTTTCATATCAAAGCTCCAAGTAGGAATAGTCATGCTTTGACAAGACGTACGGCGGCAATCCATGCTAATTATAAGTGCCCAATTTATTTAGTAGTGGGTAACCATGACATTACTTATAATGATCTAAGTAGTCTTGATCGTCAACCCTTGGGGGTAATGTTTGCCTCTAAGGTTTTTTATCGCTTAGAGGAACAAGTTTTCAAAGACGGGGATCTACAAGTCAGAGTTGTAGGAGTCCCTTATAGTTTGCATAGGACTTTGGATGAGCTTTTAGCGATCAAGAAAAAGCCAGGGGATACTTTTCTTGTTGCTGTTGTTCATGCCTTAGCTACTGAAAATCCGCCTGCTGAAGTTGAAGGATTTTTCAAGGAACCTGTATTTCGTTATAGTGATTTGGTTACGTCAGATGGTCCAGATCTGTTCTGTATGGGGCACTGGCATCAAGATCAGGGAATCGTTAATATCAAAGAGAAGTATTTTGTAAATCAAGGGGCAGTATCACGGGGTGCTTTAAATCACGATAACATCAAGCGGATCCCTCAAGTGGCTTTATTGGAATTTGATTCGTCAGGAATCAAGGTAAAGACAATCCCCCTAGAGGTAGCCCCGGCTGAAGAAGTTTTTGATTTTGATAGGAAGGAAAGGATTGAAAGCGAAAATCGTAGTATCGATAAATTCATTGAACGATTGCAAGAGGACGCAACTTTTGATCCTACGGCTACAATTGAAAAGAACATTCAAGCATTAGATTTTGTGGCTGAAGTTCGAGATATGGCTTTAGCTTATTTGGAACGAGCTAGGGAAGCGGGTTAAAATTTTGTATCTCTCATATTCAGGATATAAGACTTTTCAGGACTGTCGTCGGGCTTATTATCATAGGTACGTTACGAAGATTCCTTTACCAAAGCCTGATAACCGTGTTCATATGCTGTATGGGGATACGGTTGGAAAGATTTTTGAACGGCTTTATCGTGATCGTCTTTGGGTTCTTCCTGATGTGTCCATAAAATTATTAGATCTAGTTCGTCCAATTTTGAACTCAGTCTTGGTACAAGAGGTGAAAAAAGGTGGAGTCTTTGATTGGACTGAACCTAAGCTAAAGCTTGGGACTAGATCCGTTGATGAGGTGGAACGAGAGATTCGTGAGACAATTCCTAGAGGCATTAGGAGTATCAAAAAGCATTGCCTCATTGGAATGGAGGCAAATGCTGAAGTAGTCTTGGATACTATTGTAGAAGGAAAAAAGCTAAAAGGTCGGGCTGATTTTATAATAAGGCGCATACGTCCGCACAATGACTTGGTTATTGTGGATGGCAAGGGCTCACGTTGGAGAGAGAAGTATACGGATGATCGTCAATTACTATGG